>Ga0078972_1013545_pt1 | contig 13394 bp, 11 predicted proteins | sample YelNatPaOPGAMG01_FD_67568 | JGI IMG/M metagenome (GOLD analysis project Ga0078972, IMG submission 67568) | Hot spring thermophilic microbial communities from Obsidian Pool, Yellowstone National Park, USA - OP-RAMG-01 (SPADES assembly) (version 2) | ecosystem: Environmental > Aquatic > Thermal...
ATATTATTAAGTTTTATTTAATAAGAGAAAAGAAAAAAAAGAAAAGAGAACCCCAAGGGGACTCACTATTATCTTACCACATTCTTATCCTTTTGAAAATATAGTTGAGGAATTTCTACCACTCCGTTTTATTTAACAGGTTTTCCGATACCATAAAAATTAATTCAGTCAAGCTTTAATGTCTTATTTCAGATGTTTTAAGATTTTTGGATACTTATAGTGCTTGTTTATATCCTCTACATAAGCCATTGGTTCGCTTGGTTCCATTGATAATATAGCTTCTAATACTTCCACAGCTTGATCATAAGACCTTGTTTGATGGCTATCTAATATGCTATACAAAAGCATTGATTTATCGCCAGATTTAAGCGCTTCCAGTGTGACTTCCATCTCTAACCATTCTGGATAAATACGTTCTAACATGATCTTGCGTGGCAATGGCTGAACGCGTAAGGGCTGAATTCCCTTTATATTAACAATTGCAGGGACTTCTACTGCTACGTCATCTGGAACTCCGGGTAATGCTCCATCATTTCTGACGTTGACCTGAAATTGACCCTCGTTGTTGTTGACCAATCCGTCAATTATCGGGACATGCTGTTCAGAAGTCTTTTTATCTCCAAACATCTTTATTGGGCGGACATTCGGATCATAAGCGGATTCTTTCATTCTATTAAAGTGTTCTTCCTTGCCTTTGAGAATTCTGTCTCGTCCCTCTGGAGTATCACCACCGCCAGACCCGCCATACCAACGTTTACGTGTTTCAAGATCGGTATGATACCACCATCCACCTACTCTTGGCGTATCTCCAACGGGCATTAAGCCATACATAGCGTATTGATGGATCGCTGCGGGAGACATCTGTGCAGGAATATCTTGTCTTTCTTTCCAATACGCTTCGCTTTTATTTTCAATCCAATCATCAAGTAAAGGATAAGCGTCTTTGCCCTCATAATAAAAATGAGTAAGCCAGATATTATGGTTAAGTCCTGGCGCTTGCCATGTAACTTTATTGGGGTCTAATCCAATAGTATGTGCGATGACGCGATAGCCATAATGCCCATGACATAATCCACATACTTTAATTCCCGTTTCACGAGTCATAAGCGTTGTCCCTTCAAAGACAGGATTTCCAGCCTGAAGTAGCCAAGCATTAGGGCATATTTTCTCTATGTCTTTCGCCACATCAAGCATTAATTGCAGATTATGATACTCAGGCATACCAGTATGACCGTAGAAATAGCCATATTTTGCGGTTAACTCGCGCCTACGTTTCATAAAGTATTCATTATGAGTTATCGTCGCAGTATTTATAACGAAATCCGCATCTTGTAATGATTCTTGACGGTTGGTCGTCTTTTCAAATCTCAGATCGGCGCCCAAATCCTCCGCATATCTTATCCCTAATTTATAGACGATGTCTAAGCTTTCCTCGTTGATGTCCATAAAACAGACATTACTACCTTTTAAGCCATCTGTAAGGCAAAGGTCTTTCACCAAACCGAGAGAAAAAACTACACTCCCCGCGCCTATGATAGTTACCTTTATTGACATGATGAACTCCTTTAATAAAACTCTATTCCAAAGAGTTTCGCCTGTTTCATCTTGAAACAGAATATAATAGGTTTTCCTTGATGTGGTATTATCGGATCACCATTCCATTTAACAGGTATTTCAAGACCATCGCCGACTATTCTGTCTGTATCTTCAAAGTTGCGTAATACGATGCCTTTGTCCAAAAGTCTAATTGCAACCTTGATATAGCCAGTAGGTCTGACAATAGCGTTAAGTCTGATTTTATCGGTAGGAGGGATTACAGCAACTGTCGCAAATTCCCCTTCACCATCGCATTGCAAAGCGATAAGTCTGCCTTTTTGCCACGTTGCCAGACCAGAGACGCTCTGGATGCCCGGAAATAATCCCTTTCGTTTGCTAACATCACGACCCGGATATTTATGGGGAATTGGATGCCCTGTGTATCCTATGCGCCATGTATTATCAGGATATTCTAAGAGATTGCCACTGCATACGACATGTTCGCCATCAGGTTCACCAGAGTTTCCACAGGTTATCACAGGTCCTCCCGGAACACGACTCCAAGTCCAACCGTCAGCACTTGATAATAGCCAGACGTCTCCGCCATCTCTTTCAAGTTCCCATAGCCAAGGGAACATAACATGGTTATCAGGACATCCGGGAAGCGTCGTTTTGCCGTTAGTATACCAAACATGGCTTGGAGACATATCAGCACCAGTAGTGAATACCAATTCAGGTTTGCTGAAATGCCGAAAATCACTGCTAATCGCTCTGCCTATTGATCGGCGACCAACAGTTATCCATGATTCTGATGCACCGCCAACTCGTTCATTCACTTGCCACATTCTTATATAAGCGACATATTGCTTCCTATCAATGTCATAATAACAAGTGTTCATTGTGTCAGCATGTTGAATCATCAAGGGTTCAGGAATAGACTTCCAATGAATGCCGTCTGGGGATACTAAACCAAAAACTCCGAATACACAGCGATAGCCGTTAATATTGGATCTCCTCGCCATTGTGTCTGCTTCACCGGGATATTTTTTCTCAAAGGCTTCCCATTCTTCATCAGTGATGATGCCAAGATAAAGCATCTTGTAACGTTCCTCAACAGAAGTCGGATCAACAAACACACAACCACCATGAAACCCTCTTATTGAACCATCAACATCGCCACGAAAAACAATGTTATTGTCCTTATTACCTGCATACTCATATATTCCAAGATTGGGCTTTTCCCATGTTATGCCATCTTTTGACTCTGCATAAGCTATATGGGCATTATGACCCGGCAATATTTTGTCTTTATTGCTAAATGGCTCCGGATCAGGACACGGATCGATCGTATACCATGCCTTATATTTTCCTTCGTCAAAGACCTGTGCGATCATTTGTCCCGGTTTGAGTGGGATTTTTTGTGCGGGTTGTGCCACAAGTCTTATACCATAAGGCATGTCAATCGGCTTAAATTTTGCCCCGATGCCATCTCCTCTGAGCCATGCGGGTTGTTTTCTTTCAGATTCAGGAGTATTTGGATCAAATTGCACTTCCCAACTAAAATTGCCCTGACGAACATATTTCCAACTTGTAAAATATATATAATTGCTCTTTAAGACAATAGGTTCGCCGTAATAGGTCTTTGGTATTTCTGATAAACCGTAAATGCCGATCGTTATTATGCTAATAAAATAGACGCTCATTGATAACTCCTTATAAGTGAATAAAATCATCAAATCAAAGAACATCGGTCACAAAATCTTAACATTTTTCAACTAATTTTTCCAGAAGCAAATTTTGCTGAGTCACCATCGGTTCTTAAAGGATGTAAAATCGTGTGAATGACAACTATACCTTTCGGGAAAAGAGCAACAGCAATGACATTCAAGGCAAACCAACGGATAAGAGATATGGAATATTTGAGCAAAAACCATACAATATGGAATTTCTTTGATACAGTCATTGATTAAAGGTATGTAAAAAACTGAGAGAGAATCAATCAAGTCTCTGAAAATATGGATATGAGTTCGGACAAATTATTATTCAATTAGACTATCAATATATTACAGGGTGAAATAAATTTTCGCCTGAATTAGCCTTAAAATTGCCGATAATTCTTTGTCCTTCAATAGATGTAACCCAGCCTATAAGTGCCATCGCATAAACATATTGGACATGCCTATATTTTGCTGGATTTATAGCTATTATGCTATATGGATTATTCAGCCTTGCATCTCCTTCTACGAGTATTTTTAGATCAATCTTATTTCGTGTTGCAAGATAAGTGCCTCTGTCGGATAATGTATAGGCTCGTTTTTCTCCTGCCATCATCAGAGTTGCCTCCATTCCTTGTCCGACTTCTATATACCAATTGCCAAATTGAGTTATTTTACATAATTTCCAAAGATATTTCTCTTTTTGATGTGTGCCTGAATTATCACCTCTGGATATAAAAAGCGATTTCTTTTCAGCGATCTTTTTCATCGCGGAGACAGCATCTTTCATGCCTTTTATTCCCGCAGGATCATTAGGAGGACCTATGATCACAAAATCGTTGAACATAAATTCCCTTCTATTTACTCCATATCCAGCTTTCATAAACTCTTCTTCTGCATCTTTTGCATGGACAATAAGCACATCAACATCACCATTTTTGCCTAACTCCATCGCCTTTCCAGTGCCAACCGCAATCACGTCAACTCTTATATTAAACATTTTTTCAAAAGGAGGCAACAAAACTTTTAAGAGACCTGTATTATCAACGCTAGTGGTTGTCCCAAGTTTTAATCTCATCTGTGCAGAAATGTTAAAACTTGATACTAATAGTATTAGAATTACAAAAGATATTACCTTTTTCATAGTTATAAAAAAAGCCAGTATCCATGCGGACTAAGGACACTGGCTTTTTCTACATTCTCCTTTCCAAGCATGGGAGGTATAACCGTTTCCAATTATGCCCTATCGGCTATCGTTCATAGGTTTTGCCCGTTAGAAGACAATAGCTCGAAGAAGGTCTAATTTATTTTCTAATTTGATTTTACTTTAGCCCAAGTAGTGGCTAACTTATTTTTTGACTCTATTGCAGTGGCGGTAGCTTTTAACCCCGTTGTAAATATATCTTTAATATCAGTTTCACTCAGGGCTTTATTGAATAACGCTACTTCATCAATCATACCATTTATTTTATATGAACCGTTTGCAGTTCTTCCAATAGTGAATTGCACATCTGTGACATTGGGCTTGCTTGTAAAGCTACCTTTGGCGTCAGCAACTGCGTTAATATATACAATGCTTGTTTTCATATCATAAGTCCCTGCGACATGATACCATTCTTTCGCTTTTACGGCAGTAACTGCATTAACCGCATTGTTGTCAGGTGCAGCGCCAGAAGTGAAGGAACTATGGGCAAGTCCTGTTCCAGAAGCGAGCCATAGTCCATAATTTCTATTGGGCCAACCATCTTTGCAGGCGATCGTCCACCAATCCGTTGGTGCTGTTGCCAGATTAACCCATCCCATTATCGTGAATGTTTGGAGATTCATATCGTCTTTATGGTCAACAACGACAAAACTGTTGCCATCAAGATTTATCGCCATTCCAAACTTGCCATTTGTCCATTTGACGTTTCCATCTTTCTTGCCATCGTGTCCTTTGCCAGAATAGTCAGACAGATCGCCTTCTTTATCAAATAGCCACAATCCGACTATATCTGCACTGTTAATCTTAGCTTGAGCGGAAAACACAATCATCAAACAAAAAGCCAAAATTCCACAAAAGATCAAACTGCTTTTCATTTTAATTACCTCCATATGTCAATGTCTTGGTAGATCGGGAAGTTTCTGCATAACTCCATAACTTCCTGACGAACCTCTGCCCTTATTTTGGCATTTTTTGGATGTTTCAAAACTCGGCTGATCATCATGCCGATCTGTTCCATCTCAGGTTCTCTCATCTCACGAGTTGTTATCGCAGGAGTTCCTGGTCTTATTCCACTGCATTGTGTAGGTGGTTTAGTGTCATAAGGGATCAGGTTTTTGTTTACGATAATGCCTGATTCCTCTAATAGATCGGCAGCTTCCTGTCCATTAACGCCTTTATCAGAAAGGTCAACTAACATGAGATGGTTATCAGTTCCTCCTGATACAAGCCTAAATCCCTCTTTCATAAGGCATTCGGCTAATTTTTTGGCATTTTTAACTATCTGTGCCTGATACTCTCTAAATCCATATTCTAACGCCTCTTTAAGAGCAACAGCCTTTGCAGCGATAACATGCATCAAAGGACCAGCTTGAACACCAGGGAAGACAGCTTTATCTATCTTCTCAGCAAACTCTTTTTTACATAAGATCATCGCCCCCCTTGGACCTCTTAAAGTCTTATGTGTTGTAGTTGTAACCACATCACAATAAGGCACTGGATCGGGATGAACTCCGCCTGCGATAAGCCCTATGATATGTGCAACATCCGCCATCAAAAGAGCACCGACTTTATCCGCTACCTCTCGCCATTCCTTAAAGTCCAATATTCTTGGATACGCGCTAGCACCAACTACTATGAGTTTTGGCTTGCACTTCATAGCAATATCAAGGACATGATTAAGATCAATGCGTTCAGTATCTTTTTCTACTCCATAGAATACAGGATTATAATATCTTCCAGAGAAATTTTGTTTTCTCCCATGCGATAAATGCCCACCGTGACTTACATCCATTGCTAAAAACGTATCACCGTCATTAAGCAAGGCATAATAAACCGCCATATTTGCCTGTGATCCCGTATGTGGTTGGACGTTTACATGCTCAGCACCAAATAGTCTTTTCGCTCTCTCAATTGCTAAGCTTTCAGCCATATCGTTGAACTGACAACCGTTGTAATACCTCGCTCCGGGATAACCTTCCGCATATTTGTTTGTCATTATACAGCCTTGCGTTTGTAATACTGCCTTGCTTGCATAATTCTCAGAGGGGATCATAACTAAACATGTCTGTTGCCTTTTCATCTCCCCCTCAAGTATCGCTGCCATCTGTGGATCAACTTCACTTAAAATTCTGTTCATCAATTTTCTCAATTCCTCCTAAGCTCGCTTATATTGGATTTTATCTCTAAACCCAATGCCTGATTAAACATTACAATAATTCCATAATTTTTATAAGGTAAGTCAAAACTTTATTAATAGGAGTATCAATATTTAACTCTTTTCCTTTCTCCACTATTGCGCCGTTTATAGAATCAATCTCTGTTTGTTTGTCATTTAGTATATCTTGAAGCATAGATGATCTGTTTTCTGATGTTATCTTACATACAGATTCGACCGCTAATATAGGGTCATTATACGGCAAAATTATTCCTAATGCAATAGCTATTTTGGCAGACTCCTCTGCGACTAATTTCAGTAATTCTCTTGTCTCTTTATAATTTAAAAGCTCGCCGTTTTTGAGTTTTGTTATCGCAGTTATTGGATTTATTGACGCATTTATGATCAATTTTCCCCATATAAAACTATAAATATCATCAGTAACCGAAACGACAAGTCCCGCTGATCTAAATACATCAGCGATCTGATTAACTTCTTGATCTAATATATCTGGAGAAATTTTTCCGATAACTGTATCACCTGAACCTGCATGTCTTATATGACCAACGCCTAACATTGTTGCACCATGTGACGTTACTCCTGCTATAATTCTACCTTTATAAAGTGTTTTTGATATTACATCTATGTTAGTTAATCCATTTTGAAGCGTCAGTATTATTGAGTTATCTTTTACAATTGAGACGATAGATTGCACTGCCTCGGAAGTATTGTAAGATTTGACACATATTAAGATTAGATCGGCATATTTAATCTCATCGGGCAAGGAAGTCGCTTTAATTCTGATATTTCTTTTTCCGCCGATGCCTTCTATTATGATGCCATTTTCGTTTATTTTGTCTGCCCTTGCTTTTGTTTTGTCCAGAAGCCAAACATCGGTTTGACCTGATTCTGCCAATAGCCCAGCAAAAAGACAGCCCATAGCACCCGGACCAACAATTACTATTCTCATATTCAACACTGAAAAATTAGCCACGGATGAAACACTGATAATACAAGGAAAATAGTGCTAATCCGTCCGTGGCTAAAACTTATTAAGCTTATTAATCACCTAACTTTGCTTTAAGAGAGTCCATAAGCCCATCTGGCGGTTCAATAGGAAGATCAACAGGTCTATGTTCCAAAGCACTTACGTAAGCACCTAAAATGATGTTAAATTGTGTAAGCGAATGTTCCAAACGTGTTGGATGCGGTTTGCTATTGTCTTCTAACCATTCAAATGCAGCGTCAGTTAAGCTTGCTTGAGCTCTGACATCTTGTTCTCCGTAACTATGAGTTCCGCTTTCATATCCGCCTTCTTGTGTGAATCTTTCCCAACCGACCATCGTCCAATGGACAAATCCCTTCGTGCCATAAACCGCTATCCGTTTATGCATATATTGCGAATCGCTAGGGTTACTTTTTGGGGCATAATATCCACAAAGCATCTGTGCCCTAATTTCGCCATCAAAATAGATAGAGGCTTCCGCAGTATCTGGCGATGGTTGTCCTGTAGGTATATTTCTTGTCCCTGAAACCTGAGCAAAAACTTTTATAGGTTTTGCCCAACTGATATAAGAATGACACAATTCAAGCACATGAACTCCCTGATCAAGTATAGTTGATCTCGCGCTTATGTCAACAAATCTTATATCGCCTATTTTGCCATCATAAACATCTCTTTTCAGCATAAGATTATCTGGATGGAAATGAAGCTGAGTGTTGACAACAAACTTTGTTTTGCTTTTTGCGCTAAGGTCTCTTAATGCCTTCCAATCTTCACCTTGAATGGCAATCGGTTTTTCAACGATAGCGACAGGGACTTCATGCTCAGCTGCGATTGTCATCAAAGGCACACGCAAAGTCGGCAATGTGACTATGTGCAAAAGGTCGGGTTTTTCTTTATCCAACATCTCGTGAATATCGGTATATTTTTTCTCTATACCGAAATCTTTGCTGAATGCGTTAAGCCTTTCCTCGTTTAGATCACAGATTGCAACGCCTTTTCCTTTTTTGACAAAGCGATAAGCATCAGCATGTCCCCTAGCACGTCCACCACAGCCTAAAAAAGCAGATTTATACATCGTTTTTCTCCTTATTTTGATGCGTTTCTAAAAGTCGTTTTGGTGATAAAGTAAATGTTTTGACCAAAATGACACTATATTTTATTATACATTTATAATAAACATCAAGTTTTTTTTGCTTACGGAAATTTATTATGTTGAGAAGGTGATTTCAGGAAATTATAGGATAAGGTAAGCTAAAATTTTTAGGTGAGTGCAAGGCAAAATAAAAGGGTATTGAATCTTGAAGCTAACTTTTGCGGGTTGCGGTCTGTAGAGTTAAATGTTTATATAGCCCTTCAATTCGATCAATACCCAAAGCAATTGCTTTATTAGCTAATCTATTATTAAGCAATTTGTATGCCGAAATAGTTATAAGTTTTTAGTTATAGGTTTTCAGTTAAGAAAATCATTACAAATAAATATTTTTGTCAGTTGTAGAATTAACAAGTCTTTCAAAGTTTATGATTATCAAGCGAGATATTAGCACCAAATAGTTCAAGTTCGTAAACAATAATGCACTATTTGGTGCATAAATGACAGAGCATATCTTTAATTAAATGTCATGCTGAACGAAGTGAAGCATCTAAATACGAAGTGAAGCATCTAAATTGAAACATCGCCTGACCTTCAGAAAATAAGTATTTTCAAAAGCCTTCAAAAGTGATAAAATGAAAACACTAATACTAACTTCAACGGTTACATTAAATTATGGAGGTGGAAAACATGGCAAGGGTATTAATAACCCTTATATTTTCATTAATTTTTCTGACAAACATAAACCTTGCCCTATCAGGTAATTTGCTTGATGGCGAGCAATCAAGAACTCTTTCAAAAGAAGAGTATGAACAAAAAAAGTCTGAAATATCAAAAGATACAGCCATCACTTCGCCAGAAATTAAGGCAAAACTACAAACTTACACAGATTCTCTATGGAGCTTTAAATTCCCATATCCATCTGATTGGACTGTTAAGAGTCTGCCCGGAGGACAAGGTGTTTTTCTTACCCGTGAAAACTCCACTATTAACATTTTGCTATTCCTCGGAAACATCAAATCAAATCAGCTTGTTGATTCAATATTAGAGCAAGTTAAGGCACAATGGCAGAATTATAAAAGTGTCCAACGGATTGACCGTAAATATGGTCAACAAGCAATACCAGTGCAGGAATTCACAGGAGTAGCCCCAAATGGAATTAACTCACACGCCCAGATAGCGGGATTTAGTTCAGGCGGTTTCGCTTATGTTTTCTTTATGAGCGTGCCTGATGATATGTTCTCATCAGTTCAACCAGTATGGGACGATCTGCTAAAAGGGTTTAAGCCTATTAAAAATGGAAAATTATATGCACATGACAAGGGATTCTTTTTTTGGTATCCAGAGGATTGGGATATTACAAAACAAGAGGAATATATCCAATTCACACCTCCTAACGTAGGTATGCAGGGCGATGTTCCCGTTGAGATTTATTTTATGTTTATTGAAAGTATATCAGATGAAAGCCTCAGTGACCCAAAAGACCCAAGAATAGCCAAATATCTTGACGATCAAATACAAAGTGTCGTCCCTACACTAAAACGTGTTGGTGAACCGATACCTGTCGGTGCTAATATTCTTTTTAAATGGGAAACTAAATCTCCAGAAGGGAAAATTGTCCAAGCCTATACATACACTAAAATAGCCAATAAAAATCTTGTAGCACTTGTCGCTATTGGTCTAAAAGAGTTGTTAGAATCTCGCGATGCTGATCTTCGTAGGATATTTGCGTCTATGGATATAAGCCTTGCTTTATCGTCGTCAAGCGAGCCAAAATCGTCAGAAGGACAGATCGGAACTGTTGGATCATCAACAATATCGCCCGGCGAGGTAGGAGAACAAAGCTGGGGGTTCAAATTCCGTCCACCAGTGGGTTGGAAATCACAAAAGACAGGAGAAGGTATCGTTCTTGGAAATGATACTATCCCGGGGATCATAATTGTCATGCCAAATACAGAAAATAATATTGATCGGTTAAAAAAGTCAATGGAAGAAGGTTTGTCAGAAGAAGAGATTATGCTTTCTTTGAGGGGTAAACTTCAATCATTAGGGACTAACGGTTTCGTTGGTGAGTATGAAGGCATGTTTAATAATCAACCAGTTAAAGCTCATGGTATTGGCATCGTCTCGCCATTTAACAGAGGCGTTTATATCATTGCTTTGACAGCCCCAAACAAATATGGAAAAGAGATCATCTCTGCTGGCGATTTAATTGCAAAGAATATTCAATTTTTCAACGTTGACACATCTGGACTAATGCAAAATTTCGTAGGCACTTGGACGAATTATACAACAAATACCGCAACGAAAATAACTCTCGCTCCAAATGGGTCTTATTATGAGGATTATGAGGCTAATTATTCGGGAAGTTTTAGTGACAGTGGAGGTAATGATCTCGGATCATGGGGAACTGCCAATCAAAATCAAAGTCAAGGGAGTTGGACGGTCGTTGGAGATCGCCGACAAGGGAAGATCATAATCAAACGTCAAGATGGAAACGAAAACGTTCTTGAATATAAAGTCCATGAGAAAAACGGTCAAACTTATTGGAATGAATATTGGTTTAATGGTCAACTCTACGGCAAAGATATAAAATAGACATTAGAAATGATATTAATTTATGAAAGGATGATAAGACTATGAAAAAACTTATAATATTATCAATAGCTATGCTTTTCGTTCCTTATACACTGATGGCTTATGATGATTCGGGAGGGTTAAATCTTAAAGGTGTCACAACCCTTAAAACTGGGCAATTGGAGTTTAGAATAGACCATCGCTTTTATGGCAAAATAAACGAAAAACCTATTGATACCTTCTTTGGATTATATTCTGGCGCTGATGTAAGTCTTGGTTTACGATACCTTTTATGGTCAACATTTGAGGTAAATACTTCATTCACAAGATATGAGAATGAAAATACCCTCGGATTGAGTTATGCTGTGTTGATACCTATGTTTAAGGGGCAGATTGACGCTCAATTATTCAGTTATAAGCATTATAACGTAGAGACAAAAAAAGAGGAAAGGATAACTAACGGCTTCGCTTTGCTCTCGTTACAAACCGATCCAATAATGAAAGCGATAACTCCTACCGTTAACATCGGATATGATGCGGAGAATAAAGAGATCGGAGCAGGAATAGGTCTTGCCATAATAGTCTTGAAGGATATGGGAATTATGCAGAAATTAGCTTTATTGGGAGAATATTATCCCACAAAGTTGGAAAATTCCGATAATTGCTATTGTTTTGGCATTAGGATTGAGACCTATGGACATAACTTTGATTTTATTTTAGGCAATAACTCTAATCTCGGCGTCAGAAGATTGATGCTCGGCAATCCGAAAATTGTCGGAGTTGATAGCGGGTTATATTTCGGCTTTAACCTTAAACGTTTGATAGATTAATTAATGAAACAAACAACATTAAGCAAAATAAATGTTGCGGTAATATCGTTTGGTCATGGTGTTACCGATCTGTATGCTAATTTTCTTGCCGCATTGCTCCCTGTATTCGTGGATAAATTCAGCCTTTCTAAAACGTCCATCGGCATAATGATCTCCATAATGGGCATTTCTGGATCAATGCTTCAAGTTGTTTATGGCTATATCGGCGATAAATGGGGAAGAAAGGCATTTTTAGTGAGTGGTCCTGCAATTGCGGGCGTTTTCATGTCTTTTATCGGGTTATCTCCAAATTATCCAACTCTTATTGCAATTTTACTTATTGGCGGAATGGGTGTATCTGCGTTTCATCCCCACGCAGCAAGTGTTGCGGGAGAAATGGCAGTAAAAAACAGAGATGCAGGTTTAGCTATATTTATGGCTATTGGAACTGTTGGTTACGCATTAGGTCCTCTATTCTCTGCATATCTTATGTCTGCCCCATACATAGGTCCAAATAAGATGCCCTATGCTTCCTTTTTAGGCATTATCTCAGCTGTCTTGCTTTTTAAGTTTATAAAGTTGAAAAAAGTTGATAGAGCAAAAGAGAAAACCGAAAGCATAATCCAAATTATAAGACCAAAAGCGAAATTAATATTCTTTTTGTTTATGATCGTTACATTACGATCAACTACTACGGTTGTTTTTGTTAATTTTTTGTCGCTTTTTATCAAACAACGTCAGCTTTCGTTGATGATAGGTGCTATTGTCCTTTTTGTATTTTCGCTTTCAACTGCGGTTGGGACATTTCTTGGAGGATATATCTCAAAATGGGTCAGTAGAAGAAACCTTTTAATATACTCAATGTCAGCATCATCGCCATTGTTGATATTGATGTTATATTCTAATGGATCGCTTTTTGTGGTTCTTTTAATTTTATCGGGAATAATAAGTTCATTTTCAAATCCTGCAAACCTCGCTATTGCCCAAGAGGCAATTCCAAAGGGAGCCAGCACTGCTTCTTCATTAATGATGGGGGCATCTTGGGGCGTGGCAGCTGTAATTGCTATGTTTTTCGGCATAATTGCTGATCACTTTGGCGGGAATGTCGTCCCGGCGATGGCAATTTCTGCTACGCTTCCGTTAATCGCTTCTCTCTTTGCAATCCCAATCCCTAAATAAGAATATTTCGCTCCGCTTCCGCTTTGTATTTTGGCGTTTATCGTTTCTATAAATATGGCGCCCCTTCGGGGCTAAAAACAACATTATCTCATATTAAAAATAACGTTTTTCCCTTAACTTAAC
>Ga0078972_1013548_pt1 | contig 13389 bp, 16 predicted proteins | sample YelNatPaOPGAMG01_FD_67568 | JGI IMG/M metagenome (GOLD analysis project Ga0078972, IMG submission 67568) | Hot spring thermophilic microbial communities from Obsidian Pool, Yellowstone National Park, USA - OP-RAMG-01 (SPADES assembly) (version 2) | ecosystem: Environmental > Aquatic > Thermal...
TTTTCTTTTATTTTGAGTAGTTTAAGGCTTTTCTAACGAGGTTGAGTTGATAAGAATAGAACATGCGAAAGGAATAAATATTGTAATTGAGTTTTTGTTTACATCTGTATTTGTGAAATACATAAAAGTAAATGTAAAAGGAGAAACGAAATTATGACAACAAATGATAAAAAAATAGAGAAGATAGGGATGCAAGTAGGTAAACTGCCTGGTGTTGCCGTGGGGGATATAGTTATTCGACCTGATGAACGAGGTTTTTTTTCAGAGGGGTTCCGAATAGATTGGAAGGAGTTTACACAAGATGACATTCCCCAACAGGTGAACATTTCGTATAGTTATCCTGGAGTTGTTCGGGCTTGGCATAGGCATCTTCGTGGACAGGTCGATTATTTTATTGTTCTCCAGGGCTCAATGAAAATCTGCGCATTCGACGAAGAGAAAGGAGTAATGGATGAGATTGTGGTAAGTGATAAGAGATTGCAAATAGTGCGTATTCCGGGCAAGTATTGGCACGGCACAAAGACTGTAAGTTCTAATCCCTCTCTTACCGTCTATCTTACTACAAAAACATATGATAGGCAGAATCCTGACGAAGAAAGAAGACCTTGGGATAGTATAAAGACCGCGAATGGGAAGCCTTTTGATTGGAATGCGAATATAAACAAATAAAGTTAAACTCAAATGAGTAAGAAGGAAATGAGAAGTAAGCATATAATAACAAACAATATTAAAATATAACAAATCAAAATATAACAAAGATAATAAGAGCGATAAGAATGAAAGATGGGGAATTAAAATGAAAGTAATGGTAACGGGCGGGCTTGGATATATCGGCTCTGTTCTCTGCGAGGAACTTCTGAATAAAGGCTACGATGTAGTCTCCTTAGATAGAGGTTTTTTTCTGGACAAAACGAAAGGTCATCCTCTATTCGATAGGAAAGGGTTCAAGTGGCTTAAGGATGACATTCGATATTTTGACGGTAAGGTTCTTGAGGGAATAGATGTTGTTATGGACCTTGCTGCGCTTTCGAATGACCCTAGCGGAGAACTCGACCCGAAAAAGACAATGAGTATAAACTTTGAAGGTAGGAAAAGGGTTGCTGAGTTATCTAAAAAGCATAAAGTGAAAAGATACATCCTTGCATCTTCGTGCAGCATCTACGGTTTTAATCCTGGAATAATGACTGAGGAATCGCCTACAAATCCATTAACAACCTATGCGCACGCTAATTTAAAAGCAGAGGGGAGTTTAAAGTTAGCCTCAAAAGATTTTGTGGTAACTGCATTAAGGCAAGCAACTGTGTATGGGATATCACCCAGAATGAGATTTGACCTTGCAATAAATGGCATGGTTCTTGGTATCTTCAAGAATAAGAAACTAAATCTTATGCGTGATGGCACGCAGTTGCGACCCTTTGTGCATGTTCGCGACACTTCGAATGCGTTTATACATGTAATGAATAGCGAACCTGAACTTGTAAACGGGCAGATTTTTAACGTCGGTTCGAATGAAGAGAACTACAAACTTTATGACCTTGCAAAAGGGATATCTGAAAAACTACTTGGCGAATTCAGATTTGAATGGTATGGCTCGCCCGATACAAGGTCTTATAAGGTGAATTTTGATAAAATAAAGGGGCTTGGGTATTCTACGAAACACAACGCATTCGATTCTGCAAAGGAGATTTACGATGCTCTTCTGAATGGAATAGTGGAAGAAAATCCAAGAACAAATACCGTGGGATGGTACAAACATTTACTTGAAATGAACGAGTTGCTTGAAAGCATAAAAGTAAATGGTGAAATTCTATGAAAGTAGGTATAATAGGCTCAAGTGGACAATTGGGACATGACCTCATGCGTGTGTTCGGGAACGATGCTGTGGGTTACACGCATAAAGAATTAGATATAACAGATGTTGCATCGCTGGAAAAAATAAAAGATGTGGACTATGTAATAAATACGGCAGCGTACCATAAATTCAACGATTGCGAATCAAATCCTATCCAGGCTATGAATATAAATACCATGGGTCAAAGCAACGTCGTTAAAAGATGTGAAAAAATAGGTGCGGTCCCTGTTTATATTAGCACAGATTATGTTTTTAGCGGAAAAGAACATAAACAGTATGATGAAGATGCCCCTCCATCGCCGATAAACATATACGGACTAACCAAACTAGGAGGCGAATTGTATACTACATTTGGAAATACTGGATTTACCACGATTGGAAACACATCTAGGGAAAAGAAATATTATATATTTAGAGTATCGAGCCTTTTCGGCTTGGTAGGTCCTAGTGGGAAAGGGAGTAATTTTGTAGATGCGATAACTAAAAAAGCAAAATCAGGGGAAAAGATTCAAGTTGTTGACGATATTGTGATGACGCCCACCTATACGCTCGATGCTGCGAATGTAATAGCGTCTGTATTAAGAAAAAGAGAAGAATATGGTATATACCATGCTTCGAATGAAGGTATGTGTTCCTGGTTCGAATTTGCAAAAGAGATAGTCAACCAACTTTCACTTAATGTAGAAGTAGAACCTTCGAAAAATACACAGCCAAATAGACCTGCATACACACCTCTGAAAAGTAGGAAAGTTAAGAATAGACCATGGAAAGATGCGCTTACATGTTATCTCAAAGAAAAAGGGCATCTATAGCATCTACAAAGTTAGAATTGAAGTAGGTAAGTGAAGTAAAAAATAAATTCCAATAATTCGAAAGATTTATCATTGGAAATAACATTATCAAGTTCGGTTGATATCAATGAGACATGTCGAAATAAGCCAAGACGAGATACGCAGTATTTGTGAACTATACGAAAGCGTCATGGCGAATGCATCTTATGGTTTATTCTTCAGAGAAGGTTCAATTATAGGTAATGGAATTGCCCAGGAAGCAATAAAGGATAAGAAGAACTATTTTGAAATATGCAAAAAAAGGATGATAGAAAAAAAATGGGTGGAAGATGTAAAATTTGAAATTGGAAGTCATACAATTCGCACAAAAGGTTCTATAGAGGTGGGTAAAAGTGAAGTACACACCTGTCATAGAATAAGAGGTATGCTATGCAAGATGTTTGAAATATACCTTGGGAAAAAAGTTCATTGTAGAGAAATAGAGTGCGAATCAACAGGTGCTCCGAATTGTGTATTTAAACTTGAAACGACTGGGGTATGGGATTAGGAGGGATTTCGATGTTACTTCGCAGTAGTGCACTTGAGAGAATTCTTAAAGGACTTAAAGAAGATACAAAGATACAAGGTTCTGCGGTTGTAACCCGTGATGGTTTGCTAATTGCTTCAGACATCCCAGAAGGCGTCCATGAGGAAACTTTTGCAATTATGTCTGCGACAATGCTGGGCGCGGGTGTAACTGCAAATTCTGAATTAAAGAGAAATGTTCCAGAGCGAATTATTGTAGAAGGTTCAGACGGAAAAATCATCATTACGGGCGCGGGACCAAACATGCTTCTTGTAGTAGTTACACCACATAACGACAATACTTCCGCGCTCTTCCCGGCTATAGATAACGCAATAACAAAAATAAAATCAGTTTAATTTTGAATGCATTTTTATTTTAATTTTTTATTGATTTTTCCAGATTTTCAGATACACAGTTGCATTTGCATTTCTGTTTACTTCATGTTCGTTAACAGCCTCAAGTTCTTTGAACGCCGATATTACAGTCTTAGGTTCTGTTTTTGTGCTCGAACCTGATTGCCATGTGGGGTCCCATAAGTCCATAGAAACTGTTTTTGAATTTGCTCTATATTCTGCATAAAGTCTGTAATGGAATGATTCTTGGTATAACTTCTGCTCTTCTAAAAGGGTCTGATTAACATGCGTCAATTCGAATACAAGTGAGGAGATGTCAGTTTCTAATTTTTCAAGCGCATTAGCAGGCGACAAAGGGTCGTTCTCGTATCTTATGTATAAGTCTTCTAGTATGAGTTCCTCCACAGATTGGTCTTCAAGTATCACTTTTGCACCGTCAGAAGGTCTTATATAACTTGTGTCATTTATAGTAGCAGCAAGGACTGCTGTTAAAGTATCTTCGCAATATTCCCTGAGGAACAATTGGCTTTCAGACTGTGTTCTTGGTGCTTGAGTGCTTGCTGTATAGTATATTACTATAGTAGTTGAAATAAGCATAAGAAGGAAAAACAAAATACCGTCAAAAAGAGCTGACTGTGCCTTCCTTTTTCTCATCCACTTGTTTTTCATCATACTCCCGCCCCCCCAAGCCTAAATATGGTAAGTTCCAATTTTGCAACATGAATCTCCTCGTCATTTACTTTAATATTAACTGAAGATACCATCGTCTTTCTTTCTACCTTTGGGTCGCTTATCTTCGAAGGATTTATGATATTGTTTACGTCTGCGCTATATCTGAAAGGATATGGGCTTGTATCTTCGATGCGTAGTCTGTAAGTTCGTGATGCAGGTGTCGGAGGATTTGTCGCAGAACCTCCTGCAAGTTCTGGTACACCCCTTGACAAATTAGTTGCTGATAGATACATTACTTTATGACAATCAAATAACCCTTCTACTCTGTTTGCACTCCCTTCTTCCTGGTAACATAACCCCTCCCAAGTTCGAATCGTCTTCATAATATCGTGTATCTCATGCACATTCTCTATATCAGTATATCTTGCATTGTGCGTACTTATCGCCCAAATCATTGAAACCATAAACATACCTACGCCTATTGTTACAAGAATCAAAACTGGTATCTCTTCGAAAAAGCCTGCGACCCCAAGCCTACTGACCTTTCTTTTCGAAAATCTGCTTAGTTTCATATCAACCGAACTACAATAGGTGCTTAAGACTATTTTAAGGTTATGTCTAATCTCGTCATCGCTTGGGGTCAATATTTTTATTTTTTCTAATTTAATTCGGTTCTAACTCAATTCCAATCTAATTCCAATCAATTTAATTTCAGCCAAACAACTTCATTGACTATATTCGAAGATTCTTTGTTTCTTTTGTCTCTTCTATTTCTTTATTTACTGATTTTGAATTTCTCTCTTTAACTCTTTCTCCTTTTTCTCATTTTTGTCGAGAATATTTTTGTCTAATTTCCTTACGGGCACACCACCATAGAACCCATCTACATCTTTGTTTACTAAAGAACCTGCTGCAACTACTGAATCATCCTTTATCTCCACACCTGCCAATATTAAAGAATTTGCGCCTATAACGCATCTCTTTCCAATCTTAACTCTTCCAAGCCGGTATTCCCTTTGCAAAAATTCATGCGTAAGTATCACCGTGTTGAATCCTATAATTGTCTCATCTCCTATCTCTATATAATCAGGTCTAAATATATCAACTCCTACACCTAGCGAAATAGATACATTCTTTCCTATTTTCACACCTATTGAACGAAGGAGAGCATTCGTTAATTTAAATGACGGACTAAACCTTGCTGCGTATACTATAAAAAAATTATAGATTGTGCGGTATGGCGAAAATATCTCTTTCCAATACCAGAGCGAATTGTGCTCCCCTTTTGAAGGATATATTTCTAATTTCCTTCCCAAGTGCTGACACTTCCTTTCTATTCTAATTTTTAATTCTACTTTTTAGTTAAATCGTCTATAGGTTCATCTGCTTCCTCAAGAATCACAGACTTTGTTACTCCCTCTTTTGGTTGGCTAATTCTCTGTTCTTGTTCCTTTGTAACTGTATCTTTATTTGTAGAACTCTCCAAGCCTACTTTGTCCATATCTTCTTTCTTTGTTGTCCCAATATTTTCCGCGTTCCTATCCTCTTTTCCTCCAAAGAATGACTGCCAAATAGATTTTGACTTCTGCAAAATACTTCCTATAACCGTAGGAGGCTCTTCATGCTGCACAACTTCTATTTCGTTCTTAGCCTCATCTTTAATTGAAACATTTTTCATCTTTTCGACAATTTGCAAAGCATTCTCTTTCTCAATCCCATATATTTTCTGCAAATCCTCGACCTTTGCTTCTTTTAGCAGTTTAAAATTAGTATATCCTGAAAAGTAAATCGATTCTGCTTTATCTCGAGAAATAGAAAAAAGTTCAACATATTTATCTATAATCTCATTCCTACTTCCATTTGGTTTTGCTGTTTCTATTACAACTTCGTGATGTTCATGCTCTTCTTTTGCAATTATCTCGCCTTTAGCATCAGTTTTCTTAAGTCCATTAACTATACTCCTTGCAAGCATCGGCGAAATACCATTTATCTTTGAAAGTTCATCTACACTTGCATGCTGTAATTTTTCAAGTGAAGTATATCCTGCAGAATAGAGTAGTTCGGCTTTTGACAACCCTACACCAGGTATCTTGCAAAAAATCTCGAGGACTTCTTTTTTAGTTGTACCGACGATTACTTCGCTTTCATCGTCTGAAATTGTTACACTCTCTTCAGCCATACCTTCTCCTCCTGCAAGTTACCATAATTAAAATGGCTTTTTTCGTTAATAATACTTTGGCTCTTACACACTCTTTCTCACTTCTATTCAATATAGTCTTACTTTCTGAGAATTAGCATAGCGCACGAAAGTGATTTTGCAAGGTTTTGTTATTTATTGAACTTCCAAAGACACCAAGCAAATTGGCAGGATTAAGGCTTCGGAATAAAGCATCCTGAGGGTCTTCGCTGATCTCTACCCAAAGAGTGTCATGCATACATTGATTTTACACTTTGGAGATTCAAATTGCAAACTTTGTCTGTTATACTCCAACGATACCTGGGGCAAAAGTCAGTGCAATGCAATTAGTTCAATAGCAAACGAGGAGAACAAGAATACAGTATTCTATAGTCGCTCGTCCTAACCACTTATCTCCCTTTTATCCATCATGTTTCAGCCTTGAAACTCGGCTTGGGCAATCATTTCTTTCTAAGAGTATTCTTCTTCGAATGGACCACCTTTTGGGAACTTTTGGTTCTTTTGATAGTCTTTTCTTCACCGTTTGCATTGAGTTTCTATTTATGTTTGCGCCAGAGCAGTTTTAGAATAACGATGAGAATCAGAACTATTGTCAGACACAGAATTAGGAGCATTATAATACTTACAATCGGAGATTCGACTTCAGGCTTGGGTGATGGGGTTGATGGAGGGGGTGGAGTGTCGTAAACAGTTATGTTCCAAATATGTGAAACATTCAGTTTTCCATCGGAAACTACAACTTCGAGCGTATGAAGGCCTAAAGATGTTAAACCTGAGATTGTGATGCTGGGGTTATTCGTTCCAGTTTGCTGACCGTCGAGATACCAGGCGTATTCGATGGTATCACCATCAACGTCGTTTGCTGTAATGTTAAATGTCTGAGTTGCATTTTTCGCAATTGTGCATGTTTCGGATGGTGAATATGAAACAATCGAAGGTGGAGAGTTCGAGCATATCTGCACAATCAACTGAACGGTTGCAGAATGCACATGCATGCCTGACACTGCATTGATTGTGAGGTTGTATATCCCTGGCAGTGTTGTTAGCGTCGTATTGATTGTCAGAATAGAAAATCCGTTACAAGGAATAATGTTCGGTGCAAAAGAATAGGTTGCGCCTTCAGGAACTCCTATGGCTGAGAGAATAACGAAATCAGAAAAACCACAAAATGGGAAAGAACTTATGTTGAAAGATGTGCTGTTCCCTGCGAACACGGCCTGAACTTGAGGTATAACTGAGAGGAGAAAATCGCCGATATCGACTGGTTGCATTAGAGGATACCAGTCGAGTCCTAGATGTGGGATGTTTGTATCGCCGATACCATCACCTGCAGGCCGGTCATTGCTTCCATCGTCAGCGCCGTTGTAGTCAGACCAATAGTTACCACCTGCAGGGTAGGGCGCTGACCAGTTACTTGTTCTGTAATACTCATATGCTTGAATTGTGTTGTTAATGAAGTTGTTGTGATATATTGTGTTGCTGTTGGAGCCATAGAGATAGATACCGTAGTTGTTGTTCAAGATGGTATTGTTTGCGATTGTGTTGCTGTTGGATATGGGGAGGTTGATGCCGTAGTTGTTGTTCGATATGGTGTTGTTAGCAATTATGTTGTTGCTGGAGGACCAAAGGTAGATACCATACCTGCTGTTGTTCGAGACGGTGTTGTTTGCGATTATGATACCACTCGAAAAAACGATTTGAATTCCCACAGTGCCGTTGCTTACATTCTGATTCTCGATTTTCACGCCAGAGCAATTGACTAATATTACCTGCCCTGCATCTGTAGGCACTGTACCTCCAGTCTGGTCTATCCAATATTGCACAGCCTTGCCATTGACAGTGTTTGATGTGTCGATTATGTGCGTGTTCCACTGGTTCAAGTCGCTACCGACTACCAATATCCCACAACCAACCATTCTGTTGTTTATTATGGAAGTGCTGATGGAGGACCAAAGGTAGATACCCTCCATGCGGTTGTTAGATATGGTGTTGTTTGCGATTGTGTTGCTGCTAGAGCGCCAAAGGTAGATGCCAATCTCATTGTACGACAGGGTATTGGACTCCACACTACCATTCACGACCCGCATCAACTTAATGCCCGCATCTCCCCAATTCGAACCTGAGTTGTGCAGGTAGCATCCTCTGAGCACGAACCAAGCCTCTGTATTCTCGATAAATACGCACGGACCGTTTCCGCCTGCATCGATATCCCATCCCTCTATAATGTACGGGTCGTTCTGTGTCCCACTTCCGCCAGTAACGCCGTTTTCGGCTGTGAACTGCGAATTGTCGCTGATATGTATTGGTAAGTGCTTGGTGTACGACCTTACGCCTGAGTGTATAGTCTTTGCGTTCTGTGGATCTGTCAGCGATGTATCATCATCAAAACCATCACAAGTTTCTTTAATATCCTGCTCAAATCGGTTGTCATCGATGTCCAACATGCTCGAAGGTTGAATTCTATCAGCAGGTAGGTCTCCAATCGCATTACTGGAATCTTTCTCCATATTGTCCATTGGCAGAACTGAAATAGTTGTAGATGCGCGGTTGTTCGAAATGTCAAAATCTGCAGGCACACAGTTCTGGACTAGAACCTCAATCATGTTGTTCCCTGCCTTTGCAGTCCAAAAGAACTCCGTGAAAGTCGATGAATTCGGAAGAATGTAGACCTTCGCGGTACCAATGAAGGCTTGGGAATTCTTATGCACAATAAATAGTGCAAGTTCTGCGGAACAATCCACATTACCTTTGTTGCATACCGTAACACCTATTTTCGTATGCTCTCCATTCCTTGGACATCGTGGCGTCACTGATATGTCTGCACGAGATATCTGCAGGTCCACATATCCTGAACCGTCATCAGTTTCTATATACGCCTGCCCTTGCGTTTCTGAGTCATCTTTTTGGACACTGGGCACTTCTGACGCAGGGAACATATCTGTCAATCCACCCAGCTCTATAATCAGCACAACCATCAATGTTGCAAACATCCTTTTGTTCATTGTATTATCTCCTTATCCTCTTTTGACCTCTATGCAGGGTTCGAACAGTAATGACCTACGCTTAGACAAAAAGTCATTCTTAGCATCCCTACCAAGCCCCATTCCCCAATTGGAGATTTCATTTGGGGGCGGTCTTAAGAGATAATATGTAGTTTGGGATATATACTTATCGGGCGATTGAATTGAAATATGGATGTTATGCGAACAGGCAGTTCGTGTGCGGACTAACTCACATTTTTATGATGTAAAAATAGGCAAGATGTCAAAATTATCTACATTTATCTCCATTATAAATATCTGTACCAGAACTGCCCCTACCAGGTAGGAATCGAACTGTTTCTCGTCATGCTTGCATATTCTTACAGCACGAAAGTTATTTCGCAAGATTTTTTTAGTCATCCAACATCCCTCTAAGAGCCAAATCGAATTAGTAGGAGTGTTTTTTTGCAATACAGCAACCTATGGACGCTCGCCAAAATTTATCCAAAAAGAGCCAGGTATATATATACTCTGTTCTGACATCCACAATTTAGCATCGTCCCTATATCTACCGCATGCTTGCCCGTCAGTCTTGTCTGTTTCTGGTAACTTCGTCATCTCTCCCTTATGCTCTACTTTACGAAATTTTTATGTGCTCTAAACTTTCTGAGAATTAGGAAAAGATTGATTATTCAAAAACCTGATTGTTCTCACATGCGAATGATGGGTTCAAAGAAACTTTTGTATGCTGCACTTGCTCTATTAACAGCAGGTATAGTAATGCTGATCGCCGCCGCATTAAGAGGTGAAATTAGTATTGCTTTAATCTTGATATTTCCAGTTATTTTTGGAAGTGGACTATTTGCATTCCTTGGGATGCTATCAATAGTAGGTGGCATTTTCATTCTATTCATAAATTTTGCAATAGGTATCCATCTAGGACAACCAGAGCAACCAGAAAAGGATGTTATTTACCCTACTTACGATACTTCGAATAGAAAGGAGCAAGTAAAAGGCGGCGGGGTGGTTCTTATAGGACCAATACCAATTGTCTTCGGCTCTGATACTAAAGTTACGAATACCATGCTTATTCTTGCAATTGTGCTAACTTTGATTTCTGTCTTTCTGTTTCTTGGGTTTATTCTCTTTGGATTGCTTTTTTAATCTTATTTTTATTTTTAATTCATGAGAGCATAAGAAGATTCAGCATTTGTGTTTTGTGTTCAGTTTCTCTCGAAAAAATGAGGCAATATTGAAACCACCTCTTTTGCTTCTTATTTGAATTAAGTAATTCTCCACTCCATCTTTTTCTTTACTTCTACTTTCTCGGGATAGAGATATTTGTTATTTTGCGCATCCATTCTATATGATTCCCAGCCATTTCTGTTATTTTTTAGTTCTTTGCACTCACTTTAGCTACCTCTTTTATTCTCTTATGGCTCTGATTACTTTTCTCCAGGAGGATGTAAATTCTCGATACTACTCACTCGATATAAAATTAAAATTTCCTCTTTTTATACTCGGATTTGTATAAAGTAATCGGCTTGGTGCCTCCCAATTGTTTGAACTTTTTTACACCTTGCACGATTGCACGCTGTAACAGCATTTTGTCAACTACACGGACACCTGCAAGAACATCAATACCATACTCAAACAAAATAGGATGCATAGGTGTCGAAGGTCCAAGGACAATATTCTTTCCGCTTGAAATTTCTAAAAGATGGTCTATGGTTCCGTTAATTAATGTGGTTGCGGTGATTATATTTATATCTGCCTTTGGAACTACTTCCTCGCATGCATCAGAAGGCAACTCGCCTGGCAAAGGCTCAAATTCAAGTATGTATGTTTTTTTAGCAATCTTTCTCATCTCATCATTAAATGGAAAACGTCCAATTATGCATATTGTCTTACCTTTTGATTCTTTTTCGATGTACGGATTCACGCTCTCTTCTATACCAATCGGTTTTATGAGCGAATTAATTGCTGCAATTCCAACCGATGCGTTCAGTGGTTCTTTCGATAACGCCATCTTAATAACTTTTCTTACATCCAAGCCGGTAAATGAACCTGCGTTTTCCACCTGTATCTTGCTATCTGTTTTGTAGGTATGCGCCATTCCAACATACATGCTCTCAACTGCAGTCCAATGAAGCCCAAGCCAAACATCTTTTATCTCTACTTCCTCATTCTTCAGTTCTTCATACAAACGTCTTACTATTTTCATTTTATCTCCTCGTAATATCCACCATAAGCACAACTCTTGCACAAAATCTTCCCATCGACTACTACATCTTTCCCGTCCATAACTTTCTCATTGCACTTTGCACACCAAATAACTCTTTTCGGCTTGCCTGGAAGTTCGTTTTCATTAAACTTTACACTAACTTCTTTGTAACTTACCACATCTTCAAGTTTTGACGATAGTATGTGATCTAGTACTTTCAACTGCTCCTCTTTCGTCAAAGAATGGTAGTCTCCTCTTTTTGATATATCCCCAGAAACCCAGACTCTATACGATTTTCCGCTTTTTAAATTGCAGAATGTAACAGCCATCTTTCCGTAGTCTATCAACTTGAATGACCTTCTTCCAAGCCGGGTATTTGTCAAAGTCTGTATGGCATCTGATATGCACCTGTCGTTCTCGCAGATCACTATCAAATCTCTGCTAGAAATGTTCCCAAGTAGTTTATGTCCTTGTTCTGCAAGAAGGACACCAAGAACCTGTCCCATGCATACATGACCATGATAGGCAACACATTTCTCCAAATCTTCTTTTCTCTTTTTGAATTCTCTTTCCTCGCAAGTCGTTCTTTCAGACACACCTATCACATCTAAAGGGAAATCAAAATGTTCCATAATAAATGTGTGCTTGAATTCTATTGAAAAAGATAAAGAGAAAAGTTTATTTTACCTTAATCCCAATATTTCGTAGGGTATTGTGATGCATTTTAGGGGGAGTATGGGTAGAAAGTTAGCAAAGATAGATGGGGCGTATGATTTTACCTGCGATATGTGCAGGCATGCGCTCAACTTCGGCAGAGAAGTCCTTAGAGTTGTAGACGATTTTGAACATCAATTCTGTTGCAAAGCATGCGCAGATAAGTTCGAAAGAAAGTTCAGAGAGCAATAAGAGAACAAAAATTCTATTCTATTTTTATTTTGCTCCTTTTTTAAATTTAAATTTGCTTTTTCGCTCAAAATCTGTAAAATCTGCAAATTAGAATTATTCGTTCCTTTACAGATAACAAATTTCAATGAAAAGATTTTGGATTCCCACTTATCTCTTTGAAGCAGGAAAGAAAGTAGAAAAGGGCATTATACTCTCTTTAATTGTTTACATTGCACTCACAGTTGGTAAGTTGTATATTTACTCTGTTACCAGAATAATCGTTCTACTTGCTGAAGGACTGCATTCTTTGTCAGATGTTATGCTTGTAAGTTTCCTTTTGCTTACTGCGACAGTATCATTCAAACCGCCTGATTCTACACACATGTACGGACATGAACGTGCACAAAATATAGGTGCTTTAGTTGCTGCAACCCTCTTTATCACGTTCGTATCTTTCGAAGGTTTCATTGAGGCATTTACTGCAATCTTGGAAGGCACTTATGGCAATGTAACCCACATTGAGGTAGCAACGAGTGTAATAGTAACTTCAATGCTTGCTGAATCATTTCCTCTTTTTGTTCTCTATCGTAAGAGGAAAAACCATGCGCCTGCTTCTCGAGCACAGTTTTACAACGTTATTCAAGACGAATGTGCTCTCTTTGCTTCACTTGTGGGAATATTCGCAATAACAAGAGGTTATCCTATTGGAGACCCAATCGCAGCGATTTTTGTATCTGCAACCATATTCGTATCGGGTCTAGCGCTATTCTATGACAATGCAGTCTTTCTTCTTGGTAAAAGTCCAGACACACAAACAATAAAGAAACTTCGTAAAGTCGTGGAAGAAACGCCAGGTGTTATTAAAGTTA
>Ga0078972_1013550_pt1 | contig 13388 bp, 10 predicted proteins | sample YelNatPaOPGAMG01_FD_67568 | JGI IMG/M metagenome (GOLD analysis project Ga0078972, IMG submission 67568) | Hot spring thermophilic microbial communities from Obsidian Pool, Yellowstone National Park, USA - OP-RAMG-01 (SPADES assembly) (version 2) | ecosystem: Environmental > Aquatic > Thermal...
AGCAATATAGATTATCCTTTTCATAATAAACCTCCTTTGGTAAGAATTTTTCTCTTCTTAATTTTCTCTTTAACTTTCATAAGTCATATTATATCAAAAAAAAAAAAGTTGTGTCAAGAAAATGTCGATTCTATCAACACACCCCGTCTACCTTCGGCAGACACCACTATACGAGAGGGGAATTTTCTCTTACCGATTTTCAGTTGATCACATATCTATTTCACCTGGTGAAAATACAACTAATAACTAAATCTTTACTCTTTCGGTTCTCTTTTTCTTGATTTGTGTAAGTTTTTAAGACATTTGAAGGACTCAGTTCAGGAGGTTTTGTATGGTAAGAAGGATTACCACCTTTGTTTTATGTCTTATCATAGCAATCCCCCTTTATGCAGGTGGATTTAGCATCGAGGACTTTCAGAATGTACGCATCATCAAGGAGTTTAAGGTCTCATCAAGAGGGGATATCATCCTAACTATCAGGGATTTCGAAAACAAGAACACATTCAACTATGATTTTTATCTCCTGAGAGATAGAACGCTCAAAAGACTCACATACGGGGGGAAGGGGAGTGGTGATTTTGACATCTCCACAGACGGGAGTGCCATTTATTATGTCCTTAGCAAAGACGGGAGTTCTACGCTATTCAAACTTCCCATTGACGGCGGCGAGTCGGAGAGGTTGTGGGAGTCCCCTATAGACACAGGGAATATCAGGGCGTTTAAGAGTCTGGGGAAGGAGTATATCCTATTCTCAGCCAGTGTATTCCCCGATTGCAGATCAGATGAGCTGAAGTGTACAAAAGAGAGACTGGAGCAGAGGAAGAAAGAGACCTCAGCCTATGTATATGACGCCCTGTATTTCAGACCCTGGAATTTTTACAGGGATGGGACTCGATCAGGCCTGTTCATTATGGATCTCGAAAAGAAGACATATACGAAGGTCGCAGGAGGGGAGTTTGATACACCGCCCCTTCCGTTCGGAGGATCTGATCAGTTCGACATAAGCAGTGACGGGAGGTATATAGCCTACACTGCCAAGAAGGTCAAAAACACCGCAGAGTCCACAAACAATGACATATTCGAAATAGACACTACACTGAAGAAAGTGATACAGATATCCACATCCAGGGGTTCTGATACCAGACCCGCCTATTCCCCTGATATGAACTACATCGCATTTCTCACCCAGAAAACCGATGGATTTGAGTCTGATAAGGTGGAGCTCGCCATATATGACAGAAAGAGCAATAAAATCAGCATCCTCACATCTCACATAGACAACTGGGTGGAGGACTTCGTTTGGGCGCCCGATTCAAAGGGGATATATGCTATTATAGAGGAGAGGGGTTACAGGACACTGTATTACATCCCCCTCAACAACCCGGGATCGTCAAAAAGACTCACAGAAAAAGAGAATATAAAAAAGGCGGCTATATACAGGGATACCCTCTTTGTAAGTAAGGACTCACTCCTCATGCCCGCAGATATCTATCTCTTCAATCTGAAGGAACTGCCAAAGACAAAGGGATTCATAAAATTCACTCAGATCACAAATCTGAATGGGGAGATCTACAGGGATAAGGAACTCCCCGAGGTTCTGGATATCACATACGATGGTGCAAAGAGGAGGGATGGATCTCGTAATAGGGTTCAGGCATTCATCTTGAAGCCCGCAAATATAAAGAAGGGTGAGAGACTACCAGCCATTGTGGTGATTCACGGAGGTCCTCAGGGGAGCTGGCTCAACTCATTTCACCCGAGATGGAACGGGCTTGTCTTCTCCTCGAGCGGGTATGTGGTGGTTATGCCAAATATCACAGGCTCAACAGGTTTTGGACAGCAGTTTGTAAATGAGGTCTCCAGGGATTGGGGGGGAGCGCCCTACGAGGACATTATGGCACTCTTTGACTATTTTGCAAAGACGGACTTTATCGACGGCAGCAGGGTTTGTGCCATTGGCGGTTCTTATGGCGGTTATATGACCAACTGGATACTTGGACATACAGACAGATTCAAATGCCTCGTCACTCACGCAGGTCCCTTCAATCTCATAAGCAAATATGGCTCAACAGACGAACTGTGGTTTCCTGAGTGGGAGCTGGGTGGTACACCGTGGACCAGCAGGGATATGTATGAAAAATTCTCCCCTCACAATTATGTGAATAATTTCAAAACCCCAACCCTTGTGATTCACGGGGCAAACGACTTCAGGGTTCCTCTCGAACAGGCACTTCAGGCATTTACATATCTTCAGAAGATGAATGTCCCATCCAGGCTAATTATCTTCCCTGATGAGGACCACTTTGTAAAGAAGCCAAACAACCAGAGGTTCTGGTACAACGAGGTTATAGGCTGGATAAAGACATATCTCAAATGACCCCATCAAGGGGTATCTGCTCATCTCCACCCGTGAGCTGAAGAAAGAGGTCCTCGAGGTTTGCATCCTTTGAGCCGGAGAGGTGTCTCATCCCCTCTATATCGCCGGCGTATAACAGTTTGCCGTGGTGAATGATTGCAAGCTCATCACACAGTTCCTCCACCACCTGAAGGGTATGGGTAGACATAAAGACTGTGGAATTCGACTTCTTTGCAAGCTCTGTGAAGACCCTTTTAAGGAGTCTTGCCCCCTTGGGGTCGAGACCTACGAGGGGTTCATCAATCACAAAGAGCGATGGCCTGTGTAAAAGGGCTCCGCATATGACGAGCCTCTGCCTCATACCGTGAGAATAGTTCTCAATCAGTTCATCTCTGAAGTCGTATATCTCAAAGAGTTCGAGGAGCTCCGTACCGCGCCTGAATATCTCCTCTTTTTTGAGTCCATAGATACCACCTACAAATCGGATATACTCCATTCCCGTTAGTTTTTCATAGAGATATGGTCTGTCGGGCACAAAACCGAGTAGAGCCTTTGCCTTGATAGGCTCACTCTCGATGTCATAGCCTCCGATATATACCTTCCCGCTCGTGGGTTTGAGTATACCACCTATAATCTTTATTGTGGTGGTCTTGCCAGCGCCATTGGGACCCAGAAATCCATAGATGATCCCCCTCTTTATGTCGAGAGAGAGATTGTCCACCGCCACAAACTCCCTGTATCTCTTTGTAAGTCCCCTGACCTCGAGTATATTCATTTCCACTCTACCACCTCTATACTGAGTTTGTTGATAAATCTTGAGATATCGAGTATTCTTTCCATACCACCATATACAAGTCTTATATGCCCTACATCAGCGGGGGACTGGCCCCAGGTGGGGTCGAATGTCCTCCATACCCCTGTATATCCTTCCGCCCAGGCGTGATAGTAGAACCTTCCGTTGAGGTACGCCACACCCCCGGAAAGTCTTGTCGGAATCCCCAGGGACCTGGCGAGTGCCACAAAGAGTGAGGCGTGCTCATTGCAGTCTCCTTCCATATTCTTGAGCGTACTTATTGCGTCAGGTATCCCTACAACATTCTTCTTCTTTATGTTCGAAAAGAGGTATTCATTTATTCTCTCGAGTGCCTCTATATTAGAGGTGCTCCCCTCTGTAATCCTCTTTGCAGTCTTCTTTATCTCTTCGTCTTCGCTCTGGATAAACGGCTCAGCCTTTGTGTACTCTCTTATCTCCTCGGGGCTCAATTCTGTCCTCTCCTCGATAGTTCTCTCGTCTCTGATGCTCAGGATATCTCCTTCGAGTCTCTGTCTCCCGCCATTTATATCCTCCTTCAGTTCGACCCCTTTGAGTCTTACCTTAAGTTCACTGATGGAAAAAATATCCGGGATAATCCTGTCAGGAGTTATGGAGAATTGAGATATCAGGTCGAGTTCTGCATACTTCACATTCTTATCCTCTGGCCTCTCCCTTATGAGTACAAACCCCATATCACTCACCTCTTTTAAGGTCTTGCCGTTTAGGTCTATCCAGCTTTCGATAGAGAAGCTCTTATATCTCTTTTTCAGGTGGTATGCAAAGATCTCCTCTCCCATAATCTGGATCCTCTCCTGTCCGAGTATCTCGACCTCTACATTGTCTGTTGAGAAACCCTCGAGTGAGAAGACCTTGAATGTGAGCTTCTTTGGCTTTGAAAACATCTTTCTGGCAATGTACCTGTGGAGGTTAACATCCAGAAATATGGGTGTGGTATTGTCTATCTCCATACCCTTGAAATTCGGGAGATTGCTGCTTATCCTGAGTCTCTTATCTTCGGACTTTCCATATACGACGAATTCCTGATTATCTGCATTCATCTTGAAATAGAATGAGTTGAGCAGGAGGTTCTTGTCCAGCTCAGCCGACCCCTCAATATCCACGACCTTCTTGAACCCCTGTACACTGATATTCAACTGAGAGCTATGGGAGATTATTACCCTATCAGAATCCTTTTCGGTCTTGTTGTACACAAAGCCAATCTTCTTGTCCTGAAAGTAGACCCCGAGATACTCCTCGCTGCCCGCTGCAAGCCCGGAGATGTTGCCGAGTTTGGTTAGATCTATATTGCTCGTAGATAGTACCCTTTCCCTTATCCCGAAGAGATATACCATAGAGAGTAGCCAAACAATCGAGATCGAGTGTGCAACCATTCTGTATTTCTTTGAGAGTGTACTCATCTTATCTTGCTATCGAGGAGTTCCTTGTTAAAACCGACGATTATATCCCCGTCTATATCTATCACAGGGACGCCTGACCCCTTGAGTCCCTTCTTTCTGAGTTTCTCTATCATCTCCTCCCGTGCCTTCTCATCCTTTTCTATATCCTTCTCAGTGTATTTTATCTTCCTCTGATCAAGATATCTTCTGAGTTGGGCACAAACACCACACCAGCTTGTGGTGTATATAGTTATCCCTTTGCTGCCCGACGACTGACCTTGAGCAGTGGATGCCGAACCTGTGATTTTCACTTCTGGCATATTATAATTTTTTCCTGCAGATTTACCCTGAGTGGTTGATATAGCCCCCTCCCTCAGGGCGCTCTCGAAGTCGTACCTCGATGCAATAGTGTATCTGTATCTCCCGTTTGCGTCCGGGGCAGTGAGGTCTGCAATATATATTATTTTGTGGGACTGCCTCTTCTGGGGTGGTATGGATAGGTCAAACACAATTACCTGCCTTCTGCTCTCTTCGGGTATGTCATCTATATTCTGCGTATCCTTAAAATTCCCATCCTTATCAATATAAGAAAAGACGAGATTCTTATTCTCCTTTGAGACCACGATCTGCGGTGGCTCCTCGAAATCAGGCTCAGTCCTCTTATCAGCCTTCTTGCTGCAGGCTATAAGAGACAGAATAAAGACAGCTATCGTAAGGAGTTTGAGTCTCTTCATAGATTCTCCTCCCTGAAGATCCCGCATCGGTATAATATAGATTTAAAGAGGGAAAATGTAAAACTGAAAAAACCACTAACCTAAATTAAAACTTGAAAAGATAAAAGTTATAAGTAAAATGGGGGCAATTATGCGGGTTACAATGCAATTCTACTGGAAGAAAGAGGAGAGTCTATGGCAAAGGATATAGAGAAGTATAAGTCCAATAACGGTCTTCAAGACTGGCACCATGCCGGTGGGAAGTTAAGGGAGCTCGGACCCAGACATCTAACAGATGCCGAACTCCTCTCGATAATTATCTCTACAGGGGTTAAGGGGAAGAGCGCAGAAGAGATAGCGAAAGAGGTACTTAATAAATTTGGCTCTTTTAAGGGTATGGCAAATCAGCCTCTGGAAAAGTTTTTACAATTCAAAGGATTGGGGGATGTAAAGATAATAAGGATTGCCGCAACATTTGAGATAGCAAGAAGGATAGTGGAGGAGGTTATAAGAGAATATGAAAAGCAGGATTAAAGGTAACAAGACAAGGCTACCCAGTCCATTTGAAATAACCTCGCACAAGACAGAGCGCACGGCGGTTGCAATCCTTATGCACTGGATGAGGGAGATCATAGAGGAGAAGAATCTCGATCTGGGACTTCCTGATGTCGAGACCTCTGGAACTGATAAGAAGATGCCCGATTCTGTTATTTATGAGTCAAGGAGAAGTCAGAATATCCTCTGTGTTATTGAGGCAAAGCCACCAAACTATGATGTTTTTGATGAAAGGGATTTAAAAGAGCCAGCAAGGAAGAAGGCTACTCAGAGGAAGGCAAAATATTTCTGCCTGACAAATTTTAGAAGTTTAATCTGGTATAGCACAGAGAGAGTCAATGCCCTGAGACCAGAGGAAGAACAAATAATTGATAAATACACTCTTTCAGAGATTGAGAGCCTTGATGATATAGAACAGGCGAGATATAGTGAGCCAATTAAGAGAGGGCTGGAAAACTTTCTTTCAAGACTCTATTCTGTTTATTCTGGTAAAGACCCTGAGCCAAAACAGGCAATAGATGAGTTTTTAATCTTCAGGCTTCAGGAAAAGATAAACAAACTATCATCATACTACAGGAGGATAGTTGAAGATCAGTGTCATAAAGACCATTCTTTCGCCTCAAAGATGAAGAACTGGTTTGTAGATCAAGGCTGGAGCTTTTCATTCAGTTCTCAGGACTTTGACAAGGCATCAAGACAGGCGGCTTATCTCCTTGTAAATAAGATTCTCTTTTATGAACTCCTTCAGGCTAAAAGGCCACAGGAGCTTGACCCATTAGAAATACCTGACAGCCTTACAAAAGGTTCACTACTTCAAAAGACTCTTCAAGGCTATTTTGAACAGGTATTAAAGATAGACTATGAGAGCATATTTTCAACAGATTTTATTGATTTCATAGCCTTCCCTGATGCTAAGGAGGTTGTCAAAGAGATAAAGGAGTTAATCAATATACTGAGAAGGTATGATTTCTCTAAAATTGGATTTGATGTAGTAGGCAGGATATTCGAGCATCTGATACCCGTTGATGAGCGTCACAATCTGGGCCAGTATTTTACAAGCCCTGACATAGTAGATTTGATTCTCAGTTTTTGTTTAAATCATGAGAATAGTGTAATAATAGACCCTGCCTGTGGTGCAGGTACATTCCTTGTTAGGTCATATCAGCACAAAAAAATAATGAATCAATTATTGGAGCATGATAAGATTCTCGAGACCCTCTGGGGGATTGACATTGCAAAATTTCCGTCCCATCTTGCCACCATTAATCTTGCAATAAATGATCTCGGTGTGGACAAGAATTATCCAAATATTATCAATGAAGATTTTTTTGCCATAATGTCTCAGCCTGAGGGTGGTTTTGAATTACCTGAAAGATGGAAGAAGGTGCGCGCAAGGACACTGGGACTTGAAGAAAAGGAGGTGGTATTTCCAAGATGGTTTGATGCAGTTGTTGGTAATCCACCTTATACCCGTCAAGAGGAGATAGATGAAATTGGTGTAAATAAAAGGGATTTAATTGACAGGGCACTCAGGGACAATTCTGGAGAGAAGATTGCGGAGATCCCAAAAACCGCTGGTATTTATGTTTACTTCTTCATTCACGGGACCAAATTTTTGAAAGATGGTGGTTATTTTGGTTTCATTGTTTCCAATTCCTGGCTTGATGTTGAATACGGGAAAGGGCTTCAAGAATTCTTTTTGAAAAACTATAAAATAATCGCTATTATTGAATCTAAAGTGGAGCGGTGGTTTGAAGAAGCGGATATAAATACCTGTATTGTTATACTACAAAAGTGCAGAGATGAAATGGAGCGAGAAGAAAACCTTGTTCGTTTTGTATATCTCAAAAAACCTTTGCGACATTTTATCCCACCAGCCCAGGATATATGGGAAAAACAGATAGAAAGGAAAAATGCCATAGACAAATTACAGAAGACAATTCTTGCTCATAATGATTATTATGAGAATGAAGAGTTAAGGATTTTCCCAAAGAGTCAAAAAGAATTGTGGGATGAGGGTTTTGATTCTGAAGAGAAGAAATATATAGGGGCAAAATGGGGTAAATACTTAAGGGCACCAGAGATCTTCTTTAAGATCCTTGAAAAGGGGAAAGGAAAACTTGTGCCTTTGAAAGAAGTGGCAGAAGTGAGGCGTGGATTTACAACTGGTGCTAACGAGTTTTTCTATCTCACAGAGGAGGAAATAAAACGATGGAAGATTGAAAAAGAGTTCTGGATGCATAAGGATGAAGAGGGTAACTGGGTGCCGAATTATGTGATAAAGTCTCCAAGGGAATGCAAATCTCTCGTTGTCAATCCGAAGGATTTGAAATATATAGTTCTTATGATTCACAAAGATAAGAAAGAATCGAAAGGAACAAATATGTTAAAATATATTAAGTGGGGAGAAGCAAAAAAGTTTAATGAAAGGCCAACCTGTAAAAGCAGGAAAAGGTGGTATGAATTGCCTGAAATAAAGGCACCAATACTCTCAAAAAGATTTGTAGATGTGACATTTGGGTATTTTTTCAACCCCAAAAACTTATTCGTAGGTGATACATTTTTTGTTGTTACTCCAAAAAATAGAAATAATATATTAAAGATTGTAATCTTTTTGAATTCCACATTAGGTTCTTTGTTAACAGAAGTTTATGGTAGAACTGTTATGGGGGAGGGTGTTCTGTTGATATATGGACCGGAAATTATGCCTATGCCTATAATTAAACCGGAACTCATCAGAGATGGAAGAATCAAAGCCATTAAGAATATCTTACCTTCAAAAATCGGAACTGTGTTTGAAGAGATTGGTGCTTCCACTCCCGAAGAGGTTTCCCTTGAAAGGGTAAAGCCTGATCGTAGAGAATTAGACAAGATTATTATGGGTGAGATCTTAGGTCTAACTGATGAGGAGCAACTCGAGGTTTATAGATCGGTTATAGATCTGGTTAGTTCCCGCGTTAAGAGGGCAAAGAGTGTGAAGATGAGAACAACATCTGAGGGATTGAATACCGATGACCTCGCAGATGAGATTATTAAGAGTATAGATGAAGGAGATAAAGAATGAAAAGGCTGGGTGTTTATTACAAAGAAAAGGTTTTATCCTTGCCTAAGGATAAATTGATAAAGCGAGAGATGCCAGATTCTTCCGATGAGTTCAGAATAGGGAAGGATTTATTTGGCTGGAAGATATATTTAGGGAAGCAATTTGTTGAATGTCGTTCTGAAGAAGAGGCAAGGTACTTAGCAGTATTTTATGATGCGGGGATGAGAGAGATTTATGTACCAAAGGATGAAGATTATCTAAGAAGCATCCTTCCAGAATTAGAGAGATTAAAGGCAAGAACTGATGAGATAATTAATCATTATATAGATGGAATACTAAACTATAAAATCCGAGAGAAAATAAGGAGGATAGTATACTCAAGGATTACGAATACCGAAGAAATCAAAGAATAACAAAAGGCCCTTTTTATAATTCTCACAATGTTTTTCGTGAGGAGTCAGTTAAAATACCCTGCCATTTATCCAAATAGACAGGTCTTCTAATTAAGTAAATTAACCCCCTCATCGAGTAATTTAAGCAGATTCCCCCTGAAAGGCGTGGCAAATGTAAATCTGGTTTTAGTATTCAGTTATGGCATCTATTCCTCACCAAGTTCATCGAAGCCTTTTAATTTAAACTTGACTCTATCTAATACTGACAAATTTTTGCATTTATTTAATTTATCCATAACACAATTTCAGTATTTTCGCTCTGAATTTTGGGTCTTTCGTGAATGCCCGTCTTGGGTTTTGAACTGAGATTAGAGGCAGGGCGTCCTCCTTATTTGCTCGAAAGAGGGCGGTCTGGTAGAGGGTGTCAAATATGTCCATAAATGAGATCTGCACATTCGGGGTGTCACTTAATCTATCTCTTATAATCGCCTGCTTTGACTCGATCCCCTCTATGCTACAGGGCTGAAATTTAAATAACGGGGTAAATGGGGAAGGGACGAAGTTGTTTATGGAGAGTCTTATCCTCCCAATAAACCCCTTTTTACGGGAGGAGTCAACAAAGAGTTCTCTGATCTCTTTTACAAACTGTATCATTGCCTCTATATCCTCTACCTTTTCAGAGGGGAGACCTATTATGAAGTAGAGTTTCAGGTTGCTAAGTCCCATTGAGATGAGTCTCTCCAATATATCGAAAAGGAGGTTCTTGTTGTATCTCTTATTTACCACCTCCATCATTCGCTCTGTTGCCACCTCTGGGGCTATAGTGAGCGTTCTGATGTCGGATTTTATTATAAGATCATAATTTTTTTCACTCAAATCCTGAATCCTTATGGAGGCGAAGGCGGGTCTTTTATGCTGTTCTATTACCGAGGATACAATCCTCTCTATGTCTGGATGGGAAAAGACCGCATCTCCCACAAGCCCTATGGTGTGTATCTCATCTGGAATCCCCTTGATTGCCTCCATTATAGATTCGTATTGAAACGGTTTGAATCTCCCTTCAAGGTGAGAGGAGAGGCAGAATCTACACCTCCCCACACAGCCTCGTGCCACCTCGACAAGGTGGGTATTAGAGAATTCGGTATCTTTTGTATAGACGACAGTGTGCGGCGGGATAAGACCATTTAATTCACTAAGACTCTCACAGGAGGAGCTCATACTGCTTATATATTCAATAACCTCCTCTTTCCTCCCCCCTGATCTCATAAGGTCGAATACTCTCACGAGGATAGGAGTATGCTCTTCAAGAGAGCGGGTAAAGAGTATGTCCACAAAATCCTCAAAGAGACTTTTATTCGCAGAGACGGCAATACCGCCAGCACAGATGAGTTTATTTCTATCTACTGCATTTATGAATCTGAACACATTCGGGGCATCCATTATAAAGGGTATGGTGAAAATTATGACATCGTAGTCTGAAATATGAACCCCCCTCTCTATGCTCTCCAGATTGTCGAGGGTGAACCTATCGCACAATACTCCATCAAGACTATTTATGAACTCGTACAGTCTCTGAAAAGACAGAGAAGACATTGCTATATAATAGCTGTTGGGGAATACGAGGGCGGTTCGCACGCTCTTCGCCCAGCTCTTTTTGATACAACCTATCTCCCGAATCATATCAGACCCTGTAGAGCCTCTTATTCTCCGAATTATCCCCCCAGAAGTGCCCGATGTTGCACTCAACCTCAACGGATATCTCCTTCAGGAAGAACCTCGAGGCCTCCTCCATAATCTTTTTTGCAGTCTTCGCTGCCTCGACCGTCACCACTTCACCCGCCTCAATTACAATCTCATCGTGGACTATGTTTACAATGAATGCATCGAGCCCATTCTTGTGAAATCTCTCATCAATATCAGTTATCGCCTTTTTCATAATATCGGCTGCCGTCCCCTGTATAGGCATATTCCTTATAAACCTGTGCAACTCATGAATCTTGATATCTATCTCCCTCAGCACCTCAGAAGGGATACCCCTCTTCTCCTCAATGGTATTAATTATCCGCTTCACATACATCTCCTCAGTATACCGCTCCCTCTTGAAAACCAGATCCTCAAGGGCTTTTAATATAAGCATTACATATGTCTCACTCCTGTTTTTCCCCGCATACTTCCTCACATACTCCAGCACCTTCTTTCGATGCTCTCCAAGCTCTCCCTCAAAGGGATTTAGTGAGCATCGCCTCCCTGAGAGCGTCCTCAACTCCTGACTGCTCAATGCCTGATTTGCCTGATTCTGGAAGTATGCATACAGGGTCGGGAAGAGCATATAGTACTTATCTAAAAGCCTGGAGGCCTCACCTCTGGTGACATTCAGCCTCTTTGAGATCCCCTGAGCGGTCATCCCGTATACAATCCCGAAGTTTATCCCCTTTGCCTGTTTCCTGAGTTCAGGGTTCTCGGTCTTTGATACCTTCTTTCCAAAAATGAGCTCTGCTACATAAGAGTGGAGGTCAGTGCGCTCCTTAAATGCCTTTATGAACCGTGGGTCCTTTGAGAGGGCAGCCAGTACCCCGAGTTCAAATGTGGAGTAGTCGAGGGTAATTATGAGCCTCCCCTCAGGCGCCCGGAAGTAGTCCCTGAATATTCGGGATCTGGGGATGGCGAATAGATTGGGCGAGTGGGACGAGGACCTCCCCGAGGCGGAGGCGATCTGGATAAAGGTACTATGAATTCGGGAGGTTTCGGGATTTATCCTCTTCAACAATTCATTTGCATTGAAGGTGAGTGTATGGGCAGGGTCTTTGTAATTCCCCGCAAACTCTTCCAGCAAAGAGGAGATAGGAGGAGGTAGCTGTGCCTTTTTCAGAAACAGTCTCGCCATCTCATCCTCATCTAATAGGTCTGAGGAGAGTAGACCCTTTATTCCTGCCTCTCTGAACTGATTTATGAACCCACGGGAGTCAAAATAGATACCCCTCTTTTGTATCCTTGAAAACGCCCTTATGGCGTTGCTCTCAAGGCGGGAGACCCTCTCAAGACTGAGACTCTTTATCCTCCTTACCTGCTCTAAAAATATCCTGAATATAACTAACAGTTCTATCCTCAGAAATTCAAGCACCTGCTCCTGTATCTCCCTCTCCACATTGTCAAGGAGTATTCTCCTCCCCTTCTCAATCTCCAGTTCGAGGTATTTTTTGCAGAGTTCGTCCAGACTCTTCATCTCTGAGGCTGAGAAGTAACTATTCGTTATTATCTGCTCCAGCAATACGATATCAGTTACATTCTCCACCCATATCTCTCTGTAAGAGTAAAGGTGTGTGAGTTTCTCGCTGGCAGAGGACATAACCTTCAAAGACTTTGTCCTGAAAAACTCTTCACAGACCTCAAAACCGACCCTCCTCAAATCGAATATGTAATGAGTCTTATCGGTGCCTGCGAGCAGGAGGAGGGGCCTGTAATTCTCTTCATCAACCTGATGGAAGGATATATCCGTTGCCAGAATCGGGATGCCCTCTATCTCCTTGAGTGCCGCCCTTGCCTCCTCTTGAGTTGAGCAGTATCTCAGAGAGGTATTCCTTAACATACCCAGCCTTATACCCTCTCAATTTACTTTTGGCAATAACTTATTAGGTGTACAAATAAGTGGTAAATGGATAAGCAGGAAATAAGTAAATGTAAAGTAGGGAATTTGTAGGCTATTTGAGAAAGGATTATAAGTGACACTCTTGATAAAAATCCCAAAGTTGCCGATAGTAAAGTAATAAAAGTGTTTAGGTGGAATAAAATTGGGCTTATTTATGTACTCAAACCCCTATGAGTCTTAATATTCAACATAAGCAACCAATTTTCTACCCACATTTTTCAATTACAACATTACCAAAAAATCAAATTTTTATAAACCCAAACTCCGCAAAAAAGTAGGGAATAAATGTTAAAACCCGTACTATTGATGGCCAAGATAATTTGTAAGTAAATTAAATTTCTCTCTTAAATATAAAAATTTGAAAAAAATACTTGACATCCTCCCTGTTTTATGATGTATTCCCTATTAGGGCATACTTAAGGAGGTTTTCCTATGTCATTCAACCTTTCTAAAATCCTCTCTCAAGAGAAAA
>Ga0078972_1009316_pt1 | contig 13386 bp, 8 predicted proteins | sample YelNatPaOPGAMG01_FD_67568 | JGI IMG/M metagenome (GOLD analysis project Ga0078972, IMG submission 67568) | Hot spring thermophilic microbial communities from Obsidian Pool, Yellowstone National Park, USA - OP-RAMG-01 (SPADES assembly) (version 2) | ecosystem: Environmental > Aquatic > Thermal...
AAACAAATGTTATTTTATCAACGCCATCTTGCGCACTTGTGTGAATGTCCCGCTTTTCCCAGTCGCAGTTAGTCGGTATAAATATATTCCACTTGGAAGATGTGACCCATTGAAGGTTAGGGAGTACTCACCTGCCATTAAGTCTCCATTCAAAAGTGTGCTTATCTTCTGACCAACTATGTTGTACACAGTGACCGTCACCTTCGACTCAACAGGCAACATGAATGCTATTCGGGTATCTGGGTTAAATGGATTTGGATAGTTTTGCAACAATGCATATGACTCTGGCGGTATTTGAGGAGTCTTTTGACCCGTAATAATGTTGCGGTATACTGTCGAGGCTTCCTGAACAGCTTTCTCTAAATCAGAAAGTGTGTCTCCGGCAACAAGCGCAAATGCAACTACTGTGTCCGAATCTGCAGGTATAACAATAGGCCCGCCGCCTAACACCATCGAGACATCACTCGGACCAGCATAATTATTCTTTGTTCCGCTTGATAATGCCTTCCACTTGTGAATTTTCGTAAACCCGCCGTAGATACCGTTTGCCGTATCAGCATTATCTATGGCCGTGTAGTTTACACCTATTCCCGAAAGTAAAGCGACCCCAGCATAGGTTCGTGGGGAGCGGGTTACATTGAAGGCATATCCAAGCTGATATAGTGGATCGTATGCAGCTATGTTGTTGCTTCCATTTGGACCAATATCCCAATCGAAGAAAAGTCCAGCATAAAAATTGTTTAGCTGGAATGAATTCAAGTTGCGAATTTTGTACTCGAGAATTACAAAATTTGCAAGCGTATCGGTTGTATATGCATATGTATGAAGAGTGGCTTGAATTCCAACCCGATTTGTAGTGGCGCCGCTATCACTGAAAACTGAAATTGACTCCTGGTCAGCTTTTGTTCCAGGCGTTATTACTTTGACCAGCCCCTCAGGGAGAAAGTCTGCCGACTCCTGATTCCCTGTCTCATCTCTTGCAACATCAACCTCATTTGAAGCAGAAATCCCTGCCATAAAGGCACCTTCAAATAAGATGCTATCTCGATCCGGGAGGTAAACAAAACCAACACCTTGAGTATTGTTAGGATAGTCGTTGAAGCCAATATTCCCCTTTGCCGTGACTGTGGTGTAAATGTTGTTTTCAGTCAACTGGCTGAACAAAGGCTTTAACATCACCTGTACCCCTGCGTAATCCTGGTACGAACCTGAATTGACCTTAATTAGAAATGTCACGATATGTCCAGGGGGTGTCCCTGCGTTCACTTTAAAACTTAAAGGATTCTGGCGAAGGTTGTAACTTCCCATTGTACCTATGTTACCTATTGAAACAGACCCATTTATGATTGTCACATATTGGTCTGTTGTAGTCAGGGTTACTTGCACATTTGCTGCAGGACTTAACCAATTCTGCACTAAAGCAAATATCTGCACAACCTCACCTTCGGTAAATTGACCATCCCCGTTACCGCCAGCAGAATCACTCATGACAATGTTTGTAATAGAAATTCCCGGGGACGAAACTGTAATTGCACGGTAAGCATCTACACGACCAAAGCCTATCAAATGGGCATATGATTGGTTTAGACTATCGATGTTATCTGAACTGACGCGAACCTGTTCCAGGATTTGCTGAGGCGTATAGTCTGGATGGACACTTGCTACTAGCGCTGCAACACCAGCAGCACACGGCGACGCCATTGATGTGCCGCTTAAGTAAGTATACGAGTTCTTGTCCCACGTAGAAATTATGTCTTTTCCAGGCGCAGACACTGAAACATTGTAACTCATATTTGTAAATGCTGTAGCATAGTCGTTTTCATCTGTCGCAGCTACTGAAAGAACATTTTGATAATATGCGGGAGTTTGAAATTCGTTTGAATGATAATCGTTTCCCGCTGCTGCAACAACGAGTGCCCCTTTTTGCGTGGCATAGTTGATTACATCCTGCTCATATTGAGAATAACCTGCTCCACCCCAGCTGCAGTTTATAATTCTTGCCTTATGATCTGCTGCGTAAATAATCCCTTCATACCCGTACACTATGTAAGGTTCACCATTTTTATCCACCATATTCCCCTGAGATGCCTTAACAATCATAAGCTTTACCTTTGGAGCTACCCCTGCAATGCCAATGTAATTGTTTGCCACTGCTGCAACAATTCCTGCAACATGTGTTCCATGATGAGGGCCGTCTTCCTCAGGGTTGTTGTCCGGTGTTCCAGTTAGTCCTCCAAAATCCCACCCAATTGAATCAGCAGGATAATTGGTGTCATTGCGCCAGTTCGGATTGTGCCAGATGTTCGGGTAAAGATCGGGATGCATCCAGTAAACTCCTGTATCAACAATTCCCACTATTACAGTACTATCTCCCATAGTTCTATCCCACGCATGGAAGGCTTGAATCTTGCTAAGCGCATACTGTTGAGATAAAAGAGAATCATTTGGCACAAATGACTCATCCGCGACCCTGTAAATGTAATGTGGCTCTGCGTAAACAACATCTGGATTTTTTCTCAATGCTTCTGATACCATTTCTGGAACCACTGCCCCGGTATATTTTACAACATAAATATTGTTCAATACCCTCGATGCATTATCAATTTTAATTCCAAGGAGATGGGTCACAGATTGAATTGATTCCATGGATGCTTCACCCAATATCCTTTTCTCCAGTTCAGGTACCTTCAGCATTTGCGAGAGTGATGGAGTGACTGATGATTTTAGTTTGACAACCACTACTCCCTGGAGAGACAACTTGGCAGGACTGTTTTCCAAGTAACCTGGAGGTCCCCATGTCGATTGCTGGTGTGAGTAATTATTTCCAAATCGAGTTCCAGCTGATGCTATCCCAAGCATCGCAAAGTATAAAAGAATCGTACGGATTGTTTGCTCAGGTTTCAATGGTAAACACTTTCCAATCTATTTTACAATTCAAAATCCAATGTAATTAGTCAAATAGATATCCCGATACCTGCTGTTGCAACGTTGATTTGACCCATGCTATAATCGGCATTGAGTTCGAGCGGTCCCAGTCCAAGAGTAAATCCAACAATTGCACGAAAATTGTTTTTCCCTTTTGAACTAAACGAAATATTTACAGGCTTAGGATTTGGAATGGCCACCGTTGGTTGGGGGAGGTAGTTGTAGCTGACATCAACATTTGAATTTTCTGTCTGTAGACCTCCATATAACGTCAAAATTGCAAACTTTTTGCTGACCTCAAGATTTGCTGCAAAGGTTGACGCCTTTAAAACCTGACTATCTGATGAATCTCTTATTGTGAACGTTTGCCAGCCAACCTGTACAGAAATGTCTATCGGGATTAATGGGATATACTGACTGATGCTGTGTCTGACACCAAAACCTAAAAGATCAATCGAACCATAATCACCAATTTTTATCTTCGGGAGATAACGAACAAATGCATCTGTGCCAAATAACGAACCCAGTCCAACCTGCGGAATTGGAATTGGAGCAAGGCTGATGTTTCCAAGACCACCTATTGTATTCATGGTGACGGTGGAGTCGAGATGAATATTATTGCCAGCAATCGTAGTGTCCTTAGTAGCATGTCCTGTTGCAACACCTGCCGCTTTATCGCCAAAAATAGTTGGGGCGCCTGTAACAGTAAATGTCGTTGGTACAGAGATGTCGAATGATTGAGATCCAATTGTGCGCGTAAAGTGAACAGTGTCAGAATAACTCAAATCAAATGCTTTAGTTGAACCAGATACGAACGCAGCGGGAACTTTGACACCAATATACAAATCCAACCCAAAGGGGAGAATTCCCCCAACCTTTGCAGTGTTGAACATGCCACTGTTAAGATCAGCCCCAAAAGCATCTATGCCTGGTTGTAAATAAGCTTTTGCATAATCAGAACCAACCTTAGAAAGCTTGGAACCCAAATCTTGAGAAAATGAAAGCTGTGAAGCCAGGGTTATAACTATCACCACAAATAATGACCTTCGCATGTTTTCCTCCTTGGTTTTCGTCTAATATAGCGATTCAATCATTTAATTACTGTGTCTAAAATCAAATTAACGAAAGCACGCCACGTTTGTCATACCTTCAGAGTACTTACAATTTCAGATGTCACTTTCTCAACAGTTCCAGTTCCGTCGACTTTCCTGAGGATTTTTCGAGTGTAGTAAAAATCCTTGACTGGACTCGTTTGCTTGTCATAGACTTCCAGTCTCTTCTGTACAGTTTCGGGTTTGTCATCATCCCTTTGGAAAAGCTCACCGCCGCACTTTGGACAAATGGAATCTTCGATTTTATCGACGAGTAGATTGAATATTGAACCACAGGACCGACAGGTCCGCCGTGCAGAAAGCCTCTTGACAATCTCGCTGTTATCCACTTCAATGCTTACAACCGCATCTAATTTTATTCCGAGTTCAGAAAATACCCTTTCTAACTCCTCTGCTTGAGGAAGGGTTCTTGGAAACCCATCAAGGATAAATCCATTTACCGTGTCTGGTTCCTTCAATCGTTCGCGAATTATTCCAAACATTACACTGTCGGGTACGAGCTCACCTTTATCCATAAACGACTTTGCCTTTATTCCGAGATCAGTACTGTTTCTAACTGCTTCGCGCAAAATATCACCGGTAGCAATATGCGGTATCTTGAATTTTTCTGATAAAATTTTTGCCTGGGTTCCTTTACCAACCCCTGGTGCGCCAAAAAGAATAAGTCTCATTGTTCCACCATTTTTTTTCTTGTTCGTTTTAAGTTCTTTGCTGCAAGTTGACCACAAGCACCATTTATGTCCTCTCCTGCATTTGAGCGAACGAAAACAGTGATGCCTCTGGTTCGAAGTGCATCTGCAAATTCATAAATTCTTTTGCTCGGAGCAAGACCAATTGCTCCGGCATCCACTTCTAATCCAAGTTTGCTCAAGTGATCAAGAGGATGGTACTGTATTAAGTTAACTTTCATTGGAACGCGCTTTGAAAGGTCAACAAGTTTCTCCACGTCCCTGTCTGAATCATTTAAGTTGTCGAATGTTATGTATTCAAATGTAATTCTGTCGCGTTTTGCCTTTGCATATTCAATTGCCGACTTAATAACCGCGCCAATATCAAACTTTTTGTTGATTGGCATAAGCAAGTTTCTAACCTTTTTGTCAAGGCTGTGTAAGGATATTGCAAGCCTGAACCTTATTGGGACCTTCGAAAGTTCAACGATTCCATCAGGGATTCCAGCAGTGGAAACAGTGATGCCACGTGCTCTCATATTCCCTCCTCTGTCATCAACCAGTATTTTTATTGCTTTCACTACCGAGCTGATGTTCAGAAGAGGCTCCCCCATCCCCATGAAGACCACATTTGTAATTCTTCGCGTTGCATGCTCTTTTGCAATTAACACCTGTGCAATGATTTCTCCTGCAGTCAAATTACGAGTATACTTCATTGCCCCTGTTGCACAAAATTTGCAGCCAAGAGGACATCCTACCTGTGTCGAGACACAAACCGTTTCAGTGAGGGAATCAGGATCATTGCCATCCTTCTGTCGGGGGATTAAGACAGATTCTATCTTGCTGCCATCTTCCAACTTCAGTAAGAATTTTGTTGTTCCATCTCTTTTGGAGTGCTGCTTGTCTACTATCTCAGGATACGATATTGTGGTATTGTTAGATAGATAAGATCGAAGTGATTTAGAAAAAGCGGTAATTGGTTCGAATGAAGTAATTTGCTTGTTATAAAGCCATGTATATAATTGAGTCCCGCGATATGAAGGCTCCCCCATCCGTTTAAAAAAGGACTGGAGTTCAGCTTCATCCATTCCAAGAAGGTTATCCCTGGAAATTCTCTGGCTACCTGTCATTGCAAGAGTCAACCTCTGTCTTGATCAAATCCCCTCCAGGAAACCGAGCATAAATTAATGTACATATTTATTGAAGACTCCTTGCGATCATTTTGCCGTGCTCCCTCCCATTTTCTATGAAAACTTTATTACAGTCAAATCCAGCAAGGATCGAACCTGCGAGGTAGACGCCTTCAACGTTTGACTCGAGTGTATTCGGGTTGAATTGCGGAACACCTGTGTCATCACTCACTATCACACCAACACTTCTTAGAAAACTTACATCTGGATGGTAACCAGTCAATGCTAAGACATAATCGCAGTCTAACGGCATCACTTTTCCCTCCTGATCGATAATAATATGATCTGGGGAGATTTTCTTCACCCTTGCATTGAAGAAAGATTTTATCTGACCGCTTCTGACTCTGTTTTCTGCATCGGGAAGGATCCAGTACTTTACACTTTTACTGAACCAGGACCCACGGTGAACTATTGTAACATCGACTCCATTTCTGTAAAGCTCCAGTGCTGCCTCGACAGCGCTGTTTCTTCCACCAATTACTATTACCTTTTGTCCGAAGTATCTTGAGGGCTCAGTGTAATAATGCGACACATTTGGCAAATCTTCGCCCTCTACTCCAATCAGGTTTGGATTGTCGTAAAAACCTGTTGCAAGAACTATTTTCCTCGCTTTGAAGGAATTTAGTCGAGAAGTTAACACGCTGACCGTTTCAACAACAAACGACGAGTCATCTGATTCCCTTCTAATTGAAACAACCCTTGTGTGTGTTTTAAACTCTAATCCGTAATGAGCAACGACTCTGAGGTAGTAACGGACAGCTTCAACTCTAGTTGGGTGTGGCGATGCAGAAACAAACGGGATCCCTCCTATCTCGAGAAGATCCACAGTTGAGAAGAAAATCATGTTCACAGGAAAATTTTGAATTGAATTGACCAGACCACCTCTATCAATGACGAGGACAGAATACCCCTTCTTTTTTATTTCAATGGCAGCAGAAATGCCGGCAGGACCACCTCCAACAACTATGACGTCGTGTATCATGATTAGTTGATGATTTAATTGCAATTAAAAATTTAAGAAAATTTCCCTGAACAAATCGAACTTGAACTAACAAAAATACATCGCCATATCTACCTCGCCTTTAGGTCATTCAATAGCTTTATGTCTGAAGGAGCCAAAAAATTTGAGGGTGCGGTCGGTGTATAGTTACGAAAGTCGGGTTTATTTGTAAATATCCCAAACATGGGTACTGCAAGGGCGTCTCCAAGATTCAATGGGTTAATACCAAGAATAACTTCTATGGTTCTTAGCATACTTAGCTGATCGTACCTCTCACTTACAACTTCTCCCCTCTTGACATAAGGTCCTGCAGCCAATGCTACAGTCCGCGTTGCATCCACATGATCAGGCCCATTTTGAGCATCGTCTTCCTCGACCAAAACCAGGCTGTTTTTCCATATCGAACTCTTTGATATAGTTTCGAGTATGTAACCAAGTGCAACATCGTTCTGTGCAACAAGCTTATAAGGGTCAAGATAATTTGGATTTGTCCCCCCTGTATGGTCGTTCGGTAACCAGATGTATTCAAAAGCAGGTACTTTTTTTTCTTTCAAGAGTCTACTGAAATCCTCTTTCCATGCTTTAGCACGGTTTAAATCAGAGTAATTGAGATCCCAGGTATAGTAGCTAAAAGGATAGTGGTAGAGGAACCTGGCGAAATCCATTCTAAATTTTGAATTAGACAAAAGGGCTCGTTGCAATATCAACCCACCCGTGAATATTCTGGAGAGTCCTGATGTGAATACAGTATCTTTCAAGAGTTCAACTGCATCAGCTAATTTATTAGCTCTGCCGTAGTAACTCATTACAAAGTTAGAAAATTCTTTTCCTCTGTCGACTCTAGCTGAAAGTTCCATGCTTCGGGCGTAAAAAGCTCGAGCAATCTCGCTCCTATCACCGAAATTTCTGACAATTAACTTATACGCTTCGGTGGAGAGATAGTAAGGCTCTCCATAAACTCGATAGTCTACCCCTTTTGAATCGAGTGCGTCCCATATGTAAACAGGTGAGAAAACTGCTGGTACAGTTCCATAAGGATATCCCTTATATTTGCCCGAGTAACCAGCATTACCAAGCCATTCCAGAAAAGGACTGGCATATCCACTTGTAGTAAAGCTATGACCCAGAACACTAATTTCACCATTTACAAAGTAGTTGTCGAGTGTGACAAAGTCCTCCGCTAACTTATGTACATTTGGTGTAACAGATCTCCCAAAGATCGTCAATGTTGAATCACCATTTCCCCGACCCAGGTCACCAAGCACCTGATCATAGCTTCTGTTCTCTCTAATTATGTAAAAGACATGCTTGATTGGAATGTTAAAACCCTTTGCTGGTGTAAACAATGGCGATCCACTCTTCACAAGTTTTGTCCAGCGTGGTAGATTGGCTTCTATCGAATCTTCCTGTATGATCGAAAGTGAGCCTCGAAGCAAAGTCAGCACGTAGTCGGGCCCTCCTTTCCCTTTTACAGGCTGAGGACCATCAGGATTTGGCCTGCGAGAACGAATCCCTTTTGCACTTGCTACAAACATTCGTCCATTTGCAAACAGGATTTTAGTCGGGTACCAACCAACAGGCACGTATCCGATCAGTTTTCCATTCTTTAGATTGAAAATGCCAACTGCATTTGTTGTGGCTTCAGTTACATAGAGTTTTCCCCCCTCTACTATGCAAGAAGTTGGTGATACCCCAAACCTCATCCCATTCTCGTTCAACCTGTAAACTCTAATTACGTTAAGATTAGTTGTATTAATAACCGAAATATTGTCGGAGTTAGAATTTACAACATAAAGAAGGTTGCCTTGCGAAGTCATTGAAAAAGGGCTAATCCCAACCCTGATTTCTTTGACTTTTTCAAGTTTTGAATTGTAAACAACCACTTTGTTTTCTCCGAGAAGTGAGATAAAAATTTTTGAGTTCACGACCTTTACGTCGTATGGGAAGTATCCGACTTGAACCTCTGATATAATCTCTTTTCTCATTGTGTTGACAATTGCCAATTTCCCTATATCATACTCACCATTGTTGTTTGTCGAAGTCAAATATGCCACAGCAATAGTGGAGTCGTCAATAGCATCTATTCCTGATGAGTAACCTTTGATTGCAATACTCCCTGTCAACTCGAGATTCTCATTGAACTGATATACTTTCGAATTAAATCCACCGCTGACATATAAATTTCCATCCTTCCCTCTACATGCACTCGGGAATAGCGACTCCACTTTGGTCGTACTGGTTACCTCACCGGTCTTTGCGTCAACTACAGATATTTCTTGTGGTTCTTTGTAGTAATATCCGCTGTTGAGAACGAGGATTTTCCCCCTATATTCGATTGCATTAAAGGGGAGCCGTCCTACACTCACCTGCTTGCCAGCAGGGGTAATTTTCCAGCCCGTTGGGAGTGTGATCTCTTGCTGTGACTTCCCCTGTGAAGTAAGTTGCGACTCGTGAATGTAAGGGAGAATCAAATTGTAATCTGATCCCTTTGCAAATCGCCAGAGCTGCGCATTTAGAATTTCATCCTGACCTGGTTCATCAAGTTCGACCTTCACCTGGCCGAAGAGTGTAGAGGATATCAGTACGATTGACAAAATTAAAAATATCTTTAATTGATCTTTGTTATTCATTTTTTAACTCCATTTAATCAATTTTCCAGTGTGGGCATTTGACCGGGAACAAGAGGCGATCCAGCCTCGTGCATCTTTTTTTCTAATGCAGGGAGTCTCGTATCCACAATATTCTTAAGGGCAGAAAGTACAGTATTAAACTCATCCTTTGCAATCTCGTAAGAGTCAACATCGGTTTGAGTCGGACGCCCTGTTGCCATTGATTCGTTGTCGATAATTGTATTTATTCGATCTCTTATAGATAGCGGGGTGTTTTCGTTGAGATTCTGAAGGATCACATTTCCTCTCAGCGAAATAAGTATAGAATCTAATTCAGTATCTAACGAATACGATTCTAATAACAATGGTGCGACGTCGGATTGTGTCTGATGAAGTGCATTGACAATCCCCGAGAGACGGTCCTTGATTTTGTTAGAAACATCGATTGCGTTGTTTATAGCACCTTGAAGTCTAAGAACTTTTTTCTGAAATCTGGCAAGGGCAACCCTTTCCTCAAATGTTGAAGAATCTCTATTCAAAGGCACAACGTTAAAGCACGCTTGTCCAGTGAGTGCTGTCATATTCCCGTCGACAAGCTGGTACAGCTTGACACAGTACTTCCCTGGTGTCACAAATTCTCCCGATGGCTCCTTGCCTTCTCTGGCAGAAATTGGTTTATCATCTACGCTGCGGGAGGGCGCTCGCAAATCCCATGTTACTCTATGAATCCCTGAACTAACAGGTCCATAAAGTTGTCGGACAACTTTGCCTGAAGAATCAGATATGACCAGCACAATCGCTGGATTGGGCTCTTCGCTCTCTTTCGTAAGCTGCTCACTGGTTGGATATGGAATTGTAATACCTTCTTTCTCAGCTTTAGCTTCGGCTTCCCTTCTAATCTCTTTTTGCGTCTTGAGCGATTCCTTCAGGTAGTAAGTAAATGTTGCACCAAATGGAGGATTGTCCGCTGTAAAGTAATTCTCTCCCTGTGAAGCTTTTCCCCCTCCACCCAGTGGATAAGACCTTATAAACATCAATGCATCTTTTACAGGAAAGAGGAAAGCTTTTTCTGCATGCACCGCCTCATTTATGTAACGCAATGGCGTGTAGTTGTCGAGAATGTAGATCCCCCTCCCAAATGTGGCAAGCACAAGATCTGTCTCCCGCTTCTGGATTGCAATGTCACGAACTGGAATCGTTGGCAATCCACCTTTCAGTTGCGTCCAACTTTTTCCACCATTGACTGTGAAGAACAAACCAAACTCTGTACCGACAAATAAGAGATCTGGATCGACAAAATCTTCGGCAATTGCAAGAACTGGTCCATTGTCAGGGAGATTGCTTGAAATCGAGCTCCATGTCTTTCCTGCATCGGTGCTCTTTAAAATGTACGGCTTAAAGTCGCCATTTTTGTGGTTATCGAAAGCGGCATAAACAGTGTTGACATCATGTTGCGATGCCAGAACACGGCTGACATATGTCATTTCAGGGACACCAGGAAACTTTTCGATCTTTCTCCATATGTGACCATCATCCTGCGTTACCTGAATAAGTCCATCGTCAGTGCCAACGTACAGCATCCCTTTTTTCAATGGCGATTCAGATAGTGCAGTACAATTGCCATAAAAGGATGTGGAGGCATTTTTCGCCACAGCGTCCACGTTCCAGATTTTCCCCATGACTTTAAGTTTGTTGCGGTCTAGCTGACGCGTCAAATCGCCACTTATTTCAGTCCAGCTATTTCCGCGATCCGTGCTCTTGAAGAGCTTGTTTGCTGCAAAGTAAAGAGTTGTATGAGAGAAGGGGCTTATAATTAAAGGTGAATCCCAATTCCATCTCAGTGGAGCCTCTCCTTTCGAAGGAACGGGCTGAATCCCTATGATTTGACCTGTGGCTCTATTATATCTGACCAGTCCACCATACTGACTTTCAGAATAGACAATGTCTGGATCTACGGGATCCACACTCGAGTGAAACCCGTCACCACCTGCCGTTACGTACCAATCTGAATTGACAATTCCTGATGCGCTGAAAGTCTGCGATGGACCCCCAACAGAATTGTTGTCTTGCGTTCCCCCATACACGTGGTAGAAGGGATAGGAGTTGTCGACAGTGACGTCATAGAATTGTGTAACTGGAAGATTGCTTTTAAAACTCCATGTCTTCCCTCTATCATAGCTTTCATAAATTCCACCATCGCATCCTACCAGGTAATAGTCAGTGTCCTTTGGATCTATCCACATTGCATGACTATCGACGTGCTTCCACTTTTCGCCAAGCGGATGAAGTGTTTTTCCACCGTCATCGGAAACTTGAATCAAGGTATTCATCACATAAATTCGATTGACGTCCTTCGGATCAGCATAAATCGTACCATAATACATTGCTGTCTGGTCGAAATCGTTCATCCTTTCCCATGAAACCCCATAATCTGTTGAACGAAATATCCCTCCTTTATGATCAGCTGCTTCGATAGTAGCATACAAAACGTTTGGGGAAACAGGGGAAACAGCCAGTCCAATTTTCCCCAGATCAACATCAGGCAATCCTTCCTTAAGTTTTGTCCAGCTCTGTCCAGCATCTGTTGATTTGTAAATTGCGCTTTCGGGTCCACCATCTATGAGAGTCCAGACGTGCCTCCTCCGCTGGTAAGAGGCTGCATACAAAACATCTGGATTCGTTGGGTCCATTTCAACGTCTGTCACGCCAGTATTCTCACTTATTCTCAAGACGCAGTTCCAGGTCTTGCCTCCATCTGTAGATTTGTACAACCCCCTGTCCCCACCTGCAGCCCAGAGTGGCCCCTGAGAAGCAACATATATAATGTTTGGATTTCTGGGATCGATCAATATGCGCCCAATGTGTTCCGAGTGAGTGAGGCCCATATTTTTCCAGGTCTTACCTCCATCCTCTGACTTGTAAACTCCATCACCATATCCTACGCTTCTTTGACTGTTGTTTTCCCCGGTTCCAACCCAGACAATGTTGAAATTGTCCGGATCTATCGCAACAGCACCAATCGAGTAAGATCCTTCATGCTCGAATACTGGAGTCCAGGATGTCCCATCATTCTCGGTTTTCCACACTCCCCCAGAAGCAACTGCAACATAGTAGTGAGCCCGATTTTTGGGATCTACAGCAAACGCGGCTATGCGGCCTGAAGTAAAAGCTGGACCAATTGACCTGAATTTCATCCCATCAAACATTGATGAACTTATTACAACGTCTTTGACTTCTTGAGCGTACAAGAGGTTAACAGCGCAAAAAGTCAGGATTAATGCGGGGATTGTTATTAGACGCTTCATAATTGTAATCTCCATTTGTTGCTGTGACAGGTTTAACTAAACCTGAATTTAATGCGATGGTTGACAAAAGCTTCGTGCCAGGTAAAGACATGAAACACAATAAATATAGTGGTTTGAATCGAAACCTTTAAGTAACCAGGCTGTATCTTTTCCTGAAAATTAGCTCTAAATGAAACAAAGACTTGACATTAATTTGGGAATTGTTTACAAATGAGCAAATAGAGCAATAGTTGCAGCCCTTGCAATAGAACTGAATTGATTATCAGACGTCAGCTCACGAAATTTTACCTATGCTTATGAAAAATCGATTTGAAAAAAGACTGTTGTATTCAATTGTTTTGAATGGCTTGATATTTGCAACTGAACTTGCTGGTGGATTGTTTGCGAACAGCCTGGCACTGATTTCAGATGGGCTTCACAACTTCAGCGATTTTGTCTCCCTGATAATAAGTCTCGTTGCAGCAAGAATGATGAACTGGAGTGGTAACGAAAAGAAGTCTTACGGATATTTTCGAGTCGAAATATTAGCTGCTTTGATCAATTCTGTCACTCTTGTTTTAATTGGAATATATATCAT
>Ga0078972_1013552_pt1 | contig 13386 bp, 9 predicted proteins | sample YelNatPaOPGAMG01_FD_67568 | JGI IMG/M metagenome (GOLD analysis project Ga0078972, IMG submission 67568) | Hot spring thermophilic microbial communities from Obsidian Pool, Yellowstone National Park, USA - OP-RAMG-01 (SPADES assembly) (version 2) | ecosystem: Environmental > Aquatic > Thermal...
TCGGACCCGTCACTTGGTGCAGGGTCGCTCAACACTTTATGTGCTCAAGCAGGTTGAGCGGCTAAAGCCCGCCACTACAAGAGGAGTGTCAGGTGACACCCATTTGTCTACAGTATGCCACGTTGTAGAAGGACGTGGTGGCTTTTTCAGGGCAGATTGGCCAGCGCTTGCGCAGCGATTCTCTCATGGAGGGCAGGCGTTACGGTGATGCCGGCAGCCTCCATGGCCAGGAGCACGGCGCCGACGACAGGGGGCGTGCTCAACACCACGTGCTGCACTGCGGGTGATTCGGCCCGCACCGGCGCCAGAATGGCCTCCAGCAACAGTGGGTCCTGTGAACGAAAGACGCCCCCGGCCAACACCAGCGTAAAGGGGGTGCCGCTCAAACCCAGACGGCGGGCGACAGCCGCCGCATTCTGCCCCTGTTCGCTGCCGGCATGGCGAATGACCTCCTGCGCTACGGCGTCGCCTGCGGCGGCAACCTCAAAGACCATGGGCGCAAGCGCCGCCCGTGGCCGCTCTGCGTGCCCGCGCAGGATCTTTTCCAGGAGATCGATGGTGTCGCGGGCGTCATAGAGCCGGCAAAAGCGCTCAGTGAGGGCGGTGGGGCCGTTGCGCCCGGTGTGGGCCATGGCGACGGCGCGCAGGGCCAGGGTGACGATATCGCCCGCGCCCCCCAGGTCACCAAAGTTCGGTCCTTCGCCGTAAGTGCGAAAGCGCTCGCCGCGCTGGTTGCAGCCGGCGACGTTGGCGCCGGTGCCGGCAATGATAACCACTCCCACGCCATCGGCCGTACCGGCGCGCAGAGCGCCAAAGGTATCGTTGACCAGCACTCGCGGCCCGGGCACACCCAGACGCGCGACCACGGCCTCCAGGCGCGCCAGGTCACCCGGCCAATCGAGGCCGGCCAGGGCATAGCCGGCGCCGCAAAGCTCGCCGACCTGCAGCCCGTTTACGGCCAGCGCCTGGTTCAGCGCTTTGTTGTAGGCCTGGTAAGCGCCCTCCAGCCCGACGCCTTCCCAGTTGCCGGGGCCCGCACGCCCGCCGCCATGCACGCGGCCCTCCTCGTCGGCGATCAGGGCGTGGGTTTTGGTGGCGCCCGCGTCGATGCCCAGGTAGAGGCGGGGGGTATGGGGCATGGTTGCTCCTTTCTTGGGAACACAATGCATGAGGCGTGATGAGTAATAAGTAAACCGTAATCAGTAAGGTCGCCTTTTGGCACGCCCGATGCTTCGGACCAGCCTCGCCGGGGCAAATGCCATGAAGAGCAACGATCATTGCGGAATGGTGATCTGACTTATCACGGTTTACTTATTACGAGTCATGGCGACCTCACGCATCACGCGACAAATTGTGGCAGATACCTTGCATTCGTGCGCAGCAGGTCCTCGAGCAGGGCGGGGGCGCGGTCGGCGCCGGGGCCGAGGGGGTGCGCAACGAGGGCGGCCAAAGCAGCATCACGATTGCCCTCCGCCCCGGCTTGGGCAGCATAGAGCTCATAGGTCTTGACGGCGTGCACGAGGCCATCGGCCAGCGGCATCAGGGGCTGCATGGGCAGGGGATGCAGGCCGGCGCGGTCCACACGGCAGGGCATCTCGCACACCCAGTCGGCCGGCCAGCCGCGGACGGTGCCCCGGTGGCGCGTGTTGATGATGTGCACACTGCCGGTATCGTTGTGCAGGGCATCGATGAGCTGCCAGGCAGCCGTGGAATAGTGGGCGCCGCCGCGTTTCATCAGCTCGGGTGGGGGCGCGGTAAGAGCGGGGTCAGCGTAGCGCTCGAGAAGCTGGCGCTCGATCGCCATCACCTCCTCGGCGCGCGTGGGGCTCACGGCCTGATGGGCCACTACCGCCGCTGTGCGGTAATAGTAGTGCAGGTAGCCGCTGGGGATGGCCTGCAGCATCTCCAGCAGATAGGGCGGCCCCACCGGGTCTTCCTCGGCGCGCATCCGCTCCAGGAAGGCGGAGAAAACCTGCGGCCAGACGTCGCGCCCGTCTACTGTGGCGCCCCGCAGCCATGCCAGGTGATTGAGCCCCAGGTAGTCCAGCGCTACCGACGACGGGTCTACGCCCAACTGGCGGGCGATGCTCATCTTGTGCCCGATGGGCGAGTTACAGAGCCCCACCGAGTGCGTCTGGGGGGCGTAGCGCTGCAGGGCCTCCGTGACCAGGCCGCTGGGGTTGGTAAAGTTGATGAGCCACGCCTGCGGGCAGTAGCGCTGCATATCCTGCGCGATGCTCAAGAGTACGGGGATGGTGCGCAACGCCTTGGCAAAGCCGCCCACGCCCGTCGTCTCCTGCCCCACAAGGCCCCAGCGCCGGCCAAGCAGCTCATCCTCATGGCGCGCCGCCTGTCCGCCCACGCGGATCTGCGTCTCGACAAAGGAGGCGCCGTCGAGCGCACCGGCGCGGTCGGAGGTCAGGTGCAGCGCGAAGGGCTGCCCGGCTGCCGCGACCATGCGCTGCGCGAACCCGCCCACGACCTCCAGCCGCTCCATGTCGATATCCATCAGCCAGAGCTCGCTCAGCCCCAGCCGCTCCGCGCCGGCGATGAACCCGTTCACCAGCTCCGGTGTGTAGGTGGACCCCCCACCGATAACGGCGATCTTCATGGAAACCTCCTTACGCATTACGCATGAGCTCCCGCAGCGTGCGGTAGCCGATGACCTTGATGCCCAGGTTGCGCACGTAATCGCGCAATTCGGGGCTTTGGAATGTGCGATAGTCGGCCGCGCGGCTCGGCGCATCGGGCGTGATGGCGCGCAGCTCGGGCGTATCCTGCGCCGGATGGATGATAAAGTGCGTGATACCGGCGGGCAGGGCCGCAAAGGCCTGTTTGGCCTGCTCCAGGCGGTCCTGCGGCCGGTCGAGGGGGAGGCCGGTGATATTGTCGAGCAGGGGCAAGCCCTGCTCCTCCAATTGGGCCATCAACTGTGTGGCCCAGGCAGCAGTCTGGGCGTCGAGGCCCCGCGCCAGGATCTCGGCCTCCGGCTGGCGGATGATCATCGGCGGCAGGCGGTACTCCAGAGCTAACTGGACATAAGGCAACATGAACTTGGGATGGACGACGGTGCCCATGTGCGTATCCATATGGGTGGCATCGATCCCGCTGACCCGGGCGCGCTCGAGCTGGGCGCGCATCTCCAGGGTCACCGCTTGCGGATTGCCGTGCTCCTGCACGGAGGGTGAATCGGCGTAGAAGCAGCCCTCGTCATCCAACAGGCCCGAGGCGGGGTCGCGGGTGGAGAGGGGGCCCCAGCGGTAGGTGCGCCACTCGCTGGTGAGGGTGATGTGCACACCCAGGTCGGCGGCCGGGTGCGCGCGGGCATAGGCGGCGGCATGCAGGGCCCAGGGGCAGGGCATCATCACGGCGCCGCATGAAACCAGGCCGAAATCGGCGAGCTCGGCAAAGGCGGCCACGCTCGCCTGGCACATGCCCACGTCGTCGGCATGGATGATGACCACACGGTCGGTATCGGCGAGGCCCAGCTTGCGCAGGATCGGGTTGGGTTGCATGGGTGTCCTCCTTTTGACCATATCAACAACACTGAATCTAGCCCAGTCCTGTCAAATGCGCAAAATGGTGAGATAGTCCTATAATAGGCAGCGTTGATGGCTTTTCATTCTTGGCCGGCGCCTGAGGAGGAAGACCATGGCGAACCCTGAACCCGTCACGCTCAAGATTGCCTATATCGGCGGTGGCAGCCGCGGCTGGGCGCGTAACCTGATGATGGACCTGGCTCTCTGCCCGGACCTCACGGGCCAGGTAGACCTCTATGATATCGACATGGAGAGCGCGCGCCTGAACGAACAACTGGGCACATGGCTGCAGGGGCAGCCGGGGGTGGTGTCGCAGTGGCGCTACCGCGCCGTGCCGACCCTGGACGAGGCGCTGCGCGGGGCCGATTTCGTGGTCGTCTCGATCCAGCCGGGCACGCTCGAGTGCATGGCGGCGGAGGTGGCCATCGCAGAGCGTTATGGTATGTTTTTCCCCGTCGGCGACAGTATCGGCGCGCCGGGCCTGATGCGCGGCCTGCGCTCGGCCACGATCTATGCCGGCTTTGCCCGCCGCATCGCCGAACTGTGCCCGCAGGCCTGGGTGATCAACTATACCAACCCGATGACTATCTGCACGCGCACATTGACGCGGGTGGCGCCGGGGCTCAAGGTCTTTGGCTGCTGCCACGAGGTGTTCGGCGCCCAACGGCTGCTGGCCAACCTGGCCGCCAAGCGCCTGGGGATCTCGCCCGTCCCCTTGCGACAAGAGATCCAGGTGAACGTGCTGGGCATCAACCACTTTACGATGATTGATCGGGCCACATATCAGGGACACGACCTGCTGGCCCTGCTGCGCGAGTACATTGCCGAACCCGGCGTGCTCCGGCCTTACACTCAGGCCGAGGTCGAGAGCTGGCACGACTGGTTCCGTGATGGCTCGCAGGTCAAGTTCTGGCTGTTCCAGCGCCTCGGCGCGCTGCCGGCCGCCGGCGACCGCCACCTGGTGGAGTTCCTGCCCGGCTTTACCCGCTCGCCGGAGGAGCTTTTCCGCTGGGGCGTGATCCGCACCCCAATCTCGTACCGCATTGAACGCTGGCGCGAGGCCCCTCAGCGGGCCCGCGACCTCATGGCCGGGCGCACGCCGCTGCATCTCGATGCCTCAGGCGAAGAGGGCGTAGCCCAGATGAAGGCCCTGCTGGGCATGGGCGACCTGATCACCAACGTCAACGTGGAGAACGAGGGGCAGATCCCCGACCTGCCGCGGCACGCGGTGGTAGAGACAAACGCCCACTTTGCCCGCGATCAGGTGCGCCCGATTATGGCCGGCGCTTTGCCTGCCGGGCTGCAGGCTATCGTAGCGCGGCATGTGGCCAATCAGGAAGCCATCGTCGAGGCTGCCCTCACCCGCGACCGGGACCTGGCCTTCCAGGCGTTCTACAACGACCCCGCCAACCGCCTGCCGGTGGATGAGTGCTGGCGCATGTTCAATGAGATGCTGGCGGCAACGAGTGAGTTCCTGCCGGGCTGGCAGATCGAAGCGTAAACGGAGCCTTTCAGGTATTCTGGGTGGCCGGGTCTGGAACCATTTGGCTGCGGGCCTGACCCCCGGGAATACCTGAATGCTGCATCACCCTCCCGCGAGAAAAGGCGGGTAGAGATCGACCCGGTCGCCATCAGCAAGGACCTGTTCCCCGGGCCGCTTGCTGCCGTTGACGGCGACCAGGCCAATCCATTTCTGAGGGATGTCGAGGCGCTGCAGCAAGTCTGCCACAGTAGCCCCGGGGGGCAGGCGCTGCGCGAACTGCGCCCCACGCTCGGGCGCGGCAAAGCGCCGCAGGAGCGATTTCAGCTCGACCTGGACCGTGATCTCGTCTGCCAAGGCGTTTGCTCCTCCGCTGTCTATCGACATAGAATTGTAGATAGGTGCGAAATGCCGTCAAGCGAAGGACCCATAGAGTCATCCGAGTGGCAGTGTGCTGCTGCCTGAGTCACGCATCACGTTCCCTGGTACGATTCGTGCTCGCCGAGGGGCAAGCGTAGCTGCAGGGAGGTGTATGCCATGGCCGAGCAAACCTATACTCCTATCAGCCTGGTGGATATCGAGCGCCTGTACGTCGACCCGATCCCCAAGTCATGGAAAGAGCTCGAGGAGCGCACGGTTCATGTTCTGGAGAGGGGCGAGATCAGCGACCGGCAGTCTCAAGTCATGGTAACCATTCTTCGCACCCTGGAAAGCAAAGGGGTCCCCATGCCGGCCGATGCTGACGATCTCTATCTGATGATGCGGCCGTTGCTGGAGGCCGTGCCAGGGGGATACGCCTGAGAGAGCCCCGGCAGCCCCGCCGGGCAAGAACCTCACCCCTGACCCCGCTCCCCGGCGTGTCCGTGCGCGAGGGAATCTGCTCCGCGCCGGGGAGGGGGCACCATTATGGCTATTTGGCGGGCTTACCAATCACACACGCCCCTCCCCGGCGCTGGGCGAGCATCGCTCCTACACTGCGCCGGGGAGGGGTTGGGGTGAGGTCCTTTAGCCGATCACGATTTCAGGTGCAACCGCACGGTCCTGATCTCATAGGCCCCGAAATCGAGGGGCAGGCGGCCGCCCTCCAGCGCGAGCGGGCGAAGGGCGTTCTCTACCAGGTCGACTTCTTCGGCGCTCTCGACTTGCATGCCCAGGCTCAGCATGGCCCTGGCCGGGCGGCCATGGCTCTCATAGAGACGCACGATCAGATCTCGACCCGTGGCGGGCTGGTCCTCGGCGGGCTTGACGGCGGAGACGATCACCGCCTCGGGTGTGCAGGTGAGGAGGGGCACTCCGGGCTTCAGGTCGCCCCCGTGGGCCGGCTCCAACCGGCTGAGGAGTGGCTGGTTGAGCTCGGCCGCGCGCTGCGTGCTCCCCGCTTCCCGCCAGGTGCCTGCATGGGGGTAGAGGCTGTAGGTGAAGCGGTGCAGCCCCTGATCGGGGGCGCTATCGGGCTCATAGGGTGAGCGCACCAGGGTTAGCCCCAGGGTGTGATAGTGGGCGCTGTGGCCGTATTTCGCGTTATTGAGTAGCGAGAGCCCATAGTGGCTGTCGGAGAGATCAGCCCAGCGCTGAGTGGGCATTTCTGCGCCGTCTGCAGGGCGCTGCAGGCCGGCAAAGGGCACCTCGAAGGTTGCTTCGGTCCCCTCATCAAGGAGCGGCGTAAAGGTTGCGCGCAGCATGGGCGCATCGGTCGTGGCCGTGCCCTGCTCGTGCCAGTCGATCTCCGTCTCGAAGTCAATGCGGCGCAGGCCACGATAGAGCACGATGCGCTGCTTGAGCGCTGAGCTGAGCACCCTCTGGCTCACCTCCAGGATGCCGCAGACAGGGCCACTGGCCGCCGCCCTGATCTCTGCGCCTGCCACCAGGTGATCGACCCGGGTGATGATGCCCAGGTTCCAGGCCGACATGGTGTGCGGCGCCTCGTACTGCACTTCCAGCCGGTTCAGGCTGCCAGCCTGCACCCGCCTTTCCGGTCCCCAGCCTGCCCGACTGCCGGTGACGGGGCGGGCGTTCTCTTTGTCCCACAGTTCGTCGATAGCGCCGGAGGCCGGGTGGAGACGCAAACGCAGCAGCTCGTTCTCCAGAGTGAGCCCGTCGGGGGTTGCCACGCCACCGGTAAAGGGCTGCGCCGCCTCGGCGAGCAAGCGGTAGACCTGGCTGCCCAGGGCCGGCACTCTCTCGGCGATGAACACCAATTCGTCGCCGACCACCTGCACCGGCGACTGCCGCCCAGCGGCATCCTCCACCCCTGTTGGCATGGGGCCGTTCAGGCTGCTCAGGGGGATGCGCACCACATCGCTGCGCTCCCAGGCGAGCGGGTTGTACACGACCACGCGCTCGCCCGCACCCGCGCCCGTATCGAGGTGAGCCGCCAGCCCGGCCAGGGCGTCGTTTGTGACCTGCGCCGCTGTTGCCGCTACCGGCGCCAGACGCTCGCGCGCCTCGCGGTAGGTGGCCCCGATGCCTGCGCCACAGAGGATATCGTGGAACTGGTGGAAGAGCAGCAGCCGCCAGGCCTCATCCAGTTCTGCTCGCGGGTAGGGCCGGCCGGCCTGCAAGGCGCTGGCTGTGGCGATCGCCTCGGCGCTCAGCAGGTCCGATTCACCGCGCCGGTTGAGCCATTTGATATCGCCATGGGTGGTATAGCAGCCCTCAAAGACGGGGTTCAGCTCGTGGCGGATCACCGGCAGTCCCTTCGCCTCTCGCTCGGCGCGCTGGAAAAAGCTGAGGGTGTCACTCAGCTGTGCATGGGGCACATAGGGGGCCCGGTCAATGGCGCGCGCCGTCTCGATATCGCGGGCCGTGGCGCCGCCCCCATGATCGCCTACGCCATACACGTAGAGCCCCGCCGGCAGCTGCAAGCGCTTATCCAGGTCCATAGCCGGGGCCACGGTCGCCTGCGGCGAGATCTCGCCGTTGTAGCCGAGCGGGTCCACCATGGCCAGCACGCGCGATCCGTCGGGCGCCTCCCACCAGAAGAGGGGCTCGCCCCGACCGGCGCGACAGCAATAATAGTATTTGACGCCGGCCTTGGCCAGAATCTGGGGCATGGTGGCGGGGTGGCCAAAGGTATCGGGCTCCCAGCAGATCAGCGACTGGCGTCCGAAACGGCTCTTGACGTAACGCTGCGTGTAGAGCAGATGGCGCGCCAGTGCTTCGCCGCTGGCCATGTTGAGGTCACCCTCTACCCAGGTGTTGGCGGTCACATCCCAGCGGCCCTCACGCACACGCTCCTGAATACGGGCAAAGAGCGCTGGGTGCTGTTCTTCCATAAAACGGTAGGTGGAGGCCTGGCTCTGCGAGAAGACAAACTCGGGGTAGCGGGCCATGAGCTGGTCGGCGGCGGTGAAATCGCGCCGGCAGACCTCGATGGTCTCGGGCAGGGTCCACAACCAGTTCATATCGATGTGCGAGTGGCCGATAAAGTAGGTCGTGAATTCCTTGGCGCGGGTGGCAAAGGGCGCCAGCGCTGCGCGGGCGCGCGCCTCTCCCTCGGCCCAGGCGGCCCAGGCGTTGGCGCTCAGGTCGGCTGGGTCCACGCACGCCAGCGCCTGCTGCCAGGCTGCGCGCAGGGCGGGGCTCCCGTCGCGCTCGGCCAGGTAGTGGGTAAAGGCCATCTGCTGGCGGAAGAGCTCGAGATCAAAGAGGTGCTCCTCCAGGCGGCTGTAGCGCAGGTTGGTCTGGATGAAGATGCCAAAGCCGTCGCCCTGCTGTACGTGCACGGCCACGGTCATGGGCACGCCGGGGCGCGTATCCTCGCCCAGCAGGAGCGGCACGCCCCGCGTATCGGCCCACCAGCGGTCGCGGTAAGCCTCGCGCCCGTCAATGTAGAAGGTCGCGCCGATGGCCAGGAAAGTGACCATCTCTAGCCGGGAACCGGCCAGGGCAATCCCTTCACTCTCTGGCGGCGGCGTGAACGTGCGCCGGAACCAGACGTCCGAGGCCGCGGAGGACCAGGTGTGCGGCAGGGAGACCTCGGCCCAGCCACTGTCGTTGAACGAGGGCTCGGCAGCCCCGGCGGGGTTGCCGGCGCAAAAGCGCCACTGGGTCAGCTCGCAGGTGCGCCGCAGCGCCGCGATCTTGCCGGCCAGGGCGCTATCCAGCGCGCTAAGGTCCTGGAAAGCCATTTGACCATGCTCCTTCTGCTGGACCTCCCGGAGGTCCCGAACTTCCGGGAGGTCCAGGAAACTTACCGTGCCCACCCCATCGCCCGCAGGCGAATGAGGGTAGCCTCTTCGACCGCCTCGGCGAAGCGCTCCCAGGTACCGTGACTGAGGGCCCGGAAGATGGCTGGCCGCTGAGAGCGGAAGGTTAAGAACATAAAGCGGCGGAAGAGCTCCGCGTCGGGGTCTGGGACGTCGGGATCGGTGGTCGCTTCGAGATCAGCCGCGAGCTTGAAGAGTGGCAGTCCATAGCCGGTGACGCCCTGCACCAGGAGCGCCGTCTCGGCGCCATAGTCGGCGGTGATCTGCTCCAACCCTGCCGGGGTCGTCAGCAAGCGGAGAGCGTCTGCCGTGTCGAGGTCCGCCAGGGTGCCGGTATAGACGCCCGCCAGTTGCTGCACGGCCTCTACAGTGCGGCGCCAAGCCTCCACAAAGACCTCCCGTTCGGCGGCGTCCTCGGAGGAAGCGATGATCTGCCACAGCACCTCCTGGTAGACGTCGGCAACCTTGAGCTCAGCGCGGCCGCCCGTGGCGCGGGCAATGACCTCGTCGACGCCGATACCCTTGCCTGTCGCGGCGCGCACGCCGTCGGCCGAGTGCACCGAGAGCATGGCGCCAAAGTGGGCAAGGATGCTGGCGCAGGCATTGACCTGGGGCCACAGGTCGCGCTCGGGGTCGGCCTCATAGTCGTGCCGCTTGGTAAAGCCGATGTTCGGCCCGGCCGAGGCGATGGCCCCTGCCGGGAGCGCCATCACCTCATGCAGCAGTACCAGGTAGAACAAGAGCTCCCGGGGCGGCATGGGCTGGGGCGTCTCGTCGAGGGAGAGCTCGTAATCGAAGGGTTGATCCCCGCGCAGGCGCGCTGCCAGGTCGTAAAGCTCCTTGTGTACGGCGCAGGCCCGCCAGTACTTCTGCCCCAGGCGCATGATCTCACTGGAGCCGAACTCGAAGGTGAAGGGGGGCTGGTCGGGCAGAATGTTGGGCACCTCGAAGCGGCGGCCCCGGAAGGTTTCGAGCACCTGGCGTGTGGCCAGCGGGTCCAGGGGAGCGGCGAAATCGAACAGGTGGCACGTATCGACTGTGAATTTGGTATAGTCGCGCGACTCCTCCATGGCCAGCTTATTCAAGGCCAAGGAGCGGGCGAGCGCCTCCTCGTTGCGGCCGGTGACGATAGCGTGGTCCGCATCGGCGCCGATGGGCAGCTCCTGCCGGGTATAGCCGCCCTGACTGGCAAAGGCAAAGAGCCCCGCACGCAGGAGCTCTCGCGGGCCATAGCCGCCGGTGTGACCGATGCCCGGAAACTCAGCCGGGTTGACGCCCTCGGGGATCAGCTCACGCACAATCGATTGTTGCACAAACCAAAAGGGGGCTGCGCTTTTAAGCAGGGCGCGGAAGATGCCATCCCACCCGCCAAAGGTGCTCTGATCGCGCAGGCCGGGCACATCGGGTGGGGCCAGCACGATGCGGTTGCCGGCGCCAAAGCCGCGCTGATAGCCGCTCTGGTTGATGGCAACCAGGCGCCGGGCTGGGGCTAACTGCCGCTCCCAGGTCAGCATGTTCTCATAGCTGGCCGGGAAGATCAGGTCGTTGCCTACCGCCTGGCCGCCGGTGAGCCCTGTCTCAGGCAGGGGCTTGCCCTCACTGCGCAGCAGGATAATATCGCGGCCGGCCGAGCGGCCGGTGAAGAGTGATGCCTCTCGGAAAGAGACGCGCGAATCGGCAAAGATGACGTCCTCAGCCATGCTCGTATCCTCCACTGGGTAGTTGATCTGCCACAGGCTGATGCCATTGTACCCGACGGAGAGCGAACATGCAAAAAGTGGGGTAGTGGTGGGTGCAGCTCGCTGGTGGATGCGTACACCCGGGCCCCGCCCTGGCGTGAAGGGGGTAGCAGGGATGGGTGCCACGCCCTGGCTGAGCGACAGCCCCCGATGGAAGTACGCCCATAGATGTCGCCCGGTTGCGCAATCTGCGCCATGGGGGTATAGTGGATGGGTATTGATGACTGGCTATGAAAGGACAATGGGAGTGACTTTTCTAACGCCGATGACGGAAGAAGAGTTTGTGGCCTGGCGAGCCCAGACTGTGAAAGGCTATGCGGCCGAGAAGGTGCGGGCGGGCAATTGGAAGCCAGAGAATGCCCTCGAGCTCGCCGAGCGCGATACGCGCGAGCTTTTGCCCAACGGCCTGAGCACCCCCGGGCACTACCTGTTCTCGATCCGCGAGGAGTCGCTGCCCGAGCCGGTCGGGACGATCTGGCTTGCCGTCAATGCCGGCTGGGGGAAGCCCATCGCTTTCATCTATGACCTCCAGATTGCGGAACCCTATCGCCGGCGCGGATACGCCACGCAGGCCCTGGCGCTGGTGGAGGACAGGGCGCGCGAGTTGGGCGCAGAGACCATCGCCCTGCATGTCTTTGGCCACAATACCGCTGCCCTTGCCCTCTATGAAAAGGCGGGCTTTCGGGCCACCAACATCAATATGGTCAAAGACCTGCACTTGCCCGCACCCGCGCCCGAGGCTGCCTATCACCTGCGCCGGGCCGATAGGGCTATGCCCAGCCGCGAGGAAATGCTCGCCGTGATCGCGGGGCAGAACCATATGACCCTGGCCCTGTGCAAGGAGGGCGAGCCCTACCTGGCGACGGTGAGCTATGGCTTTGACCCGGCTGCGGATTGCTTCTATTTCCACTGCGCGCCAGAAGGCAAGAAGATTGATTTTCTGCGCGCCAACCCCATCGTCTGGGGCCAGGTGATGGTGGATGACGGCTACCTCGCAGGCAAGTGTGATCACGCCTACCGGACGGTGCAATTCCGTGGCCGGGCAGAGTTTGTGGCCGACCTGGAGGAAAAGCGCTCTGCCCTGGCCCTGATGGTCGATCAACTGGAGCCAGACCCTGCCCCTGTCAAGGCGAGGCTTCTTGCCGGCGAACGCTGGCACAAAGTGACGCTCGTGCGTGTGCGCGTGCTGGAGATGAGCGGCAAGCGGAACGAGTAGCTGAGGGCACTGAAGCAGCTCGTGGAATCGCAGTTCTTTCAGTCAGTGCCCTCGCCTCTCACCCCGCCGCGAGCGCAAATGCGTGCAGGAATCGCTCATCGGTGCGTTGGGTGGGGTCAAAGCGCTCGCGCAGGCGATAGTTGCGCTGCAATTTGCGCCCCAGTGTCCGTTGCCACTCCTCCTGATAGCGGCCCAGGAAAGCGGCGCTGACATCGCCTGCAGCCACCGCCTGTGCCGCCACCTGGCCCGCCAGGCGCCCCGCCTGCATAGCGTTGAGGATGCCGCCGCCGGTCAGGGGGTCTACCTGCCGTGCCGCATCGCCGACCAGCATCAGCCCTGCCATCACCATGCGTGCGGGCGAAGGCGCCACGGGCACATTGCCGGCGATCAGGGTGACGGGAGAGCCCTGGCTCAAGCTGCGCCGGCCCTCGATGAAGCGGTGCAGGTAGTCGAGCGGGGCGCGCCCGCCGGCCAGGTCGGCCTGCACGCCCAGGCCTACATTGGCGCGCCCTTCGCCCTTGGGGAAGACCCAGGCATAGCCGCCGGGCGCCACGTCATAGCCAATGGTGTAGGCCGTGCAGGCGGGATCAATCTCGATGCCGGCCAGGAGATATTGGGCGCAGACCATCGTATCGGCCAGGGGAAGCTGCAGGTCGAGCCCCGCCCAGCGGCCGACCTGCGCCTCGATGCCGTCCGCTGCGATCACGACCCCCGCTTCCAACTCAATCTCACCTGCGACCGGTTGGCCCTGAGGCCGCACCCTGACCCCGCGCATCTGGCCCTCTTCCAGGAGCACGCCAGTCACCGCCGCCTTGACGCATATCTCGGCCCCAGCAGCCACCGCCCGCTCGGCCAGGGCGCGGTCGAACACCCGCCGCTCCAGGATATAACCTTTGCCGCCTTCTGCCCTCCACTGGAGGGGATGAGAGGGGGATGTGCCGGCGCCATTCAGGGCCGTGATCTCGGCGCGGGTGATCTCGGCTGTGATCCAACGGGGGTTCGGCTCTACCAGAGATGCCAACAGTTCCGCGGCCACGCCTTCGGCGCAGCGCACGGGTGAGCCGATCTCCTGCCGCTTTTCCAGCAGCAACACCGAGAGGCCCTGTTGCGCCGCCTGCCAGGCGGCCATCGCGCCGCCCGGGCCGGCGCCTACCACGATCACATCGTAGCGGCGCTTGCTGGGGCCGGCGGGCTGCCGGGCCGA
>Ga0078972_1013554_pt1 | contig 13383 bp, 12 predicted proteins | sample YelNatPaOPGAMG01_FD_67568 | JGI IMG/M metagenome (GOLD analysis project Ga0078972, IMG submission 67568) | Hot spring thermophilic microbial communities from Obsidian Pool, Yellowstone National Park, USA - OP-RAMG-01 (SPADES assembly) (version 2) | ecosystem: Environmental > Aquatic > Thermal...
AACCAAAAACAACCAATAAAACCATAGAGGGAGAAGTAATACACATAGACGACTTCGGAAACATAATAACAAACATAACAACAAAAAACCTACAAGAAATAGGAATAACCGAAGGAGACACAATAAACGTAAAAATAGGCGGAAAAACCATGAAACTAAAACTATGCACGTCATATGCTGAAGTGCCACCAAACCAACCACTAACAATAATTGGAAGCGGAGAAACACTAGAAATATCAATAAACCAAGGAGATGCAGCAAAAACACTGCAAATAAACATTGGAAATAAGATAATGGTATGGAAATGAACGATTTTAGTCTAAATTATATATGTTTGAATCAAATTTTACTATTTGATTGTGGTAGTGAGTTTACATGTCTTATACTGTTGTTGTATGTGCCCATAATGAAGAGGAATACATACTTAACGCTTTAAAATCAATATTCAATCAAACTGTCAAGCCGGAAAAGGTTATAGTGGTTTTAGATAGATGTACTGATAAAACGGGAGATATAGCCAAACTATTCCCCGTAGAAATTATTGAGAAGAATAAAGCAAAATGGAAATATTCATATGCTGAAAACCTTGAAATTGCACGTAAACATGTAAATTCGAAATTCTATGCCATAGTGGATGCAGACGTCATACTTGAACCAAAATACTTTGAAATCTTACTTAAAGAGGTTGGAGATAGAGATGCATGCGTGGGTGGCAGAATTATTACAAGTTGTAAAACAATTCTATGTAAACTCCTATCCCTATGGGAGAGAACATATGCACTTTCCCCTTGGAGAAGGCCTAGGGGGTGCGCATTACTGATAAGGAAGGATGTTCTTGACGAGATAGGAGGATTTGCTGATGTCCCAGCACCCGACACCCACGTTCAGGAACATGCTACTAAACTTGGCTACCAGGTTAGGGTGGTGGGTAAGGTTAAAGCATATCATATACGTAAAATAACTTTTAAAAGAGCCATAAAAACTCAATTCCAAACAGGCATAGCAAGATATAAGCAAGGAATAGGGTTAACAAGAACTTTACTACACTCCATAGCTAGATTAAGACCTTTTGTTATATTGGGTTACATTTATGCATTAATTAAAGATAAATTTAGAAGACAATAAAGATTTGTTAATCATGAGTGTGTTGATGATGGATAGGGCAGACTTTAACCCTAAAATTTCAGTTGTCATCTTAAATTATAATGGAATGAAATTTTTGGAGCCTTGCATAACTTCACTATTAAAATCCAGTTATGATGATTTTGAAATATTAGTCGTTGATAATGGTTCGAAGGATGATAGTGTAAATTTCCTGAGAAGAAGGTTCCCTAATGAACCAAAACTAAGGATAATTGCCTTAGGGAAGAATTATGGATTCGCCATGGGTAATAACATAGGTTACATATATACAAACCCAAAATCCAAATTCATCTTCTTCCTAAATAACGATACGGAAGTTGATAAAGATTGCATCAAAAACATTGTTAAAAAGATGGAAGAGGATGAATTCATAGGTGCAGCTCAGCCTAAAATAAGATCTCTAAGAAATAGAAATCTAATAGATGCTGTGGGTGGGATTGCTGATTATCATGGTAAAACTTGGCATCGTGGATCTAACGAGTACGATTATGGGCAATATGACTCCATAACTGAAACGTTTTATGCTCAAGGGGCTGCAATAGTTGTAAGGAGGAGCGTTATTGAAAAGGTAGGGCTATTTGACCCTCACTATTTCATGTATTATGAAGAAACTGATTTATGTTGGAGAATATGGCTTGCAGGATATAAGGTTGCAGTAATCCCAGAAGCTATAGTATATCATTATGGTGGTGGAAGTACTACATTCAAATCATCTGATTATGAAAAATATTTCAAGTTCTTTCATCTAAGAAGAAATCATTTAATGACAATGTTAAAGAATTACTCTGTACCAAACATTTTAAAATACACCTTAACATTCATGATTAAAATGTTATTTATCTCAATTTTATGGAGTTTTTCTGGTGAAAAGGTTAAGGCAAAAGCTTATTTGGATGCACTTCTTTGGATATTTTTCCACCTTAACTTAATTGCTAGAAAGAGGGTTTCTATTCAGAAGATTAGGCGAATACCTGATGCGGTATTAATGACAAAAATGATTCCATCATCAATAATATAAATGCCAAGGCATCCATTAAACAAACTATTTACCAAGAAAAACTTATATTGATAGCAAGAATGATTTATCTTTAATGAAAATAGCAGTTGTACATACGAGTTTTATTTCAAAGGGTGGAGGCGAACGATTCATATATGAAGTTTTTAGCAGACTATCAAAACATTATGAAATTCACATATTTTGCAATAATATTAGCAATGAATCTTTTGACTTTAATAAATTTGAATGTAGCGTGATACCTGCAAGACATGATCTATTCGGGAAATTTGTTGCATATTATGAGGCAAAGGCTTTAAAGAGTGCTATAAAGTGCGCATTGAAATGGAAGCCAGACATTATTTGGCTTAACAGAGGATATTATCATGCCAGTTGGATCATTGAAAAGCACAATATAAAAGTCATACCCTACGTTCACTACCCCATATCCCTAGAACCAATAAAAACCAGTTTCCTAAGGAGAGTTTATAGGAGGGTCATAAACCTAGAGGGCCTTGAACGTGAAGCGTTTGCACGAGTTCCAGTAGTTTTATGTAATAGCAAGTATACAGAGTCTGCAATTAAAAGGGAGCAGCCCCTTGCAAAAACAGAAGTCGTTTATCCAGGGGTCGATCATAACAAATTTTACCCAACATGGGAAGATGAGGAATATCTATACTATAATAGCAGATTCCAGAAACCTAAAAACCATGAATTAGCTATAAAAATAGCGATAAAAACTAATTACAATCTCATACTATCTGGTTTTGTAAGCAAAAATAACATCAACTATTTTGAAGAGATCAAAAAACTTGCAGAAGGACATAGCAATATTAAGATTATACAAAATCCCAATGATGATACCATAATCAAGTTATTACAGAAATGTTCAATATTCCTTTTCCCATCATTGGGTGAGCATTTCGGTATAGCTCCAATAGAGGCCATGGCATGTGGAAAGCCGGTCATTGGACATAAAAGTGGAGGCACCATCGAAACAGTTGGTGAGGTAGGTATTCTATGCGGCGATGATATAAGTGAATGGGTTGAAAATGTAACACGCCTTATGGAAAACAAAGATGAGAGAATTATTTTAGGTAAGAGGGCCTTCGAGTTTTCAAAAAACTTCACATGGGAGAAGACTGTAAATAAAATACGCGATATAATAGAAGGTATTGTCAAGAAACCCTAAGCCTTTATTCACACCCCCTTTTAAAGATATGCTTCTTTACAATAAACCAAAGCATCCCTATTGGTAGTATCAAACCTGCAATCGGCATTAATAAGCTATGTATATTCCCATGGGATCTAATGAGGTAATAAACCATTAATATCAAGTAGAGAGATGCTGAAATCAATGAGAATATTTTTGGAGAAAATGGTATTAGCAAAATGGAAATTAACATGGAAGTATAATAAGCATACTTAAGCAACACATACCTTCTCCCAGACAGTATCTGCTGATAATGATAAATTACCGATGCACTAAAACTTGTCTTCAAATAATCAAAGAAACCCCTTGTCTTCTCCTTAATATGAACCGCCCTTTCTTTACTAACAACATACTTATACCCCCTACTTTTCAAACGAAATATCAATTCATCTGGATTCTCACCCTTAGAAAACCCAACAAAATATGCCCCAACATCCCTCAATGCCGATAATCTTATGGCAGCACAACTCATCCCTTGAGGCTCATTCATCGATTTATAAACCTTATCAATCCACCCCTCCCTACCCCTTTCAACAACTGCTGGTACATTTATGAAAGCAACTTTTGGGTCAGATGAAAATACACTTTCCACTTCAAGTAATAAATTGGGAGGCACCACAACGTCAGAATCTACAAACAATATAAACTTTCCCTCAGCATAACGAATACACAAATTTCTACCCTCAACCACATCATAATCACCCCTAACCAGAACAATATCCCTATAATCACCAATATTCTCACATCTAAACCTTTGAAGTAATTCAAAAGAACCATCAGTAGACCCTCCATCCACAAAAACCAACTTCATCTTTTTCCTATCATACTGAAGACCCCTAATACCTTCAAGCGAATAATTCAACGTTTTCATAGAATTCTTCAACGTCATCGCAACTGTAATAACATCCTCCTCATACGACATTTCTACAATAAATATCCCTAATATTAATTTAAAAAGACATTGCTACAAATATTGGTTTAAAGTTATTGTTGTTTTTTAAACAAAACTATTACACACCTATGTTTTCGTCCATTGGTATTTCTTCAGGACGGTTATTTATGCAATATTTTTTGAAAGTATGGGAAAAGTTATAGAGTTCACATTAAATATCATTATGTGTTGGAGGTTGCTTGTAATGAGAATAGCTATTTTTCGACCTTTTTTTCCTCCTTGGGAAATGGATCCCTTAAGACAATTAATGAATGATTTTTCAATCGATTTTTATATTACTTCATTTAATGGAAGTGTATATAAATCATTTATAGAGGATAAAGATAGCACTCTTAACGTTACTTCATTGCCTTATGATAAGCTTACTAAAGCCGCTATGAGTAATTTGAATATGAGAAGGGTACTAATTTCTCGTGCAGTTTTCTTAGACACCAGCATCAAACCAATTTTATTCAAAACTGTTTTGAAAAATAAATATGACATTGTAGAAACTGTAGAGAATTATACATATTCTTCATTTCAATCTGTAATCACTAAAAAAATTTTGAAAACACATACAGTAATAATGAATTGGGAAAATATAGTATTCCCTCCTTGGAGATATCCTCTAAGGTATATTGTAAATAAGCAATGTGATGCTTTTCGAGTACCATCATTGACTGCTAAATGGAAATTATTAAGAGAAGGGGTGAAAAATGAGCAAATACACTACATTCCAGCTTGTGTAGATACAAAACGGTTTAATCCCTATCTGAATAAAAACCTAAAGAAGGAACTTGGAATAGAAGATAAAACAATAGTGTTATACATAGGTCGTTTAGTTCTCGAGAAGGGCGTAGATTATCTTATTAAAGCTTTTTCCAAAGTTTTACAAAAAGATTCTAAAGCGATCTTAGTTATGGTTGGCGAAGGTCCTTTGAAGAATGAATTATATAACCTAGTTAATGAATTAAAAATAAAAGATCATGTGATCTTTCTAAAAGCAGTACCTTACAGTAGAATTCATAAAATACATGCCATATCAGATATTACCGTTCTTCCATCTATTCCAACAAAAAGTTGGATGGAACAATTCGGTTATGTATTGATAGAGGCAATGGCATGCGGGAAACCAGTTGTAGCTTCGAGATGTGGGGCAATACCAGAAATAGTAATCGATAACGAGACAGGCTTTTTAGTAGAACCTGGTAACATAAATGAACTGACTGAAAAAATTTCATTACTTATTTCTGATAACAAATTAAGGGAAACGATGGGTTATAAAGGAAGAATTAGAGTTGAAAGGTATTTCTCTTATGAAGCAGTAATTCCTAAAATTAAGAAATTATATCTCAATTGGTGACAGCATACTATACTTTAGCGTCTCGAGGCTAAATAGAAATTCAATGATATTATAGCTTCTATGCTTAGTTCATTTAAACCGGCACGTATGGTTGCTTCATGTAAAATTGTTGAAAAATAATAGTCGCCTTCAATTCCCTTGCTTCTGAATAATCTACTTTCTATTTTTGCTAACTTAGAACTAGCTTTAAAAAGTATGATACTTGGAGCTTTCAGTCGCTCTACTATGGATTAAAGTAAGTAAATTTTTATAGTTTTGTTATTCTATCAAAAGAAAATGCTTCCTCTATTACTTTATCCATATTCCAATAATGCCAACTGCCCCATCTACCTGTTGAAGCAATATTTTGCTCCATAAGCCATGAAAGTATATTTTCACGGACCTTCTCATGGTCTAATGTGTAAATTGGGTAGCCGTATTTATGAAACCATGCTCGAGTGAAGACTACATCTTGACGCTTAAATGTTCCTATTCTTTCAAAGCCTTCTAATACTTTTTCCACGATTTCCTCAATTTTTGGCTGGTGTCCTTTTGGTATGGTTATTTCTGCGATTATTGAAGAGAATCCTTTTGGTGCATTGAAATGACTGTAATTAGATATCCAAGCATATCTATGGAAGATCACATTTTTATCTGGGACGTAAACCCAATGTTGTTGGGGTGCTGACTTTTTTAGGGCAACACCTACTACTACAATGGAGTTGTAGTCAAGGTGTTCAACGTTTTTCACTATATATTCCGGTGCATTAAGGGCTTCTACAAGTTGTGGTAAGGGTATTGTGTTAATTAATACATCAGCCTTATACTTACCATTAATTATAAAGCCTTCTTCCAACTTCTTAACTTCTCTGACCTTCTCACACCAAATAATTCTAACTTTTAGATTTTCAGCCTTAGCCAGTATAGAATCGTAAAATGTTCGAATTCCACCTTTAAGCGGATAATAAAATGTAGACTGAACTTTATATCCGATAGTTGGTATGCCAGTAGCTGCTTTGGCAACATCACGCCAGTCAGGAATAGGTAAGCGGCCATGAGTAAAGGTCCAACCAACATCTATTTGTGATAAAGGTCTTTTCCAAATCTTCTCATTATATGGAATTAGATATTTCTCAGCAATCCATTTTCCAAATGATCCATAAACCCATTCTTCAAAATTTTTCGGACTCCAGTTGTTTGATCGTAATAATTGTGCTTCCATAAAGCTGATAAGAGCTTCAGCACGAAGCTCTGGTGGGAGAACATGCAATCCATTTTCAAAGGGGTATGGAACGAAGAGATCATCTAATAAAATGAATGCTTTCCGCTCGTGCGTAATTACTTCATTATCGAGTATTGAAAGTATAAAGCGGAGAACATCTTCATTATTTGAGAAGATAACATGCGAACCACCTGTATCAAATATAAACCCATTATCATTTTCGGAGTTTAGTAATCCTCCCCTTTGTTCATATCTGGACTTTTCAATGATAGTGATGTCTATATGTTGATAGCGGGATTTTATGGCTATACTAACAGCCAAGCCAGCTAATCCACAACCGAGGATTATAAAGTGAACCATAACTAGCCCCTCATTAAAGCAACTTAGATACCAATGCTTGGACATCATTTACATATAGTTCAGGTTCCGAAAAAATGTACTTTCTAAATTCATGAAATTCTTCAATATAATAATGATAGTTACTAATATATTCTCTAATGCTTTTTAAAACATCCTTAAGCTCTACTTTACTTCTATGATCTAAATAACACTTAAGTTTAAATTCATCAGGAACCATGCAATCTTCATTGTTGTAATAACCTCCATGATTATTAACTAAAGCCATATTCCCCAGAGCAATAGCTTCTCTGAGAGGGCGGTCTCTTCCTGGATGAATTCCGATGTCAATAAATAATTTAGAGTAGGAAAGAAGCTTCAACATGCCTTCTCTTCCAATATTTCTAGCTTCATAAACTTTATATAATTTCTTTAGATGTTTTACGAGTTTAAAAGCTAAAGGGTAAGCCTTTCTCGAGTTCCACACAATTATATCCTTCTTCTTATTTACATCTTTTTGACCAGCATTTAAAAACTCACTTTCAATTGGTTCATGAATTATTATGATATTTCTCTCATTGACACTACATCTATCTAAGAACTTTTTAGCGTATATTGATTGAGCTATATGTAAATCGGCATTCGGAACTTTCACTAGCTTTTTATCCATTAACTCTTTAACATACGCTGCTATGAACGCATTATAGTAATACTGGCGAAATCTTCTTACAAAACGGTATGGCATATCTTCAATATAATTTTTCAACATAAATAAAGTAAGATTTAATCTTGTATTTTTAGGTTTGTAATTTGCAGTAATATAATTATCTACTGCTAACCAGTAAATTGCCCGCTTAATTTTGTGAAATCTAGATAGAAAATGTGTAGCAATTTCAGGAACTATTAATACATTGTTGTTGTCATCCTGAATTTCATTTATTGAAATCCATGGACATGAAAATCTCTTATAATTCTCATGGATAGGATTCATATTATCAACGATATTATAAAAGGTAATGAAAGCATTCAAACCAAATTTATTCCTTAAAGTATAACATAATTGAAAAAGTGCTGTAGGGCCTCCAGTATACACGTTTGCCGGAGCTGCTACGTAAATTTTCAAATTTGATCCACCAAAATATTCGCTACAATTTTATAAAAATACTTTAATGCATTCATTTAAATATCTAGATGCCTAAAAACTAATTACTCTTCCTTAAAAAATGCGAATTTAAGCCATGAAAATGATTAGCATAAAGAATCATATGTTTAAATGTTTTTAACACCCTCACCGACATGCACATATATTTTGATCTTAACAGTCTTATCTTAAGTTTCGAAATTTTAACGTTATTTTTATTTTCTTTAATCGTTCATTACTTAATTTCCATATCTACCATATTCACTGATATTCTCCCTTTATTCATCATTCATCTATTATAGTTATTTAAGTTTCCATGGTGTGGGGTGTAAAACTCTCTCATCAGCCAATGGCTTCCACCACCATTCATTCACAATATACCATTCCACAGTCTCCCTTAAGGCTTCCTCGAAATCGTGTTTGGGTTTCCAGCCTAGCTCCCTTCTAATCTTTGAGGAATTGAGGCTATAGCGGATGTCGTGGCCAGGTCTATCCTCAACGAATTCCATCATATTCTCTCCCAGCCCCATAATATTCAGTATCCTCCTAACAACCTCAATATTCTCATACTCATTTCCAGCTGAAATATTATATATTTCCCCAGACACTCCTCTTTCTAAGACTAGTTTTAATGCTTCACAGTGGTCTAAGACGTAGATCCAATCCCTCACATTCCTCCCAGAACCATATATTGGAACTTTCAACCCCAATTTAGCCCTTATTATCGTTTTTGGGATCAGTTTTTCTGGGAATTGGTATGGGCCGAAGTTGTTTACGCATCTCGTGATTATTATGTCTAAGCCGTAGGTTCTGTGGTATGCATGGCAGAACATGTCTGCAGCGGCTTTTGATGCTGAGTATGGGGATGATGGCTTCAACCTGCTCTCCTCATCGTAGGAGCCTACAAGTATATCTGAATAAACCTCATCAGTTGAGATGTGCACTATCCTTACTTTCCTATTGAATATTCTGGCGTTCTCTAGGAGGTTGAATGTTCCAATGGTATTGCTCTCTAGGAATGTTTTTGGGTCCGTTATGCTCCTATCAACATGTGTTTCAGCTGCAAAATTGACCACAGCGTCAACCTCCCTAATTAATTTGCTTAGAATTGTTGAATCGTTTAGATCGCCCTTAACAAACTTATACCTCTCATCCTTTTCCACGTCTCTTAGGTTTTCTATGTTTGAGCCCACCCCCATCTTGTCAAGATTAACTATCTCCACGTTTTTCTCGGTTGTGAGCATGTATCTTATGAAGTTTGATCCTATGAATCCAAGTCCACCTGTAACCAGTATTCTCATGCTATCCCCCTCTATTTGTGTGGTGGTGTGAACCAGTCCCAAGGCTTGTTGCATCTTGGGTCATCGCTTCTACCATTTATCTTTACGGGTATTATTGTTGGGTCGTTCCAAGGTCTTCTAGCTTCATCTGGGTTGTTGTAGTCGTATAGTCTATTTGTGAAGTATATTAGTATTGCTGGTTCTGTTCCGAAGGCTTTGAATCCATGCCAATACCTTCCAGGTATCCTCACGATTTGCAGGTTTTCCGCTGTGGATATTATCTCATCCAACTCTTTGCTTTCATCGTCGTATGTGCATATCTTCAATGCCCCCTTCACTACGATCATGTAGTCCACTTGCCCCCTCTCATGTCTATGCCATGCTCTAACTATGTTTGGGTATGTTATGGATAGGTTTGCTTGGACAATTTCATCCTTCACTATATCCTTCCAATCAGTTCTGAGTATTTCTGTGAATGATCCCCTCTCATCCACAAATCTCTTTAGAGGTTTAACTATTACGCCTTCAAGCATTCTCCTTCAACTCCAAATACAATTTCTCTAAAGCTTCATTTAAATTCATGGGTTTAACATTCAATTTTTTTGAGGCTTTTGAAACGTTTAGTGATGAGTCTCTAGGTCTCTTAGCAATCCAATTCATTTCATGCGTGTAGGCTTCCTCCACAAGCCCCTCATCTAAATTGAATTTCCTAGCTATTTGTATTGCGAATTCATATCTTGACACCCTAGTAGCTCCAGACATATGAATTATTCCAGTTAAATTCATTTCCAATACATCCAATATCATTAGGGCTAGATTCGTGTTCAGTGTTGGTGATACATACTGGTCTTTTAAAGCCTTAATCTTTTCTCCAGACTTAAGTTTCCCCATAACCCATAGTGCGAAGTTCACCTTTCCAGCTGCAGGCTTAGATCCATATATTACGCTTGCCCTTGCAATCAAGCTTCTACTACAATTCTCCATTACAGCAGTTTCCCCTAGAAGCTTCGTTAAGCCGTATGTGTTTATTGGGTTTGGCTTATCCTCCTCCCTATACATCCCCCTCAATCCATCGAATACGTAGTCTGTTGATATGTAGATCATGTGTGCATCAATTTTCTCGGAGGCTTTCGCAATGATTTTTGTGGCTTCATAATTCACTTTCAACGCCAAATCCCTATTCCTCTCGCATATGTCTACGTCGGTTATGGCTGCGCAGTGTATGATTGCATGGGGTTTCAATTGGCTTATGAGCTTCTCAACTCCATCGAAGTCTGTAATATCCATTTTAATTTTAAATCCCATTGATGGTGGGTGATTCAAGTATAAACCATAAACCTCATGTCCGCGTTCTGAAGCCAATTCCACAATTCTCGAACCTAATAATCCACCTGCCCCAGTCACTAGAATCTTCAATTAAAACCCCTCAAACCTACAATATTATCTCCGAGTAGTCGCTTATGTGGAGTTTCACAGTCCTCCTATTCCCCTCAGATCTAACTATCCTTGAATACCTGCCCACTAGGCATTCATCAAGCCTATCAACACCACTTATACTAACATTGTCCATGATTACTGAATACTCCACTCCACTACCAATTATGCTCACATTGTTGCCTATGCTTGTGTATGGTCCAATGTATGAATCCCTTATAATGCATTTCTCACCAATTATGCTTGGCCCCCTAACCACACTATTAATTATCCTCGTCCCCTCACCAATATCAACTCTACCCTCAACTTTAGAGTTCTCCAAAACCCCCCTAACACATCCAGTTATCCTCTCATCGAGGATCTTTGCATTAACAGTTAATATGTCATCCTTCTTCCCAGTATCAAACCACCACCCCCTAACGAAATCGTAGCCAACATTAAACCCCCTATCAATCAACATTTGAAGTGCATCAGTAATTTCAAGCTCACCCCTCCAACTAGGCTTCAAATCCCTAATAACATCAAATATCACTGGCTTAAGGAAGTATACACCCACAAGGGCAAATCTACTTGGAGGCTCCCTAGGCTTCTCAACAAGCTTCACAAGCCTACCCTCCTCATCAAATTTCGCCACACCAAACCTAGTTGGATCATCAACCTCCTTCAACAAAACCATAGCATCATAATTTCCAGAAACAAACTTCTCAAAATGAGCCTTAATACCATACTGAAGTATATTATCACCAAGATAAACTATGAAAGGCGAATCACCAACAAAATCCTTGCATAAACTTACTGCATGGGCTATTCCAAGAGGCTTACCCTGATAAATATAAGTAATCCTAACACCAAACCTACTTCCATCACCATAATACTCCTTAACAAGCTCAGGAAACGTTTCACCTAGAATTATGGCAATATCCCTAACGCCACAATCCCTAAGATCCTCAACAACATACTGACTAACAGGCTTATTAGCCACAGGAATCAACTGCTTAGGACCACTATAAGTTAAAGGCCTAAGCCTAGTACCAGCACCACCATGAAGAACAACACCCCTCAAAACAAAACCACCACAAACAAATCTAAAAACAAAACTTAAAAACGCTACGAAAACAACAGCCATTTCCAGTTAGGTTTCCTACTTAAGTATAAAATATTTGAATTCCCCTACTTTAAAATTCCTATTCTAATGTTCTTATTCTCATCAGTCTTATGATGCTTTACTTTTTTGAGTAAACGTTCTCATCTAATTAGTGTTTGTGGCAGGGAATATGTTGAAAGGTCTTGTGTTTACGTTGAATACGTTGGGATTGAAAGTAACTTCAAGGGGAGGTTCTTAGACGTACTTTAGGTTTAAAATATCAATATAAAGGCATCCCTATAAATTCTAATAGTTGTTTTCGTTTCGTTAGGCGTATGATATGGAGTGGTTATGATTTATATGGTTTATTAGATGGGGAGGTTGTGGTTAGAACGCCTTTTGGAGAAGTGGGCGTTGGGGCGTCTGATTATGGCCTCTTGTATGTATTGTTAGAGCCATTAATTGAAATGTATGGTAGCATAAACGTTGATAATGCCATAGTAGTTGATGTAGGAGCATTTCTTGGTGAGACTGCTCTATTATTCGTGAAAAGAGGGGCTAAGAGGGTTTACGCCTTCGAACCAGTAAAAATATTCTATGACTATCTAGTTAAAAATATTGCTAGGAACTCTGCTGAAGACAAAATTATTCCATTCAATTGTGGCGTATGGTTTCGAAATACTGTACTAAATGTTAATATTCTAGGAATGAGTACAGGCCTCAAATTGGATGCCAGTTACCCATCGGTAGAACTTGATGTTAGAGATTTTAAGGATGTTCTCAGAATGATTCATGATAGGGAGGGGGTTATTGATTTAGTTAAAATGGATTGTGAGGGATGTGAATATTCACTGCTTCAATTAGATGAAGAACGTATAAAACTATCCAAACAATATATTGTAGAGATTCATGGATGTGAAACTCCATTAATAGACAAAATGCTTCAAGCAGGCTACAATTCAAAGCTAATATTAAAATTGAATGAATGGGTAAAAATATACCTCTTCACCAGACCTGCCAGCTAATTCCCTCCATTCCCCCATGACTTATGCTGAAAAGATAATGCTGTGCCTCCGTAATATAGAATCCTCGTAAAATTCATTTGATGAAAATTTAAATTCACATCAATAATGCATTTTCTACATATACTTGATTTTCAGGTCGATGTCCATGGCTTCGGATAGTGCTTCTTTTAGTAGGCTGGTGTATAGGTTGCTATCTCTAACAATTAATTTTACACCATTCAATAAGGCTTTTAGCTTC
>Ga0078972_1013557_pt1 | contig 13380 bp, 24 predicted proteins | sample YelNatPaOPGAMG01_FD_67568 | JGI IMG/M metagenome (GOLD analysis project Ga0078972, IMG submission 67568) | Hot spring thermophilic microbial communities from Obsidian Pool, Yellowstone National Park, USA - OP-RAMG-01 (SPADES assembly) (version 2) | ecosystem: Environmental > Aquatic > Thermal...
CATTCTTAATTTAAAATCAAATTAAAAATCATCTTTCATCTTCTCAAATTTTATCTTTTTAAAAAACAAGGGAATTGCATTTTGTTTGCAAAATGGTTGTAAGTAGGAAGTGAGATTTTATGAGAGATGGAAAAAATTTGAGTTGCATGTTTTTGCAACATAATTTTGGTTTTTGGAGTAATTTTGAAAGAAATTGCATGATTTTGCAAGATGGGTAAAAATTGGTTAAATGCTTGTAAACAAGAATTTATCAGGGTTTTCTTGAAAAAGGGGGTTACAACTTTTAACAAAAGGGTTGCAACCAAACTTGCAACCAACCCTTGCAACCTGCAACCAGAGGTTCTTACCTTTTTTTAATCTTTTGGAGGTTTCAAGTTTCTATTTAAGAATGGTTTTAGAGCTTACTTTACCATTGTCAAAAGTTATCATGACTCCTTGAGCAAAGCCTTTATAATAATACCAATTTTCAATTTTCCCAAGTCCAGCCACTTCTGTTTCATCTATACTATCTGGTTCTCCAAGTATATTTTTTACTTGCTCTTTTTTCATTCCTATTTTAATTTTTTGATAAGCTTTTTCAAAATCTTCAGTTTTTTCTTCTGCTTTTTGGGTATCAGATCTGGGTGTTTCTACCGTTTTTTCTTCTTTTGGAGTAACATTGGGAGCTTGCGTTTTTTTCTCTCCGCCCCCAAAAAAAATTCCTATAAGAATAAGAAAACCAAAAAAGATTGCAACTCCAATTAACACTTTCTTAAACATATGGCACCTCCTTTTTTAAGGTTTACTATAAAGAACATTTTTACAAGAAAAATAGAAGAAGGCAAGGGGGATTTTTTATAAAGAGATTTCTCGTAGAAGTTTTAAGGCTACGGCGATGATGCGGGCTTCTTGGGGGACAATAGGCGGATAATTTGGATTATCAGAGGTTAAAAGGATTAGACCATCTTTTTTCATTAGTCTTTTCACTAAAAGTTCTCCATCTTGGTTGGCAACGATGACAATTTTTCTATTAGGGATGTCAAAACCGTCGCCAATGTAAATTTTGGCTATTACTTTATCTCCTTCCTGTAAAGTAGGTTCCATGCTATCGCCATGAACTTCAACGGCAATAAGGTCAGAGGGGTTAACTCTGGGGATTTTTTTGGTTTCTATGTAGCCGATGATTTCAATATCACCTTTCATTTGAGGGAAACCTGCTCCAGCTTTTCCTACAAGAGGAACAAGGATACTGTTTTCTTTAATGCGGCGTTGTTCGGCTAAGATGATTTCTTCTATACTTGGCTTTTTTTCAAAGATTTCGCCTTGACCAGTTTTGAGCCATTCGTAGGAAACACCGAAAATTTGGGAGATTAAGCGTAAAATCTTATCAGGAATTGGATATTCATTAGATTCATAATATTGAAGAGTTCTAAGCCCAATCATTAATTTTTCAGCAAAATCTTTTTGAGAGAATTTTAAAATATTTTTGCGTAAATGTTTAATTCTTTGAGCTAATTCACTATTTTTATCTAATTTTCCGCAATTTTGCACTTCTTTTCCTCTTGACATATATGCAAAATTGCGTATAATATCCCCATGATGGTTAAAAAGGTAAACATCAAAAAACCAAGATACAAGACAAATGCAAGGCTTATTAAATCTCTTCTTATTCTCAGGGGGGTTAAGCTGGTTGATTTGGCAAAAGAGTTTGGAATAACAAAGCAGTATCTATGGTATGTCATACACGGGCGAAGGAAGGGTGAAAAAATAAGAGAAAAGCTTGTGGAGTTTTTAGGTATGCCATATGACCAACTTTGGGGGGAGTAAAAATGGAAAAAAGTAGCAGGGGATTGAGTTATCAAGTATACGAATTCGGATTGAGATAGAGTAATGGTAAGGCTAATATTGCGGTTCATTTATAGCCTCTGTGTTTTTTTTAGTAAACATTTTAACTTTGAAGCTAAGGAAAGTCAATGTCAAAGATTAGAAAAAAATTGACATGTAGAGAAGGGGCTCCGCTTATTGAAAAAGGGAGCTTAGATGTCGCAGAAGGATTTAGAAAAGCAGTCTCAGAAGCAATTAAAAAGTCGGGATATAGCAGGGAGCAGGTGGTGGAATTGATTGAAATTATGACAAATCAAAGGATTTCAAAGCATATGTTAGATCAGGCAACATCTTCTAAAAAAGAATATAGATTTCCAGCTGAGGTCTTGCACGCTTTCTGCGTGATCACTGGGAGCTTGGAGCCCTTTCGAGTTTTGCTTCATGCGATTGGATGTGAGGTTGTTGATCCTGCGGAGGAAAAAGCTTTGAGACTTGCAAGGTTACTTAAGGAGAAAGAAAGGATAGAAAGGGAAATAGAAAAAATAAAAAGAGAGATGGAGGTGGAGTATGCAAGTAACGCTTAATGATATCGCTGAAAAAACTGGGATTCTTTATAAAACACTTTGGGAGAGAGCAAATAAAGAAGGATGGAAAGTGACTGGATATATTTTAAAGAACGGACATAAAACACGGGTATTTAATCTTGCTGATTTGCCTCAGGATATACAAGAGCTTTTCTTAGGTAAAAGAGTAATTGAAAAATTAGAAAGATTTGAAGAGGATTTTGAAGATGAAGCTTATATAGGATTAAGAATTAGTGAATTGCAATATTTTGCGGTAAAGATGAGAAAGCTACAGGAAATTTTACTTGAGATGACAGGACTCCTTGAAAAGGGAGTTCTTAATGTGGGGATTTTAGATGAAGAATACAGAATTAGGGTAATTCCAGAAACTTTGTTAGGTCTAATTGAAAAATATGGGCTAAAGATTTTTCAATATGCTATGGATGAAAAGCTTAGGTTTTGGGTGTGGATAGAGATAAAACCTGATATCAAAGTGTATGCAATATGTGATCATAAGGAAATAGAAAAGTTTAAGTCATATATGAATGAAAGTTCAAATCAAAATAAAAAGGTTATAAGGAGGTTATAAGGAGGAAAAAATGATAATACAGGAGAAAGGGCAAGGGAAACAGAAGATTTTGTATGTAATAATTTTAGTTTTTTTGGTAATTAGCATGGTATTGCAGATAAAAGTTTTGAAAGAGATTTCGGAAATTCGTGCTCAGAAAGAAAAAGGGGTCATTCTTATTTTAAATCCAGAAATTGCAAAGGATACAGGGGTTGCATATATACCGCCATGTGAAGATAGATGTGAGAGGTAAGGTATGAAGTTAAGGTATGAAGTTTACTTTGGCATAGCAAAAGGGACATTCAGTTGGGGGCAAGGTATACATAAAATACCTCACGGAGGTGTTGGATGTTTTTAACAGAAATTATGAATGAAATAGATGAAATTGTCAAGGAAGTTTATGACCCAGAAGAGGCGGTAAGAAAAATCATGAAAAAAATAGCCTTATTAGAAAGGGAAGATAGGACTTTGGTGATTGAAGCAATTGTAAGGAATTACATCATTGCTTTTAAGAGGGCAGAGTTTGCTACTGCAAAATATGAGGCGTTAAAGAGGGAAAAAGAAGCTTTAAAGGGTAAAGAGTAATGAGAGAGTTTGAGGTTTGGCTCTCAAGGGCTGAGGTCCAGGAGCTTTTGGGGATAAGCCATCAAGCCCTTATAAAAGCTATCCAAAAAGGGAAATTCAAAGTTCAAGAAACGTATGGGATTGGGGGAAGACAATACCGAATTGCTCTTTCCAGTTTGCCAGCTGATGCACAAGTAAGATATTTGCAGGCTCATCCAGAGGTGTGGCAGGAGGCTTTGAAGATTAAAGAGCTTTCAGAGAAGGCAAAGGCTTTCTTAATTAAGAAGACACTTCCGCAAAAGGAAGAAAATGAAATATCCGTGAGGGTTGCAACAATGGATAGAGCTTGGGCAATAAAGGAATACTTGCAAAATCCTTGCTATGAGACGGCAAAAAGAATTGCTGAAGAGCTAAAAGTTCATGTGTCGACTGTTTACAGATGGATAAAAAAGGCTGAAGAAGAGGCTGAAAGAATTCGGATGATGAAATTGGAAAAACAAACAGTGCCTATTAAGTTTCCACGAACAAGTGTGCCTGAGGATGTGCTGATTGAAAGCTTGAGCATCATTTTAAGCTCTCATGGAAAGAGAATTATCAACGGGTGGCAGTATGTAGTGAATAAAGGGTATGATATCTCTTATTCGCAGTATACACGAATTCTCAATAAGATGACGCCACCTTTCAGTAAAATACTTGAGTATCACAGGTCTGGAAGAATTTCAGCATTACTTACAGAGACTCCAAAAATTATCAGGGCTTGGAGTGAGCTTCCGGTTATGCATACCCTTGTAGGGGACCAACATTATCTTGACTACTACATGTATAGTCCGGAGCTTGATGAGGTGGTTAAGGTTCAGCTTTACATATGGGCTGATTGTTCAAGTAGGTATTTTGTTTCTTGTGTACCTTCAATTGGGGGGCAGTATACGCAATGGCATGTGCAGGCAAGTTTGGCTGAAGCTTTTAGAATACATGTTCCTTCTGAGATATACACCGACTGGGGTAAGCAAGAGAATTCAAAAATGACAGCTGAATTTATTGACAGGCTTTCTTCTGGGAAGATCTATCTCGGGGATTGGGATGATTTCTTAGAAAAGTATCCAGAGACAAAGATAGCAAGAAAAAGGTCTACCCCGGGAGTTCCACCTGTTAAGCCAATTGAAAATATGATCCGTAGGTTTACTGAGTTTCTTAATCAAGAGGGACTAACAGGTTATGCAAAGAGGGATTTGAAAGATCCGTTCAGAAACAAGCAAATTCAGGAATTATTGAAAGCACAAATTAAAAAGAAGGATCTACCAACGCTTGAAGAAGGCTTGAAGGTTATCGCAAATGTTATTGAGAAGTGCAATATAACGGAGATAAAAACAAAAGAAGGAAAGAGATTTATTCCAGCTGAGTTTTTATGGAAAGGACTTGAAGGAAAAAGGGTTGTTATTGGGGATGATGAGATTGCAATGATATTTTTCCCAGCTTTTGTGAGAAAAGTAAGAAATGCTTCAGTTCAAGTAAAACTTGGGACAAAAACGGTTGTCTTTACTGCAAAAGAATTGACTTGGCTTCGTGATGGGGAAGAGGTCATGGTTAAAGTTAATCCTTTCCCTCCGCATGAGGGGTCAATGTTTTTTAGATGGAATGGAAGTGATTGGGAATTTTTAGCTCCCGCTATAGTGTGGATTGGACATAGGGTACATCCTCAGGATCAGGAAAAGCTTGCTAAGGCTATGGAAGTGAAAAATCACTATCTTAAACAGTTTGTTTTAGCGATAAGAGAAATTCATGAGAGAGTAAAGAAGGCTTTTGGGGTGGTTGAAGATAAGCCTATAAGGAAGCTGACATCCGCTATTAAACATAAGCAAGAGGGTATGGGAGATTTGGTTTTCTTAGATATTAAAAAATTTAAAAACATAAGGGATAAGAATTGGGAAGCACTTGGGAAGCTTGCAGATTTTTATGATTATTAAAACAAGGGGGTGATAAAAAATGGAAGCACAAGCACAAATAATAGATTTTGAATTTGCAGATTTACTTAAGCTCTCGGGGTTAACTCTTAAAAAACTTGCAATTATTTTGCGTGAAAAGGGAATAAATGTATCACCAGCAATGCTTTGCATGATAAAAAATGGCAAAAGAAATTCTTATCCTCTTAAAGAAAAAATTAAAGAAATTTTAAAGGAATACATCGAACAGTCTAAAGAAGAAAAAGATGGGGTTGTAGAAGAAGTTATAGAATTTTTAACCGGAGCACAAAGAAGAATGCTATCAGTTTTAGAAGCAACTTATGAAGATAGGGAATTTGCTTTGATTGTTGGCCCAAGTGGAATTGGGAAAACTTATATGGTTGAAAAGTTTGCAGAAGAACATGAGGGAGTTGTGATTTATAAAGTAGTGAAAACTATGGCACTTGGAGATTTACTTAGAGAGCTTTGTAGAGTGCTTAAACTTCCTGAATGGGGCACAAATTATCAGAAATTTAGCAGAATCAAAGAGGCTCTAAAAGGAAAAAAAATGCTTATTGTTGATGAAGCTGATTTGCTTGCTGATGAATCGCCAAATAGGTTTTTGCGGAAGATAGAAATTTTTCGTGAGCTTGCGAATGTGTGTGCGGTTGTGCTTGTTGGACTTCCTGAACTTGATGAAGCAATTTATGCAAATGTAAAAAGCTATATTTACTCAAGAATGGGATATTATGCTTATTTAAAAGAGCCAGAACCTCAAGAACTTATCAAATATTGTGAATTAAAAGGAATAAGAAATATAAGACAGGTTGCAGGTGCTTCAATTGGAAGGGGCTATTTTCGTTACATAGATAAGGTGGCAAAAAGAGCAAAGAAAATAGGAGAAGAACTGGCTTTGTCAATTATGTATGCAGGAAAAAGATAAAAAGGGGGTGAATGAGTTATGCAAAAAATAATACTTAGAAATGAATCTTATAAAGGACTTAGATTAGTTACAGAGCCAATTAAAGAAGGTGAGAAAGAATATATTTACACTATTGGGTGGCATCATGTATTACACAAATTTTATTTAGAGGAATGTATAACTCATTTTAATTTCAAACCTCCTTTAACTGAAGGCAATATTGTTTATAGCGATTCAGTAGAAGAGCTGATAAGAGAAATAGAAAAAAGAAGAAGGGCTAAGATTTATGTAAAAGAAGCAATTTATGCAAAAGAATTTCATAAAACATATTAAAACAAGGAGGTGATAAAAATATGACAAAAAAGGAAAAATCTAAAAGTGATGAAAAAAGAGCGATATATAAGGCTAAATTACTTGCTATTTTGGCAAAACATGTGGGGAAAAGTAAATCAATTGGCATGGGGACATTATATGAAAGAGTTTTCGGGAATACTTGTAAAGATAAGGTTAATCAAGCACGAATTATAAGAGCTCTTGTAACTGAATTGAGAAAAGAAGGAATTCCTATTTGTTCTGACCAGGATAGAGAAGGTGGAGGATATTATTTAGCTGCTGCTGGTAAAGAGCTTGAAGAATATTGTATGAGATTAAGAAAGCGTGCATTAAAGATTTTGCATATGGAAGCAATACTTAGAAATAAAACTCTACCCGAACTTCTTGGGCAACTTGTATTAAGTATGGGAAGAAAATCTGTAAAAGAAAATGAAATAGGAGGGATAAGCAATGCAAGCTAAAAAAGCTAAAAAAATGATGAATGAACTGATTTATAAAATAGAAAGTTTACTTTCTGCAATTAAAGAAGAAAAGGAAGCTTTGAGCAAAGTTGAAGCAGAATATGAAAGAGAATTGGAGGCTCTTAAAGCAAAGTATTATCCAGAAATTGAGCAAAGGAAAAATACTTTGAAAAATTTAGAACAGGAGCTTGAAAAATTTGCTAAGGCTAATGCAGGAAAATTATTTCAAGATGGAGATATTGTTGAGACAAGTATAGGAAGAATCATAAGAGAAATAAAAATTGCAGTAAAAAGAGCAAGAGAGGTTCTTAAGAAACTTGAACAACTTGGTTGGGATGAAGCAATTATTATTCAAAAGAAAGTTAACTGGGATGTATTGGAAACATGGCCTGAAGAAAAGTTAATAGCTTGTGGAACAGAAAGAGTAACAAAAGTAAAAATTACATACGAATTGTATGAATAGGAGGGTGGCAATGCAAATTATTTATAAACCAAGACAAAGTGGGAAAACAACAAAACTTATAGAAATTGCAAGTTGTGAAGGATGTCATATGGTTTGTAGAAATAAAAGAGAAGCAGAAAGAGTATTTTTAGTAGCTAAAAAGTTAGGATTTGATATACCTTTTCCACTTACATTTCATGAATTCATTAATGGGCTATTTTTTGGGGTAACTATAAAAGGTTTTGTTATTGATGATGTAGATTTACTTGTGAAATATATTGCTCGGGGAGTTCCAGTAAAAGCGATTAGTATAAATAAAGAAGAATGATAGATAGGAAAAGGCTTTTAAGAAGGCTTTGGGCAATAGCAGATAGTCTTTTTGGTAAAGAAAAAGAAGAAAAAGTATATAGTTATGTTTCTTTTGTTTATGAGAAAGAAAGATTGCGAGAATTGACAGATGAAGAGCTTGAAGAAATGGTTAAAGCTTTTGTAGAAATGCTTTCAGAAAAGGAATGCCCTTCTGCACCTCATGAATGGAGGCTTATTAAAGTTTTGCAAAAAAAGCTTGGTTGGACAAATGAGCATTTATTGAATTACATTAAAAAATATGCTCGTGTTGATCATCCGAGATTTTTAACCCAATATGAAGCAAGAATTGTAATTACTGCTATGATGACTATATTAAATAGAAAAAAAAAGAGGAAAAAAGATAGAAGTGTTCAAATTGAAAAGGTTGTATACAGTTCGAGAAATAGCGAAATATTTTCAGGTAAGTGAACGAACAGTGTATGGCTGGATAGAGATGGGTTATTTGCGGGCGATCAAGGTTGGGTCTCTTGATGGGAAAGGGACGGTTAGAGTTCCAGAGGATGCTTTAGAAGAATTTATTAGAAATTGTCAAACTATCCCTATTCGTCCAAAAAGGATAGTTCTTAAGATTCATCGGGAAGAGCATTCTTCATAATCAGGAAAATATTGCTTGTTTCTTTTTTACAAATTGCATAAATTTGCAATATGCAGTATGCACAAATTGGGGATATAGTTTTTGAAGTCCTTGCATATAAAGAGCATAAAGAGGAATTAGAGTTTCCTTATGCAAGACATGAGACAATCAAGCCACCTTCAAGTCTACAATTTATGGGTGGAAAGGAGCTTAGAAAAATTAGTTTATCTGTGCGTTGGCATAGAGAATGGTGTAATCCTGAGGAAGAAAAGAAAAAGCTTGAAGAGTTTGCAGTAAAAGGAGAATATGCAAAATTTATTTTGGCGGAAAAGGTGATCGGAGATTTCGTCATTGAAAAAGTTTCTTTTCAGATTCTGCAAATAGATGCTTTTGGAAAGCCAGTAATCATTGATGCAGATTTAGAATTGACAGAATATATTAAAAAAGAAATGGAAAAGAAAAAGATAAAGACTGTATCTAAAAAAGCTCCGATGAAAAAAACTAAAAGCACAGCAAGTAGTCAGGCAAAATATCAAGTTATACAAGAGCAAAGCAAAGATAAAACATTTTCTATGCCGAAAATAGTTAAGGTATCATGAAATATATAACTAAGGAAGGTGATAGATGGGATTTGCTTGCCTGGAAGTTTTATGGGGATCCTTACCTTTATGAGCCTCTTCTTTTAGAGAATAAAGAGTTGATGAGGTTTACTGTGCTTCCTGCTGGAAAAGTGATTGAAATTCCAGAGGTTATAGATGAAACAACTCCTGAGGTAGTTGCTCCGCCGTGGCAGACAGATTAATTCCGGAGCCTTATTTGTATGTAGAAATTAATAATAGGGATGTTTCGGCGTATATCACCCCTTTCTTGCTTAGTTTTCGGTATATTGATAATGATGGACTTGATAAGAATGAGAGTGATGATGTAGAAATTGAAGTTGAAGATTCTCAAAGTTTTTTCAGGGATAATCCTCCTGCAAGAGGGAGTTCTTTAAAGGTCCGCTTTGGGTATGTAGATAAAATCAGAGATGCTGGAGTTTTCTTTATAGATAGTTATAGTTTTAGGTATAGTAGGTCTGGCGCTGTTTTTATGATAAAGGCTTTAGCAAAAGATGTTAAAGCAAGTTTCAGGACACTGAAAACTACTGCTTTTGAAAATACAACACTAAAAAAAATAGCAGAAGATATAGCTAAGCGTAATGGATACAAACTATACTTTGAAGGTGCTGATATTGATTTTAAAAGGATAGATCAATATAAAGAGCGAGATTTAGTTTTTTTGCAAAAGCTTTGTCAAAGATATGGCTATGTATGTAAGGTTTCGGCAAGAAAAATTGTTATTCGGGATATGGATAAAGTGTTAGGTGGTTCGGTTTTATATGTGCTTACCCCTGAAGTTGTGATTGATTTAGATATTGAAGTATCAAGTCTTTATGCAGGGGATATAGATGTTGCTTATTTAGATTTGAATAAAAAAGAGGCTACAGTGGATAAGAAAAAAACTGAGGTTAAAGCAAGCCAAAATATCCAGGTTGAGAGGGTAAGGGTTGAGAATAAAAAGCAGGCTGAAAGGATAGCTCATGCTCAAAAAACTCAAAATGAAATGAAAGAATTTAAAGGAAGAGTGCGTTGCATTGGGATACCTGATATCTATGCAAGCGGGAAGATTAGTCTTTCTGGTTTTGGAAAGTTTGACAGAGAATACTATGTTTCAAGGGTTGAGCATGAAATCACAAGAAATGGATATATTACGCAAATTGAGTTTTGCAAATCTCCACAAACTGGAGGTAAGAAAAAGAAATGATCCGTCGGGGTATAGTTGTTGCAGTAGATGAGAAAACAGGAAAAGTAAGGGTTCAATTTCCTGATTTGGATGGGCTTGTATCTAATTGGTTGCCAGTTGTTTTTCAAAAGACTTGTAAAGATAAACATTATTGGATGCCTGATGTCGGAGAATATGTTGTAGTTGCTTTTGATGAGGAAGGAGAAAAAAGCGATGGATATGTTCTTGGTGCTTTTTACAATGAGAAAGATACTGTGCCTGTAGCAAATAAAGATAAATTCTTTGTGAAATTTGAAGATGGAACTGAGATAGAATATGACAGGAAATCTCATAAGCTTAGAATCTCAGTGAGAGGAGATGTGCTTATTGAGGCTGATGGGAATATGACACTTAAGGCAAGTAGAATTGATCTAAACCCATAAGGGAGGTGCGAACATGCCAGCTGTTGTTCGGCTTGGGGACAATTCTTGTGGTCATGAATGCTTTCCACCCCGTCCAAATATAGAAGCTTCTCCTAATGTGTTTGTGAACGGCAAAGGTGCTCACAGGCTTGGTGATGCTTGGGCTGTGCATTCCTGTCCAGCTGGAAGACATGACGGAGTGGCTTCAGGAGGAAGCCCAAATGTGTTTGTCAATGGGAAACCAATTTGCCGGGTGGGAGACAGTATTTCTTGCGGAGATACCATGTGTGAAGGCTCACCCAATGTTTTTGCTAATGGATAGTTTTTGAAAATATTGCTTGTCTTTAGTTAATTCATAGATAGTTTATTTGTAATGGAAAATTTAAGTTCAGCTTATGGAATTATAGGCATTATTTTTAATGGTGGTTATTTTGCAGTCTGTATTTTTCTTCTGTATCTGATTTATGAATTGAAAAAAAGACATGAAAAATTTGAAGAAAATCTTGACACCCTCGAGAAAGAAAAAATTTCTAAAGATGAGTTTTACCGCAGCATTTCAGGATGGAGAGAAGAAATAAATACATTACATAGGAAAATAGATGACTTAAAAGACCTTATTATAAAGGAGAGTCTTAAATGAGGATAGCTTCACTTTCATTGAGATATAAAATTTTAGACTTTCTATACAAAGTTTATCCTGAGGCTGTTGAAGAGCTGACTATTATTCATGTTTTTTACGAATATCACACGGTAGATGATATTAAGAAGCATCTAAACTATCTTGTTGATAAAGGCTATATAGAGCAAAAAGAAATTTGTCTTAGGCTTGGGACTAAAAAGACTACTAATATTTATAAGATAACCTCTAAAGGAATTGACCTTATGCAAGGAATCATTCAGGATAAAGCAATACCAATCCCTGAGGATGAATAAGAATGCGTAGGTCAAAAGCAAAGCTTTATGATTTGGTAGAGAGGATCATTTATCTTTACGAAAATGAGAAAATGACCATAAGAGATATTGAGGCTTTACTTCGGGCTGAAGGTTATGACATTTCTAAATCAAGCATTCATAGAACAATAAAAAGCTATACTGAGCTTGCAGAAGAATATAAAAGAACAGCAGAAGAAACTAAAGCTCTTATTGAAGCTTTAAGAGATCAACCAGCAAGCTATCAGATGGAAGCTATTTTAACCATGCTTGTTTCTAAAGTTTTTAATTTTGTAAGGAGCATTGAAGAGCTTGAGTTTGAAGATCCTCATGAACTTGTTTTAGCTTTGAATAGACTTGCTTCTTCGGTAGAAAAAATGCAGAGATATAGAGAAGAATTAGAAGCAAAGATGGCAAAGGTGGAATTAGAGGCAAAGAAGAGAAATATAGATAAGGAGTTTATTGAATATGTCCGCAAGGAAATATTTGGAGCGTAAACCTTTACTTTTGCCTTATCAGCAGAGGATGCTTAAGGCTATTTCTGAACACAAGTATTCAATTTTTATGTATGCGAGACAAACTGGGAAAAGCTTTACTGTTGCGTTATGGGCAGTTCTTCGTGCTTTAGAAAAACCTAATCATCTTGTTGCAATTATTTCTCCAACTGAGCGTCAGAGTAAAGAGCTTATGGAAAAGGTTAAAAGACATATTGAATTTTTAAAAGTTGTAGGTGCTGAATATGGAGAGAAATTTTTTGAAGATGCTAAGATTTCTGTTCTTGAAGTGAAATTTCCAAATGGAGGTAGAATTGTTGGGCTTCCAGCTAATCCAGATGGTGTAAGAGGGCTCACTGGAGATGTAGTGTTAGAGGAGGCAGCTTTCTTTCAGGATGGTTTTAAGGTCTATCAAGCGATCTTCCCAAGCGTTACAAGAAGCAAGGACTATAAGCTTGTTGTAATATCAACCCCTAAGGGGAAACTTAATCTATTTTATCATCTTTGGACTTCAGCTGAAAATAATGACTTATGGTATCGGGAAAAGTTAACTATCTATGATGCTGTAGCTGAGGGACTTGATATAGATGTGGAAGTTTTAAGGAAAGGTATTCCTTCAGATGAAATGTGGCGCTCTGAATATCTTTGCGAATTTGTTGATGAGGCTGAAGCTTTTATACCATATGAATTGATACAATTTTGTGAGGCTGAAGATGTAAAAGAAAAAGATATAAGAAAACTGCAAGGAGAAATTTTTATTGGGGTTGACATAGGAAGAAGGCATGACTACACAGCTATTGCTATTGTGGAGAAGCTTGGTGATGTTCTTTATCTTAGGAATATGGAAATCTTAAAACAGGTCCCTTTTTCAGAGCAATTTGCAATTTTAAGACATTTAGCAGGATACGCTCGCAAGATGGCAATTGATGAAACTGGGATTGGTATGCAACTTGCTGAAGAGCTAACAAGGCTTTATGGGGAGCTAAAAATTATACCGGTATATTTCACAGCAAAAGCAAAAGAAGAAATGGCAACAAGACTGAAAACAAAATTCCAGGATAAACTTATAAGAATTTATCCTGACCCAGATTTAAGAGAAGACCTTCATTCTGTTAGAAAAATAGTGACTGAGGCAGGCAATATCAGACTTGAGAGCGTATCTGATGATGGGCATGCAGATAGGTTTTGGGCTTTAGCTTTAGCGGTTCATGCAAGTGCTGGAGAGGAAAGAAAA
>Ga0078972_1006108_pt1 | contig 13377 bp, 25 predicted proteins | sample YelNatPaOPGAMG01_FD_67568 | JGI IMG/M metagenome (GOLD analysis project Ga0078972, IMG submission 67568) | Hot spring thermophilic microbial communities from Obsidian Pool, Yellowstone National Park, USA - OP-RAMG-01 (SPADES assembly) (version 2) | ecosystem: Environmental > Aquatic > Thermal...
AAAAACAGAAAGGAGGTGAGAAGTATGGCGGGCATAATGGTCACAGCGCTAGCAGCGCTACCCCTGCAGGCTCTTCGTGCTATCGAGGAGCATTGCAAAAAAGAGACAAAGAGACGTGGTGAAAGGTATTCGGTCTCTAGGTTTCTACGAGAAGCGGCGCTTGAAAAGTTAGAAAAGACTAGAAACACTAAAGCGTCACGCAGTGTGACGCTTTAGGTGGGGTCTGATATGAGGTGTGTGCAAAAACAAAAAGGAGGTGTATGATGGACGAGGATATCAGAAAAGAAAAGTCTAGTCAAGAACAAAAGCAGCAAGAGACAGAGCAACGAGAAATTGTAGTCATCGAGCAAGCGCAAGCGCAAACGCAAGCGCAAGAGCAAAAAATAGACACTCTAGAAATAATCAATCGCAGAAACGAACTATTCCAAAAAATCTTGCAAGTTGCTATCCAATCTACATCGGTGAGCGACTGGATAGACCAAAACGGCAAGCCCTATCTTCAAGCATCGGGCGCAGAAAAAATCGCTCGGCGCTTCGCAGTGAAAATCTACGACGTGAAAATCGACAGAGAAGACTACACAGATGAAGCGGGACACTACTACATATATACTGTGACTGGAAAGGCGGCATTTTCTGGAAGTGAGGAATACATAGAAGCGATTGGAACTTGCACTAGTCGGGACAAATTCTTTGGCACAGTTGGTGGAAAATTGAAAAAGATAGAAGACGTAGATGTAGCGAATATCAAAAAGAAGGCGTATACTAATTTTATCATGAACGCTATTACACGGTTGCTCGGTATTCGCAATCTCACTTGGGAAGACCTTCACAAATACGGTATCACGAAAACGGGCAAGGCACAAGTGCAATACGCCGCCGCAAAGCCGCAAAAATCAAGCAACGGCGGGCAGCATGATAAACCTTTCTGGCGCTCAAATCTCGAGGGCAAGGAATATATCTTTGCCACAGTGGGACGGCACTTTGACAAGTCATTGCTTGAGGGCTTGGGCATGAAGCAATCGCAGAAAAACAAAAATCTATACTACTCGCTATACTCTGAACAGATTGAGACTGCACTAGAGAAAGAATACAAATTTGCAGAGATGGTATTTGAAGAAGAGAAAAATAGTGCAAAAATAGAAAATCAAACAAAGGAGGAGATATGATAGACGAGAAGTATAGCGAACTACCACACATCTATGAAAAATGGCTCGAACACAAAAAGTCAAAAATAAAACAATACCCCACAAACACCCTGCGTGCGTCACAGATAGGCTTCCCCTGCGACAGATATCACTACTACAGCATCGCAAACTGGAAGGACAGGCAATTGCATGACGAGATAATGCAATCTATCTTTGACGAGGGGAACTTGCACGAAAAAGCGGTGATACAAGAATTGCAGGAGATGGGCTTTGAAATTGTTGAATATCAGCGCTCATTGCAGAATGATAAGCCGCTGATTACCGGGCATATAGATGGTATCTTGCGCTGGGAGGGGAAAGATTATCCCTTTGACGTGAAGTCAATTAGTTACGACTTCGATAGTATTACTAGTGCAGAGGACTTGCTGTATTCTAAAAAACTCTGGCATCGCTCGTATGTGGCACAGTTGCAATTGTATCTATATCTCTGTGCTAGAGAAGAGATTGGATGCTTCATCTTAAAAAACAAAATGACTGGCGAAATCAAACCCGTCTGGATGCAAATAGACTACGACTATGTAGATAGCCTTTTGAAACGAGCAGAGCGAGTGTATGAGGCTATTGAGAAGAAACAGCCGCCCGCAAAGATAAACGACTTCAATGTCTGCGGCGAGTGTGCATTTAGACATATATGCCTACCCGATATTGAACTCGGCGAAGGCGTCACAATCATGGAAGACAAAACACTTGAGGAACTCCTCAAGCGCTGGTGGGAACTGAAAGACGCAGCGAAAGAATTCGAGAAGATAGACGAGACAATAAAAAATGCGGCAAAAGCAGCGGGGAAGACGGGTGAAAAAATCGTGGGGGATTTTGTAATCAGGGTCACATCTTCGACATACAAGCGCAAGATACCGCTTACATACGAGATACAAGAGCAGGAGGTCTTTAAGACGCAAATAGCAAAAATCAATGGTTAAAAGAAAGGGGGGAGATATGAAGGTAAAGAAAGTAAGCGTAAAGGATAGGATAATCGAGTATTTCAAAGCCAATGGTGGATGGCTCTCGACTAGGGAACTTCGGCAGAAATTCGGCGAGGCGGCGGATAGGAGGTTGCGTGATTTGAGAGCGGAAGGCTACAACGTATTGAGGAGGCGGGCAGTATCTGTGAGCGGTAACTATCTCAACACATGGTTTTGGAAGATAGTCTTTTGAAGGGGAAGATATGAGACAAAAGATGCCTGCAATGATGTTTTACATTGGTGACTGGCAGAAAGCCCCAGAAATCCGGGCCCTCTCGCTTGCAGCGAGGGGGCTCTGGATTGAGATGCTGTGTCTCATGTGGGAGTCTGAAGAGCGAGGCGTCTTACTCCTTCATGGCAAACCTATCTCGACAGAGGTCTTGGCTAGGCAGGTTGGCTTTCCAGTTGATGTGATTGAACCTCTATTATCCGAACTTGAAGAGTATGGGGTCTTTTCTAGGAGAGAAGAAGATGGGGCTATCTACTGTAGGAGGATGGTAGAAGAAGGAAAACTCATTGAAAAACGGAGAGTTGCTGGCTTGAAGGGCTGGGAGGTAAAAAGTTTGCTTAAGCAAAATTCAAGCACATGCTTAAGCAAAATTCAAGCAAAAGATGAAAGTTTGCTTAAAATTTGCTTAAGCAAAATTCAAGCAACGCTTGAAAATGAAAATGAATATGAATATGAAGATGAAAATGAAAGTGAAAATGAAGATGAAGATGAAAATAAAGAAAGTAATGAGTCTCTATTTTCTCTAGAGGAAAATGATAAAATAAATTGCCAGCAAATAGTTGATTTGTTTAATAAAATCTGCACAGACTTACCCAAAGTTAAAATTCTATCTAGCACTCGAATAAACACAATCAAGAAGCGCATGGAAGACCTTAAAACCATTGAAGATTGGCGAAAATTCTTTGAGCGAGTGCATGCTAGCGATTTTTTGAACAACAGAACTGGGGAAGGTTGGCGGGCGGATTTTGACTGGTGCTTGAAGTCTTCGAATTTTATTAGAATTATCGAAGGTAAATACGACAATATCAAAAATAGTGACGATGTGGCAGAGCAAGCAGCGAAAGAATGGAACGAGGTCATTAGGCAGATTAGGAAGGTTAGCTCATATGGAAAACCCGTCTTTGATTGCGAACTTACAGCGGAAGTTGTTAGGAGAATTGGTTGGGACAATCTATGCAAGTCAACAAACATAAACGCAGACCGCAAAAATTTTATGTATCTTTTCAGCATGTTAGCGGACAAGGCGGGCGGCAAAGGCAGGTAGACTGTGAAAATCGTTGCTAAACGCACGAGGTTTTGTTATAACGAATTTACCCCGCTGGGGCTAGGGATTTGTATGTTTTGACTCCCCCGCAAAATTTAGTATGGGCTAAATTTTTAATCCAGGGGTATTTTTTAGCGGTAAGCAAAGTGAAGGAGGACATATGGAGAAAGATAAACAAGAGAAGTTAGGGCGATGTTTTGAGAAAATATATCTAATTGACTATTTTTGCTCGAATTTTTTTGAGAATTTGAGATTGATAGAGAGGGAACTAGACGACGAGGAGATGCATAGTCTTATCTCATCGCTTATAGACACCCTCGAAGGCTTTAGGCAAAGCAAGGAAAACTTGACTAATTAGATTTTTTAGATTTTTTTGTTGATTTTCCCGAGAATATATTCTTTCTTTCTTTTGTATATTTTCTTTTTTTTGTATATTTTCTTTCTTTTGTATACTTTTCTTTCTTTTATTACTTTTTTTTCTTTTATTACTTTTCTTTCTTTCTTGTCATCCTAAATTTCCTAATTTTTTTCTTTTATAAATCACATAGTTACAATTTTGTTTAAGCAAAATTTGAACACATTTTCATCTTTTGCTTGAATTTTGCTTAAGCAAATTTTAAGCACATGCTTAAGCACATGCTTAAGCAAAAGTTGAACACATGCTTAAGCAAAATTTAAACAAAATATATGGCGAGCAATTTTTTAAAAAACACTTGACAACATATGCTGGATGATATATATCATAGATGTATGATGTATGAGGTGCAAAACAAAAAAGGGGGATGTATGGAAAAAGAAAAAGCAGCAAAGATAAAAGAAAATGTAAAGGAATTGTTCATCTCGCTAGCAGACTCAAAAAGAGGTCAAGAGTTTGCTGCTGCAATTGCCCTTGAGGCAAGGATATCCCTTTCAAGGCGTGAGCCCACCCCCACAATCGTAGAGTTTTCGAAAGCGTTCGGCATCTCTAACCCCATGTATGCTGCAATAAAAATCGTTGCTTGCATGTATCCCAGCGACCGTCACGATATGAACCCCAGCCGCTCGTGGCAGGAATACGATAAAGCATATTATAGCAGGGTTGTTCACAGCGGCTGGATATTCCCAGTCTTAAAAGGAGGTCAGTATGAGAGTCAGAAAAACGCTTGACTTGCTCATCAGATTTTCAGACGATGAAGCAGATGAAGTAAAGGCGGCACACGAGCAGTTGAGGCGGAGATACAGATACAAAGATATTTATTTTCGTGGGTTGCATGAGTTGCTTGCAGAAGAGGAGGAAAAGATAAAGACAAGTGCACTGCATGATTTGAAACGCACCATGCGTGCTTTACCAAAATAGCCAGTTTACCTATGAGGAATTGAAACAAACAAAACAATGCAGTGCACCTAAAAAATGCTAGCCTACCTATGAGGAATGTATGGAATGTAAACTAATAAAAGGCATGTTTCATGACTGGTTTGTTTACTGCGTCCCAGAAGACCAGCCGAAACTAGAACAGCCTAAACAAAAAGAACCAGAGGTAAATTGTCCTGAAGCGCCTGATGTTTTTACTAGATGCTATGTAGAGCAAGGCAAGTGCGAGTGTCAGTCTTTTGCGCCGAGACTTTGGAGGCTATATGATAAATAGCAGGCAAAAGGGTAAGATTGGAGAACTAGAGGCAGTGCATTATCTCTCCAATCTTGGACTAAAATGCCACCGAACGCAGCAATACTGCGGCAAAACGGGCAAGGCGGATATTGAGTTTGAAGATGAGAATATAAACAAATTGTTACATGTTGAAGTCAAGAGAAATGAGACCTTGAATATCGAAAAAGCGCTAGAGCAAGCAGAGAGAGATGTAGAGCATGGAAAATATGCGTTAGTGCTGCATAGAAAAAATCGTGACTACTGGAAGGTCACGATGAGAGCGGACGATTTTTTTAGGTTGTTGTTTAGAAATAAAAACAGGAGGTGGGTATGATAAAGTCAAGACTAGTAAAGGGAGTGTTGGTAGTAACACTATTCATGACTGCATTCTTAATCTACGGTTTCTATCCTAGAGGAACAAAGGCGAGATGGACAGATTGGAAGTGTTTCTACGATTGCATAGATGCGGGATACTCAATGGCATTTTGTAAGCGTGTCTGTGAATATTAAAAATAAAGGAGGCTAAATGGTAAAGATTAAAAATCCAGAGTTAAAAGTATTGATAATGGATATTATAAATTTTACGGATGATGTTAACGAAAGTGGACAAAGGATATTGCGGCAAAGTTATAACAAGAAATACTTCAAAGGCGTAAAAGAGATAAAATCAAAATTGTTGTCTTCGGTAGAAGTGCTAGTTACAATTGAAGATAATGAAAACACAAAAGATGTATGGATGCCTTTCAATGAAGCCAAAGATAAGCCTTACTTCCAATCTAGAAAAGCGGAGAGATTCACTGACGATGAGATAGTTTTAAGCGATGCTGCGGTGAATGCTTTAAAATTCTACGCAGATGAAAGGGAAGAATATCCTGACGTATCAGAAGAAACTTATCAGGAATTTGAGAAGATATGTTATCAGGGTGGAAACAAATAGCGGATTATTTACATGTTAGCGTGCGAACCTTACAAAGGTGGGAAAAAAAGTTAGGGAAGATACCAGTCTGGAAAGTAGGCAGGAAGATTTTGATTGAGGAAGATGAACTAATCGAATGGATAAAAGAAAATAGTAAAACAGAAAATATAAGAGAAAAGATAAGAGAGGCAAAACAAAAAAGGTATACTAATGAATATACTAGTGATAATGATATAATCTACAGGATAAAGATAAAAACGGATGAGTCTTAATTAATGCAACAACTCATCGCTGAGTTTCACGCATGAATCAAGTTCACGTTCGCACGCTTTCCAGTTTGTGAGATACATTTCACACTTTGACTGCTCGGGCTTTACCTTCTCAATCTCGTTGCTTATCTTCTCTGCTTCAGTAGTAGTGTTATTAGCGCTAGTTACTCTTATCCTCTGTGCGCACGCTATCGCTAGTATTATCACTAGAAACAGCCCGAAGACGTTCAGCCTTGCGTTTTTCATACTCTGCCCTCCACTGTTCATAGTCCTTGACTGCCTTGCGCCTCTCGAGCAAGTCCAGCACAAACCGAAGTATTTTGATAAGCCACGCAATCATTGTTATTGCTGCTGCGTATCTTTCTTAATACCAGCCCTCAAAAAGCCAAGACCGAATGCACCCAAAAATGAGTCTATCGCTACTAGCGTCTTCTCATCTATCCAACCCATCGCATAGACGAAAGACGCAACCGCAAGCAGTCCCGCAGTGATGTATGTCTTCTTGCCCTCTAGAAACTTCATATCTCCTCCTTTCTTACCATCTTGCTATTTTACCTCTTATGTCAATGTGTATGAAATTCTTTTCCTTGTCAACATGAAGACCGCCACGAGGTAGCACACCGTTTCTCTGATATGTATCGATGATGTTTCCGAGTTTCACAATGTCAAAGCCAACGGGCGTAAAATCTGCAGCCATGCCTTTTGTATGATAAGACTCATTTGCCCCGCCGACTTTCTTATTCCACTCTTTAGTCCTGTAGCCAGATAAGATGATTAGTGGCTTTCCCGTCACCTTTCTAATTATCTCAAGTGCTTCACACAGGGGCTTTAGTCTAGTCTTTATCCATTCGAGCGGATAAGGCGTTCCATCCTTGCAGTGAAACTCACGGAGGCTAAAGTGTTCTGTAATATTCATTTAGTCTCCTTTTGCTATCGAATACTCTTTCTACTCTCACATGATAGCCAATGCCAAGTTTAAACACATCTGGTTCAATCTTGATGCTTACCCATTTTACTTTTTCGGGTTCTTGCAGATAGTCTGCTAGATATGAAGATATCTTTTGTATCAGCAATTCAGCGTCACGGTGACTAAAAAAGAATTCTTCTGCTATATCAGGCTTCATAATATCCAAAGTAACGCCTCCTCAAGCGGGGGGTGCGCTAAACGAGGTTAAATGACGCCGCTTGCCGTCTTCCTCGTTTCCCCAAGAGGCGGAGAGGGCTTATTTAACGACCATCCCTCTATGGTCTCAAGGCACGCCTCTCACCGTGCCAAAATTTTTATCACGCTCTCCACAAACCACTTGGCATATCCCAAGCACGCTTGGGGATAGCCAGTGAGTATACTACCTGCACAAACTAAAGACTGATACGCCCCCTCTTTCAAGTTTACCTCCTCATACCAGTCCTTCTCATCGTTAGTGCAGATGTATACTGCATCTGCGGCATGCGGATACTCTCTCCATTCACACCGCATATAGCCTCCTTGCCTGCCTTCTCAACAAGCAAGGAGACCCTCTCTATTTTAATTTTATCACTTCTATAAATATAAAACACAAGCAATCTATTTTTCTCCGTATAGTTTTCGCTTTACCCAGTCAACCGCTATGCCAACACAAAACATTACAATCGCAATTGCTCCGCTTAAATAATTTATAAACGAAGAGTGCTTATCTATCTTCTTCCACATTGCATCGTGTTCCATTGTATTTTTTTTACAATAATCGTCCAACTTGTCTGATATAGAAAGGACGAGCGTTTTAAGCCCGCCTAACTCTTCCGCAATCTTTATATCGTAATCTGTGTATTTACGCTGCTCCATTTTATTTTTGTTCCGTGTTTGGGTTAGATGCAATAATAGGTCCTAGATATTTTAATTCTCCATCACTTTTAGCCAATTTTGATAACAACCCAGCCAAAATCATCCTTCCTTCAGGCTGCGCAACATAGGCGCTTATTGCAGCAGGTATTCCAATCTTCGGAGAGAATGGCGTTGCTGTTAGACCACCCATAAGCGCTATCCTAGCCAACACATCAATTGGTGTCTTACCTATTGAAGCGGCGGCAGATGTAGCAGCCTCTCTTGTTCCAAGCCAAACTCCTTGTTCATTAAATAACCGCTCTAATTCTTTGCCAAGTTCTTCTGATTGTTTTTCTGCTAATTTTTGTATACCAGCACGCAATCCACTACCAACGCTAGCCTGCGCTTCTTTTACGATTGGCGCAGTATCTTTTTCAAATACCTTCTTTGCAACCCTCCACATTGTTTTCTTTAAGTTATCTGCCTCAACCACATTTAACCATTTATCTCGTATTACATCTTTAAACTCATCTAAAACACTTAATATCTTTTTCACAGCCGTTTGTTCGCCTGGCGCTATATCGCTTTTTGCAAAATCAAACACGCCTTTACTAATCATCTTTGGCAGTTTTGATTTACCTTCTGCTGTTAGATGTTCTGATAACAAATTGCCTACTTTTTCATATACATCCAATGGCGCTACTTTTCCTTTTATGTTCTCAAGGAGAGGAGTAATTTTATTTTGGAATAAATCAATCATTTCTTGTGCACGTTTCCTTAATTCTTCAAATGTAAACGCTAACACGCCACGTTCTGTTAATTCTTTCCCCAATTCCTTTCCCCGCTTTATCCCTTCAATTGCAACGCCTTTGCTCTGACTTAGAGCGCTCTTCCAGAATGTAGGAGCCAGAGATTTAGCCAATGCTGGAAGCCCCTCTGCGGCTCCTCCAGTTATAGCGCCCAAAGTAATATCTTGTCTAATCTTATCAATGTCTCCTGTAGGATGTGCTAATTGTTCTCCAACTGCAGTTGCTAAACCTCCTCTAGCAGCCTGTAATAACATCCTAACAGCAGTTGGAGCAGCCGCTGGCACTTCTGGCAATAGAGCACTAGCCAAACTATATCCTGCTATAGATGCGGTTGCTGGCGGTAACATTTTTCCTATCTTGTATGATAATGAGTCCTTATTTACATAGTCTCCAAATAGTTTGTCCGCCTGCTGTTGAGATATGTTAGGTAATGGCAACAGTGGGGTATTTTTTATTAACTCAGTTGCAAATGATATAAAATCTTGCGCATTTTTTACTTTTGGACCAAGCGATGGTGAAATTTTTTCCGCTATATCTCCTATAGAAGTAGGCATACCTTCTATACCTAATCCGCCTCTCATTGATGCTCCTAAACCAGAAGCAAAAGAAGCCAACATCTCAAGCAATTTACTTTTGCTACCTTGAGGAGTTGCCGCTGTTTGTGTTGTTGTAGTTTGTGCTGGTGTTTGCATTGCTGTAGGCTGTGCCGTAGGTTGCGAATTGATTATACTATCCACATTAAGCACACCATCTTTTGCTAACTTATATACGGTCTCCAATCCTGCCTTTTCAATCGCACTTAATAGTTTGCTATACTGTTCTGGCGATAATTCAGTTGATGACTCTAGGATTACGCCAGTATCTTTGTCACCAATGTTTAGTTTGTATCTCATATTATTGCTCCCCGTGATATGCATTTATTAAATCGTTTAACATCTCTTTAGCCTGCTCTGGTTTTGCTGGAACTTGAAAATAATATTCTCGTATTTTTTGAGGGTCTAATTGTTTAATTTTTTGAAGTTCTCCCTTCACCACTGGTGTTAAATATCTTTCCCAATTTCCATTTGGACTTATTTGATAGAGTTGAGTATAAATATCATTTATTTTTTGAAGTAATTTCCATTGAACATTGCGGTTTACTGCTAGAAAATGCTGTGGGTTTATTTCCAAAAGGGATGGAACTTGTGGTTCTATCATCCTTGCCAATTCCAAATAAGCTGCCTGCGCTCCAGTTTGTTCTTGTCTAATCGGGTTTAAAAGTTCTAGAAGTTTTGCTTGCATCTGTGCAGCTGGCGCACCAAAGGTTTTGTCAATATATTTACCATATAAAGACCTAAATGGCGACCTTGCTATTCTTCCAGCGAAAGGACCAATAATATGGTTCATTACATCTGGATTGTTTTTAGCAAAATCTTCTATATCAACCGATGTATGTAGCGCATCTTGGTAGTTTCGAAGTTTTTTAACCAGTTCTGTAAGCATCACCTTATCTGTATCAGTTACACCGATAGATTGCATTTCAGCTGGTAATTTCATTATTGACATGATATCACTTATCCCTGCCATATTCTATCCCTCCTATTCTATCGGTATAAGTTTAAATTGCTGACTGGGTTCTATCGGTATAAGTTTAAATTGCTGACTAGGTTGTGTTGTCCCCAATCCAATTCCTGTAAATGGATTATTTAAACTACTTTGGCTAGGTTGACCGCCAATACTAGGTTGTCCACCTAAATAACTACTTTTTATCTTGCCTATCATTTCACTTAAGAATGGAAGAATAACTGGCGCATATGGGTCGCCTACCTGACCCAATGACTTTAACTGCCCAAAAAGTTTCCTCTCTTCAGGTGACATTTTCTCATAATACATTAACTCTTTTATTGAAGATGGAGGCTCTGTAGGTTGCATTAATTTCATTAAAGTTAATAAACTTGCTAGGCTTTCCTTTTTAATTTGTGGGATTTGTTCAGCGTAATTCTTTGCCTGTTCTAGATATCCAGCGCCCAATTCTAAACCTCTGCGTCTATTTAGACTTCCAACGATAGAGGCTAGAGCAGATGTTATTGCACCTATACCAGCAAGCCTTTGCTGCCTTTTGATTTCGTTTGGGTCAAATCCAGCCAATTGAAGTAATGTAGTATTATTCATATCCATTGAATCCATATCCTCCTCCTACTACTTTATTATCGTTCCGATACCACTTAATATTGGACCCGTTGCTCCTAACATAGCGCTAAATGGGTCTCCCTTACCGCCACTGGCTGGCACTGGTATTCCTATATTCATACCATATAGTTGGCTTAACATAGTATAAGGTCTCATTGCCTGCGCTGCTGCCTGTTCTTGTAACGACCCTAAAGCACCTAATTGCCTCAATCCTATATTAGTTAACGCCTCCTGCGCTTGTAGACCTAATTGTCCTTCGTTTATTCCTTGTTGCGCTTGTCTCTCTTGCCTCCACTGCTCTAATCCAGCCTTAAATTGCCTCGCTTGCTCACCAATTCTAGCGGCTTCTAGCGCATATCCTTGTCTAGCCAAGTTCTCTGCTGCCTGTTGCATCTGCTGCCATTGCTGTAGTCCTGCTTGATACCGTGCTTGGTCTTCTCCAAAAGTAGCCCCAAACTGGCGCTGTGCTGCTTGCGCCTGTTGTCTAGCCATCTCCCAAGCACCCATAGTCTTTGCTACATCTAGTTCTGATAGTGCTTGCTGTAATCCTATATCTCTAGCCAAAGAGGCTGCTTGTTCTTGTGCACTTCTTCCAAGCGTTGTAGCGGCGCCTGCTAACAATCCACTTCTACCAAGCCCTCTAGAAGCGAATTGTTTACTTAATTGATTTGCGGCTGATTGTGTTGCCTGCTGTATCTGTTCTTGTCCGCTTTGTAATACGCCGCCATATGCTTGCGCTGGAACATTTTGAATTTGCGGGGTAGTAAACTCAAATTCTTTATAAGCAGTTGGCTGGTATGTTGGCGCTGTAAATTGGAATGGCTTGCCTACAGTTGGAGTAGTGGCAGTATAGGATGGGGTAGTAAATGTAAATGGCGTAGGTGCTGTATATCTAGGTATAGTTTGACCAGTTGGCAATTTGCCTTGAGTAATATAACTTTGCATCTTATTGTAATCAATAGATGGTATATTCGGCGCTAGTTTGGCTAACTGGTCTAGACCAATTGTATTTGCAGTCTGGGACGATGGTTTGTCAAATAAAGAAATAGTCCTATTATAAGTCCCAGAAGACGGCGTTCTTCCAATTGAAGGCATTTGTCTGCCACTTGAAGGCGTGCTTGATACTGCCCCAGTTAGTTGGTCTACTCCTATACCAAGTTTTGCTAGAGCCTTCCTACTTTCTGGATTTGTCAATAGAAAATCCCTCATATTGGGATTTGCTGCTAATAATGAGCCTAACCCAAAAGCCGCTTGAACATTTTCTAACATAGGCGTATATTGTGGTCTGTAAATGGGTTCTGCTCCTGATTTTCCGCCACCACCCATATTGCCTCCGTTTTATTTTACTCTCTCTGCACCAGTCCAAGTTTCTTTAAATACTGCTAACCTATATTCGTCTAAATAAGCGCCATTTAATTTGCATTCTCTTAAGTGTTTTCCTTCTATCTCAAAGCCGCACTTTTGAAGCGGTTCTATCCATTTCTCGTCCACTATTTCTGCTATAACTTTCCTAAAGTTCATTTTATCGAATAGAAAATTTATCCACTTTGCATATGCCGCATGCCCATAACCTTTGGCTTGGACGCTTTTATCTATAAGTATACCAGCCTTACAAGTCTGATTTCTGTAATTTACATGGTAGGCATTTACCATCCCTATTGTATTGTTGTTCTCATCCATCACCATCATAACTATGTTTTGTGACCAAGCGGGATAATTTGCGCATTCTTCTAATGTTGGAAGAATGGAAGTATACCTAAAAAAGGTAAGATAATCTTCATCTATAATCCATTTTGCAATGTATATCGCATCAGAGGCTGTAAATAATCTTAATTTTACTTCTGGATAAATCATATACCCAACCTTTTTTCTAGTTCTTCTATTCTTTTTTGTTGCTCCTGTATTGCCTTAACAAGTATTGGTATTAAGGCTGTTTCTTTAACTGTATACATTTCTGGTTGTTCTGTATCCGCTACTAAATCGTTAGGTATACCAAGTTCTTTCTCTAATGCTGCTACCTCTTGTGCCGAAAACCCTATACTTATCTTATTTTCTTTCTTTTCGCCAGTTCGTGGATTTTTAATAACCTTTTCAACCTCTCTTGTTATCTTATTGCCATTTTCATCGACTTCCTCCACTGTTTCTTTCACAGTTTCCCAATACCATGACCGCCTATCCCATCTGAATGTTATAGGACGAAGTCTCATTATATAGTCCAAACCATATGGCGATGTTTGAATATCTGCTTTGTCCCTTTCGTCCGATGTAACAGTCCAAGATACGGCTATATAAGCATTAGTGATATTATTATTACCAATTACTACTCTGTTACTTTCTGTTGTTATAT
>Ga0078972_1013561_pt1 | contig 13377 bp, 12 predicted proteins | sample YelNatPaOPGAMG01_FD_67568 | JGI IMG/M metagenome (GOLD analysis project Ga0078972, IMG submission 67568) | Hot spring thermophilic microbial communities from Obsidian Pool, Yellowstone National Park, USA - OP-RAMG-01 (SPADES assembly) (version 2) | ecosystem: Environmental > Aquatic > Thermal...
GAAGCGTCTCGTTCAACTGTCATTCTCAATAAATCGTCCAAAGAATAGGGATAAGCCATAAATTACAACCTCCTTTTTATCCTTTTCGCAAAATCTGCCGCATCTCGGAGAGAACCCCCGCATTTGCGAGAGCCTCCTCTTCACTAATATACCCTTCTTTGTATAGCTTGTAAAGAGCTTGATTCATCGTCTGCATTCCCCAAAAACCTCCCTCAGTAATTAGCTGGTAGATATGCCCAAACCGTCCTTCTTCTATATACTTTGAGACAGTGGGAGTGCAAACGAGAACTTCAACCGCTGGCACTAACCTCGTCTTATCAATAGTGGGTATTAGCTTCTGGGAGATAATCGCCCGCAAGGAGCCTGCGAGGCGCATAGATATCTGGGGTTTATCAGGGGGAGGGAACATATTCACAATTCTATCAAGAGTCTCAACCGCTGAGGCAGTGTGAACGGTGGAGAAAACGAGATGACCCGTCTCGGAGGCGGTAAGAGCGACATTGAAGCTCTCCACATCCCTCATCTCGCCGATAAGGATTACATCTGGATTCTGACGAACGACACGCCTCAAAGCCTCTTGGAAAGATGCCGTATCTATCCCTACCTCCCTTTGACTTATCACTGCCTTCTTATCCTCATAGACATATTCAATCGGCTCCTCAATCGTCACTATACTGCAGGGCTTGTTTTCATTTATATAGTTAATCATAGCGGCGAGAGTTGTAGACTTACCACAACCTGTCGGACCAGTGACCAAAACGAGCCCCTGACGAGTCATCGCTATGTCTTTCAGAACAGGAGGGAGCATTAAATCCTCAATGGACGGCACGCGAAGGGGAATAACGCGAATCACCATCCCGATGCTTCCCCTCTGGAAATAACCGTTCACTCTGAACCGCGCCACCCCTTCCCAAGTGAATGCCATATCTATCTCGTGGGTGCGATTCAGCTCCTCCCATTGCTCATCGTTCATTATCTCCCTCGCAAGCTGGGCTGTATCCTGGGGTGTGAGGGGAGGAACATTCTCAAGGAATTGAACTGTCCCTGTTACCCGCATAGCGGGAGGGCTTCCCGCCTTAATGTATATATCGGACGCTTTCTTCTCCACGCCTATCCGCAGGATATCAAAAGCCTTCAGGCTTATCATTGCTTTCTCCTCCTTCCCAAAAAGAGGAAAACGCAAAGCAAAAAGGTCAAGGAAACAAGAGAATAAATCAGTGGGCGCCATTTCTCCCACCCCGTAGAGAGGGAAATGGGAGACGATAGCTTCCGCTTATGTATAACTTCATAATTGAAGCTTTTCATTCCTAAACTTTTAATGATAACATCTTTGTTTTCAAACTGCAAGGGAAGAGAGTTGTCTATTCTTCTAAAAGGAAAAAGAACGATATGAAGGGAGTTCAAGTCGGGAAAAGCGTTGATGAACAGTTGGATATATTGTTTATCATCTTTCCATTGCTTTCCACCCTTGAGGAAGAAATGAGCGCTAGTGATGTTTTCCTCGTCCTTTATCGTTATGTTCTCAAGATTCCGTCCTCCCAGCCGAGCAAGGTTTTCCGCATAATCCCTTACCTTGCTATGGGGAACAAGGGAGGAGAAGGCTATACCCACATCCTCGCCCTCAGGGGAAATTGAAGCGATAATCACGATATCGGGAACCCCTTCCTTCGGAAAAAGAGGAAAACAAAAAAGAAGAAATAGGAGAGAGAAAGTTAAGACCCGCATTTCGCGCTTAGAAGGGAGAGGATTTCGGCGGAAATTTCTTCTTTATTTTTGGGGGTTAGCCAAAAAACTATTGTGTCTTCTCTTTTCCTAATGGAATTTAAGAAGGGGTCATTTCCCCTGTGAAGGGTAGCTAGGAGGGGCTTCGGGCAATCAAGAGCCCTGATGACGGTTTGTCGGAATAGAGGGGAAAATAGCTCCATCTTGCCTATCTCGTCTATCACAATCAGCTCCTTGTTAGAAATTGCTTCTTCAATAGATTGAACGGCTATTTTCTCAAGGTCGTCCAAGTTTATGTAATATTTCCCAAAGCGATGGGGGGTGGGGAGATTTTTATGAGCGAGTATTCCCTCTCTTCCATCAAGGCTCTTTAGGGAAAAACCTACCCTCTCTCCTCCTTCTCTTATCTCCTCGCTTACGAAACCTCCAGCGGAGAGAGGCAATTGGGAGAGAATAACCTTTAGGAGGGTGGTTTTCCCCACGCCAGGCATTCCAGATATCATAATATTTTTTCTTTCCATAATTTTGAAATGGTGGAGCTGGTGGGACTCGAACCCACGACCTTTTCCATGCCAAGGAAACGCTCTCCCCCTGAGCTACAGCCCCACCATTGAATAATTATAAAGAGAAGAAAATAAAAGTCAATAAAAATTAATCCTCTTTCCAGATGCGAACCCTTCTATAGGGCTCAACCCCGCTGCTCTCCGAACGAAGCCCATAGGCTTGAGCAAGCTGATGTTGAAGATGACGAATATAGGAGTTCTGGGGGGAGAGCTCAACCGGCTCGCCAGTTGCCAAAACATGGGCTATCGCCTGCTCGGTTTCCCGCAGAGCTTTCTCCTCCGCCTCCATCTCCTCCTCCTGGAAAATCTGCTTGAGCTTGCTTGCTATCTGGGAGTAAGTGTTTGATTTGACCGTATAAATGGGAATGCCCAGCTTCTCTCCATTGCCCAACCTTCCCTTTCTTTGGTGAGCTGCAAGGGTGAGGATTAAATCCGCTTCTTTGATGTTCTTGGTTATAAGGGCAGGAAGATGAAAATCTCGCAGAGCCTTTTCCAATTTGTTCCTACTCACTCCATATGGGAAGATGCGCTTTGGTCTCGTGGAGAGAGGGGAGGGGGGAGCTGACTCCTCTGCGGTCTGCAAAACTTCTATCTTTCCCTCGGGATTTCTCATCCTTATCTCTGGGCGGGGCGGGATTCCCTTCAACATATCATCAACCGTCTTCGCCACATCGTGATGGATTGCGAGCTTGTTCATATCCATTATCTCTATCACTATGTCGAAGGTTGGGGGAGCTTTACGCTCCATTATCGTCTTCTGTGTCCCCCTTCTCTTTGATTCTTCGTCGCTGAGCGTTACAACTTGAACGCCTCCCACAAGGTCAGAGAGGGTGGGATTTAGGAGGAGATTCTCCAATGTGTTTCCGTGAGCAGTAGCGATGAGCTGAACCCCCCTCTCGGCGATTGTGCGAGCCGCATATGCCTCCTGCTCCGTCCCTATCTCATCAATAACTATCACCTCGGGCATATGATTTTCCACCGCCTCAATCATAACCGCATGCTGGAGCTCGGGGGAAGGAACCTGCATCCTCCGCGCCCTACCTATTGCCGGATGAGGAACATCGCCATCACCGGCTATCTCATTTGAAGTATCAACCACGATTACCCTCTTGTGAAATTCATCCGCGAGAACCCTTGCGACCTCCCTCAGCTTCGTGGTTTTACCCACACCCGGTCTTCCGAGCAAAAGGATGTTCTTCCCAGTCTCTATTACATCCCTGATTATATCAATGGTTCCATAAACAGCTCTTCCCACTCGCAGGGTCAGCCCGATTATCTTCCCATCCCTGTTCCTTATGGCGGAAATTCTGTGAAGCGTGCCGTTTATCCCCGCTCTGTTATCCTTACCAAAAGCTCCTATCCTTGAGACAACCCATTCAATATCCTCATAGGTGACTTTCCCTCTTTCCGTCCAGATAACAGTGCTGTCAGGGAAGCGAGCTTCAACCTCTCTCCCATAATCCAAAATTACCTCCAAAAGGTCCTCAAGGTTGGAAAAACCCTTGAGCCATTCCTTGATATCCGGAGGGAGCACCGCAAGGAGCTCCTCCATATTGTCAGTTATGGTTTCCTCTTTGAGAGTGCTAAACTTCTTAGGGACCATTTCCACCTCCGTAAAGGATTTTTTGTGATAAGGAGAGACGATTTATCGCCTCGTCCTCCTTTTTCGCTTCCTTTGATAGACCATATTGAGTGAACTTCTCCTTTAAGGAACTATGAAGAACGATATCCGGTCCAGCGTATTGCGCAGCCTTCTTGAAATTCTCTAAAGCTTCCTTCTTCTTCCCCTTCTTCTCTAAAAGGAGACCCAAACGATAAAACGCTGAGCCAATGTAGGAGGATGAGGCAACACTTTCATAGAGCCGCATAGCTTCCTCTTCTTTACCAGTTTGCTCATATATCCTGGCGAGCAGATAAAGGAGATTGGGGTCATCTGGATAGATTTGCCGGGCTTTCTGGATGTTCTGCTCAGCGGATTTGAGGTCTCCACGCTGAAACGCCTCCGCTACTTTTATGAGGGGGTCATAGATTTGAATATCCAACTCCCTACGCAACCTATTTTCATAATCCGCTAAGGCGTTCTGCTTTTTCATTTCCTCGTAATCTTTCAACAATTTCTCCTTGTTCTTCTCGTAATCTTTGGGAAGGTTCATCCTCTCGTCCTCAAGCTTCAAAAGGTAAAAGCTTCCTCCAATGTTCGCTATCGTTAAATCCCCCTTCTTTAACCCTTTAAGCTTCTCCCGCAAATCCGGGGGAAGCATCTCAAGAGGCAGCCATCCCATATCGTCTTTCTTGTTCTTCTCTCCGTGGGATGAATAATACTGCTTGGCTAAAGCGGAGAAATCCTGCCCTTTAGCCTTCTCCATAAGCTCTTTAGCCTCCGCCTCACTTGAAACTTTTATCCCTCGCAAATGCACCTCTTTGAAGGAAGCCTTCAAATCCTCCTCCGTTACCTTAACCCTTGATGCGAGCTTCTCTTGTAGCTTTTTGACCATCAGCTCCCGCTTCACTGCCTCCTTCTGGCTCTCCAATGCTCTTCTTAATGACTCCCTCAATCCCTTCTCATCCGTTATCTTCTTTTTCTCTTTCTTCTCCCTAGCTATCTCTTCGTTTATCCTATCTTCAATGTATTTGTTTATCTCTTTATCCGAAACTTTTATTCTCTCCCTTTTCAGAGCCTCATTTAAGACAATTTCATCTATTATGTTGTTCAAAACCTGAAGGCGAAGAAATATCTGACCTTCCGGTCCGCTTGTGAAGGGATATTTATCCCTCTCTCGTTCCAAGATGCTCTCAAAGGTCTGGCGGTCTATCTTCACTTTCCCAATCTTCGCCACATAGCCTGTTGCTTCCTCACCACTTATAAGCCCAGGACCCCTGAAGGAGAAATAGGCGGGAATGGAGAGGAAAAAGATAATGGCAAAGACCCAGGCGGCTAATTTTACCCTTTTCTGCACAGTTTTCCTTATCTTGCTTATTGACATATTTGCCTCCTCATTGAATTAAAGAAGAAATCCTTTCCAGTGAGATGCGCGAGGCTTCCTTGGCTGGGGATAAGTGTGTCTCTAAAGATATAACTCCCTTGAAGCCGTCTTCCTTTAAAGCCTTGAACTGTGCGGGAAAATCTATCTCTCCCTCTCCAATGAGAGCCCATTCGGGTTTTCCTGTTTCCCTGTTGAGGCGAGCGTCCTTTATATGGATATGAACGATTTGTTCCTTTATCGCCTCATAGCCATCGGGGTAGGGGATCTCCCCGGCGAAGAAGGCGTTCCCTGGGTCCCAAATCACCTTCAAATAGGGAGTATCGGCTAAGGAAAGGAGGAGCTTTGTTTCCTTTCCCGAGCCAGCGAAACAGGAATGTTCGTTTTCCAGGGCAAGGATAATTCCTTCCTTATGTGCCTCCTCAGCTGCTTTTCGCAGGTAGGGGGCTATTCTCCTGAAAATCTCCTCGTTAGGCTCGCATACACGCCAAAATGAGAAAGTTCTCACTATGGGGGCATTGAAGAAGTGAGCGAGGTCAAGTGAGCGCTTGAGGATGTCCCACTGTTCATCTAAAGAGCGCTCCTTAGCGAGGTGAAGGTCTCCCATCGGCTTCTCATCTTGAAATAGATGACACTTGAAGAGGGGAGAAGCGATGCAGGAAACCTTCATACCCGCTTCTTGAAGCATCTCCCTTGCTTTTCCGAGCTCTTCGTCGTCCATATCAAGGATATTGCGTCCCCAAATAGAACGAAGTTCGGCGTATTGGACGCCGAACTCCTTCATTAATTCAATTGCTTCCTCCAAATCTTGAGAAATCTCGTCAGTGAAGCAACCAAGCTTTAGCGTTTGAACATCACCTTCTTTTTCCATTTTTCTTTAATTATGAAGTAAATTGACAAGTTCGTCAAACCCGGGGAAACCAGAAGGGAATAAGGGGAAATGGCTGACCATTATTCCCTTTACCATCTTCTCAATATACCGAGAGCGATGTCCTCCTTAAAGACAGGAGAGATGAATGTCCTATATCCACCAGTATGGCGGAAATTCCCCCTTTTCTCCACATTTCCTGTCTTCGTGTTCAACCACTCATATCTATAGGTTCCCTCCGGTAGCTCTACCGTTATCTCCACCTCCCTCTCTTTCACCTCCTTTCCCGCCTCGGGTGGCTCGTGAATGTAAATCGCATACTGTTTTCCCTCCTCCACCAAAGCCCTCGCTTTAACGCCCTCGCTTATACCCTTTATAACCTCATTTTTAGGCGCCATCTTGAGAAAATCAAAGCTGTGGATGAAATCCTTGAGGATTTTCAACTGTTTTCTCAAAGTTGGACTTCCTCCACCGGGAGATTGATAATCAAGCAAATCTCCCTTGGGATGATGTGTGGAAAAGGAATAATCCAAATGGCTGAAAAGAGCGCCTCCAGCGATTATGAAATCCCAGCCCTCAGTGCGATATAAAACATCGTCCTTCCCTCTAAATCCCGTCTCGTTCTCCCCAATCACCTTGTTCAGGTGATAGTTAATCGCTACAGCATCGGGAGGATAGGCATAATGAAAATTGAATATGGAAACAGCGGGATGGGGATTCTCAATCTTCGCTGAACCGTTAGCTATGTTCATTGATATGAGATGCTTCTTTTGGAAATTCTTCTCCGTCTCTATAATAACATCTGCGATATGCCACTGCCAGTCCATCGTCACTCCTCCGAAATAGGGCTCATTGCATACCTCATAATAGATGTTATCCGCATCCCTTAGCTCTTCAACAATTCTCCTCGTCACCGCTTCCTGTAATTCGGTCAAATCCTTGTGCTTAAGGGTGTAAACTTCCTCCCTATGGCAATTCCCAATTCCATTTATGTTGTTCTTGGCATTCATAGGATTTATCTCCCAAAGGTCATCGTCATAAAATGGGCAGAAGAGGTTTACCTCCACTATGATTCCTCTCTTGCTCGCCTGGTTGACGAAATCCTTTAAACGCTTGAAATAAGCGGGATTCCATTTTGATAAATCGAACTTATTTCCTCCATCAACCGCTCCCGGGACATCGCTGCGCGGCCAAGGGCAGATGTAATTTTCCGCGGTTGGCGCAAGGGTATTATCAGTGATGCCGAAGGAGGTAGGGATTTCCCGATAGACTCCCGAGAATAGGCGGGTGTGATTCAATCCATTTGCTTTCAGTTCATCAAGGTAGGCGATATAGTCAAAGGCGAGATTGAGAACCGCTCCATAATGCTCGCCAGAGCCGATAAGGACGGTTGGCTTTCCCCTGAAGAGAAAGTAATGAGGATTTATCGGATGAAGAGAGAGAACATCCCCGGGATGAGCAACTGCAAAGGCAAGGGGAGGGAAAAAGAGAAGTGCTAAAAAAGGATTTTCGTTCATTTTAAAATCTCCTCCTTTTGCAAAACCGATATTAGTTTATGAGATTCAGGGAAATTGTAAAGAAAATATTGATTAAAGGAGGGAAAGCGAGAGGAAGGCAAGGATAAGAAGATATGGATAGAAGATGTAGGGCAGAAGGCGGTTAATCTTCTCCAATCCGCCATTGAAGAGGATAGAGAAAGCACACAGGGCGGGATACAAATACCTACCCTGCGCCTCAAAGAAATATAAATTAAATCTGATAAATGAAAGAAAAAGAAAGAAGAAAGAGAAAATCAACAAATAAATCCTCGCTGTTTTGTCCTTCTCTTCCTTAATCCATTTGATATCGCCAGAAATCGCGAGCAAAAGGAAAAATGCGGGGATGATGTAATAGCCAGTGGGAAGGAAGCGGAGCCTCAGGAGAGGAGTCCAAAAGCTGCCGAAGCAGGTAAGAAATACGAATAGCCAATATCCACCCCAGCTGTATCCTCTCTCAAGGAAATAGGAGGGATGGGGACTGGACGAGAAAGCCTCCTGAAAAACCCGCCAGCCGAGAAAATCTCCGTATAAAATCTTATTCCGCACAAACCACCAACTATCAATTAAAACTATGGGAAGGAAAAATAATAGCAGCTTCTTGATTTCCTTCTTCCAGTCTCCTTTGTTCTTTAGAGAAAGAAGGAAAGCGAGGAAAACGGCGGGGATTAGGATGACAACGCTCAGCTTCGCCATTATCGCTCCCGCCGTCGCCAAACCTCCCCAAAGCCAATCGTTTTCTTTCTCTCCCAAAAGGAAGAATATCGCAAGGGAGAAGAGCGCCTGCACCAAGCTGTCGTTAGTGAATCCTGAGGCAATCAGGATATTGCCGGGAAGAAGCAAGACGAAAGCTCCGCTAGCGATGGCGAGGAACTCGTTCTTGAACAACCTTCGTCCTGCGAGATAACAAATAAAACCGCTAAAGGCTATCAATATAGCGGAAAATGCCCTTCCCCAAACCCGCCAGTTCTCCCCGAATAAATAGGCTATGGGGAGGGAAAGTAAATAGAATAGGGGTGGTTGGTGGGATTCGTAATGCCCTCCGTGGGGAACATTGAGTTTGGGAAGATGACCGCTTTTGAGGATATCCTCAACATAAAGAAAATGCGCCTCCTCATCCACCCCCTTTCCAACCGGTATATGGGACGAATAAAGCACCACTAAAGAGAAATATAGGAGGAATAAAACGATGAGGACGAGAAGTCTCCACCTTTTATCCCTTGATAACTTCGTAGACTCCTTGCTCTTCCGCTTCAAAGCTGAACCTCCCATCCTTTAAATCGCATCTAACCTTTTCCCTCCTCCCATCCTCCCAAATCCGATAAACCTCCACCTTCTTCCATCCTTTCGGCAACTCCCATTCCACTCTTCCTCCCTTATCGCTGTAAGCCAGCCAAACTCCCTCTGAACGAGGTATAAACACATCTCCTCCCTTCCTCACATACCTCCCTTTGTAGAAAACCTCGTCCTTTTCGCTCCACCAACCCGATGGATATATCAATTTCCCATCCCTAAAATCCTCTATTGGCTCCTCTATGAAGAGAAGGGATGGCAATGTTTCAAGGAACACCAATCTTATGTATTCCCGCCAATTATCCTTCGTCACATCCATTGATATAACTCCTCCCCTGTATCCTCTCTGCCCATAAATAGCCTTGCTGTGGACGCAGGCGGGAACATAGGGGATTATCTTCTCGTTTAAGAAGAAGTTCTTTGATATCCAAGGGGCGTCATCCGAGGAGGTCAGGTGCCAGAAATAGGAGAGAAAACCGAGGAAGGGTTGAGTGAGGAGCTCCGATGTCACATCCACTCCCCTCTCCCTGAACATCTCCACGATTTTCTTCTTGAACTCCACGCTTTCCCAACCAGTGCAGGTATGTCCTGAATAGCTGTATCTCAAGGGGACGGCGGAGAGAACATCAATGTGATAGGATTCTTTGATGGGATACAGAGAAAATGTCTCCTCAACCCTCTTCCTCGCATATCCGCCCTCAACATATCTCTTCGGATTGATTATATAGGATTGACCGCCAGCCCAAACTCCACCTTTAACCAACTCCCCATTGGGCGTTCTGCAGATGAAATCCTCGTTCCAAGCGGGGCTATCCATATAGGCATCGTCGTAGTTATCGTGGAAGGAAACGACCGCGTTGAAATTTCTCGCCTCCTCCATTAACTTCAGCAACCCCTCCCTTCCTCCCAATCTCTCGTTCACCTTATCTATCGCGGGATAACCCGTGTCGTGCCCTCGGTATTGCCAGCCAACGAGATAAACTATTTGGTTCATTCCTTTTGTTAAATGATAAATTCTCTTTATTATCTCCAAAGCCTCAGCAAATGTCGTCACAGGTCGCTCCGCCTGGGGAATATCGCAGAAGATTTTATAAACCAAAGAGTTCTTATAAATCGGCAAAATCTCCCCCTTTATGCTCTTCATCACCGATTTCGCCGAGGAAAGCCAATCCCCTTTTCCGAAATGGATAATCGTTTGGGATGAACTCTGGAGGAAAAGGGGTGGATTCGTAGGAGTGTGGCAATTGAAAATGATGCCTAAAAATGCTTTCCCTTCCTCAACTTCCGCGATGACCCTATCCTCAACGGATTTCGTTTCAAGAAGTGCGAAGGATTTCTCGCCATAGAGAGTGGAGTAAGTGAGAGGAGAACGCCAGCAGTCCGTGCCGATTATCTCCCTATGGGGAAATGATTTCTCGCTCTCAATAAGCCTTCCCTCCATCAAGGGCAGAGCCAATTTTCCCTTCTCCAATCCCAAAATTGGCATCCTGATGGCGGAAAGGCGATAACCAATCCCCTCAACATTTCCCCAACCAATCGCTAAACAATCGTCTTCCAATTCAAACCGAATTTCAAGCCTCAATATCTCCTTCCCCTCCTCCCTTACCCTCACATCATAAACCACCCTTTCTCCTGCTTTCCTGCCAACAACTTCTATGAGATAACGACTTGAGGGAGCATAAACCAATCTCCCATTGGAAGAAAGCATCTCAATTTGGAAATCCTCGCTTTTACCACCGCTGAATATCTCCCCCGTTTCCTTATGGACGATTTCCTTTACTATCGGATAATTCTCCTCCGCTATCAATTTCAATTTTTGGTTTTCGAAAGTAACGAGCTTCGGCTTGATTGGAATTCCCTCCAGGGTCAATGATGGCTTAAACACCTCCCTTACAACTTCCCTCTCGCTTTTCTCTCCCACTCTGAAGGAAAACACCTCATATCTCAATCCCTCCCGCTCTATCTCCCTATTATCCATCTCTATCCTTCCTTTATCAGGCGAGTAGAAGCCTATATAGAGGACATATTCTCCCTTGGGCGCATTTTTCGGTATTTCAAGGGAGGAGCTTTCCCTAATTATCTCCCCTCTTCTCCAGCGGGAGGTGGGATGGAAGGGAGCGAAATCGCCGCCGAATCCCTCATCCGTTCCTTTGATGCGGGCGTGGACGAAGATAAGATAATTCTCCTCCTCCCCACTCCCTACATTTTGAAACTCATAGGCGAGGAAAAGCTTCCCACCGGGCTGGACTTCCCTCCCGCTCGCTGAGAAGGAAACGAGGCGAGGAAGAAAACTCGCAAGGGAAAGCGCAGAAATGAGAAGGAGAAAGATTTCCTTCATAAGGATAATTATACATCCAATTTTGAAGGCGAAACAACTATCATTGCAAGGAGCGAAGCGACGAAACGATCGACACCTCTGTCATTGTTGGCATGGGTAAAGGCTTTGGAGAGGGAGAGGGGATAAAGAGTAGAAATGGGGATTGGAAGGAAAAGTGAAGTCTTTTCTAATTGAGGGGGAGAAAATGAGATATCGTGTATGTCAAAAAAGAATTTTGAATTTTATAATTTAGGACTTTTTAAATGGTCCCATAAGGGTGGAGAATACCAACACATTATTAAAAACTTCTATTATAGATGGCGAGCCCGCCTCCGGCGGGCGTGGCAATCCACCCTTTGTCATTGCGAGGCTTTCCGTAAGGAAAGCCGTGGCAATCTCAAAACGAGATTGCTTCGTCGCTTCGCTCCTCGCAATGACAGTGGAGAGTTGTCATTGCTGGCGTGGGAAAAGGTTTTTGAAATGGACTTAATCCATAAAAGTGAAAGCCTGACCCCATATGGGGTCAGGCTTGGCAATCTCTTCTCAGATTGCGAGGCTTCCCAAATGGAAGCCTCGCAGTAACAAAAGAATTGGTTATTCTTTTACATTAACATTCTCCTCTTCTCCCCTTATAATTGAAAAATGAAATCACAACTTATAGGAGGGATTTATATTATGGTCTTGATTCCTTTGTTTATTTTGTTTGCTTCCTTCGGTGCTTTCTCGCAAACTCTCTCAAATAACCTCACTTCCATCTCCCCTATCCTTGATAACGGAAGGGCAATCGGCTTCCATATTTCAAGTTCGGGAAAGGATGTCGCTGATATCTTCTTCGGCTCCCTGAAGAATATCTACGCCAATAAGGTGGAAATCAAGGAGAACTCCCTTATCTTCTCCGATATCCGCTCCACTTCTACCCCAACATTCGGGAAAAACTCCTTCATCTCCATCAAACTCTATCCCAATGACCCCTATCCAGAGATATCCTTCCGTCTGGAGCTCTCCGATTTCTCTCCCCAGAAATGGGAAACGGAAATCGGCAGAGTCCCCTTCCATTTCCTCGTTTGCCCCATCCCAGGGGCGGAGGTCTTCCATCAGAGGGGATGGCTCATCCCCACTCCCATTTCCGACCCTTACCCTATCCTCAATGCGGAGGGTCCGGGCAAGCATATAGCCAGCAATTGGTCCAACAATTGGACCTATGCCCCTCCTCTGGGCGCCTATCCCGTTCCCGTCGTCGGTCTCTGGAAGCCCAGCGAGAGCAAGTATGTGGGTTATGAGTTTCAGGGGACAAGGCTCACGGATAACAGCGAGAAGGATATCGCCACCGCCTACTGCTGGGAATTGAAAGATGCCAAACAGTTCTTTACTCTCGTCTATCCCTACGCTGAAAATGCCTATAGAGACCTCCGCTACCCTAAAAAAGGAGATATCATCCAAACCCATTTCCGCCTCATCTTCTCCCTCAACCTCCCCTCAGATGATGACCCCAACTTCTTCGTCCACCATTACATCTGGGAGAGATACGGGGACTTATTGCCCTCCGCTCCCCTCAACAACGATTTCGGCTGGCTCCCCCAACAGTTCCGCCTCTCCAATTTCCCCATCCCCTCCTTCGGCGGTCTATACAGCGTCATCGGGGAAGGAAACCCCTTCCAGAAACCCGGAAACATAGACGCTTGGGGCGTTGATTGCCACACCTTGAATCCCGTCATTGATTACATCTATGAGCAGAAAGACGAGAAGGCGATTAACAAGCTAAGAGAGGACCTCAATTTTCTTATGCAGAATGCGGAGAAGATGAGGATTAACGGTGAGGATTGCGTTTTCTGGAGAAAGCCAATAAAGGGCGATTGGCACGATAGCTATGGCAAAGGAGTCCCCACCGTTCATCAGCCGCAGGGCTGGCAGGTTGCCCTCGCCTTCCTTGAAGCCTATCGCCACGAGCATAATCCCGCCTATCTCCCCTATATTGACGGTGCCCTCCGCTTCACGAAATACATCCTCTATACCCGCAATTGCTACGATGATGTTCCCGCCTCCCAATTCTGCTGGCATGCCGCTCCCGCTACGACCTTCCTGCTCGCCTATTATTACG
>Ga0078972_1010060_pt1 | contig 13375 bp, 19 predicted proteins | sample YelNatPaOPGAMG01_FD_67568 | JGI IMG/M metagenome (GOLD analysis project Ga0078972, IMG submission 67568) | Hot spring thermophilic microbial communities from Obsidian Pool, Yellowstone National Park, USA - OP-RAMG-01 (SPADES assembly) (version 2) | ecosystem: Environmental > Aquatic > Thermal...
AGTTTACAATAAAGGGGTCTACTATTCCAAAGGTTTCAATAGACTTTTTTAAGTCTTCATATTCCTTTTTTGTTGCTTTTCGAGGGTTGTATTCGGATGGTCGTAGTTCGTTTATATCAACATATTCAACTTTGATGTTTCCAGCCATTTTTTGACTCCCCGTTTTTTATAAGATACACCTTTAAATCGTTCTTAATATAATACCTTTTCCCGAATTTTTACGGCATCCGTGAGTGCATCCGTTATAAAGATTGACCGCATACTTTGCGTATTCCCCTGCCTTCCCTTTTGGCTCGTATATCACTTTCAAATTCAAACCCTTCTTTTCCTTCATTTCGAAAATTGTTTCCATCTTTCACCTCCTTTAATTTGTTTTGAGTTTCAAAACTTCTTTTTCCCCATCTAAACAAAGCCCGAAGCATATGTTTTGACGCCCCACCCCGTTTTCAATCTTTCATCTCTGGTCGGTTTTTTGGCACCGAGTTGCCCGATTAGGTTTTGAATAAGTGTTCCAACTGGTTTAACATCTCCGTTCTTTTCTGGTTCTCTTTGTTCCGCCTCTTTACGTAAAAGTTCATAGGTGTTTTTGAGTTTCGAATAGTATTCTTTTACAGGAACCCCGCCGAGTTCTTTGTCTTGTTTGGAGGGAACAGGTGCTTGATTTTGGGTTTCGTTACTGCTTTGTGTCGGAAGTATTCGCTCTGGTTTGAGTTTTAATACATCGGTTCCACGAACGAATATACCCAGCCAGCCTTTTGCTATCGAAGTTTCTATTGCTTCAATTATCTCCGCCTCGCTTATGCCGTGTTGTTTCAACCTTTCGAACGCTCTTTGATACAGCCGAACAGCAAAGTCCGTAAGTGGATGCTTAATCTTTTTTCGCATTTCAACATAAGCATTCCAAGTCTCAATCGGTATCCAAGTTGGAAGCGTGGGTCTTTCTTTTTCTCTTTCTTTTTCTTTTGTATTATTTTCTTTTTCTTTCTCTTTTTCTTTCTCAAGAATAAAACTAATATTTTCTTTCTTTTCTTTTTTGGTTCTTTTTTCTTTTCTTTCTTTTGTAGGGTCTGTGTGGTTACAATTTAGGGTCTCTGGAGTCCCGTTTTCGGTACCCTTGAGTCCCATTTTTGGTACTCTTGAGTCCCAAATTTGGCACCCTTGAGTCCCGTTTTTAGGCTCCCCGAGTTCCCCTTCCAGAACCCCTAAATCTTGCTTCTGTAATGCTTCTTTCCCGCTGTTTATTTGCCCTTTTTCGGGTTCTGGTGTGTTAGCTACTTGTGTATCTTCTGGTGGTATTTCTGGTAAATCGGAGTTCCGTTTTTGGTATTTTGAGGTAACAATTTGAGACCCCAAGAGTCCCGTTTTTGGCACCCCAGAGTCCTCTTTTTGGTACCCTGTGGTTCCGTTTTTGGTACTCAGGGGGTCTGTTTTTGGCACCCACGAGTCCTTATTTTGGAACTCGGGGATAATATTTTCGGTTCGCTCCGTCCCCCGCAAGTAGAACTTCCTATGTTTAAGGTCTTCTGCGAGTTCTACCCTGATAACACGATATTGAAGCAGGAGCATAATAGCACGGCTCCAAACAGAAGGTTTGATTTTTAAGTCTCGGGTGGCTTCTTTTCTGGTCAATATTCTGTCTTGGTTTGCCTCGATATAGTCAATCACTTTCACAAGGTGACGGAGACTGATTTTTGCGTCCAAAATTGCCCGTAAGAAGTCTATATTACTTTCCATTTCCCGACCCCTTCTCTTTAACAATCTTCTTTCGTTCGCCGATGGTATATTTCAACTCGACCAGCCCGAGTTCCATCAAACATTTCAGGTCGTTATAGAAGGTATTCGGGGCAACCCGTGCCTCTTTTATGATGTCGCCGAAAAGTATTCCGTCGTTGCCCTTCTCTTTTAGAAGTTGGTATAGTTTCAATAGGCGGGCAACGGCTTTGTTATACTTTGCAAGGATTTCGAGTGTTTCAAACATTTTCCGCCTCCACCTCTTGTGGCACCTCTTGGCTCGGGGTTGGTTTCAAAAAGAAGTCTACAATCTTTTGTGCGTCATTGAACCAAAACCGCCCGAACTTCCGCCCCGAAATTCGCCCGAGTTTTCGGGCATACCGCAATGCATTCCTTGTCAATCCGAGATTTTTGATTATCCACTCGTCAGTCCAAAACACTTTTCCGTTAACGCTGATGGCTCCGTCTTCAATCTTCTCAATGCTCACCATTTCAGACCTCCTCTTTGTTGTGTAACATACTTTTTCTTCAAGACTCAAAATTATCAAAATTATTTTAATTTTTCTCGAAATTTCCAAATTTCCTTAACACAACCATAACAGCATCCCTTTCGTCTTGGTTCGTTCTCTTCTCTATACCTGTAACTCGTTCAAAATATTCCCGCCGAAGTTTGCTCGAAGTTGGTTTAACAAGTTGGTATTGTATTGCATTCTCAACGCAAAACTTTTCAATTAGCCGTCCTATCGTGTGGTTCATTCCAACATTATACGCAACCCTTTCTCTTTTTTCTGCATTCCATCCCGAGATGTGCCAATTCCTTTTTCTGTTCAACCAGCCCGCCTCAATCAAAACAAGAGCATCTCGGTGGTTGTTCAGGAACTCGATTAAGGCAAAGAATGGCATTGTTCCAGAGTAATCCAGTTCGCCACCCCGAAACAATGCCACTCCACTCGCCTCGAAATCAGGGTCAATACCAATTATCTTGTCAAGAGCCATAACGCCAACCCAAAGAATGCTAAAACAATGCCTGCAATAATCAAAGGATGGTCTTGTTTCTCAACCTTGTTTAATGCCTCGATGAGGTTTTTTCGAGTTTGAAAGTCGCTTAATTCTCCGAGAGCAGTCGGGTCGTGGTCAACATTCCGCCACTCCAACCCCCGACTTGTTCGCTCCCAGTATCCATAGTCATTGCTTTTGAACTTTTTCATTTTTACCCCACTCAATTACTCCCCAAATTGAAAGTCCAAAGTAAACCAAGAACAACAGGCTGGATGCATACAGCCCCTTCGTGAGGTAATATATGCACCAGCCTGCGTTTGTGAAAAGCCAAATAACATAGCAAACACGCTTCTTTCGGATGTTCAGGATAACGCCCGTCAACGAAAACGCCGTAATCAACCAACCTATCCAATCCATTTCCTCTATTTCCTTTTTTACAAAAATAATACATTTTTCTCAATTTCCAACTATTTTATCCGAAAAGTTCTAAAATTTTTTTCAAAAGTGTATTTTTCAAAAAGGTCAGGATGCTCGGCTTTAAATCGCTTCGTATCGAATTCCGCCCGAGTGAAGTTTTTCCACTCTACCAGCACTTTCCCCGTATCATCTATTCCCGCTTCGTGCTCTTTCAACACTTCCATTATCGCCTTCGTGATTTCCGCCTCTTTTGTTTCGAGTTCCTTTATTTGCCTTTTGACTTCTTTCAACTGCTCTATTTTCTTTATCGTGTCAAGTGCTAACGGCTTCGCTCCAAGCGTTGCCTGTGCGTATAATCTTCTCACGTGGTCAATGTTCTCTGGCGGTGCGGGGGGTTCGTTCCGGGTAAGAGCGGTATAGAACTTTGATGTTTCAACTTCCATCATCGCCTGTAAATCCCCGTCGGCTTCTACTTTCCAAACCTCTAACTCGCCAAGTTCACGCATAATACTTGGGTCTTTTTGATACAACTTCGTTAATACCGATGGCGGAACTTCGTATTGATACACACCCACAAAGCCTTCGTCAACCCCCGCAAGCCAAAGGTAGAACTGCAACTGCAAATAGTATTCGATAGGTAACGTTTCCACCTTCTGCTTCGTTGTCTTGATTTCCACTATTCGCCCGTCGTCAAGTCGCCCGTCGATACGCCCTTTGAGATAAGGAATGCTCTTGTGATAGAGTATCGCTTCACTTTGCCCTGTAAGTATCTTAACAGGTCGCCCGAGTTTTTCACTCAACAAAACATTCCCAACATAACCTTCCAACATCCGTCCTGCTTCCATCGACTCGTTGTCTGGTATCTTTTCACCAGATACAATACGAAGGTATAGTTCCAGCGGGGTCTCCCACTTCGAGACCCCTAATATAGCTGGAATCATTGTTCCCGTTATATAGACCCCATTATTCATTTCCATTTTTCTGTTCCCCCCTTACCAAATATAGAAAATATTCAAAATTCTCTTTAATGTTCCCAACACAGACAACCCTTTGAGCAAGGGAGTGGATAAATTCCCCAACAGAAAAGGTAGGCAAAAACACTCCATAAAATCCTTTCGTAGGGTCAAATTGTATCAAGTAAAAGTCCCCGCTTATAACTTCTTTTACAAAATCGCCTTCGTATATTTCTTTCCCTTCCCTATCTTGATACATCGTCGAGAAAAGAATTGTATATGGTTCGTCAAGAGGGAATAAGTCATACTGTTTCTTTTTGGGGAAATAGTCAAATTTCCAAATGCTTCCATCTAGCTTCATCACCAATGACGTTCCTTCTTCTTCTGGATAAACCATTCTTTTTGTCTTCTCTAACCAAACCCGAAACCTAAACCCGTTCATACTTCACCCCCTTCTTTTGTTTCACCTTCGCTTTCGAGCAACTCAATCAAACTTTCGACTTTCTCTTCATTAAAGGTTTGTGTTTCCCTGTTCCAGCCAATCCAGCGTGCAAACGCCGTCGCTTTTTCCTTTGAAACTTCTTTCAACCCACTTACGCCAAAAACTTTTTCCCAAACATAAGAAGAAAGAACTCCCGGAAATACTTTTTCTATAAGTTTAATGAACGCAATCGCTTCGTCATTTTTCATTGGTGTTTCTTTTGTTATCCCGCCGAAAATTTCGTTCCTCAACCATTCCCATTCAACTTTCTCTTTCTCTGGCTTCTCTTCTACCTGTGTGTATTGTTCTTTTTCCGATACAGCAACCTCTTGACTATACTCTTTCGCATCCTCTATCTTCACTGCTTTTACCTCTATCGCCCCATCCGCCCTTTCCTTCCACTCCTCAACGCCCGAAAGGTATAAAGGCATTCCCAAGAGAACATCAGGGCAAAAGAGGGAAACACCCCTTGACATCGCACGATAGAACAGCATTTCCTGTGGCACGGTCGCCCAATTGTGCTTGACTTTTCCGCTCGCACTATTTAACAAGCCCTGTTGCCTCGCATCGTTCAGGGTAAAGGTTGAAGTCCCAATATGTTCCCACTTCCCTTCCCTGAACTCAAAGAAGTCGATGGTGCACTCTTCTTTGGTTGATTTCACAACTCGATAGTCATATTTGCCACTCTGCTTAATCCTACTTGCAAGTAGTTTTGGTTTAACAAATATTTGCTTCGTGCCGTCTTTGGCAGGGATAACATCGATGCCTAAAACGGCTTGCATTGGTTCAAGTTGCAACGCTCGACCCAACATAATTTTGACCGCTAACTGCTCTGCCGTCTCTTCAAAGAGTTGGCTTCTGGCTACCATCATAGCCAATTCCTTGACTGCCTCAATTTCCTGCGGAAGCGGTATGATTGCTCTTTCCATTTTGAGCCTCCTTTTGTTTTACAATATCTGACGCCTCATATAGGGCGTCTAATCTTCCTATTTGATATGCAAGCTCACAAAGGGATTTGATTTTTTCCCGCAGTTCGGGCTTTTCGTCAAACCCGAGGTTAACCATAAATCGCAAAAGTCCATACAAATCATTTCCCTTTTCCATTTCCCCCTCCTTCTTTCCCTTCCAACAATATAACGCTTTGTTCGTAAACCCGTTTGTCTTTGCTTCGATAAAAAGCAAAAGGATATAGCATCTTGCCCTGTTGCCAAAGCCACCCTGTTACTTTTCCTGCTTCGAGGTCTACTGCTTTTGGCTCGAATTCCGTCCCGTGTGCACTGCTGACAAGCACCCGTCCACGCTCGAGTGCTTGAATTTCTGGGTCGTTAAAGAACAAACTGCTGTTCATTTTTACCTCCATTGTTTAATGTAATACCAATAGAATTCTCGGAGTGCTTGTTCATAAGCATATCTCCGAGCTTCTTTTTCTTTTTTGAAAATTTTCTGTGTTCCTCGTATACGATTAACAACCCGCCAATGTTTTCTATCTTCGCTCACCCTGACGAGAGGTATCCAGTTTATCGGGTCGAAAATTTCGCTATCCCGTAATCGTTCGAGGAGAATAAATTCCCTGAATAGAATATTGGCAAATCTCGGGAAAAGTGGGTCATCTTGAAAAATAACAACCACTTCCCCTTTTTCTGTTTCTCCGACAAAAGCATCTTCACAACTGGCGTAAATTTCCAACCTTTGCCCATTCTGCAAAACAAGCGACCTTGGATTGATTACATACCCCTTACAAAATCGAACGAACCGCCAACCCTCGAATTGATTTCGACGTTGTCCGTCGGGTAAAACAATCCGAGAGTAAGTAGGAAATGCAAAGATAACAAACCAACCAGTTAAACGAATAGCCTCGATAAGTGCAAGGTTAAAGGGGTTCTCGCCTTCATACGTAATATACAAAGGCAACTCGTGTGTCAATTGGACATCAATTTTCCACGCCCGCTCCCCAACATCCCAGAGGGTATCCAAAGCAATTTCCCATACTTCACCCATACTCATATGGGGATAAATGTTGAGTAGGGGATAATCAATAATCTCGTCCCAGCCTTCTCTTTGCTTATCCTCCCATTCCCGGGAGGGAGTGTCACTTATATTGAAAAGTATCTTTTTCATTTTTCCCCCGTTATAATTTTGAAGAAAGAACAACCAAAACAACTTTTTTGAGTATATCCTTGAACCGCCTTCGCTCTTTGCCTGCGAAGTCGTCAGGCAAGTATTCGAATATTTCAAAAAGTGCTTCGGTTAGGTTAGTATTCGTTCCCCGTAGGCTCGCAAGTCGGAACAATGCCGTCTGATAGAAAGGCTCGGGGATGTTCCTTCTCAACTCTTCCGCTATATCAAGTTCACACTCGCCTTTTAACCGCTCGAAAAGTTCCGTGTTCTTTTCGGCGGTCAAAAGGGAAATGTAAGAGTATGGTGCGATAGTTTCACGAACCAGTATTGCATCCTCACTTAATCGAACCAACGCCTTATGTTCTGGCGTTTCTTTTGGGTTCGGAAATCGTGATTGTTTTTGGTTTTGGTTTTGAGTTTCCATTTTTCCCTCCATTAAACCAATCTTGTATGACTTGAAACCACAAAACCATCACTTTTTACCTCGATGCCTCGTGTTTTGTTCCCTTTGATTTTGGGAACATAGCCATCAACTTCCCAACGCATTATGAAGCATGTCCCCGCCTCCTGTTTGTCGCTCCAAAGCGTGAAGGTCACGTCGACCTTCTTTTCACAAACGTTCGGGGGAATAATTCCCTTCAGTGTTTCTGCGATAGACTGGGTTCCGTTCACCCTTCCGAACCCCCAGTCATTTTCCAACTCGGCGATGAACTCACCGAGTGTCATTTTCTTTCTGTTTCCCTGCAACTTTTCCATTTTCAAACCTCCCTTTTTTTTCAAAATTCAACATACAACTCACTACAAAAATACAACGTCCAAGTTCAAAATTGTTCCTTGTGTAGCATCCCTCTTTTTCTTTTTTCTCTCTTTTCCTGTTTTCCACCACTAAACTCAAAATTCCCAAAATTTACTAAAACATCCACTACAAAAATACAAAATTTTTTCAAAAATTGTTCGGCTTTTAAACTTTTTTAAAAAAAATTCAACTTTTCGAACTTGTCCTGTTTGGCATACTTCTTGATAGCGGTTTTGCTTGTTGGATTTGGCACAAAAATTGATTGGTTTTTGGGGCTTTTAGATTGGCACGATTTTTGTTTGCCTTCTACAAAACTCGCCCAAGTATGATTTTTTTATTTTCGATGCTGAACAATTCGTTTTCTCTTGTTATCAGTGCAAAGCCTGCGTTCCAAAATGATATCGGGCGAAACATCGGACGCAATCCACATAAGCACCCAACACTCCACGCTCCGATTGCCTTGCCACTAATAGTTGTCACAATATCCTCTTGCGAGCGGTGGAAGTGTCCAAAAATCAAATTATCCATCCCTTTCAATCGCAAGTTCCTCGCAACATTGATAAGTCCACCACTGGCTGGTATTTCGTGTCCGTGCAAAGCCCAAAGTGCACCTATTCGTATTGCTTGATTAACATCTACAAAATCTATGCCAAACTTCTCAAATTCCAGCAAGTTTTGAACCCGTAACGCTTTTACCTCGTTTAACTCTTCTGCTTTTTTCCAAAGATACATCTGCATCCGCCCTTCGTGGTTACCAAGTTTGTAGATTATCTTGACGCCAGGAAACCTTTTCGAAAGGTATTCCAAAAACTTTTTTCCAACCTCTACTTCTTTATTCAAATCTCGGTATTGAGGCTCTCGGACAAACGGGGAAACGGCGTAAAAGTCCATTATATCGCCGTTCAAAAGGATGCAATCGGGTTGCCAGCGGTAAATATAATCCAAAGCGATTTGTAGGTGCTCTTTGTGGTGGAATGGAATGTGGATATCATTGAGAACGGCAATCTTTTGATAAATCGGCGGGATTTCAAACTCTTGTTGTTCCGAATACCAACTATCAGGAAGTTGTAACTCTGGCTGGCAATCAAAATTCGTGCCAAAGTCTGACGTTTGAATATTGCCCAGCTCACTTTTCACCTTCCTGATGACTTTTCGTAATGCTTCGGGGTGGTAATTTGTATATCCGTGCTCTATCAAATATCGTGCCAATTGCCCTTGTGTCATATACGGGAACTTGACAAGGTGTTCCCGTATTATGTTTTCTAAATCAGGTTGCTTTTGCATTACTTGTATGATTTTAGTTTGACCTTTATTGCCTCCCGTTTTTCGAGAGCGTTCTCAATATCTCGGTCAACTACATACACTCGCCCGCTCCATTGTTCAATCGTTTTCCGTAATTCCGCAATTTCCCGCTGAATTTCCGCCGTCTCTACCCGAATTTCAACCTTACTTTGCTTTTCGATTTCCCTCAATTCGCTAATCTTCTCAACCCGTAACTTTTCGGAAACAATTTGCTGTAAGCGAGTGTTTTCGTCTATTATTTTGAATACTTTTTCCCAGCGTTCGCTATCTGTTACCGCCTCCGTTGCTAACATTTTCATTAGCCATTGACTTTCAACTTTAAATCGCTCAAACAAAATCCGTTCAATGTCTCTATCCCTAACAATCCACTCGGTCTCTTTTTCGCCTATCAGTGCCATCGTTGGTTGGTCAACCCGTCCACCAGAAGCAAAGGTTGAAAGTTGTCTAATTATCGGCGTGAGCAAAGCATTTATCCCCGCCGAGACTAATGCGTGAATAGCAGGTTGAAGCAAGAGTGTTGCAAGTCCACCCGTTATACCGAGTTGCTGTAATTGACCTAATACTATCGAAGTAATAGTCATTGTGGCATACTTTTTGAGGATGGCAATCAATGTTCCCATTACAGATTTCATTGCGTCTTTTGTTGCTTCCTTATTGCCTTCGGCAATACCCAAAACCATTTGTTCGACGCCAGCCTGTATCGTGTCGCTGTATGCCATCATAATATCCGCTTTCTCTTGGTATTGAGTGTTGACTTTGTCTAACTCAGCGAGTGTTTTCTTATATTCTTCTGTTTCGGTTAAGCCTTTTTCTTCGAGTAACCGTTTTTTCTCTTCAATTTGGTTTCTGGTTAGTTCTAATTCTTTAAGTTGTTGTTGTCGTTCGGTCTCTTGACGGAAAGCGTTTGCAACAATATCAATCATTGCCAACTCTTGTTGTTTCTTTGCTTCGAGTTCTTTTTCGTATCGTGAGTATGCCTCTTCTGTAATTACCTTTCGGTCGAGCAATTCTTTTTTCTTTGCCAACTCGCTATCGTATCGCTTCGTGATTTCTGCTTCCATCGTTTTGCGGGTCGTTTCACTTTCCGTCTCAATCAATTTCCGCTCCAAATCAAAGAACTTTTTCTGTTGTTCTAATTCTTTATCGAAGCGTTCTTTTTGTAGGTCAAGTAATTCTTTTGCTTGTTTTTCTTTTTCTTGGCGTTCCCAATTGAGGGCGTCGCTCAAAATCTTCTTTGTCTCTTCTATTTGTTTTTCTATGTTTTCTCGCTCTTTATCCCCGCCGGGTGTTGCGGGTAGTAGGGATAATTGCCCCTGCAATTCTTTCAACTTCTCACGGCTTGCTTTGATTAATTCGCCATAAAGTTCCTTTATCTTTGCATCCGCTTGCTCTTTGTGGATTTCGCCGATTTCAACATCGAGTTTCACGCCTTCGATTTGGTTTTTAATACCTTTCAGTCCTTCGAGCTGGTCTTTTGTCTTTTCGTTTTCCTCAACCATCGCTCGGTTCCGCTCAACTATTACATCCAGAATGTCTTTCTCAACCTTTTTCCTTTCGTCTTGCTTCAATTTCGTCTTCTTTGCCCACTCGATTTGCACCTCGCCCTTTTCGTTGGTGGAAATCTGAACACCATATATTTCTTTGTATGCTTCGAGTAAGTCGTTGGCATTCTTTATGTTCGTTTCTTTCAAGAACTTCTCTTTGTCTTCTTTGTTCATTGATAAGGAAACTATTTCCGCCTTCTTTTTCTCTATTTCCAATTCCAGCTTTTTCTTTTCGAGCCGTTCCTGTAATATCTGTGACAATGTTTTTCCCACACCCTCTGATTTCTTTTCACCACCAAACAACGCATCAACCTCTTTTTCTATATCATCAAGCATCTTGCCGTTCATGGCTAACTGCTTTGCCTGTATCTTTAAGATTTCAAGCCTTTTCTTTTCCTCTTCTGACAATGCTTGCCCCGATTTTTGTTTGTAAAGCAAGTCCATCAGTTCGTATTTGACTTTTGCTTTTTGAACATCGATTTCCTTCCTTGCACTTTCAACTATACTCTTTTGTTTGGCGTCTTCTATTTCTTTCAACATCGCCGACTTCTGCTGTTGTAATATTAATTCTTTTGCTTTGTCAGTTGTGATGCCGTATTTCTTTGCAAGTTCCCCTGCGAGATGGTCGAGGTCTTCTGCTTTGGAAGTATCAAACTCTATCCCGCCGAACTTGATTTTCTTTTTCCCAAGTTCAACACCTAATCGCTCCAAATCAGCCATCATCAATTCTATTTGCTCTTGTTCTGTCCGCTCAAATTCCTTTTTTTTCTGTTCGTATAGTTCAGCAAAACCTTTTTTGACTTCTGCTTTTGTTTTCGGGTCTTTTATAACATCTGCACCGCTTAAAGCCTTTCCATAAGCCTCTTGTAATTCCGCAAGCCCTTTCGCATTTTTCATAGTATCGATAACTTTCGTCATTGCATCTTGCAAATCCGCCATATTTGGGTCGAAGCCGTATAATTCAACTCTATAAGCGTCTTCGTTGTCAGCAATCGCATCTCTAACTTTCTTTGCGAGGTCTTCTGCTTTGACTTCTGTTTCGAGTTTGACTTGTTCGGTTCGCATTCGTATTTCTTCGACTTTGTATTGATAGATTTTTCCCGCTATTCCCTCAATTTCCTTCCTATTTTCCGCTCGTTTCTGGGATAAAAATTCCAACGCCTTCCCTTGTTTTTCTGCTTCAATGAACTCGGCTCCATACATTTCAATTAATTTCTCACGAAGTCGCCCCTCCTGTGCGAGGTCTTCTCTTGTCTTCTCTTGCTTGTTTTTAGTTTGTTCATACAATTCCAATAATTTGTCTCGGTTTTCAACCTGCTTTTTCAATTCGGCGTTGTAATTGATTTGCTCTTGCGTTGCCTTAATGTTGTTTTCAATCTCTTTTTCCCTTTCCTCGTTCGACTTATGGAAGTGGTTATAAAGCACGACACCCAATGCTACCAGACCCCCGATTGCTAAAATGTATGGCGTAAGTGGAGCCAAGGCACCCCAAATACTTGTTGCTAATGCCCGAAAAGAGAAAACCGCAACATTATTTGCCCCAATCACCGTCCAAGTCGCTGGGACTACATTTGCCAGCATTACACTTCCGAACCGCACCATTCCCTGCACTAACCCCGTTTGTAGTATGATATTTAACCCCGCAAGGCTTTGTATCAGCGGTGCAATTTGTGAAGTTAAACCCGTGAACATTTTGAACCACGACGGGAATTTGGCAAAAACGCTACTAATCATCATCTTGACTGCATTCGTTACCCTTTGTATAACAGCCCCTTGCGTATTCATCATAATGTTTGCCTGCTCAACCGCTGTATTTGTTCCCCCCAGTGAGAACCGCCACTCATTCAACACATCGAGGTTGCTCATCAAAATGCTTGCCGCAGTTTGCCCCTCTTCACCAAATATTCGCACTAATGCAACATTCCTTTCTGTATCACTTCCAAGATTTTGCAAGCCTTGACGAAGTTTCATAAGTGCCGCAGTTAAGCCTTCTGTATTAAGTGTCTCGGCTATATCAAACCCACTTATTTTCATTTTGTCAAGCACGTCTTGTATCAACCTTCGTTCGCTTGTTAATCTTGCTTGCAATCTTGTAATCACATTTCTCAACGCCGTTCCAGCTTCGGCACCGAATTTTCCACCACGACTCATTACCTGTATTGCCGCATTAACCTCCTCGAAAGAAAGTTTTGCATTCGAAGCTGCCGCACCTACTTGTTTCAACGCCTCCGCTACTTGTGGAATAAAAGCCGAACCCTGTTTTGCCCCTTCCGCCATAACATTAATCATTCGGTTTGCTTCTGCTAATACTTTTGGCGTATCGTTCAATGGAACTCTGAATTGTAAAAGTGCTGTTGTTAGAGCATCCATCGATTGAACAGCATCTAACCCTGATGCCTTCGAAAGTATATTGACATAATTGGCAAGACCTGCAACGGCGGGGATATTTTTGCCAAACTCAACTCCTAAACGACTTACAATCCCCAAAAAGTTTTCTAATTGTTCGGAAGTTGATGTTCCGTATTGAAAGGCAAGTTCTTTGCCAAGTTCTTTGAACTTTTGTAATTCAGACCCCACTATGCCCGTGAGTGCCGATAGTCTAGCTAACGCCTCTTCTGTCTTCCTTCCACTCTCGAAAAACTTATTGAACGAGTCAGCAATGGTGACAATACTATCGGCTATCATCTTGATGGAAAAGCCCTTGACAAAAAACTCGCTCCACTTCTGTCCTGCTGTTTTACCTGCTTGTGCACCAACATCACCACTTATTTGCTTGACCTTTTCGCCCTGCTCTTTGATTTTAGTATCGGAGACTTCGGGTTCGATTTTCTGAATTTGTTTGATAAGTTTCAGAAGTTCTTGTATCTTCTTTTGCAAGTCTTCAAAATGCCCCTGAAACTCTATTGGTATTGCTATTTTTGCTGTTCCTCCAATTGCCATTTTCCCTCCTATCCACTTTTAGCCAAATCAATTACTTCCTGCATTTTCCGATAAACCGCTCGCTCAAAAATAAGAATGTTCTCTTTCAATGTTT
>Ga0078972_1013564_pt1 | contig 13375 bp, 7 predicted proteins | sample YelNatPaOPGAMG01_FD_67568 | JGI IMG/M metagenome (GOLD analysis project Ga0078972, IMG submission 67568) | Hot spring thermophilic microbial communities from Obsidian Pool, Yellowstone National Park, USA - OP-RAMG-01 (SPADES assembly) (version 2) | ecosystem: Environmental > Aquatic > Thermal...
ATCAAGGAGTTTAGATATTTCTTCTTCTATTTTAATAAGTTCTATAAATGTTGGTGTCTTTTTAAAATCAACAATTAAATCAACATCACTTTTTTCTTTTTGCTTTCCTTCTGCATAAGACCCAAAAATCTTTATACTTTTAATATTATATTCTTTCTCCAGTTTTTCCCTATTTCTTTCCAGTATCTCCTTAATTTCTTTTATAGTTTTCATCGCCTTTCCTTAAACAAATAAAACTTCTTTTATTCTTTTTACTCAATCATCACATAAGGTTATTTTTATCTACAACAATTATTCACATTTAGGTGGCCAAAAAGTTCCAATAATAATCCAAGTTCCGAATTGTAAAATTGTTCCAACAAAAAAGTAAGTATCTCTTTTAGGTGAACATAGTTGATCAAAAAATCTTTCTTTAACTTTTAGTAATCCCTTTTCTTCACCATATTTGTCCTTCATTTTTCTATATAATTCCATAACTTCCCAATCTTCTATCATCATTTCATGTCCAGGACAATTTGGCTCTTCACAAATAAAATGATATTTAAACTTATAAGGAATTTTTTCTAATTTTGATGGGACATTACCGTCAAATAATCCAATCTGCTTTAAAGCCTCATTTTGTTTACTTGACCATGTATTACTACTTTTCTCCCAGTAAAAATCTTTTACCTCTTTAGGTTTTACAACAGATAAGGAAATATTTTTTTGTGATTGTTTCTGTAACCAGCACATTGTTTTAGTTCCTTTGGCTAAAACATATTTTTTTCTTTCTGTCCAGTTATTCTCTGTTCCTAAAGGTTTGCCTAAAATTTTTATGTCACTCACAGGTCTAAAACTTTCGGGCCTTGGGTCGCGGAAATTTTTTTCTACATCAACTTCAATCCACTGATATTTTTTATACCACTGTGAATAATCCCTAAATCTATAGTCAATTGGGTACAATCTTATCCAGGTGCCATCTTCTTTTACTCCAGCAGTACAGACAATTTCACGATACCTTGTTGAAGGGGTAGGATATGTTTTTACTGTAATCAATAGTTTAATTCTATCCATTGATTTTTTTTACTGTCAAAGTTTATTATTGGTAAATTGGTTAAATCCTGTATTCTTTTGGCTAATCTTAATCTATGGCAGAAATCAGGTGATTTTTCATAACACATTAAAACTGATGGTTGTTTCTTAAAAAAATTTGATATTTTATTGACAACATCCTTTTTTCTATTCAATATAGAAGAGTAATATACCCACAAATTCTCAAAAGAAAAAGTTTTTCTATATTCTTCTTCAATGCCTAATTCAGGAATATTTATGTATTCTATACCAAATTCAGGAAGATATTTTTTTAGCCATGAATAATTAAAACCATATTTATAAGAGAAAGGTTTATTCCGGACATCTAAAACTGTTTTTATATCCTTTTTAATTAAAATGTTTATAAATGAATCAATAGATAGACCTTCATATCCAATAGTATAGATGGCTTTTGGCGTGGTTTGTTTTTTGTATTTATATGATTTTGCAAGTATTGAATGGATAGTATAAAAAGGATATTTTTTATAAATGAGATCGAGCAGGTCTTTCTCAACCATATTTGAAAACTTATTTACAACATCCTGTATTACACATTTATAAATAATTTCGTCCGTAAATGATTTAATAGAATTGTAATCAATATTGATTAAATTCTCCTTGATATTTATCCAACCATTTTTATTAAACATTCTCAAATCTTTATCCATTTCAAATGAATAAGGACCATATTTATATGGAACAAAATCATAAAAATTAATTTTTTGAGAAAGTAAGAAAGATAATTTGAATATTTTTAACCTTGAACATTCTTTACTTTCAAGAGCGACTAAAAGATTCAATAATATCTTTTGTTTCCAATTGAGGAATATATTTCTATTTTTCACAATTAACTCCTTTAATTAAAATCATACACTTTATAAATTTCATAGTCAATTTCTCTTAAATGTTTTTTCTCTCAATGTTTTATTAATTGTGCCATTAGTTTTTTTAATTTTTTAACTCTCAACTCCTTACGAACATCGGAGGTTAACAGGACACTTTTAAGAGATTTTTAATTAGCGAATAATACCTATCTTTTTAAATAGTTTTTCCGGCCAGTTTTTATCATCACACAAAAATAAAATATTCTTTTCCTCAAATTCTTCTTGTTTGGGAAAGTTTACTGCCCCTCTTTTTAAATCCTCATATTTTGTAGTTGATAGTAAAAAATATTCCAATCTAATATTCTTATTTTCTCTCTTATTGACTTCTTCTTCTATTTTTTTAATGGTGATAATTTCACTGTTAGAAGAAGTGGCAAATATTATTTTTTCATCATTTAATTTTTTTGAATGTTCTAAACCATGTGGTTCTAAAAACACAATTATTTGTTCATTTTTCTTTTTAATCCACATAATAAAATCCGGGAAAAATTTAGACCATTGAAGTTGAAATCCCATTCCTGATTTTGGAAAGTTTCTTAAAAGATAAATTTCAAAATCCTTAAACGCCTCTTTATTTCTTTTTAAATATTCTCTTAATCCTTTAATAAAATCTTCCTCACTTTTTTCAAGTCCTTCAGGTGTGATTTTATCAATTTTTTTTGATCCTTTAATAAGTATTGGCAAAAATAAATGTTCGTCCATATAAACTCTTGGTAATTCATCGTTTTCTTGTTTGTATAATTTATTTAGATTTTTCACCAATTTTTTTATTTTTGCAATTAGTTCCTTTTCATCTTTTTTGATTTGAATAATATATCCTTTTTTGTTTTCAGCAGTGAATGGAAATAGTAGTTGCTCCTTGTATTCTTCGGCAGTTTTATAAGTAAGATTTTTAGTTTCAAATTTACCAAAAGCCCTTTCATAAAATTTTTCAATATATTTTTTAATCATTAAAATTGCTATATCTTCCAATTTTTCTATATCTTTGTTAGTTTTCACTTCAAAAGTATCTTCCGGCACTATTAATCTAAACTTATCAGTAGGAAGTAATTTTTGAATAATATCCTTGTCTATAATTAAATTCCAATATCTTTTAGAACGTTTCCATTCATATATTTCCTGCCAGATTTTATTCCAGTTGAGTAAATCTATCTTATCCTCAGGGAAACATATTGGTTCTATCCTGGGTTTTACTTCATCAGTTTTTATTCCAACGACTTCGCCTTTTTCTTCTCTTCTTTCTTTTGCCTCATAGATTGAAATCCTTGGCACAAGGTCAATTGTGATATAAATTTTATCATCATTTTCAAGTTTCAGAACCTCTTCTTCAAATTTTTTATTTTCATTTTTATGTAAGATATTAAGTTCTTTCCATTTATTTTCGTGCTGCATCTTTATCGGTATTTCTATAGGTTCAAATTCAACCTCTTCTTTTCTTATTGTCTCTAAAAATTTTTTTAAATAATTAGCATTGATACTATAAATATTAAGTGTTTCAAGATAACGGATTTCATTACTTTCTTCACTTCTTTTAAGAGACATATTTTTGCCCTTTAATCTCACTCCTCTACCAAACAACTGTATAATCTGTGGTCCTTGTCCTTCACCAATATTTAAAAGTCCCATTGAAGATACACGCCAGGTATCCCATCCTTCTATGAATTTCTTTGCTCCTATAAGAATATTAATTGTAGAATTTTCTTCTTTTATATTTGCAAAAAGAGAATTTAATGTTACATCTGTTTCTACAACAAACCCTTCTTCTTTAATTTTTTTCTTAAATTCTGAAACATCTCCAATATTTATTACTCCGAAATAAGAGTTTTCTGAAATTCTTAAACCAAACTCACCTTCTGCATTTTTTAACTCATATATGGATAGTTTTCCCCTACCATTAAAAACTTTACTGTATAAATCATCTAAATTAATTCCTTTCTGTTTAAGATATCCAAACTTATTACTAAAAACATCCTTATCTTCTTCATCTTTAATCCCTGTATTTCCGGACAGAATTGTTTCAACCAATTCTTTAAGCCATATTTCATCGTTTATCACTTTATTTATAAATTTCAAAATTTTAATAACATCTGAAAGCGTTTCTTTTCCTTCTTTAACTACTTCTTTTGATTTTTTCTTTCCGGTAACAGTTGTTCCAACAAAAATCCACAGGGGTTTTTCAATATTAGATAATTTAACTAAATCCTTTTTATTTTCATATACCAGAAGTTGTTCATAAAAAGATAGAAGATTTGCCACAAACATCATTTCTTCAAATTTTTCTCCTGAAATCTTTGTTTTTTTTGAATCTACATTTGCAACAAAAAAATCCTTTCCATAACCATCTAAATAAAAGTATTTGTAAGAATAATCAAAAATTATGGCTTTGGCATATTCTCTTAAAGTTTCTTTATTGTTTTCACTTAAAATCTGTCCAAATGTAGCACTATATTCAAATACAAACCCATTTTCTGCAAGTTTATCTCTTAATTTAGCCCACTTTTGTTCTTCTTTTTTCTTACCTTTATGTCCTTCATCAACAAAAATAAGATTTTTACCTTCAAAAGTATCAACTGAAAGAGTTACACCAGCACCTTTCTTTTCTTCAACAAATTTTGTCATTTCAATAACAAGGACTTCATCTATACCTTTTAAACTATTATTATTTGAACTACTATAATAAAGTTTTGCAGGTATTCCACTTTTCTGTAATTCATCAAAGTGCTGCTGTGAAAGTCCTTCATTTGGAGTTATAAAAAGAATATTATCGGGTGAGAATAAATTGTATTTGAAAAACTGATGGTAATTTATGTGAGCAATAAGTGTTTTACCAGAACCTGTAGCCATATAAAATGCAAGTTTCCTTAAATCATTTTGCGTAAACTCACCAATAATATTTCTTACATCTTCATCTTCATAATTTTTAAAAAATTCATTTAGTTCATAAATAAACTCAAATTTCCTATTTTTAAGATTATCTAAAACAATTTCAGTAAAAAGTATTGCAAGATATTGGAAATATTTTAAAGAAACATCACCTCTTTTGTAGTTTATCTTTCGGACATATTCCTGAATATTAAAATCATATCGTAAAAGGTCATTTTCAGAAATTTTCCTGTTAGAAAAAGCAGATATTAAAATGTTTACGAAATGTGTTTTTCCATCACTATCAATACCTTCTTGAGCATCTTTTAACTTCTGCTGTAAGTCCTTAAAATCACTTACTCCAAAAAGAGAAAGCAAGTATTTATTTAAAATAAAGTATTTTTCAATCTTCATAACAAAATCCCTTGTTTTTTAATTTCTCAATAACAAAATTTTTAACTTTTTCTGCTATTTCTATAGATTCTTTCGCTTCATTAATATCCGGAGTATAAAACTCTTCAGGATATCTTGTATCTATTGCATATTGTGTTAATTTATCCACATTCATTTCAAAAAAAATCTTAAAATCAGGGTCTAATTCAACACATTCATTTATCAATTCTGTTAGGTCATGAGTTTTTCTAAAAGGTTTTCCAGAAAAGGTTAGATATGCTTTTAAATATTTTTCAACACATTGTTGAGAATGGAAGCAAACTGTATTTGTAAATGGTTCTGGTGCACTTAATTCATCCTTTGCAGTTTTTAAATCTCCTTCAGCAAGGATTATCCACTCTCTTGTCCTCTTTTCATTCATAATACTTTTCCTTCTCTTAAGGCATAGTAGGTAATATAACCAACATTGTCTTTCTTCTCTTCAAACTCTCTAATAGAATTAATGATAATATCATTGGGTATTTTTAATTCTGCGAGTTTCCTTTTTATTTTAATGATAATGTCCCACTTCTTTTTTCTGTCTAAATCTTTATCAACTATAACCAAAAAATCCCAGTCACTATCTTCTTTCGCATTACCTTTTGCTCTTGAACCAAAAAGAATTATTCTTAAAACTTTTAATCCTCTATTTTCAATTGTTTCTTTTATTATTTGTATTGCCTTTTCCATTTCATCTTTCCATCAATTTTTTAAAATCGGGTTCTATATATCTTATTTCAACTTGGAAATCGCCAAAATCTGGTGTTAAAACTGTATTTTCTGGACAATTGAGATAGACAACTTGTGGTCTCCAATCTTTTAATTCTTTTTTGATAAACTCTTTATCTTTTTTTGCCTCTTCTTCATTACCAGATAATTCTCTCCAGACAATTGCATAGGTTTGCCCTTCTTTTTCTCCTGAAATAAAAAGGTAATCTTTATCATTATTTTTTCTTTTTTTAATCTTTTTTAATTTTATGCCCAAAAGATAATTAAATGTTTCTGGAATATCTACAATAACTTCCTGTGGTTCTCCAACTTCTGAAAGATTAATTTTTAATTTATAAGCAAATGGATTTTTTAATTCTTCAATATTTAACAAATATGGGCTATCTTTTGTTTCAAAATCAAGGAAGTATTTAATAAGGTATTCCTCTTTGAATAAATTTTCTGCTTTTTGGTCCTCTTTTAGTTCAATGTTATCAAGAGAATCCTCGTATTGTTCAATTATTTGATATTTGAAAAAGCCGCCTGCTGTTTTTTCATTATATTTTTCTTTTACATCCTTTTCTTTTGAAATCCCTGATTTATCATAAGATAAAACTTTTTTCATTCTTGGCAAAACTACTGAATAAAAATGTTCTCCCATCTCAACCCCAATCCATTTTCTTTTAAGTTTATGTGCTACTGCTGTTGTTGTGCCACTTCCTACAAAGAAGTCCATAACCAAATCGCCTTCGTTGGAGGTAGATTCAATGACGCGTTTTAAGAGGATTTCGGAGTTTCTAGTAGGAAAATTTGGATCTTGCTCATAACCTGGTATTTCGGTCCAGTTATTATTTATTTGATTATAAAGACTAAAAATTTCTCCTTCGAAATTTTTGTTTCCGCACTTAGGGCATTTTCCCAAAAAGTTGTCTTTATTTCTGTTCGTAATTATATAGTTACAATTGGCACATTTAAGTCTTGCTATTTCATTTTTAACAGCTATATCAAGATTTTCTTGCGAAAATGCCCAATGTCTTCCTGTGGGTGGATAAAGTTTTATCCCAAAAATTTCCCTATATTGAATTGTTTTTTGTTCTCCAGGCATACTTAAGAATGGCATCCATAATGTTTCCTCCAACAGACTTTGTATTTTTTGATATTCTTCTTTATTTAAAAATTTCCTTAAAGTATTCAAAGTCTCTCTATACGCTTTAACATGTTCTTTTTCAGTTTCTAAAATTGATAGCATGCCTTTATCTAAATTTTTGAAATAAAAAAACAAGGAATCTGTTTTATTTAATAATCTATTTTCTGCCTTTCGTGTTTGTAATCCCCTTTGAATAGTTATTTCATTCCTAAAATTCTCTTCTCCAAAAATCTCATTCATCAATGGTCTCACAAGCCAATTGCCGTTGTAATCGCATCTGACAAAAATGCTTCCTTTTTCATTCAATAAATCTCTTGCTAATCTCAATCTATTTTCAAGCATGCTTATCCAAGTTGAATCTTTATATTTGACATTGTAAAGATAATCGGCATCTTGTTCTTTGTTAAAAGGTGGATCAATATAAATTGTCTGGACTTTTTCTCTATATTTTTCTAACAATAAGTTCAATGCCTGCCAGTTTTCAGATTTTATGAGTAAACCATCAAGTAAGTCATCTAAATCTTTTTCTTCAGTAAGTTTTTCAAGAAGTTTTTCTTTAAATTTAGAAGAAAAATATTTTGTATCAACAGGAAGTTTAGAGTTTTTTAGGTCTTCTTTATTTTTTGGTATTTCAAAACCCAACTCTTCCCACTCTTTCTTTTGTTTTTTATTCTTCCAAATTTCCTCATAAAATTCTTCCGGTATTCTATCAGTTGTTATTACATATTCTGTTTTAATTACAAACTTTTTCTTTTCCCATAATCTTTTCTGGAAGTTTTCAATATGAGAGAGAAAATTAATAATTTCTTCACCAATTTCTCTTACTACTTTTGCTCTTGTTATGTGTTTATCTAAAAATCTCTCTTTTTCAATTGTGTTAATATCTAAAACTTCTGCCTTAATAAAATAGTCAAGTTGTTCAGAAAGAAAATTTTTAAGATTTTTATGAATAAAGTAATCTCTTGTGTTTTTAGCAGTGAATCTATTAAGGTGATGGTCTAACAAAGAGATAGAATTCCCTTTTGAATCTTTTTTAAGTTCTTTTAGCAAAAACCTTTTTATTGTGTCATCTTTAATTTCATTTATTATTCTTTCTTTTATTATTTGATTTAGAGTTTCCTGTTTAATTTTATTTTTATTCTCTTCATCGCCTTCCTCTTTATTTGTCTCAGAACCTTTAAATAGAGATTTATAGTTTTTAAGAATGCCTTCGTTTTCATATAATTCTCTATATTGAAATCTAACAATTATTTCTTTATCTTTTTCCTCAATTGGATTTTCATCATCAAGTATGAAAAATCTTTGTTTTGTTGCTTTGTTTGAACCCAATTCTTCCTTTGCTGAAACTGTTCTGAAAATAATTTTATAATTATTTGCTTTAAAAGCATAATCTCTAAAAAGGAGTCCTGTTTTTATATAATATTGTTCAGAAGTTGCCCAATATAATTTAACCTCTTCTCCATTATATGGAATAGCATATTTATAGTTTTTTATAGAATATCTATGTTGTGGTATAAAATCGCCTTCTTCATAATATCTTGAAAAGAAATTATAAAGGTCATTAAACACCTGATGTTTTATTTCTTCAATTTTATCAAACTCTTCTTTTCTCTTTTTTGTTTCAAGATATTCCTCCCCAAGAGGTGTCTTTTTAAATTCATCCTTCAAGTCATAATTTGGAGTAAGAGCATTGTCCCCAAAATTTTTTGCTATCTTTTCCTTTACTTTTTCAAATTCAGTATTTACATCTTCTAAAAATTTTTTTTTGTATTTTCCAAAGGACTTTTCAACAATTTCAGGTATACTATCTTCAATAAATTTCCTGATCTGTTCTCTTTTATAATTCAAAATTCTATAAATTCCAAAATCAAGGTCTGAAGAATCAAATTGAAAAAGTTTTTTTAGAAGATCCTGAAATTTTTCCAATTGCTCACTCATATTTTTTTCCCTTTTTATACTATAATATTAAACCTTTTCCAATATTTTTTCAACCAAAGTTTTTTCTTTAAGAATACCCTTATAAAATAAACTTACAAAATTTTATCAGATTTTATATGGAGTAAATTTGTCCCTAAAAAAATGATGTTAAAAGATATGGTTTGATATATTTTCTTTATAGCACATACTGTTAGATGCATCTTTAATAATTCTTAATGGCTTATCTGAGTCAAAAAATCAACATCGGAGGAAATAACTTAAATTTTAAAAAGAAGACAAAATATTAACAATTAGGGGTGGTAATCCATAAAATATTAACCAATTTTATATCCGAACTAATTTTCTGTTTTTTGCTTTTCTAAATCTTTTAACTTTTTATTTTTTTCTTCTTTTAGATTTTTTATTCTTTCATTACATTTCTCAATTTGTCCTTTTATTGCCGGAATTATTTTTTTCTTTTCTTTATCCTCGGATTTTTCAATATCGTTCAATTGCTTTTGTGCATTTTCTAATTCTTTTTCTTCCTTAAATATTTTATGTTCATAACTTTTTTCTATTTTATTTTTTATAGTGGCATATTTTTTTTCTATTTCCTTTTTGAATTTTTCAATTTCATTTTCTTTGCGTTCTACAACAATTCTTTCTACTTGGTTTTTAATTTCTTCTATTTTTGTAAGATTTTCTTTAAAAATACTACTTTGGGTTTGATTAAGGGATTCTATGTTATTGACGCTTATTTTTTCTAAAAAGTATTCACATAAATCATTTCTTTCCTTTCCATCTTTATCTATAAACACAGGGATAAGAATTTCTTTGTTTTTCACATATATTGGTGATGTAAGTTCTAAAACATAATTAAACATCCATCCACTAAAAGAAAAATTTCTTTCATCGTCTATAAACTGTAAAGCGCCTGCATTACCAAAACTTTGTGGACTTTTACCTCTAAGAAAATATGGTTGTTTGCAATATATAAGAATACTTTCAAATAGTGGATGTCCAAATGAAGAAAATTCCCATTTATCTGAATCTTTGTCAGGATTAAATGTTACAAAATATTCAGGACATAAAGAGTTTTGTGTTATTTTCTTTATATCTTCTATTAAAACCTCGGGTAATTTAAAATGATATACTTCAATTTCTGGATAATTTTTTTCAATTTTACTTGATGGATATCTACTTAAAAATTCAATTGTAAATTTTTCTATTTCTTTTAAAGAAAGTTTTTCTTTTTCGTATTTAGGCAATATTTTTTCTACCATGTCATTTCTAAAACTATTCATATCCATTACAAAATCCTTCAATTTTTCCTCTGTTTCTAACGCTTTTTGGATTTTCAATTCTAAATCTTTTGCATAAAGTTCTAATTGCTCTTTGTTTTGTTCCATAATTATTTTTATTATCTCTTCTTCTGTTTCGCCTATAATAGGGTCTAAATTCCCAATATAAGTTTCAAATAAATTTATTCTTTCTTGTAAAATTTCTACAATCCTACCTTCAATAGTGTTTTTTATTGCAAAATTATGAATTTCTATATCTTTTGTTTGTCCTATTCTATCCAACCTCCCAATTCTTTGTTCAATTTTCATTGGATTCCATGGTAAATCATAATTAATCATGATATGGCAAAACTGTAAATTTCGTCCTTCTCCCCCTGCTTCTGTAGATATCATTATATTTGCATAATTCTTAAATTTTTCTACTGCTTCATCTTTTTCTTCAGATTTCATTTTTCCATTATAAACTACCACTTTATATTTTTTTGAAAGTTTATCATTCAAATATTCCTGGGTCGCTAAAAACTGTGTATAAATCAAAATTTTTTCTTTGTCGTTTTTCTTAAAAATTTCTTCCACTATTTCTTCTAATTTTTTAAATTTTGAATCATCAACTTTTGTTTTTACATATTCGCCTTCTTTAATAAGTTTATCTATTATTTCAAGTTCATTTTCTATCTCTTTTTCTGATGGGAGATATTCCCTTTTCAATAATTCTTCTAAATCTTTTAAATCAATTTCTGCCTTTTCTTCAATTTCTTCTTTTATATCATTAATATTGTTTTCTTTGTTATTTTTATCCAGTAATTTCCCTTCTTTTATTTCCTTTAATTTATCTTTCAATTTTTCTTTTCTCCTTTTTAATGCAGTTAATAGAGTATAAATGCTACTTGTAAGAAGTTTTTGAAATATAACCATAACAAACCCTTTTGCTTTATCATTTGTTTTTTCTGACAATAAATATTCATTTTTAGTGTAATCAGTAACTAAATTATAAAAATCCATTTCTTTTGAAGTAAATTCAACATAGTGAAGTTTTGCCTTTCTTACAAAATGCACTCCCATTAAGGATTGAAAAAGTGGTCTTCTTCTGTTTCTTACCATTAGATTACATAAAGGATGAAGTGAAATAAGAGATTCTTTGAATTCTTCAATTTCACTTGGGGTTAATTTTTTATAAGTATTTTTGCTTTTTTCTAATTCTTCGATCAACTTATCAACTTCCTCAATTGATTTTTCAGAATAATGATTAATAATATATTCTATAGGGAAAGTTTTTTCAAACAAAAATCCAAAATTCCACACCTCCTTTTCTTGTTTAATTAAACTAAATTTTCCATTTTTCTCAATTTTGAATGTATTTTTAAACTTTTCATGTAAGGGAGGAAGTTTCTCCTTATAATATTTTTTAATTTTTTCTATAAATTTGTTAAATATTTCTTTATCAATGCTATGATTCTCATATAATATTTTAAATATTCTATTTATTCTTTCAGTGAGAAAAGATGTTAGGTAAAAATAATGTTCATCAAAATTTAAAAGTTGTAATAAAGAAGCAAATTCGCATTTTTCTAATTGTAAAGGGGTTGCTGTAAGAAGCAACATAAAATCACAATTAAAAGCGAGTTCTTCCCCAAGTTTATATGTTTTTGTTGTCTTATCTGTTTTTCTTCTCAGATGATGTGCCTCATCAATAATAACTAAATCCCAGTGAATTGAAGTAATATCTTTTCTATTTTTCTCTTCCCTTGCAAATTGCAAAGAGCAAATAATTTGGTCAGAAATTCCCCATGGATTTCTTTCTGGAAATTTTTGTTTAAGTTCTTTTAATTTAAAAAAATCATATTTTTCAAAGGTCTCATTAAATTTTTTTTTCAGTTCCTCATCCCACTGATTAATTATACTCGCAGGAACTATTATTAAAATTCTTTTAATAACTCCTATTGTTTTTAATTCCTTCAAAATTAATCCTGCTTCTATAGTTTTGCCTAAACCAACTTCATCCGCTATTAGAAATCTAAAACAACCTTCTTTACATACTTTATGAACTACTGAAATTTGATGAGGATAAATTTGTACCTTAGAAGATATTAAAGAAGGAAATTCACCTGTTTTATATTTATGAGATAACCAATATGCTTTAATTTTAAATACACAATCTTTAATGTCTAACTCATCAAAAGATGCTTTTTGTATTTCTTTAAATGGATCGCAGGTAAAAGGAATAAGGTCTTCTTTTCCTATAATTAATTCTTCATTATTTCCAAAGTCAACTTTAAAATTATTACGAGGTAGTATTTCTAATATTTTACCAATTCTTTTCTTTGTCCTTGAAAAAACACTTTCACCTACTTTTAATTCATCTAATTCATTCATATTTAATTCAAATTTTTAATTTTTAAAATGACCCTTCTCTTTATTTTAACATTTTTTTAACTCAAGTAGTATAGGTGAATTGCCTCACGAAAATCTAATTGAAACTTTTCTCACTTTCTTAAAAATAAGGGATAAAAATGGTGAGAAAATGAGAAAGAAGATAGAGACGAAAAAGGGAGTAAAATAGGTTAGTAAGAAAGTTTAAATGAGGTATAAAGAATTAAAGAAAAAAGAGAAAAGTAAAATTTTAGATTCTCACATGAGGTAATAGACCTTTCTTACTTCAAAATTAATCTTATACAATAAACTTACAAAATTTCATCAATTTTTATATGGGGTTAATTTGTTCCTGAGAAAATGATGTTAAAAGATAATGAGGGAGTATGAACTTTTTTAAAATTTCTTTTTCAAAAATTATGTATTCTTATTGGGTGGATAAATCTGCCCTGATTAATCCTGCTCCCTGCTTATAAGGTCCAAACCTAAAATTTTTACTTCATTTTTAAATTATATTCACATATAAATTCAGTATATTGAAATTATAATTTTGGGGGGATAGGAAGATATTTTTGAAAAATTAAGAAGTTCAGGCCCAATTTATATGGTTATTTTTTAAACAACAAAAATATAGGGTTAATAGAAATGAATAAAAAATTTGATATTAAGGATTTCATACGCAT
>Ga0078972_1013566_pt1 | contig 13374 bp, 15 predicted proteins | sample YelNatPaOPGAMG01_FD_67568 | JGI IMG/M metagenome (GOLD analysis project Ga0078972, IMG submission 67568) | Hot spring thermophilic microbial communities from Obsidian Pool, Yellowstone National Park, USA - OP-RAMG-01 (SPADES assembly) (version 2) | ecosystem: Environmental > Aquatic > Thermal...
CCCGCAACTCGGGAGCACGCTATGGATCCGTTCAATCTCGCACGTTTCCGCGAGGCCCAGGCTGGCGTCTTCGAGGCCGCGCGCGAGGAATTGCGCGCCGGGCGAAAGCGCAGTCACTGGTTGTGGTTCATGTTCCCGCAGCTTCGGGGCCTCGGCGGGAGCGAGATGTCGCGGACTTTCGGAATCGGCTCGCGCGCCGAGGCCGAGGCTTATCTCGCCGATCCCGTCCTGGGGTCGCGACTGATCGAATTGTTCGAGATTATCCTGGCCCATGAGGGCCGGACCGCGCGCGAAATTTTCGGGACGCCCGACGACCTGAAGCTGCGCTCCTGCGCGACGCTGTTTGCGGCGGTTTCCGGCGCCGCCTCGCCTTTCACGACGGCGCTCGACCGCTTCTTCGCCGGCGAGACGGACGCGCGCACGCTCGGTCTGCTCAAGGCCGCCGGGTGATTCTTGCCATGCGTCGACGCCGCTGCTACCTTTTCACGGCGCGGGCCGGTTTAGCTCAGTTGGTAGAGCAACTGATTTGTAATCAGTAGGTCGCGGGTTCGATTCCTGCAACCGGCACCAATGAAATTAAGTGTTTAGCGCGAATTATTGAAGGCGGGAAAATTGAGCCAAATTCAGCGGGGGGATACGTAAGGGTAACGGGGCAGCGACGAGAGCGGCCTCAACGTTGAAGCCCAACATCAAGGAAAGTTCGATGAACCTCCGCTACATCAATGCGCCAGACGCGCCCCCTCCGGCCGCTGCTTACACGCAAGCGATCCAGGTCTCGGAGAACACGCGCACGCTCTACATTAGCGGGCAGGTCGGCCAGAGGAAGGATGGCGCGATCCCTGACGACATTGGGGAGCAGAGCCACATCGCTTGGCAAAACCTCGAAGCACAGCTCAAAGCTGCGGGAATGACGTTGGACAATTTGGTAAAGATCACCACGATCATTCCGAATCATGGCGACATCGGCGCAGCCCGCGAGGGACGCGCCAAAGTGCTGGGCGACCGCAAGCCGGCCAGCACGCTAATTATCGCCGGCCTTGCCGATCCGGCTTGGAAGATTGAGGTCGAAGGCGTCGCTGTCGCCTGAATCCCGAATATTGCTCGCGGCCTACCTCTTGTCCGGAAGGTCCGGCCTCTTGTAGCCCCCGGCTATCTCTGTCGCGCCCTTGGCCGGCGGCTTCCGCATGATGACAAAGCCGCTTTTCTCCAGGCGCTCGATAAGGCGCTCGGCGACAATCCCGGCCCTCAGCTCCGGCTCGTTCCTTTCCCTCTTCCGACCGTCGCGCGTGAGCGCAAACGCGAGCGCCGCGATTAAGTCGTCACGGCGAGCAGGCTTGAGTTCGCCGACCCTGCGCCAATTGGTGGCGCGGCGGCGCGAACATAACAAGAACATTCGACTTGGGACGCTTGGGTCGAAGGGCGCAATAAAATCCGCGTTGATCGGAAGCCTCGAACGCGGTCTAGTCGCCTTGCGCGCTATCGCGCGAGAGGAAAAGCGAATGCCTATCGGGACGGTAAAGTGGTTCAACCCACAAAAGGGATTTGGCTTCATCCAGCCGGACGGCGGCGGACCTGACGTTTTTGTCCATATCAGCGCCGTCGAGCGCGCTGGCTTGTCCACTCTGAACGAGGGCCAGAAAATCAGTTACGAAATGACGGCCGACCGCCGCACCGGCAAATCTTCGGCAGACAACCTGAAATCGCCCGGCTAGGCTATTCGCTCTTCCGGGCGGGTTTGCGGGATGCTGTTGCAAAGAAAAGCCTCGCCGGGGGTGCGGCGGGGCGATGTTTTTTGGTGATCGTCGGTTACGGGCGGCAATCCCGACGCTCCAAGGCTTGCGCCGCACTGTCCTTGAGGGCTTCCCGTCCCAACCAATGTCCTTACCAACGCCAGCGCGTCCTCCGCCAGTGACAGGGCGAGTTTGGCCGTCTCCGGCGTCTCGGCGCACTCGTCGAGCGGGAGCGCCTTCTCGGCGATCCCGCGCGGCGTCCGCGCCCTGGTGGCGGCGACGCATTCCAGGGCGAGCCGTTCGCGATCGAACACCGCCGGCAGGGCGTCGCCCGTTTCGTCCTTCCCGGCCTCGGCGTCATAGGCCGCCACGGCGGCGCGCGCGGTCGCGCAGGCGGCGATCACCACGGCGTCGGGCGAAGGGGCGGCGGTGTCATGGCTCATCGCTGTCTCAAGCATGGCCGGCCTCAAATCGCTTCGAGTTCTTCGGCGCACATGCCGGCGAATTCGCCGAGCAGGGCCCGCGTCATGTCTTTGTCCCAATCGAGTTCTTTCCCCGGCCCGCGCCAGCCCTCGCACATGACATGGACGAGAAGGGCGCGGACCTTGGCGGCCCGGCCGGCTTGCGTCGTCGTGGGGATCGCCGCGAGGCGCCAGGATGTGGCTGTTCCCTCCCCCCTTGTGGGGGAGGGCTAGGGAGGGGGCGGTCCGGCTTGGACGCCTCTCAACATTTATGGCTACGTCTTGTGGCGCCCCCACCCTTCCCCTCCCCCACAACGGGGGAGGGGAACGGCAGCCGCAGAGCCCTTCCTTTTTTATTCACCCGATTGCCCTGGTGCGAGAGGTGCAAACTCTTGTCCGGCCCACATCTTTTCTGTATGCTCATTCTATGGCAAAGTCAACTATCGGCATACAAAAATTAAGGGGACGCCCCAAAGTCGGAAAGACTCCAATTTCTGCGGTCCGGCTTCCGGACGGCCTCCGAGCGAAGATTGACGCCTGGATCGCCGCGCAGTCTGAACCGCGCCCATCGCGATCCGAGGCTATCCGCCGCCTTGTCGAGCAGGCGCTCGGCGGAACCGACGCAGGGTTTATCGCCATCGAGGATTTGAACGCCAGCAACGACGAATGAGCGTCGCTGCGGGCGATTTTAGGGGGAGCCACCGTGCGAGACTTCATTTACGATCAGTCGGCGGGAAGGCGCATCGCGTATTTAGAAAGCGGCTCGGTGTTCGCGGACGCGCCTGGCAATCCGAAAATAGCGACGGTGCGCGCTGGAAACGTTTATGATTTAGATGGGAATTTGGTCGGCCATCTCCAAGGCGAACACGTCATCGGGCTTCGGACAGAGGAAATGCCGGTCGGCTTTGCCCGGCTTTTTCCTCTCCGGGATAGTCGCGCCTGATTCCGCAAAGGGAAGGCGTCGAGTTCGTCGCCGAGAACGGCGGCGGGGCCGGCGTGAGGCTGAGGAAGGCGAGGCCGGCGGCGATCCAAGTTAAGGATTTGAGCGCGAGCAACGGCGAATAGGCGGCGCTGCTGTCCCCGTCCGATTCTGTTAGGCGGGCGCTGCGAAATGCGCCAAAATAGTTTTTCATCTAACTCGGGAGGATCAAATGGCCAAAGGGCAATTGAAGGGCAATAAGGAAGCCAAGAAACCCAAAGGCGAAAAGCCGAAAGGGGAGGCGTCCGCCTACAAAAAATCTCAGGGCAAAGGTGGGCAGCCTATCAGCCTTCCGGGCAAGAAAGGGTAACCGGTCAACGCCAAGTCTATCCCGCCGACGAATAGCGCGACGCTATCCTTTACAGCGTGAGGACGAACGCCTCGCACGGCTCGCCCCGGACGAATGCCAGCAATAGGCCTAGTACGAGGGCGATGATCCGGTCAGCTATGTTGTGAACCTTATGCGACATTCCCGCGCGTGGGGGAGACATCTCGCGCTGCTTGCGATCGCCTACGGATTACCTCCCCTATCGCCACCAGCAACACGTTTAGAATAACGATCATGATCGCAAGCGCGTCAAGGGTCGGCGATAGATGGAACCTGAAGTCGGACGCCACGAGAATCGAGAGGGGTTGGGTGCGCCCGCTGAGGAATGAGGTGACTACGTATTCGGACGAGGAGAGCACGAAGGCGATGAAGGAAGCCGCTACGAGGCCATTGCGCATGAGCGGTAAGTGCACGCGGGAGAATGTACTCCAGCCATCTGCGCCGAGATCGGCGGCCGCCTCCTCGATGCGCGGATCGATTCGGATCAGCACCGAGGCCACCACCAGGGTCGTGAAGGGAAGAATGATAAGGGATTGGCCGATTACAATAGTGAGAAGGCCCTTGGCTATCCCGAGATCGGCCAGAAGGATCAGGTGCGACACCGCCAGGATGATCTTTGGGATGAAGAACGGCGCCGCCAATAGCAGCAGGAACGCCGGCTTGAATCGGAACGCATAGCGTGTCGCGGCAAGCGCCGCCATGGCTCCGAGCGTGCTGGATAGCAGCGCCGTCGGCAGGGCCACTTCCATCGTCACGCCGAAGCCGCCTAGCAGCCGACCATCGCCAAGCACCTGCCGGTACCACTCCAGCGTGAAACCCCGCAACGGGAAGGCGATCATCTCCGAAGCGTTGAGCGAGAAAATCGCGACAACGGCGATGGGTAAGTACATCAAAGCGTAGACGCCGACGACATAGCTCTTGAGAACGCGCTCCATCGTCATTCTCCTGCGAGCAGCGCGCGCCCCAGCGTGGTTCTCGACAGCGCCAGCCCCACGGCGGCGACGAGCGCGAGCATCGCGGCGAGCAGACTCCAGGCGATCGCAGAACCCAAGGGCCAATCGAACGCCGTTCCAAACAGATCATTTATGACGCTGATGACCGTGACGCCGGACGACCCGCCGATAAGCTGCGGCGTCAGATAATCGCCGATCACAAGGATGAACACCATCAGGCCGCCGGCGGCCAAGCCCGGCAAGGTCAGCGGCAGAACGACGCGCAGGAAGGTCGCAACTCGCCCGGCGCCCAAGTCGGCGGCGGCCTCGATGAGACGATCGTCGAGGCTTTCGACGCCCAGCCAGAGGCCAAGCACCATGAAGGGCAGAAAATTGTATGTCAGCACGATGAGAGAGGCCGTGGGACTGAAGAGGAGGGCCCAAATCGGCTCGCTGATGATCCCCAGCCAGATAAGAAAGCTGTTGACGACCCCCTCGGCGCCCAGCACGACGCGCCAGGCGAATATGCGAACGAGATCGCCTGTGTAGAGCGGTATGAGCAGCGCGGTCAGGAGCGCCGACTTGAGCGCGACCACTCGCTTGGCGATGAAGAAGGCTACGGGATAGCCGATGATGGCAGTGATGATCGCGACCAGAACGCCCGTTCCCAGCGCCTTTGCGATCAGGGTCCGGTACGTGTCGCTGCTGGCGACCTTGATGTAATTGGCGAGGCTCGCATGGGTGTCGATGCTGACGAAATTCACGCGGAAAAAGCTGTAGGCGAACAGGACAGCCAGCGGCGCCAGACAGAAGAGCGCAATGAGCAGCGTGACCGGAGTGGTCAGGACAGCGACGATCGCACGATTGGGCCTCGTCATTGGTTTCAATCCTGCGCGCCAGCGGTGATCCACGCGGCCTGCTGGTCAAATTCGATCCATGTCGAGGATCCCGGCAAGGGCGGCTCGGGGGCCGGGGTATGCAGGACCATCTTGTCAGGGCCGACCCTGACCTCGACGATGGATTCTGCGCCCTGGAACACCGTGTGCATGACGGTGGCGGCGAACCCGGCGCCGGCCCGTGCAATCTTGAGTTGCTCGGGGCGCAGGCACAGAAAAGCGGTCTTGCCAGCCTCGACGCCCGCTGCGCACGGCGAGCGGAATCCGCCGAATGCGGTTTCGATGATGGCCTCCGTCCCCCGGCGCTCGACGATCCTGCCGGGCACGAGATTGGCGCCGCCGATGAAGTCGGCCACATAGGCGTTCGCCGGACGCCGGTACACCGCCTCCGGCGTATCCTGCTGCTCGATGCGGCCCTTGTTCATCACGATGATCCAATCGGACAGCGCAAAGGCCTCCTCTTGATCGTGAGTGACGTGCAGGAAGGTCAGCCCCAGACGGCGCTGCAAATCCTTTAGTTCGATCTGCATATCGCGGCGCATCTTGCGGTCGAGGGCGCTCAGAGGTTCGTCGAGAAGGAGCACCTTCGGCTCGTTGACGATGGCGCGGGCAAGCGCCACCCGTTGCTGCTGTCCGCCCGACAATTGGCGAGGACGACGGCCTCCCATGTCCTGCATCTGCACAAGGCGCAGCGCGTCGATGACCCTCCTTTCGACATCCTGTCTTGGTATTCGCTTGACCGCGAGCCCAAAGGCGACATTGTCGGCCACCGAAAGATGGGGGAACAGGGCGTAGCTCTGAAACACAGTGTTGATCGGCCGTTGGTTGGCCGGCACATCGCTGAGCGGGTTGCCGTCGAGTTCAAGGACGCCGGCCGTGACGCTCTCGAAGCCGCCGACCATACGCAATATCGTGGTCTTGCCACAGCCGGATGGCCCGAGCAGCGTCACATAGCTGTTGCGTCGCAGCGCGAAATCCACGCCGCGGACGGCCTGGAAGTTGTTGTAGTCCTTCCGTAGCGCGCGCGCGACGAGAACTGGGGATTTGAGATTGCTCTCGTCGCGCTCCATGCAATGCCTCCGACCTCAGCTCGCCTTGACTTCGTTCCAAAGCTGGACCCAATCGTTGTAGCGGGGCGGATTGGCCTTCCACACGAACGAGTCCATGATCGAGGGATCCTTGATGAAGATCACTTCCTGCTGCTCGGCCGTAAGCTTGTCCCGCACAACCGAAGTGCTTTGCGCGTATGGTCCGCCGACCGCCAGCTTCATGCCGTAATCGGGACCGAGCAGATAGTTGACGAGCTGGAGAGCCGCATCGAGGCGCTCGCCGTCCGCCTCCTTGGGGATGGCGAGCGTGTCGCACCAACCGATGACGCCCTGCTTGGGCTTCGCCATCCCCATTTTCAAGCCGCGTTTGGTCAGGTCGTAATACGGCGGCACCCAGGAGAAGGCGCACGCCACTTCCCCCGTGGCGAACAGGTTGGTGAGATCGGCAATGGAGTTCCAGTAAGTGCGCAGGAGCTTCTTCTGCGCCATGAGGGCCTTCTTGACCTCCGCCAGTTCGCGGTCGTCCATGACGAACATGCGATCGCGAGGGATGCCGAGATACATGGCGGCGATCATAATGGCCTCGAGCGCATAATCGCGCATCGCCAGGCGGCCCTTGTATTTGTCGCCGGTGAAGAACACCGACCAATCCGGCTCGGCGTCCATGAGATCGGCGCGGTAGACGATCGGATTGATGCCCCAATAGAAGGGGATGCCATAGAATTTGCCGTCCTTCTTGCCGAGCGGCGTAGTCTTGAATGTATCATAGAGCTTGGCGGCGTTGGGAACCTTCGCCGTGTCGATGGGCTGTAGCAAGTTGGCGCCGACATAGAGCTCGACCTTGTCGAGACCGGGCGTGATGAGATCGACCGAAGACCCGCCTCCAGCGCGCAGCTTGGCGAACTGCTCGTCGTCCGTGCCGATGAAGTTCTTGGCGATGCGGATCCCGGTCTTTTGCTTGAAGTCGGCGAGGTATTCGTCCTTGGCCAGGTTTTCCCAGGTCAGCCAGGCCACCTCCGGGGCGCTGGCTCTGGCGAGGCCCGACATCCCCGCGGTTGAAAGCGCAGCCGAAGCGCCGGCCAGCTTCAGTAGCGTTCTGCGATCAAGTCGAAGGTCCATTTTCGAGGCTCCTCATCGGCCGGCGCGTCGTCGGCGAAACGATCGTCGTTGACCGGACGAAAATATGAAAGCCCATTTTCGTATAGTTGGCAATACGAAAATTTGATTACATGCTAGGCGGTGTGCGACTTCCTCGCTCTCCTTGCCGCCTTTGCAGGCGCCATGGAGTCCAGTCGATCGTGAAGCGCCTCGATGCCGGTGAGCCGATCCACCGCCTGCTTGCCCAAAGAGGCGCCGACGGCGGCGCATATATAGTTGATAAGGCTCATGGGGGCCGCGTAGCTGTCGAAAAGCGAGTGGCCGCGGTTCTGGCAGCGCAGCGTCACGTCAGCGATATGGGCGGTGCGGGTCGCCGTCATGTCGGTCACGAGGATGATCGGCGCCGATCGCTCCGCGGCGACCTGCATGATCTCCCGCAGGATGGTCGGCCGCCGACGGAACCCGAACGCAAGCACGGCGTCGGTCTTGGCGACGCTCACCGTATCTTCGGCCAAAGTCATTCCCGCAACCGGGAGAAGGCGAACGTCCGCCTTGACGTTAACGAGCAGGCCGCGGGCGTAAGTTGCGAGCGCGTATGAGTTTCTGAAGCCGATAACCCAGACCGTGCGAGCCCGCGTCAGCATTTCGACAGCTTGGGCGATGGCGTCCGGATTGAGCATTTCGGCCGTGCGGGTGAGGTTTTGCAGGTCTTGGGCGATGTGGAGCCCGAAATCGCCCGACGCCATGCGCTGCTGGCCGATGCCCGTGAGTTGGTAGAGGGGCGAGCCCCAATCCTGCCGACCGCGCACCTCTCGCCGGAAATCGGCGAAGCTCTCATAGCCCAGGCGCTGGAAGAACCGCGCCGCCGTGGCGTTCGACACCTGGGCGCGCGCAGCCAGTTCACCCGCGGTGAACTGGGGCAGAGTCTCGAGCGATTCCATTACCACATCGGCCAAGCGTCGTTCGCTTCCCGTCATCGAATCAATATGCTGGAGGATGCGCGCGTTGATCGTCGGCGCCTCCCGATCGAACTTGTCGTCATTCATCTGGGCCTGCCCATTTTTTCAGATTCTGCCATGCGTGAAATTGTGTTTCCAAATTTGTCTTGACTGCGTTCCATGACCCGCTATTTCTGAAGCTGTCTCTTTCATAGCAGTGGTGTCCCGTGGACGCGATCCTCTCTGCGACCCGCTTTTTTCTCAATCCGGGGCGTTCCGCCAATCCCTATGGCGCCAAACATGCCGCGATCCTGTCAATGGCCGACGGGGCGCGCGCCCGGGAGGTCGTCGAGAACTGGCCGGGTTACGCTCCCGCGCGGCTGGTGGCCCTCCCCCGTCTGGCTGAGCCGCTCAAGGTCGCCTCGATTGACTACAAGGATGAAGGGGGGCGGTTCGGCCTCGGCAGCTTCAAGGCGCTAGGCGGGGCCTACGCGGTCTTCCGGGTGCTTGAGAGCATTGTCAGACAGAAAACGGGAATCGGCGCGGTCAACCCGAACGATCTGATCGCCGGGCGTTACGCCGAGTTCACGCGCGCTGTAACCGTCACTTGCGCGACCGACGGCAATCACGGTCGCTCCGTCGCCTGGGGCGCGCAGATGTTTGGTTGCGCCTGCGTGATCTATGTCCACGCCACGGTATCGCAGGAGCGGGTCCGCATCATTGAAGGTTTCGGGGCTCGCGTCGTGCACGGGCAGGGTAATTACGACGACGCCGTACATCAGGCCGCGCGCGAGGCCGCGGCCAATGGATGGGTAGTCGTCTCAGATACCTCCTATCCCGGCTATGTCGAGATACCGCGCGACGTCATGCAAGGCTATTCCGTGATGGTTGCGGAAGCGGTCGAGCAGATGCAAGCCGGCGGCCGCACTCCCACCCATGTATTTGTGCAGGGCGGCGTCGGCGGCTTGGCTGCGGCGGTGACCGCTCAATTATGGGAAGCGTTGGGCCCCGAGGCCCCGCGGATCATTGTCGTGGAGCCAGATAAGGCGGCCTGTCTTTTCGCCAGCGCGAGAGCGGGCGAGCCCACCCGGGTCCACGGCGATCTCGACACGTTGATGGCCGGACTCGCCTGCGGCGAGGTCTCGGTCCTGGCTTGGGAGATTCTGAAGGATGGCGCGACCGGCTTCCTGACCATTCCCGATAGCGACGCCGTCGCGGCCATGCGCCTTCTGGCCTCGGGCGAGGCGGGCGCCACGGTTGTCGGAGGCGAATCCGGCGTCGCGGGATTGGCGGGCCTCATCGCTCTCGCGGCCCGCGCGGATTGGCGCGAGGCCATCGGGCTCAACGCCAATTCCCACGTCCTGCTGTTCGGCACCGAAGGCGACACGGATCCCGGCATCTATCGCAAGCTGGTCGGCCGCACCGCCGACGAGGTCAGGGCTGAGGAGAAGACCATGACGCGCATCAACCTCCCCGGAATCGACGCCGATCGCCTGCTGAATCGTATCAAGGAACTGGGGCGGATCGGTGCGCTGCCGGGGGGCGGCGTGTGCCGATTGGCGCTGTCCGAGGAGGACAAGGCCGGGAGAGATTGGCTGGTGGCCCGTATGCGTGAGCAGGGGCTCCAGGTCTTCATAGACCGGATAGGCAACATTTTTGGCGTGCGTGCGGGTCGCCGTCCGGGCCCGCCCGTCATGGTCGGATCGCATATCGACACCGTCAGCACTGGCGGCATTTACGACGGATGTCTTGGCGTGCTGGCCGGGCTCGAGATCGCCGCCGCGCTCGACGACGCGGGCGTCGAGACCGAGCGGCCGCTGGCGATCGCCGCCTTCACCAACGAGGAAGGGGCGCGCTTCGCTCCGGACATGATGGGCAGCCTCGCCTTCGTTGACGCCAAAGCCCGCGAGGAGGCGCTGGCGGCCAAGGATACGGCTGGCGAGACCGTGGCCGACTGCCTCGAACGCATCGGTTACGCCGGCGCTGACGCGCCATTTGCCGATGGCGTCCACGCCTTCGTCGAATTGCACATCGAGCAGGGCCCGATCCTCGAAGCCGAGGGCGTGGACATCGGCATCGTTGAAGGGGTTCAGGGCATATCCTGGACCGAAATCGCACTGCACGGCAAGTCGGCCCACGCCGGAGGCTCTCCGATGCGCCTGCGGCGCGACGCCGGCTATGTAGCGAGCGAGATTTCGGCGGGTGTGCGCCGCATAGCGAGGGAAATAGGCGGCGATCAGCTCGGCACGGTCGGGGCGTTCGAGCTCAAGCCCAACTTAGTCAATGTCGTGCCCAACTGGGTGCGCATGACCGTCGATCTGCGCAATCCCGACGAGGAGAGGCTCAAGGCGGCCGAGGCGCGGTTGTCCGCCCTGGTCGAGTCGAGCGCGCGCGGCGAGGGCGTGACCGCGCAGACCCGCGCCCTGGCGCGCTTCGAGGCGACGGCCTTCAATCCTGAATTGGTCAACCTTTTCGAGCGCGAGGCGGCCCGCCGCGGAATGACCACTCGTCGCATGTATTCGGGCGCCGGCCATGACGCCCAGATCATCGGCAGAATCTGCCCGTCGGCGATGATCTTCGTTCCGAGCGTTGGCGGCATAAGCCACAACATCGAGGAATTCAGCAAAGCCGAGGACATCGCCAACGGCGCAAGCGTCCTCTTTGCGGTGGTCGGCGATCTCATCGGAATCGATTCGACCTTGGATCAAGGAGCTGCGCGAAATTGACGAGAGAAATCATTGTAGGCGCCGGTCAGCTCGGACCGATCGCGCGTGACGAACCCCGCTCCTCGGCAGTCGGCCGCATGATCGCGCTCCTCGAAAAGGCGGCGGCGCGCAACTGCGGGCTCGTGGTGTTCCCCGAACTGGCGCTCACCACCTTCTTTCCGCGCTGGTTCATGCAGGATCAGCGCGAGATCGACGCTTATTTCGAGCGTGAAATGCCAAACGCGGCGACCCAGCCTCTGTTCGATCGAGCGCGCGAACTGGGCGTCGGTTTCTATTTCGGCTACGCGGAACTGACGCAGGAGGCCGGCGTCACGCACCGCTACAACACCTCTATATTGGTCGATCGAAGCGGCGCCATCGTTTCCCGTTATCGCAAGGTCCACCTGCCCGGGCATCGCGAGCATGAGCCCTGGCGGCCCTTCCAGCACCTGGAGAAGCGATATTTCGAGGCAGGCATTAACCACTTCGAGCCCGTCGACGCCTTCGGCGGGCGCGTCGGCATGGCCATTTGCAACGATCGGCGCTGGCCGGAAATGTACCGCGAGCACGCCCTGCGCGGCGCCGAGATGTTGCTTCTGGGCTACAATACTCCGGCGCACTATCCACCCGCGCCCGAGCACGACCACCTTCAGGGATTCCACAACCATTTGGTCATGCAGGCCGGCGCCTATCAGAACGGCATGTGGGTGGTTGGCGTCGCCAAGGCGGGACGGGAGGAAGATTGCGATCTCATCGGCCAGAGCTGCATCGTCGCCCCGACGGGCGAGATCGTGGCCATGTGCAGCACGCTCGGCGACGAACTGGTGAGCCACGCCTGCGATTTCGATCGCTGCCGGGAAATCCAGGACAACGTGTTCAGCTTCGACCAGCATCGCCGGCCGGAGATGTATCCATTGCTGTCGGCGATCACGGCGTCCGGCGCGAGGACGCGCGGCTGACTCGAGGGGCGCTGAACGGGCGCCAACGTCCCCGCGCTCCGTCTAGGCCGCCCCCGCCGTCATCAGCTCCCCGCGCAGGCGCTCGTATTCGAACCTCACCGCCTCCGCGCCATGCTTGCGCTCCAGCCGCCGGACGGTGAAATGGCCGCGCGCCATCGCTTGGAAATGCTGGGCGAAGGCGGCGTTGACGGCGGCCCCGCCGACCGCGCCGATGACCGGCACGGCCTGGGCCGCTAGCTTCTCGGTGACGGCGACGCCGAAACGCGCGCCGAGCCGCGACAGATAGGGCATCAGCATCGGCGACAACTCCGCCGCCAGCCCCTGCTTGACCAGCATGAAATTGACGTCGGCGAGGCCGCGCGCAAGCTGCTCGCGGGTCTCGTAATAGCGGCTGCGCCCGACGCCGCCGGCGGGGTCGCCCCCCAGCCCTAGCACGTTGAGGCAGGCGAAACCGGCCTCGGGGCTGCCGAGATCCTCGCCGTTCTCGCGCGCGATTTCGGCGATGGAGCGCAGCAGGATGGTCGTGGAGACGGGAAGCTCGACGGCGATGGCGGCGATGCCGAAGGCGCCGCCGAGCGCGCCGGTCGCGGCGGCGGCGGCCTGGTGCAGACGGTTGCGCGGCTTCGCGCCCGCGCCGATCTTCAGCGAGCGCAGCGCGACCCGTAGCGCCGTCTTGAGCGCGGCGTCGGTGGCGACCGCGATCGCCTTGCGCGCGGCTTCCGGCAGCGTCCGGCCGATAAGGCGCACCTGTCCGCCGAACAGCCGCATGAGCCGCATCGCGAAGGACTCGCCTTCCAGCGTTCTCACCGCGTCCGCGAGATCGGCGAGATCGTCGCGCGACATCAACGGCGGCATAATCGTCATGATCGCGCCCTCGCACCTGAGGCGTCACATAGGCGCCCGGCCGGCGCGGCGCTAGGCGGCGACGGGCTCGGGCGTAGCGAGGTCCAGCTCGACCGGCGGGGCGAAGTTCTCGTTGCCGGGCTCGACGTTGAGCATGAGCACGGCCGGGGCTTGCGACTCGATCTCGGCGGGCGCGGCCTCGGGCTCGTGGGCGAGCGCGACGGCGGCGAATTCGCGGGCGTCGTCGCGCGCGCCTTCCCCCGCGAGGCGCCACAACATCGCCGCGACCGACGCCAAGGCGGGATCGGCGAGCGCCTCGATGGCGCGCAGCATCCGCATGGTCAGCGCATAGTCGACCGCGACGCCGGCTTTGGCGTCGCGCGCGCATTCGGCGGCGATGCGGAAGGCGGGGAACAGATGGGCGGGCAGGCCGGCGCGGGCGTAGAGCGCGGCGAA
>Ga0078972_1013567_pt1 | contig 13374 bp, 14 predicted proteins | sample YelNatPaOPGAMG01_FD_67568 | JGI IMG/M metagenome (GOLD analysis project Ga0078972, IMG submission 67568) | Hot spring thermophilic microbial communities from Obsidian Pool, Yellowstone National Park, USA - OP-RAMG-01 (SPADES assembly) (version 2) | ecosystem: Environmental > Aquatic > Thermal...
GAGGCCGTTGCAAATTATCTCGTAAACTAATTATCGATAATTTCGTAAAATTTTTGGAATATAATGGTACCTATAAGGTGCCTCGTTCTGTGCACAGAAAAGCACCTTATGAGGTGACCGGTAATGAAAAGGAACACCGTGCTTTTAAAGTTAGCGGAAGCTCTGGATTTAGAAATTGAAGAGGATAAACACAAAACAGGACCTAAGATTTACTCTCTGAAATCCCTGCTTAAAGCCCTATTTTTCAGGCACTTGCTAGGACTTAAATCGGATAAAGACTTGATAAGAAAGCTGGAAAATTTTCCATCTCTAAGAAAAGCATGCAAACTGAAAAGAACTCCTTCAGCTGCAACAATAAGCAGAGTAAGAAATAAGATAAATTTTTCAGAAGTTTTCTACCAATTGGTAAAAAAAGCAAAAGAGCTTGGTTTAGCCAGAGGTTTTATCCTTAGCATAGATTCTACAATGTTTAAGGCCTATCTTAAAGGAGATAAACAAGCTAAAGTTGGTTACTGTGCAGCTAAAGAGGTATACATTTTTGGTTATAAAGCACATATAGTAACCGATGCAGAAAGTGAGTTGCCTGTTGCAGTGGTTGTTACACCTGCAAACGAGCATGACTCCAAGCAATTCTTTCCTCTTATAAAAAGAATATGGAATAGCTTTACTTATGAAGTAAAGAAAATACTGGCAGATTCAGCTTATGACTCAGCAAAAATAAGGCAGTTTCTAAGAAAGGTCGGGGTTTTGGATGTCATTGACAGAAATAAAAGACAAGGAAAGAACTTTGGAAAACCAAAGGATAGAGATTACAGAAAAAGAGTTGCTTCTGAAAGAGTAAACTCTAGAGCAAAAGAAAGTTTTGGTTTAGAGAGCTTTACTTTCTCTGGAATTAAGAGAGCACTGCAGCATACCTATTGCTCCCTGAGTGCTATGCTCTACTCAGCAATAGGCTGCTTTCTATTAGGTTTCAAAGATTGGCGAAAGGTCGTTTTATGAAGTGAAATTCAAGTTTTTCGGGGTGATGGAAATATTTATAATTTGAAACGCGCTAAATTAATGTAAATAGGTGGTATAATGTTTAAAGAGAAAAAACACATAGGAAAACACGAAAAGAAAACTCAGAAATTAGAATTCCCAGCAAAAAATCCGCTTGTTTCAAGATTTTCAAAGTATGCTAGAATACTATTCTTTGCAGGAAGTTTATCTACAACTGCTTGCGCTGGATATTATATACAGCCGCAGAGATACAGTGGTGCACATGTTGCTCAAGAAGACGATAATTCTAGAGTTGGTAAGCTTATAAATGCACTAAGAAATAAGAAGGAGAATGTTAGAAAAAATGCTGCCGAAGCACTTGTAGATGCTGCTTATAATGGCGAGGATCTCTCTCCTGCAATTCCTGCACTTGGAAGTGCACTAAGCGATGAGAATTTAGATGTTAGAAGAAATGCGGCTTTGGCGCTTATGAATATTGCTGAGAAAGGCCAAGATATTACTCTTGCAATTCCTGCACTTATAAATGCCTTAGACGATGAGAATTTAGATGTTAGAAGAAATGCGGCTTTGGCGCTTATGAATATTGCTGGGAAAAATTTAGGTATGGATATTACTTCTGCAATTTCTGTGCTCGTAGACGCATTAAGATATGATGAGAATAAGTATTTTAGACGAAGCATATGTGATGCCCTTGGAAATGCTGCTCATAATGGCAGAGATATTACTCCTGCAATTCCTGCGCTTGGAAACGCACTATATGATGAAGACTATGGTGTTAAGGTAAGTGCGGTATCTGCACTTAAAGAAGCCGTTTTAAAAAATCTAGATATCACCCCTGCGATTCTTCCACTCATAAACACATCATTATCAAATGAGGACCATGATATCACACGGGAAGTGATTTGGATACTTGTGATAGCTGCTGAGAAGGGACAAGATATCACCCTTGCAATTCCTGCGCTTGCAACTGCATTAAATAATGAAGCTGAGGACCTCAAAATGGTTGTGGCCGAGGCACTTGAAGAAAGTGCTTTTTATGGCATAGACACCAGTCCTGCGATTCCTGCACTTATAAAAGCATTAGACAATAAGGATTCGGATATTAGAAACAATGCGGCCAGGGCACTTACTTCTTTTTATATAAATAAAAAAGAATGGAAAAAGGTTGAAGAAATGCTTATGCATGAGAATAAAGATATTAGAAGTGGTGCGGCTTGGACGGTTGCAAAGGCCGCTTCCTATAACGAAGATATCACTACCATAATTTCTACATTTGCAAAAGCATTAGAAGATAAGGATTTAGATATCAAAGATATAGCAGCAAGGGCACTTACTTCTTTTTATATAAATAAAAAAGAATGGAAAAAGGTTGAAGAAATGCTTATGCATGAGAATAAAGATATTAGAAGTGGTGCGGCTGAAGCACTTGTAGATGCTGCTTATATTGGTAAAGATATTACTCCTGCAATTCGTACTACACTTATAAATGCCTTAGACAATAAGGATTCGGATATTAGAAACAATGCGGCCAGGGCACTTACTTCTTTTTATATAAATAAAAAAGAATGGAAAAAGGTTGAAGAAATGCTTATGCATGAGAATAAAGATATTAGAAGTGGTGCGGCTTGGACGGTTGCAAAGGCCGCTTCCTATAACGAAGATATCACTACCATAATTTCTACATTTGCAAAAGCATTAGAAGATAAGGATTTAGATATCAAAGATATAGCAGCAAGGGCACTTACTTCTTTTTATATAAATAAAAAAGAATGGAAAAAGGTTGAAGAAATGCTTATGCATGAGAATAAAGATATTAGAAGTGGTGCGGCTGAAGCACTTGTAGATGCTGCTTATATTGGTAAAGATATTACTCCTGCAATTCCTGCACTTATAGAAGCACTGAATGATGAGAGTGAAAAAGTTAAACGAAGCGCGGCTAAAGTGCTTCCTAATTTTCATGAAAATAAAGAATGGAAAAAAGTTGAAGAAATGCTTGAGGACCCAAGTGCTAAATTGAACACGGTTTTGGCACTTAGAAATGCTGCCTACCTTGGCAAAGAGATCATACCAATACTTTCTGCACTTGTGGATATAATAAACAACACTGAAGAGAGGGGAGTTATTAGAAAACATGCGAGTGCAGCGCTTGCTTCTTTTTGTTTTGAGTATGCAAATAAGTATAAAGGAGAAACACTGAAACAACTTGAAAGATTGCGAAAAGAGTTGTATGAGCGGAGCATTAAAGATAGAGACGTTAGAGAAGGTATAGAAGAGGCAAATGAGTATTATAATAATCTCTTTAAAGCTATGAAAGGAAAATAAAGAAAATCTTTGTGCTTATTTTAATTAAGTGGGATGAAATCAAGCACTAATTTTCTTCCTTCCAATTTTCAGAACAGTTGCAGAAAGCTTTTTAGCATTCTTTTTTTCAGTTTGCAACTCCTTGATGACGACGGAGGGATCGAAATATCCCCACTCCTTCAGTGCCTGAGCAAGCTCAGGATGGGTTTTTGCATATTCTGGCGCAGGTATATTTTTCATAACAGCATCTACTGCCTGTCTCATAGAGATCGCCCCCTTTCTCGTTCCTCCTGGATGACCGTGAACTCCGGCTCCTGCCTGAATATTTGTATTGAAACCATGGAGGGCTATAAGTGCGTCCACCTTTCCTGCGTCTAGACCACCAGAGGCTATACTAAGCATGGGGGATATACTGTCGTAGAATTCCATTTCTAACGAGCCTAGATAAATCTTTTCTTCGAGTTTCTTCTCTTCTGCAATATCGTGCAATCTCTTTATCATCAATAAGGAACCTTCCATTTTTCCAACACCAGTTCCGATATGGAGCTGGTCTATCCCAAGGAGACGATAGAATTTCTCGTAGACTTGGAAATTTATTCCATAAGTTCCTCTATTCGCAGCAGCAAAACCTGCGCGATGTCCATGAGTTGCAAAGCCGTATCTTTTTGTAAGCTCGAGAATTTCCTGAAGCGCGCTCATTCCAATAACATAAGCATCAAGCATCACGATTACGTTCTTCTGCAGGCCCATCTCGTGAAGATATTCCAGTCTTTCTACCATCCTAGAGTACCTATCAGTAATGTTGCTTGAATAGATGTGATTCTGATTTGTCTCCTTTCCTGCTCTCTCGATAGTTTTTACCACCTCGTGAAGTCTTTCTTTCCACTTGCAGAAATCCTGATCAACGAGGTTTTCGTCATCCTTTACGAGGTCAAGTCCTCCAACATAAGCCTCATATGCAACATCTGCCCATTCCTTAGGCGCAAGCCCAACCTTTGGCTTTACTATCGTTCCTATATGAGGCCTCCTGCTTTTTTCTGTTCCGACTATCCTTCTTATGCCTTCAAGCCCGAACTTGGGGCCCGTGAATTGCTTTTGATACCTTTTTGGAAATGATATGTCAAATACGTAGAGTTCTTGAAGCTCCTTAAGACCGAAGATGTTCCCCAGAACGGAGGCCTGAAATTGAAGAATATTTTTTCCATCAAAATGCTCTATCGGATAAGCGATTTTTATGAAGCCGCTGTTTTTTCCAACTCTTTTTGTCCAAAAGACCCGCGCGCGATAGTGTTGCCATACAAAGTCATTCATAGTCTTTAATTTTGTCCATGAACCGACGCTGCTTTCTGCTGCGATTGCCTCTGCAGTCTTTTCCAAATCTAAGGAAGCCTTCGCCCAAAGAAGAACAACAAAATCATCCTCTTGCGGAGAGTATTTCTTGTCTATATAGCTATAGCCCCCATAAACCATAATTTCACCCCAGTAAAACCTAAGTTCCTTCCTGCCAGCTGTGAAGATATCTTTCCTGTTCCTTCGTAAGCACGTCCTTCTTTACCCCCATAACCTCAAGCTGAAGCTCTGCTATCTTGTTGTCTAATTCTTCTGGCAATTTTATAACAGCTGGTTTTAGTTTCCCCTTGTTTTTGACCAAATATTCGCATGCAAGAACCTGCCCTGCAAAGGAGGTTGCCATAACCTCTGATGGATGCCCCTCTGCGGCAGCAAGATTAACCAACCTTCCCTCTGCAGCAAGGTAGATCTTCTTTCCGTCAACGTCATATTCATCTAAGAATGGTCTTATCCGCCTCTTCTTCCATTTCTTATTCATGTCTGCTACATCAACCTCTACATCGAAATGGCCTGCGTTTGCGAGAAGGGCGCCGTTCTTCATGCTCTTTATATGTTCTGTTGTTATAACGTGCTTATCTCCGGTAACGGTTAGAAATATATCCCCTATCCTTGCAGCCTCTGCGATTGGCATTACTCTATAACCATCAAGCACTGCTTGCATCGCCCTGAACGCGTCCACTTCCGTTACGATAACATTCGCTCCCATCCCCCTCGCGCGCATCGCAACCCCTTTTCCGCAATCTCCATAACCGCAGACTACGAATGTCTTTCCTGCAAGGAGGATGTTGCTCGCTCTAAGAAGACCGTCTATCGCAGATTGCCCTGTTCCGTAGTAGTTATCCAAGTAATGCTTTGTTTTATTGTCGTTAACAGCTATAACAGGATATTTCAATGCGCCTTCTGCCTCCATGGCTCGAAGCCTTATCACGCCTGTTGTCGTTTCCTCGCACCCTCCGATTATATTCGATAGTAAATCCCTGTGCTTCGTATGTATCGTAGTGACAAGGTCGCAACCATCATCTATCGTTATGTCCGGTTTGTGCGAGATAACATTCTCTATATAGTGATAGTAATCCTCTGTACTCTCTCCCTTATAGCCATATACATGAAAGCCGTCCTTCGCAAGCGCTGCCGCTACATCGTCCTGGGTTGAAAGCGGATTGCAACTTGCTATTGCAATCTTCGCGCCACCCACAGCAAGCGTTCGAACAAGAACCGCCGTCTCCTTTGTTATGTGAAGCGCGAGACCTATGGTAAGACCGCGGAATGGCTTTTGCTTTGCTATTCTTTCCTTCAATTTTGCCATCAGCGGCATGTGCGCCTCTGCGTATTCTATGTTTAACCTTCCCTGTTCCGCGAGGGATAAATCCTTAACTTCATAATTATCGCTTCTGTCCATAATTATCGAGGTAATTTCTTGCAAAACATTTAATTATGTATCGAAGGCCGATAAAATCCAAATGCAAATACATGCAGTACCACTTGTATGAGTACCACCCGTATGCTCGCTACTGGAATAAGAGTATTATCAAGAATTGACCTTAGTTTACTAAAATTTAACTAGAGTTTAACTTTGGTAATACTAAAGTTGAAATAGAGTTTAACTTTAGTAAGATTTATTAATATTGCTTCCCTAATGTAGCCATGTACGTTGAACGCGATATTAAGGAAAAGTTCGAATCCGTGTCGTCGCTATACAATATAGTCGCAGTTGTGGGACCGAGGCAGGCAGGCAAAACAACATTCCTCAAGGAAAGGCTGAAGGGGCTTAATGCTTCTTATGTCATGCTGGACGACCCGGATGCCAGGGGGCTTTTCGATGATGACATCAAGAAATTCGAAAACCAGTATATCGAAGGGCGCGAGGTGGCCGTGCTGGACGAGATTCAATACGGAAAAGATGCTGGCAGAAAGCTGAAATACCTGGCGGACAAGGGACGAAAAATCTGGATAACCTCCTCATCGCAGACAGTAATGGATAAGGAAGTGCTATCCTGGCTGGTGGGCAGGGTCACGCTTGTTCGGCTCTACCCCTTTTCTTTGGGTGAGTTCCTCAGGGCAAAAGAACAGAAGGAAACTACTCCAGCCATAGTCAAGAGAAGCGTATGGGAGCACCTGGTATACGGCAGCTATCCGAAAGTGGTGCTTACGGAAAGCGTTGAAATGAAACAGACACTGCTCAGGGATCTGTACAGCACAATGGTCTTCAAGGACATCGCGCAGACCTTCTCGATAGGAGATATCCGTTCGCTTGAGGAATTCTGCAGATATCTTTCCCATTCTATAGGGAACGTTCTTGTGTACGAAAAGGCGGCAAGCGGAATGAAGGTATCGTTCCAGACGATCAAAAAATACATTGATGCGATGGAGAAGAGCTACCTGATTGTGCTGCTCAAGCCGTTTTACACGAACAAGCTGAAGGAAGTCGTCAAGCAGCCGAAGGTCTATTTCGTTGATACCGGCCTTAGAAATGCCATCGCAAACTCTTTTCCGCTCACGTTCGAAAAGGAGGGAAAACTGTTCGAGAATTACGTACTGGGGGAGATTCTCAAGCTGGGCCTTAATGTGAAATATTGGCAGACCAAAAGCGGGGTGGAGGTCGATTTCGTAATAGAGAAAGACGGAGGGATAATTCCAGTTGAGGCAAAAATAAGCGCATCCCCTGAAAAGATCGAAAAGAACCTCCGCTCATTTATAGAGACGCACAGGCCGAAACTTGCTTTCGTCGTGTTTTATGAGGGCGTTCCTGGGGAAGTTGATATAAATGGGTGCCGGGTCGTATTTACCGATGTTGATGGATTTTCCAGGAGGGTAAACAACCCGACCACGTCCTCCCTGCCCTAAAGACAAACGCCTAGCGGCGTTTGGTCGCTTCACGACTCGGGGTTTCTGCCAATTAAAGGAAAAAGTTTTAAAATTAAAGATAGAAAAAGAAACATGCAAAAAAAGAGCAAAATAGAAAAGGAAGGAACTTTTAAAGAGGAGAAAGTCCCGCAGCAGGAAAACACAGAATCCGCAGGGGAAAAGGAACCGAAAGAGAAAAATTTGCAGGAGAGGCTTGAGGGATATGCCGACAGCGTTGTGAGAACTATAGGCTACGAAAGATTGAAGATTTGGAAGGAAGTCTTTTTCCATCCGACAAAAACGCTTATGGAGGAAATGAAAAATAAAAATCTTATGCGGGGTGCAAAGGACATCTTTGTCTCATATCTAATTTTTTTGTTGCTTGGGTTCATTTACATCTTGCTCTTCTTGCTTGTGCTTGGTCAGTTAGGAATAATAACCACATTACTAATGCCAAAAGAGCTTTCGCTAGTTCCGGTAATAACGGTAATCATTATCGGTATCATTATTATCTTGGCTTACTTTGCAGCACCTATAGTTGCATGGCTTTTTGTAACAGCACTTCAGTACATAACCGCAAGATTGTTAGGTGGAAAAGGAGATTTTACCACGCATGCTTATCTGGTTGCTCTCAGTATTGCTTCCGCAATTGTTGCAACAATTCCATTCGTGTTTTTAGAACTTGTACCATGCATTGGCATATTTGCAGCGGCTGTGAGAACGGTGATAATACTCTATGGTCTATACCTACAATATAAGGCTATAAAAACGGCGCACTCTATCGGCGCAGTGCAGGCTGTTGTTGCGCTCTTTATACCGCTTATAGTGATAGTTGCCATAGTACTAATACTATGGTTGCTGATTTACTTCGGATTGCTTTCGTTGGCCTTTCTTCCGATCTTCGCCCAGGCCGGTACCGTAAACTAATCTTTAAAAATATTCTCATTTACAATAGCATTACTTGTTCTCCCAATGTGGTGACCATGAGCAATGATATAAATAACGGAATAGACCAGCAAGAGATTAGAAAAACAGGAACAACGACTGTCGGTCTTGTGTTCAAAAACGGGGTGGTCCTTGCTTCTGATAGAAGAGCAACAATGGGATATCTGATAGCAAGCAAGGATATAGACAAAATATACCCTATCGCGGACAATATAGCAATGACCATCGCGGGCAGTGTTGGTGATGCACAAACCTTGATAAGATGGATGAAGGCAGAACTTAAATTATACCAGCTTAAGAATGATAAAAAGCCAACTGTAGAAGCAGCTGCAACCCTTTTAGCGACGATACTATCGCAATACAAGTTCTATCCATTCTTCGTCCAGCTCTTAATTGGCGGTGTGGACAGCAGGCCTAGACTTTTTAGCGTCGATATGCTCGGCGGCATTACTGAAGAAAAAATGACAGCAACCGGTAGCGGCTCCCCAATTGCACTTGGTGTTCTGGAAGAGCTGTACAAGGAAAACGCTTCTGAGGAAGAAAATCTTTCTATCGCCGCAAGATCGGTGCAAGCAGCAATAAAGAGAGATGCGGCAAGCGGAGAGAACATAGACTTAGTGGTTATAGATGAAAATGGATTCAGACGTCTTGGAAAGGAGGACGTCAAGAAGCTACTCAAGTGATTTCTTTTTTTGTTTTTGAGAATTTTTGCGCCTTTAGGCCGCGACGGTTGTTTGTTAGAGAGGGTGTTTTTTTGCACTATAAAGAACTTATAAAAAAAGTAAGTGAAATGATACCTAAGGAATGCGAACCTACAAAGATAGAACCAGAAGGACTTTCCGTAGTGGTATATCTAAAGAACATAGATGCGTTCTATAAGAACAGCACGCTGATAAAGGACCTAGCAACTGCGATAAAGAAAAAAATAACGGTACGCGCTGACCCATCTGTTCTCGCTCCGATAGATAGCGCAAAGAAAACAATAGAAGGATTAATTCCTCAAGAGGCCGGAGTAAAGAGCATAACATTCGTTCCTGAGATGTGCGAGGTTCATATAGAGGCGCTTAAATCCGGTCTTGCTATAGGAAAGGGCGGCGCAGTACTAAAGGAAATAATGCAAAAAACAGGCTGGTCCCCTGTCGTAATAAGGGCTCCGACCATGCCCTCTGTCACCATAGAGGGGGTAAGAAAGATAAATGCATTAGAAGCGGAAGATAGAAAGAAATTCCTAATCGAGATAGGAAAAAAGATATGCCAGCCAGCGCCAACGAGCGAATGGTTGAGAATAGTCGGTCTTGGCGGTTTTAAAGAAGTGGGCCGCTCCTGCCTTCTTGTACAAACACAAAATAGTAAGGTCTTGATAGACGTAGGAGTTAATGCATCAACCAGCGATACCGCGAAGGCGTATCCTTACCTAAACATGCTTGGATTTTCTATGAGCGAATTAGATGCTGTTGTCATAAGCCATGCACATATGGACCATATGGGTTTTCTTCCATATCTTTTTGCATACGGCTATGATGGACCAGTTTACTGCACCCCGCCAACCAGAGAACTTATGGTCCTATTACAACAGGATTATATAAATCTCTGCAAAAAATCACTGAACATAGAACCGCTCTATTCGAAAAAGGACATCCATAATGAGCTGAAGCACATCATACCTGTAGATTACGGAGAGGTTGTGGACATAACCCCTGAAATAAAGATGACGCTATACAATGCAGGACATATAATAGGTAGCGCATCGGTGCATCTTCACATAGGTGAAGGAGCACACAATTTGGTCTACACCGGAGACCTTAAGTTCGGTTTTACAAAGCTTTTTGACCCAGCAAATGTGAAGTTCCCGAGGCTTGAGACTCTTATCATCGAAAGTACATACGGCGGAAGAAATGATATCTCAGTGAACAGATACGAGAGTGAAATGCAGCTCACAAAAATAATAGAGGAGACAATTGCAAAACGGGGAAAGGTTCTCATACCTGTTTTTGCTGTCGGAAGAAGCCAGGAGATTCTTCTTGTTCTCGAAGAGTACGCAAGGAGACATCCTGAATTTCAGGTTCCGATATACATAGACGGCATGGTGCTCGAGGCGTCAGCGATACATACTGCATATCCAGAATATCTTAGGGAACAGCTGCAGAGAAGAATACTCTCAGATAGAAGTCCATTTGAGAATCCATTGGTAAAGCTTGCTAAGGGAACGGATAAGGAAACGATAGTTAACGGCGAACCGAGTATAATACTTGCGCCTTCTGGAATGCTTGCGGGCGGTCCGTCATTCGAATATCTTAAGATGATGGCCGATGATGAAAAGAATGCTCTTATATTTGTTGGTTACCAGAGTTCCCTTTCGCTCGGTCATAAGATACAGAATGGTATGAAAGAGGTACCTATAATAGGGGACGATGGAAAGACAAAACTACTCAAAATAAACATGCGCGTCGAGACTGCGGAAGGGTTTAGCGGGCACAGCGACAGGGCGCAGCTTATGGCTTATCTTAAAAATCTAAGGCCAACGCCGGAACGTATAATTACGATGCATGGTGATCTGAATAAAACAGAAGAGTTCGCACGATCGGCTGGAGCTCTCTTACGAAAAGAGGCGAGGGCGATGGCTGACCTAGAAGCATATAGGTTAAGGTGAAAGTGTGCAGAAGAGTTTCCTTAGAATTAAACCATGCAAGATGATGCTTCTATTGAAAGAATCCGGTTCTAGATACATAACTGAAATTGCGAAAGAAAGCGGGGCAACCTATGTTCACACAACAAAATTGCTAAGAAAACTTGAGGAGGGAGGATTCGTCACAATAGAGAAGAATGGAAAGAAAAGAATGGTAAAATTAACTGAAAAGGGAGGGAAGGTTGCAGCAGCACTTTCAGAGGTAATGAATTCATTTTCATCCTGAGATTACACAATCCTAACAGCTGTCTTTGTCTTCATATAATTGAGGACCTTATCGTATCCTATATAATGGGCGTAAACAGTTATACTTATCTCGTGTATCCCTGGTTTCGTCTGAGTGTTTGCCCATATCGGAATAACTGCTGTTGCTGTTTCCCCTGGTTTTATTTCGCCTAACCTCTTTTCCATGGCTTTGTTTATGCAAGTCGGTTCAAAACCGATGAAAGCATCTTTTGGAAGAAGGATATCCACAGAGACGAGCTGAGGGTCTTTGGTTATATTCGTTACTTTAATATTGAGATTAACCGAATTCTTCTGATTCGCACTGAGCCTTAGCGGCGTAAAAGACATAGCTATCTTAAACGGTTTTGAGAGAATCTTCCCTCCAGTTATTTCTGTTGTTCCTTCGCTCTTTTTTTCTCCTGTTAACCAATCCATAAATCCCATAGCACCACGACCTAAGCAGAATTTTAATGTAAAAGATGGACCAGAAAGGTTTATAATTGAAATTGAAGAATAGGTTTTAAGGTGATTAGTATGGCGACTAAACTCTCGAGACTATACGGTATGGAAATTTTCACCGATACGGGAAAATTTCTGGGAAATGTGCAGGATTTCATCCTTGACTTTGAGACAGGAGAGGTTCTAAGGATACTAACAGAACCCATGCCAGGAGGAAGGGAAGAGATCAAAAAGGCGCTTAGGGAAAAAAGTATAATGTACAAGAATGTCAAGTCAGTGGAGGACGTTATAGTAGTTATGAAAGGCCCGACAGCCCCTAGTGCAATACAAGAAGAGTAGGTGGAAGAAAGATGGGTGGCCTTCAGAAGGCAGCCGCGATTATAGGGGGATTGCTAATAGGGATAGGGGCAACCTATCTTATCAGCACCCTCGTGTCACTTGAGCAAGATATGCTGATAATACTCGGTATCGTGCTCACTGTATGCGCTGGCATTTCCATCTATTTCATGACAAAGGGTTCAGGTGGCTAAAAACGAACTAAGGATTTTTTTTATTTTGACCTTTATCTTTTTTGGTTCAACTGCTACTATCCCCTTCCGTGGTTGACCGTATACAATAAGATCTTTTTTTCCTCCTTTAAGCATAAATGCTAATGCTGTTAGGTCCTCCTCTCCATCTATAAGTATACCACCGCCGTCTCGCAATAGGCGAGGGGCGTCTCTTAGAAGCTTCTCCGATAGCGTACCCTTTCTGTTTTTATATCGTTTTATTTTTCCAAAAGAAGAGAGAAAAAGCTCACGCATACCCTTGCTTACTTTTTTTCGCATTATTTTGAAATCGAAAACGGCGAGATGAGGCCTTATTCCAAGCGAGAGAATGTTCGCTGTTGATTCATCGCCTATCGATATTATCCTTTTTCGTGATTTTTTTAAGAAAGAGAGATCTTTGTGAACCCTGCCAAGGGGTTTTCTGAGCTGTTTCTTTATCCTTTCTGGAATTATCATAAAATCAGAAAAAGAAAAAAAGAATTTTATTCAGCTTGCGTATTTCTCAGCATATTCTCCTATGTACGGAACCTTGTACATCTCACCCTTGTAGGCATATACTATTCCGATATAGAGGCAATAAAGCCAAACTAGAAATCCACCGATGCCAAATGTCACAAAGGCTAAAACGAACCCTACAATACCAAGCAGTATGGCTTGCATTCCGTGGAATTTGGCGAATTTATCCTTTGCTATAACAAACACTATAATACCGGAAAGCCATGTAAGCACGTAAGCCAAAAGGGCTAAGGTCGTATCCTTTTCCTCTGTTTTTGTTCCTGTCTTTTCTTCCGCCATATTATCAACCTCTTTTTTATTTATCTCCTTTCAATTAACATTTTTAAAGACTAGTTTTACCTTACGAACCACCTAACTTTTATATTTTTATTCTTCGAAGTTGCTGCATGCGGTTAGTGAAAACACTCAGGATAAAAATAGGCAAGCTATCCAAGAAGAAAAAGCAAATTCTGCTAAAGGAGTATTCAGAATTCCAGAAAGCAGTAAAATATACAGACAATT
>Ga0078972_1013568_pt1 | contig 13370 bp, 11 predicted proteins | sample YelNatPaOPGAMG01_FD_67568 | JGI IMG/M metagenome (GOLD analysis project Ga0078972, IMG submission 67568) | Hot spring thermophilic microbial communities from Obsidian Pool, Yellowstone National Park, USA - OP-RAMG-01 (SPADES assembly) (version 2) | ecosystem: Environmental > Aquatic > Thermal...
TCCGATTACAGGTGAGGCAACGGAAACGACGCACCGCACCGAAGGCTTTGGTGTGGTGAAAGCCTACGGGACGGTACCAGGGGGAGTCGGGAACGACGACGTGGTTGGGGCAGGCTTTGTAAGGACAAAATGGGGGAACGAACATGGGTATCCTCCTTCAGAGAATACCATTACTACGGGTTAGACATAGACTTTTGCTTTAAAAAAAGGCATGAAAAATTAATCTTCGTAACACTATAATCTGTCCGCCTTCGACCCAATTCGCCGCCTACAATAAGATAGGGACAAAAAAATCCACGGTCGTCTATCCGGATTTGGGCCACGAGGAACTACCGGATCTCCACGATACGATTCTGCGGTTCATGGAGGGTCTGTAGGAGATATCCACCTTCCCCTTGCCAAGGAAGGTGGAAGTTTTCATACTAGTTCTTATGCGTAGTTTTGAAGTGGTGGCCCCCTTTGCTCCCGCGGGGGACCAGGGGCAGGCGATCGATGCCCTAGCCCAGGGGATCCTAGCGGGGGATAAGTACCAAACCCTTAAGGGGGTTACGGGCTCCGGAAAAACTTTTACCATGGCCAAGATCATCGAAGAGGTTCAGCTACCGACCTTGATCGTCAGCCATAATAAAACCCTGGCGGCCCAGCTTTTCCGGGAGTTCAAGGGCTTCTTCCCCCACAACGCGGTGGAATACTTCGTTTCCTACTACGATTACTACCAACCGGAGGCCTACGTGGCCAGCCGGGACCTCTATATCGAAAAGGATGCTTCCATAAACGACGAGATAGAACGGCTCCGCCTCTCCGCGACCCGTAGTCTTATGGAACGTCGGGACGTTATCATCGTGGCCACCGTATCCTGCATCTACGGCCTAGCGACCCCGGAAATTTACCGGAAGATGACCGCCACGGTGGAGATCGGAGAAAAACTGGACACGGCGGCCCTGATGCGCCGTTTTGTGGAATTGCAGTACGAACGGAACGACGCGGTTCTGGATCGGGGACGGTTTCGCCGTCGGGGGGACACCTTGGAAATTTACCCCGCCTACCTGGAAGAAGCGTACCGGATCGAGCTGGATTGGGACCGGGTGACCAGAATCCGCCGTTTTGACCCCATCTCGCAGACTATTCTGGAGGATTTGGACCGGGCGATGATCTACCCGGCCAAACAGTTCGTCATGCCCCAGGATATGATTTCCAACGCCCTGGACCGCATCAAAGAGGAGCTGGAGGATCGGTACGAATTTCTTCAAAACACGGGAAAGATAATGGAAGCCCAGCGCCTTAAGACCCGGGTGGAATACGATATCGAAATGCTCACCGAAATGGGGTACTGTCCGGGGATTGAAAACTATTCAGCCCCCCTGGCGGGTCGGGAAAGGGGCTCTCCTCCGGATACGCTGATCGATTATTTTCCCAAGGAACACCTGACCTTTATCGACGAAAGCCACGTTACCCTTCCCCAGATCGGGGCCATGTACGCGGGAGATCGATCCCGCAAGCAGAGCCTGGTAGAGTACGGGTTCCGGCTCCCCTCGGCCTTGGACAACCGGCCCCTGCGGTACGAGGAATTCGTGGAACGGCTTGACAGGACGGTCTTTGTTTCCGCCACCCCGGCGGATCTGGAGGTCCAGCAATCCAGTCGGGTAGTGGAACAGGTTATCCGCCCCACAGGGCTTTTGGACCCGAAGATCGACGTGCGGCCCAGCGAGGGGCAGATGGAGGATATCTACGCGGAAATACGACGCCGAATACAGGCGGGGGAACGGTCCTTGGTTCTGACCCTGACCAAAAAAATGGCCGAAGACCTGACCGACTACCTCACCGGTCTGGGATTACGGGTTCGGTACATCCACAGTGAAGTGGAGACCATCGAACGGGTGGAAATTTTAACCCAATTAAGGCAGGGGGTTTTTGACGTCCTCGTGGGGATCAACCTACTGCGGGAAGGGATCGACCTGCCGGAGGTTTCATTCATCGCGATCCTCGACGCCGACAAGATCGGCTTTTTACGGTCCGCCCGGAGCCTTATCCAAATTATAGGACGGGCGGCCCGAAACGCCGCTGGCAAGGTGGTCCTCTACGCCGACCGGATGAGCGACGCCATGAAACAGGCCATATCGGAAACGGAGCGGCGGAGGGCCATCCAGCTGGCCTACAACGAACAGCACGGCATTACGCCCACCACGGTAAAAAAGGCCATCGCCGATATTTTAGTCCGCCACGAGCAGGAAGATACAATGGCCGCCACCACGTCCGTGGAGGTCCTTAAAAGGTCCTACAACGTACTTATCCCCGCCCAACGAACCAAACTTATCAAAGCCCTGGAGGCGGAAATGCTGGAACACGCGAAAAACCTGGAGTTTGAACAGGCCGCGGTGCTACGGGACGAAATTCAGCGGATCCAGAATCTTTCCACTGCCGACCCTACGAAGGTTCCTTCGGGGGAACTTCTATATGGCGTCGCTGAACCTCCACCAACTCTGGCGGATCCCGCTCCGCCTCTAAAAAGAACGTAAGCGCTCCATCCGATGCCATACCCTACTCCTCTGTTGTTGGTTGCCCGGCCCCCCTAAGGGTCAATACCGAGCGTAATTTCAATTCAAACTCCCGTTCCGAAAGGGATCCCTTTAGAAGATCGTTGATTAGCGATCGAACAACCGGGGGAAACGCGGACCAATAGCGCTTGGGCCAGGAACCCAGCTGGACTTCCAGCTGTTTTTGGGTTTCCCCATCCATCTTGCCTGTGGAAAAAGCGATAAATTGATGAACCATCTCGGAAAGCAGGTCCGGTTGCAGGGTTTTCTCCGGAGTCCCGGCGGTGGAATTTCCCATCCAGGGGCCGAGTAATTCCTCCAGCTGATCGTCGGATAATTCCGGGGCCTCGCGCCGAATCAGTTCTTCCGCCATCCGCCGTACCGTAGAACGGATACCCTCCAAAGCGGCCCCTCCCTCAAGCTGGGAAGCGGTTTTATGGGCCCACTGCGCCGGGTCGGGAAGCCCCGCGGAACCAAAAAGCTCCAAATCCCGTTTTCTCCGAATAACCGCTGCGGCCACCGCATCGATCGACGCGGCAGAACAGCGGTTTAAAATATAATCCAATACCCGTACTAATTCCGCGTCGGCCATAGAATCAGCATACAACCGGAACGGAAAGGGAGCAAGATACGCCGAAGGACTTTATCGGGCCGAGGTTGACGCGGGACCGGTGGATCGATAGAACGGTATACCATGGAATTACAATTTTTAGGCACCGGCACGTCCCATGGCATCCCCGTGTTGGCCTGCACCTGTCCAGTCTGCCGTTCATCGGACCTCAGGGATCAACGGATGCGTTCTTCGTTCCTTATTCGAAGCTCCGGAGGAACCACCTTGATCATCGACACGGGCCCCGAATTTAGGCTCCAGGGGGTACGGGCGGGTCTTAATCGCATCGATGGGATCCTCCTTACCCACGCCCACGCGGACCATATCCACGGCCTGGACGATGTACGTCCCCTGAGCTGTAAAAAAGAGATTCCTGTTTTTGGAAACGAAGGAACCATAACCGAGATGAAAGAACGGTTCGCCTATATTTTCAAGGAAACCCAAATTGGGGGTGGGAAACCCCGTATTCGTCCCACGGTAGCCCCCCCTTCCTTTGATATGGACGATGTACGAGTAACAGCCCTGCCGGTAAAGCACGGGGACTTGGATATCCTGGGGTGGCGCATCGATCAAGGAGGTCACGGGGTAGCGTATATCACCGACGTAAGCCTTATCCCCGAGGAAACCAAGGCCCTGCTGGGGAACCTGGACCTGCTCGTCCTGGGGGCCCTGCGAAAAAGACCCCATCCCACCCATTTTAGCTTTGATCAGGCGGCCCAGGTGGTGGCGGAATTAAAACCCCAGCGGGCATACGTGACCCACCTCTGCCACGACCATTCCCACAGGGAGATGGAAGCCCTTTTTGACACCTCAAAAAACCTGGGCCCCGCGTGGGACGGCCTGATCATTCACCTGTAAGCAATCGAATTCGCCCGAAATCTATCTTGACTTATTTTGCGCCCCCACCAGTGAATGCGCCCTGCCGGGCGCACCAAAAAAAAACCCGCTCGTGGAGCGGGTTTCCAGGACCAGAATACGTAAAAGCTAAATCTTTTTCGTAACGTAGTCACTTTTAAGGCACCGGGCGCAAATCTTTAAAGTCATCGTGGTCCCCTTAATCTCGGTTTTAATTTTAACCAAATTGGGCTTCCAGGTGCGGCGGGTATGGTTCTTCGCGTGGCTTACCTTATTGCCGGTGATCGTGTGTTTTCCACAAATATCGCAAGTTCTTGACATAAAAACCTTCCTTCCGGAGTATCGTACATCCTAAGTACAGGGGACTATACCGAATATTGAAGGATATGTAAAGGGGTATCACCACCGGGTTTTAATCCGTTCAGCAAAACCCGCCAGGGCGGTGATTTTTATAATTTCCCCGTTTTCGAGCCGGAACTGGCCGGAAAAGCGGCCAAACACCTGGCGCCGTTTAATCGAGTAAAACAAAAGGCCCTTATGTTCCGCCCGTTCTAACAGGGGTTCAAAGGTCAGGTCCAACCGGCCCTCGTCGCCGGTAAAACGCCAAGGCTCAAGCCAATCCTTGGGGGTAATATGAAAAGTTACCTGGTTTAACTTTTGTAGCTTGCCATCCACAAAAAAAGCGTTGTCCGTCCCCGAAGAACTATCCACCGCTCCGTACCCCACGCTAAACGCCACCTGCCTATCCCCATCTAGACCGCAGGCCGTGGCCCAATACCGAAAATCCGAATGGGGCCGTACCCCCCTCTGCCAATCAAAGACCCCCCAACCGTGATTTTTGGTGAACAGTAAATCCTTGGCCCCAAACCGAACCATACCCTCCACGGCGTACCAGGGAGATCGGCGAGAATACCGAAAGGCCCGTTTATCCCGGCGCCACGGGGCCACCGTAACGATCGACTCGGCTTCCTCCGGCGGCGTAAACACCAGGGCACCCCGCAGTCCCCGCCGGTGACCTAAAGCGGGAATATCAAACTTAATCAACCGATGGCCCTTTTCCATGGCGGCAAAATCCAGGTTGATATGTTTTTGACGAATTTTTATCGATCCAACCTCGCTACTCTCCGGCAAGGCTAGGGAACCAAAGGAAAAGGGAATACGGAAACTGTCGGTTTCGGAACTTTTTTCGGAGAAATTCGCCACCGTAACGCTAATTTCACCCAAATAACCCCCATCGAACACCTCAAACAAAAGGGCAAACCGGTCCGAAAAGACCGCGTAGCGATCCGCTTCTAAAATTCGTCGTTGGGGACTCCGGATCAGCGAACGGTCGTACCAGAACAAAGGAGCCCTGGCCCAGCCCCGCTTTACAAGCTGGCCCTTTCCATCCAACAGAGCCGTCGATTCCTCTATTTCTTGCTGTGGCATAGGGATTATCTAAATTCCCGTTCATCCGCCCTCTGCCAGTATTGACTCCGGCCTATACCAAACCCAATTTCCCCCCGCATTTCCAAAATATCGGTGGCATATTTTTTCCCATCCGCGGGACGGAAGGTTATTTTACAAGCGTAGATATCCCCCTTACCGGGATCCACAATCGATCCCCCCTCCCATTGGCCGACGGCTTTTTTCTTTAATCCGTAAATCCAGGGGGTCCCGATAACCCGCATCGTATTCACCGTCCCAGCCACGGGAAAGTTTTTATAGGAAGCTTTTGCCTTTGTGGCGATAGTATCATCGCTCTTACCCACGATTTTAACGATTTCTCCGAAAAGGGCCCCATTATTTTCGTAAATTTTCCAAAACGCCGTGGGGACACCCTTTTCATCCACGCTCTTCCAGTACCCCTCCACCGGGTCCAGGGCAAACACCAGACTACCCACAAGAAACGCCAGAATCGATAGAAGCAGAATTCTTTTGGACATTATTCCTCCTACGGAATGGTTGGATTGATAAAAATCGCGGGTAACAGGGACATAAAGCCGAGACCCACGGTGATGCTACCGGATATAAAGAGGCCCCATTGGACACTTTCACCCTGATAATTGGCCACCGCCAGGGTAGACGATTGGATCAAAAGGCCCAGGGAAGTAAACAAAATCGCCGCGCCGATCGATTGATTCTTGGCGTTATTTACCCGAACGAAGGGGGTGTAATCGGGTTTAATAAAGACCGTCGGAGCGGGAGCCGCCGTGGTAGCGCCCGTGGATGATGGGGGAGGTACTTCCAGCGCCGGGGTTTTCGGCGGAGCGACGGGGGTGGAACCCTTAAAATCATTCTGGGACCAATAATTGACCGTATCGGCCTCCAAAGATTTCCGTTCCACCAAGGGGATGGACGAAGACAGATCCACGCTCACTTCCTCGTTCTTTTTTACAATAACCGCGGGAGCCGAAGGGGGAATTACATCCTCCGTCGATTCGGGAAGTACCGCCACCTGACCGGTAAAACAGTACACCCGTACCGTGGGAGTAAAGGACGGGACCGCCGCAGAAGGCTGGCTATCGTAGGGCTGGATAATCGAATCCATCCCAAAATCCGTACCCCGAACCCCCGCCACCGTACTTCCTGTCCGGATAGAAAAAGAATCGCTCCCCGAAAGGGTAGCCACCTTGGCCCGAACCCGTCCGTACAACAGCCCCAGGGATACGGTGGCCCCCCCGGGACCCAGGCCCTTAAACAAAAAGGAACTATTTTCGGCGATCTTAATCACCGACCCCCGGGGAAGCAGTTGAACCTCCACAAAGGTTCCCCCGCCCGTTTGAATAAGATCCCCCTCGGCGACGGTCATCCCAATCACCTGGGGATCGGAAACCGAATAGGACGTCCGATTCCCCTGACGGACCACCGAAAAATCCTTCCCCTCCGCGTACACGACCTCTCCAGAACCAGAAGGATTTTCGGCCCCCACCACGGCGGGGGAACTTACCAGGGAAAAAACGCACCCCACAAAAAGGACCACCATATACGGAAAACGACGGATACCCATGGGCATAACTATACTACGAAAGCGCCTCTCCAGCAACGATCTTTTTCTCCTGTCTATTCTTGAGTCCCCTCAAAAAACCAATTGTTTTTAGAGGGGACTTTGTTCCCATCCACCTTTCTTACGGCAGGGGCCCCGCGTTAATTCCCAAATGGGCAAAAATCACACCCGTCCCATCCGACGCCCCTCCCGATCCGCCGTGGCCCCGTTTAAGGGTCTCCAAAAAAACCTCAAAGGGCGGACGCTTGCGTCCATTCCAGGCGGTTTCCATAAGGGCTAAAAGCCTCGGAAACAGCATATACTCGAGTCTCCGGGGATCCCGGATATACTCGCTCCAGGCGTTCCCCTGAATTCCCAAGAACCGCCCCCCGCCATCACCACCCGTACCCAGGAGCCCTTCTAGGGGATCAAACTCGTACACCCGCCGAAGGGTCGACGCTTGGGGAACCTTGTACGCCAACCCCGGCGAAAGGGTTCTATCGTCGGTCTGCACAAAATCAAAATAGTAGGGGGAGAAGGGACTGCGCACCACGTTACGCCCCTCGGCCAAGGCCCGAGTTCCCTGATCGGGAAGCCACTGACGCCAATGAACCACGTTGGCCGAGTTTGGAACCGCCGTATCCATAACCTCGTCCCAGGCGAAAACGGTTTTACCCTTCCGTTCCAAGTGTTCCGTTAGGGTTTGCATAAAATAACCCTGCAGATCCACCCAGTCTTTTAGGTTTAATTCCTTCTTTTTAGCCGCGCATTTAGGGCAATGCTCCCAGCGGGTGGTGGGACATTCGTCCCCCCCAATATGGACGTAGGGACCGGGAAACAGTTCGCACACCTCGTCCCAGGCGGTTAGGGCGAACTGGATGGACCCTTCGTTTCCCAGGCAGAGCACCTCCTCCGAGATACCCCATTCGGTCCGAACCCGTTGGGGCCCCCGAACGCAGGCCAACTCCGGATTCCCCTCCAGCACCGCCTGAACGTGCCCCGGCAGGTCCAGCTCTGGAACCACCGTAATCCCCCGCTCGGAGGCAAAGGCCACCAAATCTCGGATCTCGGTTTGACGGTAAAAACCGTTCCTATTCGGATCCTGCCCCGGACGGGTCGCCCCAGATTCCGTAGCCTCGGGGGTGTTCAACAACTCGACCCGCCACCCCTGGTCGTCGGTAAGATGCCAGTGGAAACGGTTGATTTTATACAACCAGGCCACACTTAAAATCCGTTTTAACGCGGGGATAGAAAAAAAATGTCGGGACGAGTCGATCATCATCCCCCGCCATTCCATGGCCGGATAATCCTCGATCTCGCAGGAAGCCAGCCTAAACCGCCACCCTTCCCAGCCAAAATGGAGCAGTTGCAGAAGGGTAGCCGCTCCCGCGGCCGCACCCTCCGCCGTAAGGGCGGCCAATTCAATCCCCGAAGGAGCGCACCGCAGGGTATACGAGCCAGCCTGGAAACAAAGTTCATCCCCCTCCACAGAACCTACCACCGCTCCGGAAACGATTTTTTTAACGGAGACAGAAAGCAGGGGCGCCGAGGCGGTTCGGAAATTTCCACCCCATAACTCGCTCCCCTCTTCCCTGTTTTTTTCAAAATAAGCAAACTCTTCCCGGGAGCTTCCCGGAGCAAGCACCGTCGCACCAAAGGCTCCCTCGACCTCGTCCCGCAGGGCCCGCAGTTGGGGCAAAAAAGCGGGGTCCCCGTGGAGCTCCAGGACGGCGGCGTAAAAGGGACTCCCGGTTTTCCGATATCTTTTTGGCGCCGGAATAAACGGCGGCGTAGCGGCTTCTATCATCTGTTCCCCCTTTCGGATTCAACAATACCAGCGCATAGTATCACCGAACCCCCGGTGGGGCAACTAAGCCCCTTTTTTTTCGGGGGGCGCCATGGCAAGCCCTCAGGCTGGACGGACATCCGACGCGCCCCCCGCCGCGAACCCAGCGGGACCCCATACCCCGATGTCCCGCCGGTTTCGCGGCCCCCCACAACCCCCGCTCCCCGGGCGTGGATTTTTAAAGTCCCCGTATTTACATTTTGTTTAATTTTCGTAACAATTAAACCTATGACCCTCGACACCAATACCGAACAAAAAATCAACCGGGTTTTTGAAACCGCGGTGGCTTCCGGAAGACGGAACCTCTACGAATTTGAGGTGTACCAAATACTGCAGGCCCTGGGCCTTCGAACACCCCGATACCTGTACATCGATGAAATCGAGAGGGTAGACGCGGCGGCCCTGGCGCCCTTTGCCCCCCGGGCCATCGTAAAAATCGTATCCTCCGACATAGCCCACAAATCCAAGGTGGGAGGAGTCCGAGCTGTTGCCGTGGAAGACCCCCTCTACGTTCGTTTTGTGCTAGAAACGATGAAACGGGAAGTCCTTTCCCACTTTGGGGAGTCGAAGCTTCCCAACATAGAGGGCTTCCTCATCGCCGAGTTCATCCCCTTTACCCAGGCCCTGGGCAACGAAGTGCTCATTGGCGCCAAGGAAGATCCTTCCTTCGGCCCCACGGTAACCCTTTCCAAGGGCGGCGATGACGCGGAGTTTTTCGCCAAATGGTACGACCCGGCAAATCTTTCCATCGCCCCCCTCAGCCGGGAAGAGGCGAATCGCATCGCGGGGTCCCTGAAAATCCGACATAAACTGGAGGCCGAAGGCCACGGTGCCTGGCTGGGGAAAATGGCCGACGCGCTGTATACTATCTCCCTATTCGCGTACCACTACTCCTTCAGCTCCGCTAAAAAGCCCAAATACCACCTTCTGCAGTTGGACGTTAACCCCTTTGTCTATTCCCAAGCGGAAAAGGGCGCGTTTATCGCGGTGGATGGGTTTGCCCAATTTGCCGTGGCGGAAGAGCGCCTGCCGGTATACGACCGGCCCCACACCCGCACCCTGCTCCCCTTCTTTGAGCCCCGGGGAATCGCCGTGGCGGGGGTTTCCAGCGACGCCACCAAATACAGCATGGCCCGGATCATCGTAAACCTCCTGTCCGACCTGGGCCGGGATGACGTGTACTGTTTGAACCCCAAGGGCGGTAGCGCCGAGATCGGCGGCAAAACCTTTCCCCTCTATAAAACCAACGAAGAACTACCTCAAAAGTGTTCCCTGTACGTGTTTGCCGCCCCCGCCGGCCGAACGGTGGAATTTTTAGAGTCCGTCCCCGACGATACGGCGGTAATTCTTATATCCGGCATTCCCACGGAACTTCGGTTTCAGGATTTTTCGGAGGTGGTGGCCAAACATCGCAACCGGGGCGTCCGAGTCGTGGGGCCCAACTGCATGGGCGTGTTTTTCGCCCCCGACGGTCATCGAAAGGGGGTCAATACGTTCTTCCTGGGGGACGAACGGCTCCCCATCCGGTGGACGGCCAAATCCAACGTGGCCCTGCTGACCCAATCGGGGGCCATGGGAATTACGGCGGTCGAACGGGCCCCCTACGCGCCCATCTACCGATCCCTCGTATCCTTTGGGAACAAGGCGGACGTCAACGTTCCCGACCTCATCCGGTATTTTTCCCAGGAACCGACGGTGGAGGTCATCGCCATGTACCTGGAGGGATTGAACCCCGGAGAAGGGAGGGATTTTTTCCAATTAGCCCGGGAATCCAAAAAGCCCCTGGTGGTGTACAAGGCCGGCAGAACCGAAGCGGGGGCTAAGGCGGCCGCCAGCCACACGGCCAGCATGTCGGGGGATTACGATATTTTCCAAGCCGCCTGCCAACAGGCGGGGGTGGTGCTCGTGGACGAACTGCCGGACTTTTACAATACCGTCAAGGCCTTTTCCATGTTAAGCTCCAAGCCTCCCCGGGGACTGCGGGTCGGCGGGGTGGTCAACGCGGGCTTGGACGCCACCATGGGGGCTGACCTGCTGGGAGCCCTGCGCCCGGCGGTGTACGACCGGTCCACCAACGAAGCCCTGCAACGGCTCAACGTCCACGGTCTCGTCAACGTGGGAGCCTCGTTCCTCGACGTAACCCCCATGACCGACGACCGACTCTTCGCGGCCATCGTGGAAACCGTCCTGGCGGACCCCAACGTGGATTGCGCCTTTGTGGCCATCGTTCCCCACGTAGAAACCCTCAAAACCATCGATTCTCTTTGCCGACAGAGCGACGCCCTGGGGCCCCTTTTGGCTCAAGTAGCCGCCAAATTCGACAAACCCGTCGTCGTTTCGGTAAACGCCGGAAGCCGGTACCAGGGCCTCGTCCAGGTCTTAGAAGAGGGCGGCCTCCCCGTATACGGAGATATCCGGTCCGCCATGCGGGCCCTGGGAACCTTCTGCGAAAGCTTGGCAAGATTATAGATTGGGCAAAGTAGCAGGAACGAGACCAGCCAGTAACCGTTAGCGCTCGATTCCTCCTGAGCTGGTTTCGGTATAATACCCCAAAAGGAAGTTTATACGGAACAAGATAACACCTCAAAACCGGTGCTTATACAGCGACCCGGGGGAGCTATATTCTTGATTTTTGTCAAATTGGCGAGAATCAGAGATTGACAGCATAAATTGCCTGGAATTATTCTGAATGAGGTCGGTGTGCCGGAAAATACTGATTGGATCAGTCGTTTGGGGTGCGAAAACAGTCCTAGTTCGGGGCAAAGGCCGAATTTCGACGCAAAACCGCAAAATTCCCGAAATGACAGTTCCTATCAGTCATAGCGAGCAATAGTGGAACGTTGTAGGCATAGGACAATAGACGGCTCTTTCCTATGTGGGTGGCTCTAGCCTTTTGAGGAGGGGATAAAAATGAGCAAACGCGTGATCGTATGGATTCTTGGAATACTTGTTATAGTCATGCCTTTGGCCGCACAGACTGATTTTTTCACCATCTGTAAGAATGGTCTAGCCTTTTGAGGAGGGGATAAAAATGAGCAAACGCGTGATCGTATGGATTCTTGGAATACTTGTTATAGTCATGCCTTTGGCCGCACAGACTGATTTTTTCACCATCTGTAAGAATGGAACCGCCACCGATGTTTCAAAAGCCCTTAAGGCCGGCGCAGATAAAGAAGCCCGGGACCCAGACGGCTGGACCCCGCTTATGTCAGCCGCCGGGTTTAACCCGAATCCCGAGGTGATTACCTTGCTCCTGAAAGCTGGCGCAGACAAAGAGGCACGGGACCCAGACGGCGCGACCCCGCTTATGTTAGCCGCCAAATACAACCCGAATCCCGAGGTGATTGCCACGCTTCTGAAGGCTGGCGCGGACAAAGAAGCCCGGAACCAAAACGGCTGGACCCCGTGGATGATCGCCGCCGATAGCAACTTGAATTCCGAGGTGATGATCACCTTGCTCCTGAATGCCGACGTAGACAAAGAAGCCCGGACCAAGGATGGCTGGATCCCGCTTATGTCAGCCGCCGCCAATAACCCGAATCCCGAGGTGATCACCTTGCTTCTGAATGCCGGCGCAGACAAAGAAGCACGGGACCAATACGGCGGGACCCCGCTGATGTACTCCGCCAGATACAACCCGAATCCCGAGGTGATTGCCACGCTTCTGAATGCTGGCGCGGACATAGAAGCCCGGACCAAGGACGGCGGGACCCCGCTTATGTTAGCCGCCTCCAATAACCCGAATCCCGAGGTGATTACCACGCTCCTGAAGGCCGGCGCGGACATAGAAGCCCGGGACAAGTACGGCTGGACCCCGCTTATGTTAGCCGCCCACAATAACCCGAATCCCGAGGTGATTGCCACGCTTCTGAAGGCCGGGGCAGACATAGCGGCCCGATCCGATATCGGCAAGACTCCGCTGATGTTCGCCGCCGCCTATAACCCGAATCCCGAGGTGATTACCTTGCTCCTGAAGGCTGGCGCAGATAAAGAAGCCCGGGACTCAGAGGGCTGGACCCCGCTTATGTCAGCCGCCGCCTATAACACGAATCCCGAGGTGATTGCCGCGCTTCTGAAGGCTGGCGCGGACAAAGAGGCACGGGCCCCAGACGGCGAGACCCCGTTGATGTTCGCCGCCAGGATCAACACGAATCCCGAGGTGATTGGCACGCTCCTGAAGGCCGGCGCTGATGCCAAAGCAAGAGACTATTTTGGGAAAACAGCCTTCGACTATGTACAGAAAAATGAGAAGCTGGCAGGAACCAAAGCATACTGGGTGCTCCACGACGCACAGTATTAGGGACACGTGCGGGCAAGCCCCGTTTTTACTCGAGGCACAGGAAAACAGTGAAGAAAAATAATGTGCGAAGACACGGATAAAGTACGAATCAGTTTTACTGTAAGAGATACCGATGCCAGCGGAGCTCTTTCCTATGTGGGTGGCTCTAGCCTTTTGAGGAGGGGATAAAAATGAGCAAACGCGTGATCGTATGGATTCTTGGAATACTTGTTATAGTCATGCCTTTGGCCGCACAGACCGATTTTTTCACCATCTGTAAG
>Ga0078972_1013572_pt1 | contig 13368 bp, 10 predicted proteins | sample YelNatPaOPGAMG01_FD_67568 | JGI IMG/M metagenome (GOLD analysis project Ga0078972, IMG submission 67568) | Hot spring thermophilic microbial communities from Obsidian Pool, Yellowstone National Park, USA - OP-RAMG-01 (SPADES assembly) (version 2) | ecosystem: Environmental > Aquatic > Thermal...
TCGGCCTGCGCAATGGCGAACTGGACCGCTAATCGCCAGGGCACAGATGCGTACGAACGCCCACGCTCGCTCATCTTCCTTGCCGGTGCACTCTGAACCACGAAAGCGGCCAGGGTAGCCTGGCCGCTTTCATCTTCCGCCCGTCTGGTGCATAATCAACCGTCTGGCCCCTTCCCGATCTTTCCGATCGAGCTCGCACGGCCTGCCGCAGCCGGGGAGGGAAACGGCCGGCTAACCGGGTGAAGGTGACCGCGGCCTGCCCCGGGGGTCCTATCGCGCCCGCGCTCAACTACCACTCAAGGAGGACGCCATGAAGCCCCAAAGAGCCGCCCTGTTCGCCATCGCTGCCGCCGCCCTGTTCGCGCTCCTCGCCTGCGGGCCCCTCTCTTTCGGCGACACCAAGTCCCAGGCGGCCACCCTTGCCGCCAGGCAGGTTGAGACGGCGGTCGCCACCATCCAGGCCGGAAAGCCAACCCTCGCCCCCACCGCTGCAGCCCAGAAGGCCACCAAGACACCCAGCGCCGCCGCCTCCGGCGCTTGCCAGTGGACCGGCACCTGGAGTACCACCTGGGGCGACATGCAGCTTGTCCAGAAAGGCAAGGAGGTTACAGGCACCTACGAGACCGACAGCGGCAAACTGAAGGGAACTGTCTCGGGCAGTACTTTCAGCGGCACCTGGTCCGAAGCGCCGGACTACACCGCACCCGACAACGCCGGCGATGTTAAGTTCACCATGTCGGCCGACTGCAAGTCGTTCACGGGCCTGTGGCGCTATGGCTCCGAAGGGGACTGGAGCGAGTGGGACGGGGAACGCAAGTAGTCTGAGCGCCGGCAGGGAACACAGATGGACGCCGATGGATGCAGATTCGCGCTGCCGATGAGAGAGAGTGCCCGTCTCTCATCGGCGTCTATCTGTGGCCATCGGCGTTCATCTGTGTCCCTTCCGTCTCCCCTTCCCCGCCCTACAGCTTGCCGGCGAACTGAGGCAGGTACTGCTGGTTGGCGCGCAGCAGGCGCAGGCCCATCTCCCTGATCTGATCCAGGTTCAGGTGCGAGCAGAGCGGATCGAGCATCAGGGCCTCGAAGGCCAACTCCAGGTCCCCGGCCATGGCTGCCTGCACCTGCATATCCTCCACCCGGATGACGCGTTCCACCCAGGTGCGCGCTGGCTCGGGCAGGCCACCGATGGTGACCGCGTGGAAGCCGGTGGCGTTCACCAGCACCGGCGTCTCTACCACCGCTCCCAAGGGCACGTTGCTGATCTGGCCCGTGTTGATGGTGTTGCCCACATCTACGAACTGCTTGCCAGTGGCAAAGGCGCCGATGATGTCAGCGGCCGTCTCGCGCGAGCGCTCCAGGTAGTGGTCCGGGATAGTGCCGCTCGTCATTTCCTCGATGTGCTGTTCCGCGCGGCGCATGTTGTCCTGGCGCTCCTGGATTGTCGTGCGGTGGATGTGGTAGCGCTCCAGGTTCTCCTTGGAGGTCAGGTACTGGGGCAGGAATTCGACGATGTGCCGGTCGGCCATGTAGGTGAGCATGCCCGTCGCCTTGAGGATCTCGTCCACCGCCCACCAATGCACGTGCTCGCGGTACTCCTGTGGCACCAGGTCCATGAGCGAGCCGCCGGCGAGTTTCTCGCGCAGCATGGCGTAGCCGTCCTGCCCCTTGATGGCCAGTTGAGTGATGAAGAAGAAGTGATTGACGCCGCCATAGGTGGCGACGATGTCATCCTCACTCTCCAGGTTGAACAGACGCTGCAACGCCTCCAGGCCCTCGAACAGGCCGTGGCACAGGCCGACGACCGGCCGGCTGGTGGAGATGGCCAGGGTCTTGGTCAGTTGCGCCATGGGGTTGGTGTAATTGAGGACCACGGCGTTGGGTGCCAGGCGGTTGATGCGCTCGGCCATCTGCACGAACACTGGCACGTTGCGCATCGTGCGCGCCCAGCCACCCGGCCCCATCGTATCCCCCACCGTGTGGTAGATGCTGTAGTCCTCGGGAATGGCCAGGTCGTGAGCCATGGCGCTGAGGCCGCCGGTGGATATCGTGATGATGATGAAATCCGCCCCGGTCAGGGCCTGCTCCGGGTCGCCCTCGACCACGATGTCGGCACTGGCGCCGAGTTTGGCGGCCAGCTTGCGCGCGAAGTTGGCGATCCGGTTGGCGTTGGTGGCGTTGAAATCGTGCAGCACGTAGGTGCTGCCGCTAAGGGCCGGCGTGAGCATGAGGTCCGACATGAGCTTCGGCCCCCAACCGGCGCTGCCACCGCCGACGATAACGATGCGTCTGGACATTGCGATCCTCCTGATATGAGCCGCGGGCTCAGCGAACCCGCACCCTGGCCCGAATAGTCTGGAAGCGCTGCAGTAGCTGAAGGCATGCTAAGCGACAAATGGCGGCTGGACAAGCTGATCCGGCTCACGGCGCCCGAGCAAGGTCGTCAAGGCAGCGCCGCAGGTAGGCTACGCCCGCCTCCGCCCAGGCCGCTTCTTTGGCGATCGTGGCGGCAACGGTGTCCTCCGCGGGGGGCCACTGCTCAAGAATGGCGCTGCAGCAGCGGCCGTACCGTCGCAAGCGCTGCAACAGCCCCTCCAGACCCAGTTGGCCTTCACCCAAAGGGCAGCCCTCGATGACATAGCCCAACTGGTGGCTCAGGCGGCGCACGCGGAAGTCCTTCACGTGCAGGTTGACCGTCCACGGCCCCAGCAACTCCGCCACGGCCTCCGGCATCTCCAGTGCCCCGAACGAATTGGCCGTATCGAGGCAGATGCCCACCTGGGCGCTGCCCAGCCGCTCCAGGACGGCCAGCAGTTGCGCCGCCGTCTGCCGCCCGTGGTTCTCGATCGCCAGGATCACGCCTGCTTTCTCCAGCTCCGGCAGGAGGGGACGCAGCAGCGCGACCAACTCGTCGTCGGAGGGCTGGTACGTGGCTGTATCGGTCACCAGGCGCAAGATTGGCGAGCCGAAGCGCTGCGCCAGGCGAAGATAGGCACGCAAATGCTCGGGCTGCACGCCGCGCGTCCCCACTTCCAGGCCGATGCCGGCAGCCTCCGCCTGGCTCTGAAGGACGTCCAACGCCCTCTCGTCCAGCAAGTGCAGCGGCAGGTTGTCGCCGATCTGCAAGACCTCGGCGCCCAGCGCTATCGCCCGGCGCAACAGCTCCATCTGGTCCATCGGCGCCGGCGGCGGGTAGCCGGGCACGCCGACGGCCCAGGGAAAGGTGAAGGAACTGATGCCAAGGCGCATGGCCGGCTCTAGTCCTCCCCGCCGGAGTGCGTGATCGCCCTGATGCTGGCCTGGATAGCCTCCGGCTCCAGGACCTTGAGCCAGTCCGGCTGCAGCAACTGGGCCTTTGCCCGGGCGACGGCAAGCTTCGCGCCATCGGAAAGGGGCGTATCTATCTCTCCGAAGAACATGGCCAGGTTGATCCTGATGTGGCCGAGCAGGAAGTCGCGGGCGGCCTCGTAGGGCACGCCCTTAGCCACGGCGGCGTCCATCGCCTCGCGAATGGCGGTGAGCAGGGTGGCCGCGATCGTCTCGGAGAGAGCGGGTTCGAGCATAGCCATCTGCTCCACGGTGATGCGGTGCGCCCTCATCACCGGCGCGAACATGCGCCTGGCGATCGCCTCGCCCCGGGCGTAATCGGCCTCCGGGCCCTGCATGAGAGCACAGACGATGTTCTGCTTGGCGCGGACGCCGCCGAAGAAGTCTCGCCGGGCCTCCGGGTCCGTCTCGTCGTTGAACACCGGCGGGTGGCAGGGATGGGTGACGAAGTAGGAGATGTCCGGCCGCGCCGGCAGCACCCCCGCAGCCGGAGCAGCCGGGTCAAGGCAGATCACCAGCGTGCCGCTGCTCAGGTAGGGCACCACCTGCGAGGCGGCCACCGAGCCGATCAGGGCGTCCGGCACCGCCAGAATGACCACCTGCGCCGCCCCTGCCGCCTCAGCGTAGGGCGTCGTCTTCAGCCCGCGTTGCTGCAAACGGGCGATGCCCGCCTCGCCCGTCTCCACATAGAGCATCTTGTAGTCCGGGTCGTCCTTAAGGTTGTCGGTGATCCGGCAACCCATCTTGCCACCAGCTCCGAAGAGAGCGACCGTCGTCATGTTCTGCTCCTCCCCAGTACCGGCGCCAGGGCGCGAGCGTCTGCCCGCCCCAGCCTGCCGGCGATCTGCGGTTGCGTCAGCTCAAGCGAATGGCGTTTCCCGTGGCTGCCGATTCGTAAGCGGCGAACACCAGGCGCACGGTGCGCAGGTTATCCTCGGCCGTGGTCTCGGCCGGCCCTTCGCCCTTGATGGCGCGCAGCAGGTTGGCGTTGCAGGGCACGATGCTCGCGTGCACCAGGGCATAGGCCGGGTCGGCCCAGGCGTACACCGGCGGCGGGTACCGCCCTGCCTCCGTGCCTTGCTCGGTCGTCAGGCGCAGCCAGTGCGTCTATCTGTGTCCTTCGCTGTTCTCCTGCCCTCAACCACGATGAGGGACCGCCGGGGAGACGAGGGAACACAGATGAACGCCGATACACACAGATTCACGCCGATAAGAGCAAGCAACAATCGTTCCTGATCCGTGTTCATCCGCGTCTATCTGTGTCCATCGGTGTTCCCGTATCCACCAACATTGCGCGTTCCATGCCCTGTGCCGCCCAACAGGGCACGAGATCGCCCCAGGGTGCCATCAGAAGCTGTCCAGGCGGGCCAGAGCGTAGGGCGGGAGCGACAGGCGCAGGCTGCCGTCCTTGCTCGCCAGCACCTCGCCCGCCTGGGCGCGGAACACTTCCGGCGCGAGCATCGCCTGCTCGGCGTTGCCCTCGTCCAGCCGCCGCAGCCGCAGCAGAGGGCCAAACCCGGCGACGACCACCTCCTGTTCCTTCGGCACCAGGCTTGCCAGAAGCAGGCGGGTGCCGCCGGCATGGCGCAGGGCCAGCCCGGCGACTTTCAGGCTGTCGGAGGCCACGACCGGCAGCACGAGGCTATCACCAAGCTCACCAATGTCGGCGAAGACATGGTAGAGCGGGTACACCGCCCCCGCCGGCACTGCGAGCAGCCCAGGCAAACACGGCCCGGCGTCGCCCGCCATCACTCCCAAGCAACCCACGGTCTCATAGTAGGTGGCCGCCTCCACCCCGCCCTCCGCCAGCCGCTGCAGGCTCCCCAGGGTCCAGGCAGCGCCGAAAAGCGACATCTGACGCGGATCAGCCGCTCGTGCCAGCGCTTCTGGCTCAACGTCGCCGGCGCTGGCGGGCCGCTTCCTCAAGGTCACCGGGCCGACCGCCAGCGGCAGCCCCCGCACCAGGCGCCTGGCGCTGCTGATGGTCCAGGCCTGGCCCTCCAGCGTCTCCATCAACGAGGCGTTATCGAAGGCATGCACCTGCGGGTTGAGGCTGTAGCCGACGAAGTCGAACCCGTCCCCGGGCGCCTGGCCGCGGTTCAGCTCGGTGAAGTTGTCCCTGCTGCCGCCGCCGAACCTTGCCGCCGGCGCGCTCTCCTGCAAGTGCCGGCGCGCCACACGCACCCACCTGGAAGAGGTGCATGGCTCGCCCTCGTGGAACACTGCGAAGGCGCACACATGGGGCCGCTGCCGCTCCAATTCCTGGCGCAACGCCGCCAACTCCGCCTCGTCCGCGAATACAGTCGCGATCACCAGGGGCAGGGCGAGGTCCCGTGCCTGGGCAGCGCCGAGACGCAGGCGTTCGCGCCAGGCGGGCTGACCCAAGTTCAGTTCCAGATGCAGATGCGAGAGCCGCAAGGCCCGCAACCGCACGCTATCCCGTTCGCTGAGGGTTTCGCTGCCACTGGCGACGGCGAGAGCCAAGCGCGGCAGCGGCCCAAGCGGCGCCTGGCCGACGGCGACGCTCACCGGGCCCGGCGCTCCGGCTGCTGCCAGCACCCCGGCGCTGACCTGCCCCTGGAGGCTGATCCGGACCGACTGGCGCACGGTGGACCCCGCCTCCACCCTGAAAGGATACGGCAGCGAGAGCGGCCGCGAATAGGTCTTGAACGAGGCGTCGGTCCAGTTGCGCTGATCCTCCATCTCGAAGATATCGCCCTGGAAGCGCGCCTCCGCCCAGACGCCCGGCGCCACCTCATGAGCGATGGCGCGTATGTCGAGGAAGGGTTGGTGCGGCGCGATGTACAGAGGGAAGCGCCCGCTCTGCCGCGACCCATCGCTGTGCTCGACCATGCAGTCACGGCCGGCGCATTCGCCTCCCGGATGGAGCAGGCAGAAGCCGATGCGGTTGGCCCAGAAGCTGGAGCGGGCGAGGCCCTCGGCGCTGAACGCGATTGTGCCCTGGGCGTCGCCGCTGATGCTCGCCTGCCAGTGGAAGTCAACCTCGCCTCGGCGGTCTTCGGCCTGGAAGCTGAGCCTGAAGGAAGCAGCGTCGCTCTCCAGGTGCAGGTCGTGCACTTCGTGACCAAGCGTCCCCCACTCCTGGTCCCGGACGGCCAGGTAGAGGCGGCGCACCACCTCGCGCTCGCCAAGCCGGATGCAGCGCAACCCGCCCTGCTCGAAACTGAGCACAAGGGGGCCAGCGCGCAATTCTATCGGCGCCGGCGGAGCCTGATCCTGACCGTAGTAAAGCTGATAACGGCTGAAAATGGTGGCTGCTCCTTACGGACGCGGCGTGTTCACCCTGGCCGCGTCTCGCTGCTCATTATAGGCTCCGGCGGTCCGGCGACAAAGAGGAATGGCAAGATCGGGTTTGCGGCAGCAGTCGCCCGCGCTCAACCAGCAAGGCGGCACGCCCCAGGCCAGGCTAGAGTACCGGCCGCACATCACGCAGCGGGACTCAGGGCGCGGGCCGGTCTGTGGCGTCGCAGCCACAGGAGCACCGTAGCGCACAGCGCACGCCCTTCACCGCCCGACGACGTAATGCAGCGGTTGGCTCAGCGAAGCTGACACATTCGCGCCGCCCTCCGGCATGATGACGCCCACAAGGGGCCATACTACGCCGTAGTCGAGAGCAAACCATCTGCCCGATGAGGGAGCAGTCCGAGAGGTTCTATGGCCTCTGTGCGGCTCGCTGTCTGCCTTCAGGGCCCGCGGCCGTCTGTGCCATCGTCGCCAGAAAGGAAGGCCAGCGCCTGGCGAACGGAATCCTCTTCCGCCACACCCACAAGCTCCGAGCGCCGCTCCCAGGCGTGCTTGTCGCCGTACTCGCCCAGGTTGTGATCCAGCGCCGTCAGCCTGGCGGCGCTCTCCCTCGCCAGGAAAAGCGCCGCTCCGACGGTTTCCGAGCCTACGCTTCCCAGAGCGAGGCGGAGGTGGGGAAGGCACAGGGAGGCAGGGTGCCCGTATTGCTCTCTCAGGCTCGCTTGCGGCCCCGATAGGGCGGCAAGCAGCCAGGCTGAGTAAGCGCGCGCCGCCGACTCTCCCATCTGGCAGACGCGGCAGCCGCCGTCCGGCACCAGTTCTCGAGGCGGGGGTGGGTGCGCCGGCAGGTGCAGCAGCCGGCGCCAGCCTGGCATCCTCCACGAGCTCAGCCGCTCTATGTAGCCCTGCAGCCTGGCCTCCACCTCCTGGACAAGGTTCCGACAGATGATGCTGGTGGCCAGGCTGCTGCCATAGAGTTCGGGCTCGAGCCGGCCCATGGCCCAGGCATGCTCACGGCACAGGCCCAGCGACTGCGCCAGAAGCGTCAGCGCTGCCGAATCATTTGGGCCTTCCCGGACCAGGTAGCGCAAGTAGCGTTGCTCCGCCTGGCGGCTGAGGAAGCATATTGGGCAGCCGTCCCTCGCCAGGGCAGCTTTCAGGTCCGGCATGGCCGTAGCCACGTCCACGCGTCCAAGCCCTCCCGGCGCCGTGCCTCGCTAATCTGGCGCGAATGCCGCCAGGTCCTGGCGCAACCGCTCTATCCGCGCGTCCGCTTGCTCCAGGCTGGCAAGCTCTTCCGTCAGGCTGGCTGATTGCTCAAGCCGGCGCTGATGCACCGTGGCAACCGCCCCTTGCGTGGCGGCAATGGTCTCCTCCAGGCGCTGCTCAAGGTCGTTGCTGAAGCGCTGGAAGGCCTGGTTCACGTTTTGCAGCTCGGCCCAGCGCAGGTTCTCGACGTTGTGCCTCACCAGAGCCTGCACCTGGGATTCAAGCCGCTGCTTGGCCCGCTGGCGCTGCCTAGCGAGAGGCAGGAGGCGGTCCACCAGGCCCGGCGGCAGCGGGCTCACGTGGGCGTCCCACTTGTGTGTCACCCAGTAGGGCTCGCGCTTGGCCTCAAAGGCCTCGGCGCTTTCGGGCGCCTGGTAGGGAATGTCGAACAACTCGGCGGCGCTGGCACGTACGCTCTCGATGAGAGCATTTGCCCGCTGTTCGTGCGGCGCCAGCACGCGCCTGACGTGCTCGTCAAGCGCTTGGGACAGGGCTCCCAGCCGCTGCTCAAAGAAACCAGGGATCGCTGCAGCCAGCGCCTCTCGCGCCGCTTCCACCGCCGCCTGGGGCGCCCGGGCATTCTCGTCCTGCCCCAACTGCTGCTCAACGATGGCCTCGAAATATGCGGTCGCTTCCTGGCGCAGGCCTTCTGCCTGCTCCTCCAGGAACGTGATGGTCCTGGCCCTATCCCCCCGCAACAAGTCACCCGCGATGAGCAGTTGGCCTCTCGCCTCTTCCACTGCCCGCTCCAGAGCCGCCCCGCGCCGCTCAAGCTCGTCCAGGGGCAACTCCAGCGAGCGTCTTGCCAGCTGTAGTTGCCCCTGCAGGCTGGCGAGGACAGCGGCGGCTTTCCTCGCCAGGGCTAAGCGCAGAGCGCTGGCCTTTTCCTGAGCCAGGAAACGTACCAGGTAGTCCTCCAGCTCCTGCATGCCGCTGCTGGCCCAGAGCCCTTCGTCCCCTTGGAGGCGGGCTTCAAGGCCGCGGCGGGCCGACAGGCAGAACACGGGCACATCCTCAGCAATGCCTCCCTGCTCGTGCAGCACGCGGCGCAGGAAGGCCAGAGCCTGCTCTTGCTCCCTCGGGCTCAGGTAGTCCACTTTGTTGAGGATGAAGAACAGGCGTGGGACTTTGTCCCGCACCTCTTTCAGGAACTCGATCTCTACCTGAGTGAGCGGCGGGTCCGCCGACACCAGGAAGAGAGCGGCGTCGCACTGGGGCAGAAAGGCCAGGGTGGCCTGGGTGTTATGCTGCAGGGTCGAGCCAATGCCGGGCGTGTCTATCAGCACCAGGCCGTCGCGGAGCAGTGGCGAGGGGCAGCTGACATTTACTTGCGAGACGCCGAGGCGGTTGTGCGGGTTTCCCTCTTCCGTCACGAACCGAGCCAGGAAGGAAGCCAGCTCTTCGACACTGCCACCCACCAGTTCAGCGTCGGGCCGGCCGTTTTCGTAGCCAACGCGCGCCGAAAGGTCGGCGCCCCAGTGCAAGAAGGTCGGGATGGCCGTCAGCGGGACGACGGCCGTGGGCAGGATTGGCAGCCCGATCAGGGCATTGAGCAGTGTGCTCTTGCCCCGCTTGAACTGCCCGAGCACAGCGAGGTGAAAACGTTGCTGCACCAGGCGCTGCTGCAACTCCTGCAGCTTGGCCACGTAGAGGGAATAGGCTGGACCGAGTTCATCGGCATAGCCAACAGCAAGCTCGAGGGCAGAACCGAGGTCTTTCACCATCGTGCCCGCCCCCGGTTCGGGCAAAGGCGCCGTGTCAGGTGGCGCCTCACAAAGACTAGCGCGCGGAAACATGACATACTCCTCCAGTCTACTCACCGGCAGGAGTGAAAATGCGGTAGGACAGGCCTGCTCCTGCCGGAGGTGTTGGCAGGAGTCATCAGCCATTGAGGGCAGTTCAGGGGGACTCCATCCCCTTGCACATACATAATAGGCCGGCGTACCGCCATAATCAAATGCTGCCAGGAGTCATTACAGGCGGCAGGACAACGCCGGCCAGAAATGGGCGCCTGCCCAGGTCAGCGCGAATCTGGCTCCAACCGGGCTCAGCTGAGTCCCCGGCGCTCCCCTATCCAGGCTGGGAGGCACCCTCAGCGCAGAGTTGTGACATGGGCTGAGCATGCTATACTTGAGTTGTTGGCTTGCGGGGATGAGGCTCCCCAGACTGATAAAGCCGAAACGTCGCAAGACTGATAGCCTCTACCGGTTCGCTGCTGGTAGGGGCTTTTTGCTTGTCCCCGCAGCAGCGGCCCATTTCTCACTCATGTCTAGCTTCAGGGAGGCCGGAAATGCCCTCAACAATCAGCAGAGTACATGCTCGGGAGATCCTCGATTCGCGTTCCAACCCGACCGTCGAGGTGGACGTGTGGCTCGAGGATGGCAGCTTTGGTCGAGCCGCCGTGCCTTCTGGCGCCTCGACCGGTGTCCATGAGGCACTCGAGCTTCGCGACGGCGAGACGTCCCGCTACGGCGGTAAGGGCGTGCGCAAGGCAGTCACCAATGTGAACGATCTCATTGCTGCGGCGATTCAGGGAATGGAGGCTCGCGACCAGGCCGCGGTGGACCGGGCCCTGCTAGATCTGGACGGCACAGCAACCAAGAGCCGCCTGGGAGCCAACGCCATCCTGGGCGTGAGCTTAGCCGTCGCGCGGGCAGCGGCAGCGTCGGCGAGGGTTCCGCTCTACATCTACCTCAGCAGCCATGTCGCCCCTGCAACTGTGCCTGGCGCGGGGTTCAAGTCCACGCTCCTGCCGGTGCCGATGATGAACATTCTGAACGGTGGTGTGCACGCCAATTGGCAGGGGACGGACTTTCAGGAGTTCATGGTGGTGCCGCTAGGGGCGGGCAGCTTTCACGAGGCCCTGCGTTGGGGAAGTGAGACCTACCAGGCGCTGCGAAGCTTGCTGAGGGCCAAGGGTTACCCCACCGGCGTGGGCGATGAGGGTGGCTTCGCCCCTGCCCTGCGAGCCAATTCCGAAGCAATCGAGCTCATCCTCGAGGCCATCGGCAAGGCCGGCTTTGCGGCCGGCAGGGATGTGGCTCTTGCCCTCGACCCAGCTTCCAGCGGCTTCTTCGACGATGGCCTCTACAACCTGAGAACGGAGGGGCGCCACATCTCTTCCGCGGAGATGATCGCGCTCTACTCTGGTTGGCTCAGGCAGTACCCCATAGTCTCGCTCGAGGACGGGCTCGCCGAAGACGATTGGGCGGGCTGGCGGGAGATGAACCAGCAGCTGGGCAACAGCGTCCAACTTGTTGGCGACGACATTTTCGTCACCAACGTCGAGCGCATACGCCGTGGCATTCAGGAAAGCATCGCCAACGCGGTGCTCATCAAGCTCAACCAGATCGGCACCCTTACTGAGACTCTCGCGGCCATGGCGCTGGCCAGGCAGGCTGGTTGGAAGTGCGTCATCTCCCATCGCAGCGGCGAGACGGTGGACAGCTTCATCGCCGACCTGACCGTGGCCATGGGCACAGGCCAGATCAAGACAGGTGCTCCGGCGCGTGGCGAGCGGGTCGAGAAGTACAATCAGTTGCTGCGCATTGAGGAAGAACTGGGCGATGCCGCAGAGTTTTCTGGGCAAGACGCCTTCAGGCGCTAGGCAGCCATTAGGGCAGGGCCGGCGCTCGCACCCCGCTCTGCTCTCGATAACCTCAGGGGGCGGATATGCCGGCACCTGAGGATTCACGCAGTGGCTCCGGGGCAGCGCCCCTCGCGGTAAGTGCGACGGCACAAGAGGACGGCGCTGCCTCGCTCCGGGATTATACGCTCGCCAGGCAACAGCTAACGGCACTGGCACACGCGGCCAAGCAAGCACTGCGCGAGCGAGGTGACGACGCCGGCTCGGCCGAGGCGCAGAAGCTGCTCGAGCGGCTGGCCGCCGATCGCTTCAACCTGGCGGTGGTGGGGCAGTTCAAACGCGGGAAGAGCTCGCTCATGAATGCCATACTGGGGCGTGACCTGCTCCCCACCGGCGTCCTGCCCCTCACCTCCACGATCACCACCCTCTGCTACGGTCCGCGCGACCGCGCCTACCTGAAGCGCCAAGGCTGGCTGCTGGATCAAGAGATCAACCTGAGCGAGCTGGCCGACTACGTGACGGAGCGTGGCAACCCCGGTAACGTCAAGGGGTTGCGCGAGGTGCGGATCGAGGTGCCGCTGCCGTTTCTGCGCCGCGGCCTGTACCTCGTGGATACACCGGGCATCGGCTCCTCCAGAGAGGAGAACACTGCCACTACCCTGGCTTTCCTGCCCGAGGCCGACGCCATCGTGTTCGTCACCAGTGTGGAGGCACCGCTCAGCCAGGCGGAGGTGGATTTCCTCGAGAAGCTTCGCGATTATGGCCGGCGGCTCTTCATTGTAGTGAACAAGATAGACCTGCTGACGCAGGCTGAGCGGCTGGAAGTGCTGGATTACCTTCGCTCGGGCATCGGCCGTGCTCTATCGTTGGCGGAGGTCAGGCTGTTCCCACTGTCTGCCCGCCAGGCCCTCGCGGCCAAACTCAGTGGTGATAGCGAGAGCCTCCAAGAGAGCGGCTTACCGGACCTCGAGCAGGCGCTGGTCTCGTTCCTCGGCCCCGAGAAGAGCCGGGTGTTCCTCACCGGCTTGCTGGAACGTCTCCTCGGCCTGCTGCCCACGAGCGACCCGAGCCTTGCCGAACTGGTGGCAGATGCGTCGGCCCTGCAAGCTGAGTTAGCGGCAGGGGACCTGGCGGCTTTCGTCGAGAAAGCCGGGGAGAGGGCTGCCGCCCGAGCCTTGGCCGTCGCTGCGCCCGCAGAGAGTGAGGCCGTTGAACCTGATTCCGGCCTGGTTCTAGCCACGAATACTTGCCCGGTCTGCGCCTACCAGACCCAGGCTCTCTTCGACTTCTTCGTGCAAACCCAGCACAAGCTAGCCAACGGCGAGAATGCCAGGTTGCTTCTGGCGAAGGAACGAGGCTTCTGCGCGCGACACACCTGGCAATTCGAGCAGATCGCCTCGCCGCAGACGATAAGCGAAGGCTACGCCCCGCTGATTGAGTCTGTGGCTGGACAATTGCGCCGCTTGGCGGGCTGGGATGGGCCGGCCGCGGCGGCGGCGATGGTGGACTTGTTTCCGAACGAGGCGAGTTGCCCGGCCTGCCGGCTGTTGCGCCAGGCCGAGGCGGCGGCGCTCAAACAGCTGCTTTCCCAACTGTCCACCGCGCAGGGCCGGGAACGTTACAGACGTTCAGGCGGACTCTGCCTGCCTCACCTGCGTGCGGCCCTTGAATTGCTCCACAATGGTGAGGCAAGCTACCTTCTGGAAGCTCATGTGCAGCGCCTTGAAGAACTGGCCGAGGACATGCGCAGTTTCGTCCTCAAACGCGAGGCCCTGCGGCGCGATCTCTGCAACAGCGAAGAGGAAACCGCCTGGCGCCGAGCTCTGATCCAGGTGGCTGGCGAACCTAACGCCAAGCCTTCCCTCCCCGAGGGCGACAGCACCAGGCATCAACCGTAAGGCGCAAACGCAGACACCTCGTGAATC
>Ga0078972_1013573_pt1 | contig 13366 bp, 14 predicted proteins | sample YelNatPaOPGAMG01_FD_67568 | JGI IMG/M metagenome (GOLD analysis project Ga0078972, IMG submission 67568) | Hot spring thermophilic microbial communities from Obsidian Pool, Yellowstone National Park, USA - OP-RAMG-01 (SPADES assembly) (version 2) | ecosystem: Environmental > Aquatic > Thermal...
TGTTTTTGCCTTTTATAAAGAGTTACTGGCATATTTGTTTTTTGATGTTAGAAGTTGGAAAGTAAAAATATTATTTTCCTAATTTCTAACTTCCAACTTCAATCTCTAACCTCGAGACTCTAGCGTCTATCTTCAATTTTAACATCCCTACTTTACTCCAAACAAAACCCGAATGTCAAGCCCTCATTATGGCAATATTATCAGCAAACCAAAAGACCCAGCAAAGACCCTCGAACGATGGTATGATTTCCGACGAATAGATTGGTCAAGTGAGCTGGAATATCCAGAGTTTACCAATAAGGAAGTGAACAGATTTTATCTCTCTGAAATTCCCAAAAACAATACTTAAATTTACCCAGCAGCTTTTAGATGTAGTCTGGAACTCAGTTTATGTCCTACAATAATTCTTGCTTTTGAGTAAACAAACTCACCGAAACGAATAATCGGGATTAATGACCCATAATAGTTGAAAAATACAATTAATAACGATATAATTTTGCCTTAGAACCTGTTAAGTCAGGGCTTTATTTTTTTAATAATGATAATGAAAAGAACAATAGACTTAACTAAAGCGGAATTTGCAGCCGAAGAACTTCTGGCGAACCTTGGCTTAGATCTTACAGATCCCAACTATGAAGGTACTCCCAGAAGGATGGTGGAGGTTTTGGCTGAATTTACTTCCTCACTTCGCGAAGAATCAAATAAAGAATTAGAAGAATATTTCAGCGTCCTATTTCCGAAACATAGCGACAGAAAAGTCAAATACAAAGGGATGATAGTGCAAAGCCCAGTCAGAGTTTATTCATTGTGTTCCCATCACATGTTACCAGTGATTTACGATATAGCATTTGCTTATATTCCCAAGAACGGAGAGCAAATTGGTTTTTCCAAGATTGTTCGTATACTGCGTCATATTGCAAAAAGACCGATGAACCAAGAGGACTTCACTCAAGAAGCGGTAGACTTGTTTTATAAAAAGCTTCAACCACAAGGATTAGCGATAGTGGTATCGGGTGTTCATCTTTGTATGAAAATGAGAGGCGTTCACTGTGAAGCAATCAACAAAACATCGGCAGTTAAAGGAGATTTCAAGGATTACGAGAGAACCAGAGACGAATTTTTGTCATTAGCAACTAATTTTAATCATCCACTATGAGCAATAAAAACAATATAGAGTTAGAATACAAATTTTGGGTTAAAGATAAGGAAAAATTGATTAAGGTTTTAAATCAAAAAGCAAGCGCAAGCAAGCCTCGCCAATACCAAAGCAATGTTATGTTTGACAACCCTGCGGGGACTATGCAAAAAACTGATGGCAGAATCCGAGTGAGAACCTTCGGTGATTCAGGGGAGAAAACCTTAACCTATAAAAAACCACTCCCACCCCAAAATGGAGCAAAAAGAGAAATCGAATATGAGATAAAGTTTCATGATCCTAACGGACAAATAGAAAAGATTTTGGAAGCAATGGAATTTCTTCCAACAACTAGTTATGAGCGTTTTCAAACAACATGGGAAATAGATGGCGTTCATGTTACTCTAGATGAATATCCATTTGCAGATATAATTGAAATTGAGGGCGAAAAAAAAGATATAGAACGAGTAGCTCAAGAATTAGGATTTAGCACCCAACAAGGTTTAACAAAACCAGCAGATACCTTATTTCAAGAATGGCGCAAGGAGAGAGGGTTGACTTTTAAACCCCATATGAGATTCGATGACTTCAATAAATAAATTACTCAACAAATATCTTGAAGGTAAAAGAATATCGAAAGAAAAGTTCGATGATCTGAAAATCGTTATAAAAGAGGTTGGCTATAATAAGAAGATACTCGACTGGTTCAGTTATTTGCAAGAATATGAAGTTGTGGGTTGGAGACCCAAACTAGTAACTAGGAAGCTATGTCAAATACTCTTAAATTCCAGTAAAGAGAAACCCCTCGAATTTTATGCTTTATTTTGTCCTTCATACAAGAAGGGTTTGGGTGCTTACGGGTTTAGAACCGACGATGTTGGGAATACTTCACGCTGGGGAATAATAAAATTAAGTGAAATTATACAAAAGTCAAGACAGTTAGGATTTACCTGTAAACCACCTCGGGCTATTTTTTTTGATGTTGCTTTAGAACAGCCAGAAAAAAGTTTAAAGAAGATCAATGATCTGAAGAAAAATATTGAAAATCTAAAAAAATATGTTCCTAAAGGAATGTCTTTTGAATTATTAAGCGAATTGTTTCCTTTCTTATTTGACACAATCGGATACAGAGGAATTAAGATTCAACCTCTCCCAGTTCCTCAGACTACCTTAGATCGTATAATTGAGAGGGGAAAAAAATTCTATAAATTGTTTGGCTGGACAAGCAAGCAAATAAAAGAAAGATCTGAGGTTATAGCTTCCAGCGAAGCCCTTGTCGGTAACACTATTAGATATCTTATGCCGAATTCAATTATGGTCTACACGCCTACTATGTTGGAACGGGCGCAAGTTTATTCAGGGCACAGATTTGAAACAGACCCGCTTCCAATAATCTTTCCTAAAAGGAGCGAGGATAGTCTGGGCTCGTAGTTATATGTAGTTAAAACAGCCTGTTCATCAGGAAAAAGTTGGTGCGAAACCAACCGAGTCCACTTTTGATAATATGGAAAGATTAAGGTTAAGGGAAACAGAATCAAGAATATCTCAATTAAACATAATTTTGATGGGTCTTCCTGGCTCTGGGAAATCTACTTTGGTAAATAATATTATCCCAAGACCAAATTATATTTCTCTCGGTGAAATAACAAGAACAGAGTTACAAACAGATAGCGAATTAGCAAGGCAAATTCAGTCTCAGTTTGCACACACCAATCCTTGGTCAGCTGATTTTGTAGTAAGCATAGTTGCACCTCACATTCTCAAGATGAAAGATACTGGATTTGTGTTAGACGGTCTGCCAAGACAAAAAAGTGAAGCGGAGAGTTTAATTTCTTGGGCTTCTAATAATAAAGTTAGAATAGACTTGGCTTTATATTTAGATGTTAGAGAAGATGTTGCTTTGCAAAGAATATCTCAGAGAAGTAATAAGGGTAGATTAGAAACACCTGATCATTACAGAACTCGATTTCTAACTTATTCAGAACAGCGACACCAATTATCAACCGTAATTGACTCCTATGCAGTAAGATCACTTTCTATCGACACTTCTGATATTCCTGTTGACGAGGTAAAAAATAGACTACTTGCGTTTGTTGCACTTAATTTCTAGTGTGAGACAAAAAGACTAATGGATACAAGACCTAAAACACTTTGGATAAAAAGGCAATTTCTGGAGGAGATTCTGGAAGGTAAAAAGACAGTTGAGGCTAGGGTTGGCTACAGGAACATCTAGGGATTGAAACCATAAACGAAACTCCTCTTAAATAATGAGTATGAAACTAGAATCAAGGAAGTGAGAAGATATTCCACCTTTTCTGAGATGTTAGAACATGAGGAAGCCGAAAAGATTGTTCCAGGTATGCCAAAGGGAGAAGTTCTTAGAGTGTTAAAAAGCTTATATCCGCCATTTAAAGAAAAATTAGGAGTTTTCGCGATAGAATTAGAATCTCACAGAGATAAACCCCAGCGATAATTTACTACTCCAACTGGTTTTGCTCATATTTAATGTTCGATAATCATCACATCCGCTACTCTCTATAGAATGTTCAATGAGCCATTTTCGAGTAATCCCCAAAAAGAGCTTAAGATCAACCAGCCAAGAGATAATCTGTTAAAAGTAAGACAAAATATGTAAAATGGAAGAAATGATAAAAAAGCTCTTGTTAAGCGGAAAGTGCGAATACCCCGCCTCTGGCGGGGATGAAGCACCGTTTCTGCGAAGCAGAAACTATTTTCCGGTTAAGAGGCGGAAACCTTGGACTTTAGTCCAAAGTGCCTTATTTCCACTTTTTTTGGTTGTTTTCTCTTTACTGCTTGCCCCTCCTGTTTATGCCAAAGATTTCTCTTCTTTCTATAAAGTTACTTACGAATTTAACCAAAGCGGAGAGGCAACAGTTACTCAGGAAATCTCTCTTGTTAACTTATCTCCTGATTTATATGCCTCTGAGTATAGTTTAAGCTTGATTTCCGGAAAAATTACCAATGTTGAAGCCTACGATAAAATCGGTCCCTTAAAAACAACCGTCGACCAAAAAGGAGAAACAACTATTATTAAATTGGAATTTAATGACAAAGTTGTGGGTAAGGGAAAAATTCTCTCCTTCATTCTTAAATACAAAGCTCTTTCTTTAGCAAAAAAAGAGGGGAATCTTTGGCAAATTTCGATTCCTAAATTGGCAAATCCGGAAAACATTGATGAGTTTTCGCTCTCACTGAAAGTGCCAGTTGAATATGGGAAACTTTCAGTAGCCAATCCCACTCCCTTGGAAAATAAAACTGCAGATGGCTTTTATTATTTCTCTTTTTCAAAGGAACAAGTTGCTGATTTTGGTATTTTGGCAACTTTTGGCCAATATCAGACTTTTGATTTTAAAATACTTTATCAGCTGGAAAACTCGCAAAATGTCCCCGTGCTTGAAAAAATTGCCATTCCCCCTGACACCAATTATCAAAACATTTATTATGACTCAATTAGTCCCTTACCTTTGGACGTTCAAGCAGATAAAGACCAAAACTGGCTGGCGATTTATCAACTTTCTCCAGGAGAAAAGCTTCAGGTTGAAGTTCGTGGTCAAGTTAACATTTTTTCCCAACCGCAAAAGAAAATCACTGCAAGCTCTCCCAAAAACTATCTAGGAAGCAGCGAGTATTGGCAAACGAATGATCCGAAAATAGTTAGCCTGGCAAAATCGCTTAAGACTGCGGCTAATATCTATAAATACGTCAGTAGTAACTTAAGTTATGATTATCAAGGAATCAAGTCCGGAGATGTTCAAAGAACTGGCGCACTGGCAGCCCTCGCCAACCCCACAAAATCTACTTGCAGTCAATTCACTGATTTATTTATTGCTCTTTGCCGAGCAGCGGGTATTCCCAGTCGGGAAGTTGTTGGTTTTGCCCAAACAGACAATCCACAATTAAACGAAATTTCGCAAAAAATAGATTTACTTCATACTTGGCCTGAATATTTTGACTCTGATAAAAATACCTGGATTGCAGTTGACCCAACTTTTGGCAACACTACCGGAGGTCTTGATTACTTTAACAAATTTGATATGAATCATTTTGCCTTTGTTATCCATGGCGAAAGCGATTCTTTACCTTATCCACCTGGTTCTTCTGTCAATGACAAATCAAAGAAAATCTTTGTCTCTTTTGCCGAAGAAAGGCCGAAAACACAAACTCCCAATTTTAGTTTGGAACAAATTTCGCCACCGCTGATCTATTCTCTTAAACAAAACAAAGTAGTTTTACAACTAAGGAATAACTTTGGCGGTGCTTTGTATCAGGAAAAAATATTCAATCTTAATTCTGACTCGAGTCCAAAAGACTGGTCTTTCGAAAGAATCCTGCCTTACTCCCTTTTTAAAATTGAGCTAACCATCAAGCCGGAAGAAAAAATGAAAGACTATTTAAAATCACTGGCTTTTTCTTATAATGAAATAGAGAGCAAAAAAAATGAAATTCATTATAATATTGAGGTCCAGTCACTGCTTTTAAGGCTAGTTTTTGTCTCTGTTATTATTTTTTCTTTAATAATTTCAGGTTTGATCATTGCGGTCAAAAGATCAAAAAAGATTAACTCGCAGAAAGCAAAACAATATTCCGCGAGTCAAAACTAAAAATGAAAGGAATTCTAAGGAGAATTTTTGTTAATTTTTTCTGTTTGCTCACTATTGCCAAAATATTTGGGGCAATTTCATATTCTGACGATTTTTTGACGTTGTTTTTTGCTGCTGTCTGTTTAACCGTCTTTAACCTCTGTATCAAACCATTATTAAATTTGTTTCTAATGCCGATAAATTTGCTCACCCTCGGTGGCTTCCGCTGGGTCACTAACGTTGTTATTCTCTTCCTAGTGACGATCTTTATCAAAGGATTTAAAGTTTTACCCTTTGTTCTTCCTGGTTTTTCTTCAGGAGGGTTTTCCCTCCCAACGATTCACTTCTCTTTATTTTGGTCGCTAATTCTGGTATCATTCCTAATTGAGGTCCTTAATTATATTTTATCTTGGATCCTAAGCTAATGATTAAAAATATTTTTTTGATTTTGCAAATTTTTCTAGGAATTGGTCTGGTTTTCTTGATAGTTCTTCAGGGGAAAGGAACCAGTTTAAGCCGCCCGATATTGGGCAGTATCGGGGTTTATTCAACCAGAAGAGGAGTAGAAAAAGTGGTCTTTTATCTAACGATTGTTCTGGCAGCCTTGTTTTTCTTATCATCGTTTGCCCAACTATTGCTTTGAAAGTCAATGAGTCTTTCCAAACGATTACGTTTCACCTTTCACTTTTTAGATGCCGTTATTAAGAAGTACTATCGCTTAATCTTCTTGGGGTTAATCTTTGGCGTTGTTTTTTATTCTCTCGCGCCAAAGATTTATCGTCTTATAGGCCAGCCAAGAAAAACAGAGAAAATCGGTTTGGTAGGACAATATTTGGTCACTGATATTCCCTTGTCAATTCTTCAGGATATTTCCTATGGTTTAACCACTATTTCTGAAAAGGGAGATGTCGCTCCTGCGCTCGCTGAAAGCTGGCAAGTAACAAACGATGGAAAAACCTATATCTTTCAGCTAAAAACAGAAAACTTGTTCTGGCATGACGGCAAAAAGTTTGCTCCTACTGATGTCAATTACAATTTTAATGACGTAGAAGTCTCTGTTGAAGGCAATAATCTAACTTTTAAATTAAAGGAGCCTTTTGCCCCTTTTCCGGCAGTTTTGTCAAAACCGCTCTTTCGCAGAGGCTTAATTGGCTTGGGAACATACAAAGTTAAAAAGATTGAAACCCAAGGAAAAATGATCAAAAGCATTCTTTTGGTGCCTTTTAATGATAATCACTTGCCGAATAAGTTATATCGTTTCTATAATAACGAGGATGATTTAAAAACTGGATTTAATTTAGGGGAAGTCAACACTCTTAATGATCTTCTTAGCCTTGATGGACTTTTTTTAAGTCCGACAGTAAAAATAAACAAAACCATAATGAACAACGCTTATATCGGACTTTTTTTTAACACTAATTTGGCCCCTTTTTCGAGCAAACCTTTTCGTCAGGCTTTGGCATATGCCATTCCCAAAGAGACAGGCAGCCAAAGAGCTCTGACTCCCATAAATCCAGTTTCGAAATTTTACAATCCCGATGTTAAACCTTATGCCCAAGATTTAAACCATGCCAAGGAAATTCTTAAAGACGAAAAAATTCCCTCTGATCAGGTAATTACTATCTCTACTTTTCCCCAGTTCGAATATTTAGCCGATCAAATTCGTGATTCCTGGAAACAAATAGGGATTTCTTCAGAAGTAAGAATTATCTCAACCATCCCTGAAAATTTTCAAGTATTAATAATTGGCAGAGAAATTCCCAAAGATCCTGATCAGTATTCTTTTTGGCATTCAACCCAAAGCAATAATCTTTCGGGTTTTAAAAACTTTCGCATCGACAAATTGCTTGAGGATGGACGAAGAACTCTCGATGAAGAAGAAAGAAAGAATATTTATTTTGACTTCCAAAGATTTTTGGTTGAAGAGTCACCGGTAGTTTTCCTCATTCATCCTACAGTCTATAGTGTAAGCAGGCCTTAAATGGCTTTTTCTAAGTTTTCCTGCTTAAGCAAATCGCTAATTTTAACAAAAGAGTATCCTTGTTTTTTTAAATAATTAATCACTTCTGGCAAAGCTTCTGCTGTTTTAGGCGCGTTTTTGTTTCCGTTAAGATGAAAAACAATAATCGCTCCCGGTTTTACTTCTTTTTTGACATTCTCAACAATTTTCTGAGTGCTGGCATTGAAGGCGTCCTCGCTGTCCACATTCCAGTGAACTACGGTTAAACCATATTTTTTAGTTATCGCTAAATCGCTTTTTTCATAACAGCCGCCGGGAAAACGAAACAAATGGGGATAATAACCAATAATTTTTTTTAAAACCTCCTGCGCTTGCCCTATTTCTTCATTTTTTTGTTTGCTGTTAACTGGTGGCAACTTAAAGCAAGGATAAGCAAATGCTGGATGTGAATAAGAGTGGTTACCGATTTCAAATAGCGGGTCTTCTGAAAGCTCTTTTACCACCTCTGGATATTTTTCTGCCCAAAGACCAGTCAAGAAAAGAGTCGCAGGAACAGCCTTTTCCCGAAGAATTTTGATAACCTCCTTGTTATAATAAGATTTTATCCTGCCTTTTTCTAATTGTCTTTTCATAAATGGAGTCATATCCGCATCAAAACTAAAGGCCACCACTCGCTTATTGGTTGGACCAGAAAAAATAACCTTATCAAAAATAGGTTGGAAGTCTTGGGGTTGAGAATTAACAAATAAGTTGCTTGAGGAAGGACTAACAACTGGAGGAGAAGATAAAGGCACAAATTCTCTGCTTTTTCTTCTTTCGTGGATATTATATAGACTAAAAATTACCAAAAAAACCAAAAATCCAAGAATAAAAAAGGCTTTGTTTTTCGTTAAAAATTTTAAGCCTTGGCATTTCATTGAGGAATAGTATAATAGGATTAAGCAAACAAAAAAAGGAGGTTTTTATGAAAATAACTGAGGTAAATGCCAGAGAAATTCTTGATTCTAAAGGAACTCCTGCCCTGGAGGCGGAAATTACTCTTGAAAACGGTATTAAAGCCTTAGGGCAAGTTCCTTCCGGCGCCTCAACTGGCACCAATGAAGCCTTAGAACTCAGAGATAAAGATCAAAGTCGTTACCAAGGAAAAGGAGTTTTAAAAGCAATTGAAAACATTAAAGGTCCCATTAAACAAGCAATCGTTGGTGAAGATGCTTACAATCAAGCAAAAATCGATCAAATCTTGATTGATCTTGACGGCACAAAAAACAAAGAAAAACTTGGGGCCAATGCTATTTTAGGGATTTCCATGGCAGTCTGCCGCGCCGCTGCCAGATCCCAAAAAATTCCCCTTTTTCAATACATTGGCGTACTTTCTGGAAATAGCCATTTTGAACTTCCTCAACCCCTAATTTTAGTTTTAGAAGGAGGGAAGCATGGCAACTGGTCAACCGATGTTCAAGAATACTTTGTAATTCCTAAAAAGGAGGCTTTTGCCACTTTTTCCGAAAGACTAAGGGCGGGGGCAGAAATTTTTCATACATTAGAAAAAATCCTTGCTTCAAAAAATTATGCCGTCGGAGTTGGTTTGGAAGGCGCCTTTATGCCTAAAGAAATTCAGTCCAACGAGGAAGCTTTTCAACTCATTATTGAAGCGATTGAAAAATCCGGTTACAAAATTCCTGAACAGATTATCTTAGGAATTGATGCTGCTTCTTCCGAATTTTATCAAGACGGCAGATATCATCTTCAAAGCGAAGATCTGAATCTTCCCCCCGATGAATGGCAGAAAAAAATAGAAGGCTGGCTAGCAAAATATCCGATTTGGTCATTGGAAGATATGTTCGCGGAAGAAGATTGGGAAAATTGGCAAAAATTTACCCAAAAAGTAGGGTCTGACCACCAAGTTGTAGGAGACGATCTTTTAGTAACCAATGTCGAGCGAATAAAAAGAGCAATTGCAGAAAAATCCGTCAACAGCGTCCTTATCAAACTTAACCAGATTGGTACAGTCACGGAAACTATCTCTGCCATTAAGTTAAGTCACTCGGCTGGATTTACTACCGTAATTTCTCACCGGAGCGGAGAAACTAACGATGATATGATTGCCGATCTTTGTGTTGGCAGCGGCAGTTGGCAATGCAAGTTTGGCGGACCAGATAGAGGAGAAAGAGTCGCAAAATATAATAGATTGCTGAGGATTGAAGAGAAATTAAAGATATAGTTAAGCTAATTATTCTAATTAACCTAATTAACCTAAAAAAATTCCAAATCCCAAATTCCAAATCCCAAATACCAAACAATGTCAAATGACCCAAATCCAAATAAACAAACTATTTTTTGAATTTAGAATTTAGAAATTTGAATTTTGAATTTGTTTAGAATTTGTTTAGAATTTCGTGCTTAGGATTTAGGATTTATTTCCGATTGGGAATTATTTAGGTCAATTAGAAATTAGAATAATTTATGTCTAAATATATATTACTTATCTGCGATGGGTTAGGGGATTTACCTGTTCCCAAACTGGGAAATAAAACTCCACTGGAAGCAGCCAATACTCCAAATTTAGACCACCTGGCCAAAAATGGCAAAACCGGACTTATGTCTGTCCTTGGAAAAGGAGTCAGACCTAATAGTGACGAAGCTCATTTGGTTTTGTTTGGCTATGATTTAAAAAAAGAGTATCCTGGCAGAGGCCCGATCGAAGCCGCGGGAGTAGGGATTAAATTGCTTGAGGGAGACATTGCTATCAGAGCAAACCTCGCCACTGTTGATGAGAACCTAAATGTTCTTGATAGAAGAGCGGGAAGAATCGAAGACAGTAGTGATTTCCTTAAAAATTTAGACGGGCTAACAATTGCCGGAATAAAATTTATTCTTAAACCGGGAACCGGCCATCGAGTGGCGCTGGTAATGAGAGGCAAAGGATTAACAGACAAGATTTCCAATTCTGATGTCCATTATGTTACAGAAGATGAGGTTGTTGAACATTGGGAAGGATTGCCGGTCAATGTAATTAAGCCCCTTGACAACAGCCCCGAGGCAAAATTTACCGCCGAAGTTTTGCAGAAATTTCTCGAAATCGCTCATAAAAAGCTAGAGCAAAATGCTTTAAATCAAGAAAGAGCAAAAAAGGGACTGCCTAAAGCCAATTATCTTTTAACCAGAGGGCCGGGATATTTTAAGAAATTGCCAACTTTTGAAGAAAAGTGGGGAGTTTCTGCTTGTTGTATTGCCGGCGCTGGTTTGTACAAAGGGTTAGGGATTCTTACAGGAATGGATTTACTGGAGGTTCAAGGGGCAACCGGATTACCGAACACTAATGTTGAAGGAAAAATCCAAGCAGCAAAAGAAGCAATTAAAAAATATGAATTTGTTTTTGTCCACATCAAGCCAACAGATATTTTTGGAGAAAATGGTGACTGTCAAGGAAAAAAAGATTTTATCGAAAAGATAGACAAAGCAATTGACTCAATCGAAGAAACCAACGCCACAATTTGCCTTACTGCTGATCATTCAACTCCTTGTCAATTAAAAGATCACTCCGCTGATCCAGTTCCCGTCTTGATTTATAAAAAGGGGATGGTCGGGGACCGACTGGAAAAGTTTTCTGAAAAAGAATGTCAAAGGGGATCCTTGGGGATAATTGAAGGAAAAGATTTATTACCGAAATTGTTTTCTCTACAATCTTAGATTTTTAGACCAAAACCCGTCTGGTCGTTGCGGCCAGATTGACGAAAACTTCGTGAGGAATAGTGCCAATTAGGTCAGCGGTATTTTTAATTGAATTAGGAGCACTTGGCTGATTGTCAAAAACAACCACCTTTTGGCCGATGTAAGGCTTTTTAACAGCGGAAACATCCACAAGAGTGATATTCATGCAGACGAGCTCGATAATTGGACAGACAGTCTCGCCAATTTTTACCATTACTTTGTTTGAAAGCCTTTGAAAGAAATGAAAGTTCCTCAAGAGAGCATTTTTATTAATCTGAATTAGATTTAAAGTCTGGTAACTATTTTTTTCCAACAACTTAAACACAATTGCATAAATTAAAGTAAACCAACATCGTCAATTTTTGGAAAAAGCGCTCTAATTTGTTCCCAAAATAAGGTAGATAGATTTGCAGAAAATTTCCCAAAGCCGCTATTTTCTGTGTGACCGCAAAGTTTGTTTTCGTATTTTCTAATGACTTTTTGAATTTCTTCACCAACCTGATTGAACTGAGCCTGATATTGTTTTGGGTGTTCTTGATATTTATCGTGAATGTCTTTGAATTGGTCAAATAGCTCTTTATTTTTATTGACCATTTCGTCAAAAATAATTTTGTATTTGGCAATCATAGAGCGGAAGACCGGACTCGGACCGGCGGCCTTCCCGATGGACATCGGGACGTTCTACACAAACTCTTTATTGATTTTTTTGTCTTCAACTATTTTTTCCAGAATATTTTTGCTTTTTAAACTTTTGAGCCAGTATTCTACTTTTCTCGCTACTTTCAAAGAAGGATACTTTTGCAAGAAAACTAATTTTACAGGAAGTATATTCCTTGTATATGAAGATTTCCCGCAATTATGTTCATCGATCCTTCTTTTTATATTATCAGTAGAGCCAATATAATAGGAATTATTCTTTAAGGACTGCAGTATATAAATAAAGCCATTCATCGGAGCGGAAGACCGGACTCGAACCGGCGGCCTTCTCCTTGGCAAGGAGACGTTCTACCACTGAACTACTTCCGCATTTCAGCCATTTCATGGCTTCAATGTAAACTTTTCAATTAAACTTAATTTTTTTATTCTATTCCAACCTTTAATCTCTTTTTCTCTCCTAGCTGCACTTATTCTATCAGCGAATGACTCAAAGTAAACCAGTTCTACAGGAACCTTAGATTTTTGTAAACAGCTTTTAATCCTATTATTATGCTCAGAAATTCTTCTATTTATATTGGTGGTTATCCCTGTATAAAAACTGTTATCTTTGCAACGAACAATGTAAACATAACATGTCATTTAAAGTTTACCCTGAAGTCAGCAAAGCTGACTGAATGGGTGCCGAGGCACAGAGTCGAACTGTGATCTCATGTTTTTCAGATCCGCCGATTCGGCGGAACCACCTTGGCTATTTGAGTGAAAATTTTAATTGCTCTTTGATAATCTCTCTTCCTCTGCCTGACTTTAGAAAAATTTCTCTCCTTCTGGCGTCCTCTTCACTCAAATATGCCTCGTAAAAAATCAGTTTCCACGGCAAATATTTTTTAGTGTAGTTATCAAGTCCTAAATTATGATGTTCTACTCTTTTTTCAAGGTCCTTAGTAAAACCAATATAAATTTTTCCGAAATCTATAGATCTTAGAATATAAACATAAAACACGGTGCCGAGGCACAGAGTCGAACTGTGATCTCATGTTTTTCAGACACGCGCCGTGACCACCTTGGCTACCTCGGCATTTAGAAATTAGTAGATACGATTAAGTAATTTAATTTTAAAGAACCCAACCAAGGCAAAAATCTTCATGTCTTCTCATGTTTTTCAGATCCGCCGATTCGGCGGAACCACCTTGGCTACCTCGGCATTTAGAAATTAGTAGATACGATTAAGTAATTTAATTTTAAAGAACCCAACCAAGGCAAAAATCTTCATGTCTTCTCATGTTTTTCAGATCCGCCGATTCG
>Ga0078972_1013576_pt1 | contig 13364 bp, 7 predicted proteins | sample YelNatPaOPGAMG01_FD_67568 | JGI IMG/M metagenome (GOLD analysis project Ga0078972, IMG submission 67568) | Hot spring thermophilic microbial communities from Obsidian Pool, Yellowstone National Park, USA - OP-RAMG-01 (SPADES assembly) (version 2) | ecosystem: Environmental > Aquatic > Thermal...
CCCCCCCCCGGGGGGGGGCGGCGGGCAAGGGTTGGGGGGTTTGGGGCGGGCGCTCTGCGCCCGCCCCAAACCCCCATCGAAGGGCGAGCCCTTCCCGCCGCAGTGGGAAGGGGGCCGGGGGGATGGGTCTCATACCTGTCCAGAACGCTGGTCGCTGGCTTGCCCCCAGGATGAACTACACCCCTTGGGCCCGGGTGCAGAGACTGTTGTACGGTTGCCGGCGGCTTACGGCCATCGGGCAGGATGGGCGCGACGCCTCGCTCACGCGGGTCATTCTGAGTACCCCAAGGCTCGCGCAGGCCTGTGCCCGCTGAAGAAACTTGCGACCAGGGGTGGCAGCCGGGTGTTGAGCTACGCCCGCTCCCGGGCCAGCCCCCAAACGGTTTCGGACCGGGCGGGGCGCGGAGCGTGTAGCCCGGTGCGAAGCCGCTGGCCCTGAGTGTGAACAGGCACCCGCGCCCAGCCCCGTCAGGGATCTCTGGAGGGAGGGATACGTGCGGCTGGAGGGGCTGGTTGAGGCGTGCTTTGTGGCCCGTCTGAACCGCTTTGCGGCCGAGGTTCAGGTTGGCGGGCGGCCCGAGCGCGTGCACGTGCCCAACTCGGGGCGCATGCGCGAGCTGCTTCGCCCCGGGGCGCGCGTGCTCCTTGCGCCGCGCGATGGCGTGCGGCGGACGGCCTTCGACCTGGTGTTGGTGCAGCAGGGGGAATGCCTGGTGTCGGTCGACGCTCGCTTGCCGCCGGCGCTCGTGGCCGAAGCGTTGGATGCTGGACCCCTGCCAGGCCTGGGTCCTTTCCATGCACTGCACCGCGAGGTGCCGTTGGGCCACAGCCGCCTCGACCTGCGGGCCGATGGCCACCAGGGCACATGGTACATCGAGACCAAATCAGTCACGCTGGTGCGCGACGGAGTGGCCCTCTTCCCCGACGCACCTACGAGCCGTGGTGCACGGCACCTGCTCGAACTGGAAGCGGCAGTGGGCCAGGGCTTCCATGCGGCGGTGGTGTTCGTCATCCAGCGCGAGGATGGCGGGCTGTTCCGGCCGAACGAGGCGACCGACCCCGTCTTTGCGGCCGCGCTGCGGCGTGCGGCGCCGGCGGTGGCCGTGCTGGCGTACCGCTGTCGTGTGACCGAGGAAGAAGTGGCGATCGAAGCGAGGGTGCCGGTGCGCCTGTGAGTCTTGACCGTGCGCCCTGCGGGTTGTACAATCTCCGGAAGATCGGCAAATCCGGCCGCTCTGGTGATCGCCACGGAAGAGGTGCCCTCGATGAAGAAAACGTTACCCGTCGTCGTCGTGGCTCTGGCCGTGCTCGGTCTGGCCGCCTGCGGGCGGGCAGGCGCACGGCCCACTGCGACGCTGGCTCCCAAGCCGGCTGCGACTCGCCCCCTCGTCCCTTCGGCCACTCCCGTGCCTCCAACCGCGCCAGCGCCGGCTACCGCCACGGCTCAGCCTCCCGCCACCCTCGAAGCGCTGGAACAGGCGGTGGAGGAGGCCATCGCCGAGCGCGACCTCGAGCGCATGGCGTCGCTCATGGGCGATCCTTTCACCATCGCCTTCTGGCAGTCGGAAGGGAATGGTCTGGCCCCCGCTGACGCGGCCCGCCAACTGTCCAACGAGTATCTGGCAGCGAATGCAACGTTGGTCTTCGACAAGCCTGCCACCACCGAGCTGACCAGGATCCTGAAGGGGACCGACCCGCGCACGATGTGGGGCCCGGGGGTCAAAGTGGCGAGCGTCATCCTGAGCCAGGGGTGGGGGCAGGATGGCAAGAGCATCGCCTTTCTGATCCTTGCCCAGCGGGCCGACGGGCGCTTTTACTGGCACGGCGTCCTCTTTGCCGGGGCCGAGCTGCTCGCTGCCAAGCCTGCGCCCTCGGCCACGCCCAAGCCGGCCGGGCCGGCCATCGTTTCCTTCACCTGCTCGCTGGCTGACCAGGGCACGGGCAAGCGCGCGACGTTCAAGTGGTCGACGACCGGCGCGACCGGAGCGACGATCTACTGCCAGACGTCGCCCAGCTCGCCTGTGACCAAGCAGGTGCCGCCGAACGGCACGACGACCATCGACCTGCCCGAGACCTATGTTCCTTACCCGGCCATGGTCCTGGTGGCCAGCGACGGGCAGGGCCACACTGCACGCAAGGAGATCAAGGCCGACTGGCCGTGCCGCTACGGCTACTTCTTCCCCAACGGTCCGGGCTGCCCGGCTGGTGATCCCCTGACCAGCCAGGCCGGCTTCCAGGCCTTCCAGAATGGGCGCATGGTCTGGCTGAGGGAGCTGAAAAGCGGCGACACGGTGACGCCGAACCAGATCATCGTGCTGTACAACGACGGCCACTGGGCCCGCTTCGACGATACCTGGCAGGAAGGCCAGCCCGAGACCGACCCCTCGATCGTGGCCCCGGAGGGGCTGATCCAGCCCAAGCGCGGCTTTGGCAAGCTGTGGCGCAGCAATGCTGATGTGCGCAACCGGCTTGGCTGGGCCACGGTGGAAGAAAAGCCGTACGTGGCCACGTACCAGTGGAGGCTCGTCGAGGCGCCACCGCCGGTGGCGTTCCTGCGCACGATGGAGGGCCAGGTCGTCGAACTCACTGGGGAGCGCGACGGCACCTGGAGGGCGCTGCCCTGACGGGTCGCGGCGCCGCCACCCCTCGCCCCGAGAGAGTTGGCCGAGGCGAAGCAGCCTCCATCCACGCCCGTCATTGCGAGCGGAGCGAAGCAGTGCCCATCCCCCCGGCCCCCTTCCCGCCCCGCGGGCAGGGGGAGAAGCGGTGAAAGGGGGTGGGGTTAGGGGTCGGGCCGGGACCGAGCGGAGCTCAACACCCGGCTGCCATCCCTGGCCGCGGCAAGTTCCTCTGCCTCGCACAGGGCTGCGCGAGCCGTGGCATACTCGGAATGACCCTGGCTGCGACGGTCGCCAGCAGATTCGCCGACGATTCTGGGATGCGCCGCGTCGTCGGGGCCAAGTTGGCGATCCGATACCGCTTTCGGTATAATGTGTTGAGAACGGGCTGGCCTGCGCGCCACGGCGTAGGCCGCCCCGCGCCTATCCATCCCCATGGCAGCCAGGGCCGCGCGTGCTGCCGGGCGCGGCCCCGCATCGTACTGGCCTGCCCCACGGAAAGGAGCCGGCGGTGCAACTGGTCTGGCAGTGGTTGTTCCTCGGCAATTCCCTGCGCACCTGGGCCTATGCCCTCTGCCTTACCGTGCTCATCCTCGTGAGCCTCTGGCTGGTGCAGCGCCTGGCTCTCAGGAGCCTCGGCCGGCGGACGCTCAGGACCAAGAATGCGCTCGACGAAGCGGTGCGGGGTGTGGTGGCGCGCACGCGCTTCTGGGTCTTCGGCATCCTGGCCGTCTATGCGGGCTCGCTGCTCCTTACGCTGCCGCCTCTCGTTGCCGCCTGGGCCAGCGCCATCGCGCTATCGGCGCTGCTCATCCAACTGGCCATCTGGGGCGATGCGGCCATCGGCTTCTGGCTGGCCCACTACCAGCGCAGGCATGGTGGCGAAGATGCGGGCACCATGCGGGTGGTCGGCTTTTTCGCCCGGCTGGCGCTCTACTCGCTGGTCGTGCTCGTCGCCCTCGACAATCTGCCCAACGTCCATGTGACGAGCCTGATCGCCAGCCTGGGTGTCGGCGGCATCGCTGTGGCCCTGGCGGTGCAGAACATCCTGGCGGACCTCCTGGCATCCCTCTCGATCGCCCTTGACCGGCCCTTCACCATCGGCGATTTCATCGTCGTGGGCGAGCATTCGGGCACGGTGGAGCACATCGGCCTGAAGACGACGCGGGTGCGCAGCCTCTCGGGCGAGCAGCTCATCATCCCCAACAACGACCTCTTGAGCAGCCGCATCCGCAACTATCGCCGCATGCAGGAGCGGCGCGTGGTCTTGACCCTCAACGTGAGCTTCCAGACCCCTTACGAGAAACTGGAACGCATCCCTGCCATGCTCCGCGAGATCATCGAGGTGCAGGCTCAGACGCGCTTCGACCGGGCGCACCTGGCGTCGCTGGGCGACTATGCCCTCAGGTTCGAGGCCGTGTACTTTTTGCTGGACCCCAGTTACACGCTCTACATGGATACCCAGCAGGCGATCAACCTGGCCATCCTGCGGCGCTTTGCCGAGGAGGGGATCGCCTTCGCCTATCCGACCCAAACGCTCTACCTGAGCCGCGCCCCGGGTGCGCAGGGCGGCTAGCGGAAGGGGCTCGACGGGCGTTCGTACGGAACTGTGCCGAAGCGGGTCATGAGCACGGCGCCGAGCCCCCACAGGGCGATGGCGCCGATGATGGCAAAGCCGACGCCGGGCAGGCTGGTCAAGACGGCGAGGGTGGCCAGGCCCACAGTGGCTGCCAGGAGGGGCTCGTGGCGGGCCCGGCCCTTGAGGGCACGCCGCCCGAGCGCCAACCCGGCAGGAACCCAGGCGAAGAGGAGGCCGGCGGCCACGGCCACGATGATGGCCACGGCGATGGGGATGCCGATGATGGTGGAGATGAGGAGCGGAACGCCGGCGATGGCGACGAGCCAGGCCAGCACGCCCGCCGCGATGCTCTGCCAGGGGTGGTGGCTCAAGGCCTGGCTTGCCCTGTCGACCGGCCCTGGCGCCACGAGCACGACCAAGACGCCCAACGCCACCACGACCACGGTGCCCAGGAACACCTGGAGGGCCCACACCAACAGGTTGCCGGCCAGGCCCACGCCCCATGGCCAACCGAACCATAGGCCTGGCAGGCTGAGCAGGCAATACTGGCGCCAGTGGCTGAGGAGGGGTACGCTCTTGTGGGCGCTCATGGCCTCGCCGCCCACGATGGCTCCTGGCTGGCGCAACACGCCGCCTGAGGCCACCACGTCGCCTGCAACCTGGGCCGTATCGGCCAGGAAAGCCTGGCCGCTGGGAGCATAGGCCTGGCCATCGACCTGGCCTGCGATGCGCACGGAGCCGCCCAGAGAGAGCACATCGCCGCGGACGGCCGCCCCGGGGCCGACGATGGCGTCGCCCCCCAAAACGACCAGGTGCCCCACGAGCTGCTGGCCACCGTCCAGCGCGCCGTCGTGGCCAAAGACCACCCGGCTCCCCAGGTTGCCCCTGCGCAGCACGGGCTGGCCTACCACCAGCAGCAACACCAGGGCGGCCAGTAGCACCCGCCAACGCAGCATCGAACGCCTCCTTGCCCCGGCACGAGGCGGCCTGGCCCGGCGACATGCCCGGCCCCAGGCTCCGGGATGCTCGCAGGGTCTTCAGCAATCCGCATGCCGCGGCGGCGGCCCATGCCGGGCAATCGCTGTCAGGCCAAGCACGGAGGATGAAGGTGGACGTCTCGGCTCTATTCCTCAAGCTCATCACCTCGCCCTGGCTGCCCTCGCGCCCCGTACGGGCGGGGCTCAGCGCTCTATCGACCCTGCAGGCGCGGCGCCAGCTCGCTCGCGACCGCCGCCGACGGCCCGACGTGGCCAACGGCCCTTGGCGAGCGGCCTGCCCCCTCTTCCTCCTCGACGGCTTCCATGGCGGCATCGCCTTCTGGGATTGGATCATGCTCCCCAAAGGGGGGCTGTGGGAGGCGGTCCTCTGGCCTTTGGTCGGCGAGGTGATCGTGGGCCGGGCGCTCGAGCTCGGGCTGCCGGCGGTATTGGAGCTCGACGGCTACACTTACCAGGCGATGGCGGCCCGCCAGCCACGGGCCTTGGCGCGCCTGGCCAAGGCGGTGGCCAGCGGCACCATCGAGCTGGTGAACGGTACCTACGCCCAGCCGTTCCTCGACGTTTTGAGCGGCGAGAGCGCCATCCGCCAGTTTTCGCTGGGCCTGGAGGTGACGGAGCGGGCGCTCGGTGCGCCTGTGCGCGCCTATGCCTGCCAGGAGCCATGTTTCACGGCCCAGCTCCCCCAGATGCTGGCCGGCCTGGGCCTGAGCATGGCCCTCCTGCGCACCCACTGGGCTCCCTTTGGCTCGGAGCCGGCCTGCGACGCGCCATTGGTGCGCTGGCAGGCGCCCGATGGCTCGTGGGTGCTGGCCGTGCCGCGCCACTCGTGGATGGACTATGCCACCCGGCGCGATGTGCAGCCGGGCGTGCTGCGGGGGAATATCACCGGCGCCCACATCAGCCAATGGAAGCAGACGACGCTGCGGAGCATGGCGCGCCAGGCAACCGAGAGCTTCACCATGCCCTGCCTGATCTCCAAATTGGAGGACTTGGCGCCGCCCGACGCGCCCACGCCCCAGGCCGCGGCGCTGGCGGCCACGCCCGGCCTGCGCCTGACGACCCTGGCGGGCTATGTGCAGGAAGTGCTGGCCGGCCGCGCGCCCGAGGAGGTGGATGCCTGGCGCCCTCCGGCCGACGGCCTGGCGCTCACGCTGCCCTGGGGTCTGGAGGCCGACGCCCTGCCGCGAGCGATGGGCAGGGCCGAGGCGACGCTGCTGGCAGCCGAGCGGTTCGACGCGCTGGCCTGGGCCCTGGGCGGCCCAAGCCAGGAGGAACGGCTGCGCGCGGCGTGGCAGGCGGTTCTCTTGGCCGAGCACCACGACCTCACGGTGTGCGGGCCGTGGCTCTCGCGGCGGCATGGCAAGCCCATGTCGGCGGTGGGGTGCGACCTGTGCGCTGAGGCCGAGGCGGCGGCCAACGCAGTGGCCCGCCAGGCGCTGGAAGGGCTGCTTACAACGATCGACGCGACGTGGTGCCGGGGCCGCGCCCTGCTGGTGTTCAACCCCGAAGCGAGGCCGCGGCGGGTGGCGGTGCGCGTGCCGGGGTTGGGGCGGGTCTTCGATGGGCAAGGCGAGCTGGCGGTGCAGGCCGACGGCGGCGACACGGTCTTTGTCTGCGAGCTGCCGGCCCTCGGCTGGCGCCTGTTCGACCTGCGCGAGGGCCAGCCGCCCCCGCCGGAGCCGGTGGGCCGGCCCGCCCCGTTCCGCAACGCCTTCTTTAGGGCCGAGGTGCGCAGCGATGGCGGGTTGGAGATCTGGCTGGGCGGGCAGGCGGTGGCCGAGCACGGCGCCATCCTCACGGCGTGGCAGGCCGGCGAGTGGTGGGATTCGCGGCGGGGCGTGCAAGAGGTCCAGCAGGTGGCGGAAGGGCCCGTGTTCACCCGTTGGCGGGTGCGGGGCAGCCTGGGCCCGTTGCCGTTCACGCAAGAGTTCACCCTATGGCGCCAGCTCCCGCGCATCGACGTCCGCGTCTGGCTCGATTTCGGCCGCGGCATGCCTTTCGGCCCGCAGCCCGAGGACGGCGAAGGCTACTATGCCGATGATGGGCGCAAGCTGTGCGCTAGCTTTGCCACCGGCCCCGGCCAGGCGCTGCGCGGCGCTCCTTTCCTGGTGGAAGAGACCGGGTTGGCCCAATTCGCCGGTGTGGCCTGGGCGGCTGTGGAGCGCGACGGGGCGGGGCTGGCCCTGGTCGACCGTGGCGCGCGCGGCTACACGTACGATCGGGCTGCCGGGCTCTTGCGCCGGGTGCTGGCCTGGTCGCCCCGGGGCTACATGTACGCCTCCGCCGATTCCATCGCCTCTGGGCAGGCGCCCTGGACCATCCTGCGCGGGCGCCACGCCTTCCGCTACAGCCTGATCCCCTACCGCGAGCGCGGCCGGGCCGTGGCCGAGGCGCTGGCGCTGCCGGCGGTGGCCCTGACCGGCACGCCGGCGGCGGGCTCGCGGCCGGGCGTGGGCAGCCTGCTGGCCGTCGAGCCCGAGGCGGCCCAGCTCAGCGGGCTGTGGGTGCAGGGTGGGGCCGGCTACGCACGCCTCTGGAACGCCGGCGGGGCTCCGCTCGAGGCCGAGCTCCGGGCGGCCGGGGGGCTCACGTTGCAGGCGGTGGACCTGCGGCTCAGGGGCGGCGAGCCGCTGGCCGGCCAGTGCGTGCCCCTCAGGCCATGGGGTGTGCAGACGGTGCGCGTCAACGGGCTGGGCGTGTCGAGCTAACGGCCGTCGCAGTCCACGATGTACTCCAGGGCGCGCTTGCGCACGCGGGCGCGGTTCAGCGTGCTGCCGATCTCTCGCAGCGTCGCTTCGACGCGGCTCAGGCGCTCCTGGGTGGCGGGTGTAGCCGGCTGTGCGCGCAGCGCCGCCTTCTCGAGAAGCGTGGCCGATAGACGTGCCTCCAGGGCTGCTCGTGCCAGCGTGGCCTCCTCGAGCTGCAGCCGGCGCAGGGCAGCCCCCTCCGGCGCCGCCTCCAACGCGGCACGTGCCTCTGCCCATCGGTTCGCCAGCTCAGCGGCCCGCTCTGCTTCGCGGGCCAGCTCGGCCTGCACGACCGACCGCTCCACCGATGCTTCGATCCATGGTGCCGGCGCGTCGCCGGCGGCCTCACGGATCACCTGGGGCTCTTCGCCTGCCCGCAGCGGCGCCGCCCGGCGCTTGATCTCGAGGCGCACGGTCACAATGCGCTTGGGGCCGGCCATCACCGGCAAGGTGTAGGCGTCCTGGGTGGGGATGCGCTCGCCATCCTCCTCGCCCAACGTCACGCTGCTGGCCTTGCTGATCTCGATGGATGAACGGAGCACACCGCACGTGGGTGTGTCGCTCAGGTTGTGGAGGCGAACGATGAGCGCCCGCCCATCCTCCGACCGCTTGACCGCCGTTGCCTTCAGCCAGCTCGGCGCATCGAGCTGCAGCCAGCTGCCAGCTTGCGGCAGCGTGCCAGGATGGACGCCGGTCTCGACGGCGAGCAACTGGCGGTTGAAGCCATCGGCGTGGGCGGCGACGTCGCCCGCCTGCCAGTCGCCGCGGTGCGCCAGGATGGCATAGTCGAACGTCATGGTGCGCAGGCACTGGGCGCCGGGGACGGCGATCGTCGGGCCTGCGTCGCCGTGGCGGGTTTTGAGGTGCGGCTTGGCGATCCACCCCACGGCCCTGAGCAGCGTGAGCGCGATGGTGTTCTGCTCGGGCAGGACCTCGTACTCGGGCAGGCCGCGGTTGAGGATGGCCAGGCCACGCCGGCCGTCATTGAGGTCCACGAACGCGCGCTGTGGGAAGGTGGTGATCGGGCCGGCCTCGCGTGCGCCGACGATGATCTCTTGGATGCGAGCAGGCAGCCCGCCAGCCTCGCCGCGTGGCGGCACGATGCGGCGCGCCACGACGTCGAACTGAGTCTCGGCGTGCGACACGCTGCAATCGATGCCCGTGGGGAAGAGCACGCGCAGGCGATGGTCCCGTGCAGCATTGGCCACGGTGGTGTGCAGCTTCACGAGCGGCGAGTGTGCCTCGAGCGTGAGCCAGGTAACCACAGGCAGCGAGCACAGCGACTCGCTGCGGCTCTTGCCGTCGGGAGCCAGCGCCGCGGGGACCTGGAGCGTCACACTGATCCTGGCGCGGGCCCGCAGCGGCCCGGCCTCCTCGATGCGGACCTCGGCCCGCTGGCCGCGGCTCGTGAGGATGCGGTCTCGCTCCGGGGGCGAGTAGTTGTAGGTATCGCCCGCATCGCCGCCATCCTCGAAAATGGCCAGAGCGGGGTATGTCGCCCGGCTGCACTTGTCGGTCAGGGCCAGCGTGCCGTCGGGGTTGATGCTCACGCGGACGAATTCGTTCTCGAACGTGTGCGTCGTGGCGTCGACGCTCAATGCGGGGGGCGAGGCGCTGGCGGCGCGGGGTGCGCTGCCCGCGCCAGACGACGCGGCGAAGACGGTCACGTAGCCGAGCGCAGGGACGCCTGCGGCGAACACGATGCGCCGGCCGTCTGTGCCCCGCTGCATGGGCAGGACCTGGCCCGCGCCGTCGTGCAGCACGTCCTCGCCCGGCAGGCCTGCGGGCAGGGTGACGACCCCATCGCGGGGGCGCAGGGAGGTGTTGACTACCAGCCAGCAGCGCGACGCGTGGGGGTGGCGTGTCGTGTCGGCATTGGCCGCGAGGGTGCCGAGGGCGGCGTCGGCGATCTCCTGCGCGATGGCGGTCGATGCGGCGAAGCGCGCCTCCATGTCGTTGTGCACGTCGTCGACGCCGACGCCACAGATACTGTCGTGGGCCAGGTTCTTGAGCAGCAGCTTCCAGGCCTGGCGCAGCCGGTCCGCGGGGTATGGCTGGCCCAGGGACCAGAGGAGGGCGGCGAGCGGCTCGGCCTCGAGTTGCAGGGCGCGGTGGCAGGCATCGTTCATCGTCTTGAGGTACATGCGGCTCGAGAGCGTGCCGGGGAACACGGCGATGTAACGGCCGCTATACAGCGCCCCGGTCAACTGGGGCAGGCTCGGGCGCTCGCGCGCGATCGCCGCCAGGTACTCCTCGGGCGTGCTCTGAACCACGCGCACGCCGTCATAGTCGATGGCGCCGGTGCGGAGCAAGGGCAGGATGTCGTCTGGCGCCAGCTCCTGGTCGTAGCCGTTCATCAACAGCACGTGCTGGGTGCTGGCGAAGGGGGCCAGCTTGGCCACCTCGCGCTGCACCCTTGGTCGCATAATCTCGGCGAACTCGGCCAGGCGCATCGCATTGCGATAGCTGCTGAGGAGATAGATCGCAGTCACCCGCGAGCCGTCGGGAGAGGCCCATGTGAACTCGGAGCGGATGCGGTCGGGCGGCAGCTCCACGCCGCGCCACACAAAGACCCCTTCGAGGTTGAACTGGCGATGTATCTGGGGGGCCTGCGAGATCTGGCCAAAGTTGTCTACCAGCCAGCCCACCGGCATCACTGCGCCCAACTCGCGGGCGAGCTCGTGGCCGATGAGGAGGTTGCGCACCAGCGCTTCGTCGCCTGCCAGTTGCCAGTCGGGCTGGAGATAGTAGGGCCCCACCAGCAGGCGGCCCTGGCGCACGTACTCCGCCAGCCGCAGCCGCTCCGGCGCGGGGTCCTGGCCCTGCAGCGCCAATTGCTCGCACCAATCCTCGATCAGGCAGGTCTGGCCATCGAGGACGAAGCGATAGCCGGGCTCCTGGTCGAGCATGTCGAAGAGTGACCGGAAGAAGGGCACGAGCCAGGCGTTGACGTAACTACTGCTCAGGTACCACTCCCGGTCCCAGTGCGTGTGTGAGATGATGTGGGCGCATTCGGTTTGGGGCATCCTCGACCTCGTAGCCTGCCGCCGTTGCAGCAGCGGCTCTTCGTAGAGGGGGGCCTGCCGAGAGGCTTCTGGCATGGGTTGCGTGGCTTGCCCGGCTATTCGCCGCCGGTCGACTCGCGCACGATCAGCTCGGGCTCCAGGATTAGCCTCGGCTCCGCCAGTTCCCGGCCCGCGATGCGCGCGAGAAGCATATCGACCAGGCGCTGCGCCACGTCGTAGGCCGATTGCCGGAGCGTGGTCAGTGGCGGTTGGGTGTGCTCCGAGTCCTCGGTGCCGTCGTAGCCTGCCACGGCGAACTCGCGGCCGACGTGCAGGCCGCGTTCATGGGCGGCGTGGAGCACGCCGATGGCCGTGAGATCGTTGGCCCCGATGACCGCTGTGGGCGGCTGGGGCAGGGCGAGCAGGCGTAACCCGGCCCGATAGCCGCCGGCCCTGGTGAGGTCGCCCTCTTCGATCAGTGCCTCGTCGAACGGGATGCCGGCGTCGGCCAGGCCGGCCTGATAGCCGGCAAGGCGGTCAGCCTGTAGGGTGAGGTTGGAAGGGGCGCCGACGTAGGCGATGCGGCGGTGGCCCCGCTCCACCAGGTGTGCTACCAGGCGTCTGAAGCCAGTGCGCGAGTCCAGCTCGATGTAGGGGTAGTCGAGCGGCAGCAGCGTGTGGCCGTGTGCGACGAACGGGAAACCGACACGGCTGAGGTACGCGGCGCGCCAATCGGCAAGGCGCATGCGGCTGATCACAAAGCCGTCGACGACGCGGCTGCGTATCCAGCGTTCATAGATCTCGCGCTCGGCAACCGTATCGGGAGCCGCGGCTGAGACCAGCAAATCGCAGCCGTGCGCGCTCGCTGCATCGCCCAGGCCGGCGATGAACTCGGAGAAGAAGGGGTCGGTGAAGTGGGGCCCGCTGGCCGGCAGGATGTAGCCGATCACATCGGCCTTGCGGCGGCGGAGCTGCCGTGCGGCGCGGCTGGGCACATAGCCCAGCTCACGCGCCGCCTCGATTACGCGCTGGCGCGTGTCCTCGGCCACATCGTCAAAGCCGTTGAGCGCGTGCGAGACGGTGGTGATGGACAACCCAAGCTTCTTGGCGACATCGCGGATCGTGACCAACTCCAAACCTCCGATGTGGGTCGTGCCGCAAATGGGAAGGGCCGCTAGATTCTGAGCCAGCGCACCTCATAGGGCGCCAGGCTGGCGATGGCGGGCTCGCCCATGGCCACACGCTCGCCTGTGAGCAGATCGGTGGCGTATGCGCCCAACCCGAGCGCCCGGCGGTCGAGCGCAAGCTGCACCGGCTGCCCCGAGATGTTGTGCAGGCAGAGGGCGCTTTCGCCGCCGTCGGGGGCGGTGCGTAGCAGGGCGAAAACCGCATCGCCCAGGCGGAGCACGCGCTGCGCCCCGAGCGGGTGGAAGGCACGGCAGGCGGTGCGGGCGGCGAGCAGCGCACGGTAACGGGCAAAGACCTGATGCCGCAGTGAGGCAGGGTCGACCAGCTCGCGCTCGAGCGCGGCGAGCGCGAGCTTTTGCCGGTTGATGGTGCGCGGTCGCCCGGTGAGGCGCACTCCTTCGGGCCAGCCGCGCGAGCCGAACAGGCTATGGAAGTAGATGCCCGGCACGCCCGCGAGCGCGAGCATGATGGCCTGGGAAACGATGAAGCGGTCGACCTGCACCCCGAGGGGCAGCGTGCCCTGTGGGTCGGCCAGGGCGTCGAAATAGTTGATGTTGAGCTCGTAGGGGCTTTCGCGGCCGCCGGCATGGCGCCGGTACGAGACCAACCCACCGTGGGCGACGGCATGCGCGATCAAGGCCTCGATCTCGGCGTCGCTCAGGATGCCCTGTGCCGGCATGAGGCCGATGCCGTCGTGCGAGGCGGCAAAGTTGAGCCAGGCGACACGGTCAGAGGGCAGGGCGAGGCCGGCCGCCCACTGCGTGAGGGCGGCAGCGCTGCCCGTCTGCAGCGTGTGCAGGAGGAGCGGCGGCAGAGCAAAGTTGTAGACGAGCTGCGCCTCGCTCGTGCCATCGCCAAAGTACGACACGTTCTCCGCGTGGGGCACGTTGGCCTCGGCGACGAGCAGCACGTGCGGGGCCACATCGTCGAGCACTGCGCGCAGGAGCCGGACCACCGTGTGCGTCTGCGGCAGGTGGATGCAGGGGGTGCCGATCTCCTTCCAAAGGTAGGGGATGGCATCGAGGCGGATCAGGCTCGCCCCGCGCTCGACATAAAAGAGCAGCACCTCCACCATGTCGAGCAGCACCTGTGGCTGGCGATAGTTGAGGTCGGCCTGGTCGGCGCTGAAGGTGGTCCAGATCCAGCGCTCACCCGAGGCCGCTTCGAAGCGGGTCAAGAGCGGCAGGGCGCGGGGGCGCACCACCTGCGACAGGTCGCTGCCCTGGGCA
>Ga0078972_1013580_pt1 | contig 13361 bp, 8 predicted proteins | sample YelNatPaOPGAMG01_FD_67568 | JGI IMG/M metagenome (GOLD analysis project Ga0078972, IMG submission 67568) | Hot spring thermophilic microbial communities from Obsidian Pool, Yellowstone National Park, USA - OP-RAMG-01 (SPADES assembly) (version 2) | ecosystem: Environmental > Aquatic > Thermal...
CAATCTCAACAGAACTATACGGTTCAATTGCCTGTGAAGTTGATATGCTGTCGATTAACAAACCTTTTTTATCTATAACTTTTGAAACAAGAATTACTTTTTTAGCAACTTTGTATTCATTCTTTAAAGTAGTTTTTATGCTTACTTCAGCTAATTTTTCAGATACAACAGGAGTAGTAACATGAGTTCCAAATCGTGCTACATGCAGTCTGTCGGTTTTAATAAGCCATACGTGACGGTATATACCAGCACCTTCATACCACCAGCCTTCAGGTTCGGTTGCATCAACTCTTACCAATATCACATTTTTGCCTTCATTGCCATAGCGCAATACATCGGTAATATCATAGTTTGAAGGAGTATATCCACTTTTATGATTACCCAGATAATGTCCATTTACCCAAACAGTGCTATTTCTGAAGATTCCATCAAATTCTAAAGATATTTTTTTTCCTAAATCTGTTATAGGTATTTCAAATTCCTTGCGGTAAAAACCTATTCCAGTTGGCAGGTATCCGCTTGATGCCGGCTGACTCCCCAGATTATTGTCGTGCACAAAAGTACCTTCCACAGCCCAATCGTGTGGAAGGTTAACTTCTTTCCAGTCAGGCGGGTAAAGCACCTTGTAGCTTGTCGGATTTGTGTAATCAATAATTGTATCTTTCGTAACTATTTCAACGTTAATATCCGTTATCCCTCCTTGTCCTCCAACCTTAACAACTTTCTTCATGGCAATGTCGCCTTTATGAAACTGCCAGTTGAAATCAAAATTTTCTCTAATCCTTTTTAATTGTTTTGTTTGCAATTCAACCTGTGTAATTCCATCAGCAGGTATTATTAATAAACATGATGAAAAAATAAGCTGAAATTGATATATTATTTTTATTCTATGACTCATTTTAAATATTCGAATAAATAGCAAACATTTATTACTTCTTTAAAACTGTTAACTTATTTAAGTATTATAAGTTTCTTTATATCACTATATTGTCCTGTTTCGAGTTTGTAGAAATATATTCCATTTTGCAGATTTGAGGCATCAAATTGTACCTCATGAATTCCTTCCTGCTGATATTCGTTAACCAGTGTTTTAACTACTTTTCCCTGAAGATCAAATATATAAAGATTTACATTGGAACTGTTTTGCAGTTGATACTTTATAGTTGTTGAATTCTTAACAGGATTGGGATAATTTTGGAATAATTTGAATGAACCGTTGCTTAAAGGATTAATTTCCACTAGCATTGAATCTTCAACATGAATATGATTATTTCCTTTTTCTAAAAGGATCATTTGCACAGAACGAGCCGGTGAATTAAATTTTATTTCTCCATCAATTTTATATGCATTTGCCTTAATATTGAACAATTCATCATAAGGTCCCCATTGGTAAGAATCACTTGGCCCTTCACCATTTATATAAACATTTGGAGAAAAATCACCATTATCTGTTCCGCCCGTAAATGAATAAATGTAATATTTATTGCCCACTCCAATGGAATCAGTACTTATAGTAACAATTCTGTCTTTAGTACCCTTGTTAACTATGATTACCGAAGTTTCTCCAGATGAGAATGTTGAAGCATAAGACAATATATCAGAATTTGATGAAGCGGTTGAAATAGCCAAATCGCCATACATTTTTTGCAGATAGGTAAGGTAATAAAATTCTGCATGAGGGTGATTTAAAAAGTTAGCATCCGACCCGCCATAGAACATGGTTGTTGCACCTGATATCAAGAGCCATCTTGCCCCTAACCCGAAATTATTTTTTATTAACTCGCAAATAAGAATAACTGCCTGCATACCGTTTATATAAGAAACTGATGCTGCATCGTTTCCGCCCCACATGTTATATTCTGTCAAAGCTATAGGTTTTGGATATGCTCCTTTTTTAATAATGTCCTGTTTAATATAATCCATGTTTTGTTTAACATTTGTTTGCGCACTGCTAAAAATTTTGGCAACATTTGTATTATCAAAGTAGTTATGGATAACATAAAAGTCAGCAGAATTCCCCACTTCCTTAAAGAAACCTGAATTCCATGTTTTATCGACAAAATTCCAGCTTGTTTCACCATTAACAACAATTTGTCCCCCAATATATATGGTTGCACCTATTTCTGCAGCAGCTTTTCTCATGGAATCCGCAAAAACCTTAAAGTGCTTTCCATATAATTCACCAGTAATTATTTGTGGTTGTCCGTCTTTGTTAAGTGTTGTATCAATCATCCATCCATATTCCCATGGTCCACCATTTTCATTCCCAATTTCCCAGAATTTAGTACGTCCTTTATCATAACGCACCCATTCAGCAGCAAGATGTGCAGCCTTAGCCACAGGATCGACACTTGTTCCGTATCTTGCATATCCATAATTAATTGTTATTAATCCTTCATTAACACCAGTATTTTTACGAAGTGTATACCATTGATCGGCAGAAGTAACCCATCCCTCGGTTCCGTCGTGTCCGTAAAATTTGACTTTATTAGCTTTACCTGTTGAAGAATTATAGGTTGTTCCATCGTAAATTGAGTCAGGAACATCAGAGGGAACGCCATTAAAAAAATATCCGTTTGACCAGCTTCCTCCGGGAAATCTTATAAGAGTCGGCGCAAGTTTTTTTACACCATCAATAAAAGTTGCATTATTATGAGCCCCAGCCCAAGCTGCAATAGCATTTCCAAATACATATTTTGATACCTTTCCGATAGTGTCGCTTAGCAAAGTCACTTTAACAGATGGCCGTTCAGCAGGTTTTTCTGCATTTACGGCATCGGGTATGACTGCAGTATCTGGTTTATAATCGTACAGGAAACAATTAGCAGAATCACTCTGTGCAAAAAGATTAAAACCAATTGCTAATGGAAATACTAGCAAGTAAAATATTTTAGATTTTGTTTTCATAAGACCCTCCTTTTTATAAGATTAATATTTATTTTACTTCAATAAATTCCGGTTCGTAAGGTGGAATGATGAATTTGTCTGTATATTCTTTATCAAAAAGAATGCTGTGCAAATGTCCTTTTAGTTGAATTTCCCTGGGTTCGCCACTTACATTCAGGTACAAAAAATGATTATTATCAATCTGCCGGGCCATTATACCCGAAGGTACTGTTGGCCCTTTTTTAATACCAAGTTCTGCAATCAGATCATCGATCAAGCCATCGAGTACTTCTTTTTTGGCCGGCAAACCCACATAAATGGCTCTTCCTTTACCAAATTTATTTGAGGTTACAATGGGATAATCTTTGTCGAGGCTGGTTAACAGACCAATCACTTCGGCGCCTCGGGGTTCTATAATGTCAAATCGGGCTGACTGAGTTTTTATGGGTTTACCTTTATAAGTGTACTCCAGATCTTTACCCTGAAATGATTTTCGTGAAATTTCGTTCAACGCTTCTGTTTCTTCATAGCTACCCACACGTATACCAAATATATCGCTTAAAAGGCCGGGACGTGTTGTGGCAAAAACCTGCCCGGTAGTGTCAACAATGGCCGAATTGCTAGTCATGATGACAGTCCCGCCATTTTTTACGAAATTGCGGATTTTTGCAGCAGTTGTTTCGTCCATCACAATTAAACCAGGGACAAACAGAATTTTATAATTTAATGAACTTCTGCTGATGTCGACAACCCGTACATCCATATTGCGCCAGTAAAAAATATCCCAACAGGCTTGCACCTGATTTTCATGTTGCTCGGGGAAAGCTGCACTGGCAATCTGGCTTGGAAAAGAAAATGCCAATGCCACCTCGGCCTGAATTTTATAGGGAAAATATTTTTCTATTTTTTTAAACTCTGAGGCTATCTTCTTATATTCTTCATACTTACGGTTGGGAATGCCATCCCAGTCTATTAGTCCTTCAAGATATTGTTCTTCGCCGGCATGCATGCTTTGCCATGTCCAACCGCATACCATCTGGTTGCCATACATGAGTGAAGCATAGGCAGCTTTTCTGATGGAATTGGGTACTGCTGTCATGGTGGTAAATTCGTTGCACCAGAAAGGATTTTGACTTTCATAATGAATACGTGAAATTCCAAAGGATGCATTCATCACACCCCAATTGGTGGTTAATGAGCTTCCGTAATAAAAACCGCAACCCCCATGGGTCATTTTGCCTGAATAGGCAATAGGAGCATAATCAAAATATTTCATCCAGCTGTAATACCATGCATTGGTGTTGGTATAAGCATTGGGCGCATTTTTATGCACTACGTCTAATACTTTAAACAAAATTTGATTTACTTCATCGGAAACAAAACGCCTGAAGTCAAGTATTTTTTCAGGAGCGCCGTTTTTGGAACCTTCTGATGGCAAGCCAATTTCTTCGAACCGGTTGATTCGGCGCGACCAGCGTTGTGTTGCCCATGCTTTGTTCAGGTTATCGGTAGTGTTGTATTTATTTTTCAGCCATGCAATAAATCTTTGCCTTACGGTTTCGGAATAGGATATAGGACCATCGCCCGATTCGTTGTCGATACCAAAGGCAAGTAATGCCGGATGGTTGGCGTATCTTTTCGAAATAGTGTCGGCAAAACGTAAGGCATATTGTTGATAATTAAGATCTCCCACATCTTCCATGTACCGATGATTAGGGTATCGAATATTGCCATTGGCATCGGTTATATTGATGGATGGAAATTTCTGGTGCAACCATATAGGAGCAGGACGAATAGCAATGTCGAGAATGACCTTGATACCTGCCTTATTCATCATATCCATCACTTCGTCAAACCAGGCAAAGTCGAATTGACCTTCAGCCGGTTCATAGCTGTCCCATGCCAGATGTCCCATACGAACAACATTAAACTCTGCGGCTTTCATCAGGTCAATATCCTTCTTTATTTTCTCAATCCTCTTATCGTCGTGAGGATGATAGTTTACACCAATGTATAACTTCTGAGATTTTATTATTGAAGATAAAATAATAAAAAAATAAATAAGCACCAATCTCATATTAGATTGAAGTTTCATATTATTAAAATTATTCAATTTCAATTTTAATTATTTTCAAATCATTATTATCAGAACTATTGCCATAAAAAACTTCATATTCACCCGGAGTAATGGTCATTTTTCTTTGATTCCAATCAAAAAATTCAAACGCTGATGGGGGTAAGTTAATCTTGACTTGCTCTGTTTTACCAGCAGGTATTTCTATCCTTTTAAAACCTCTTAATGTTTTTATAGGACCGTCGGTATCATTTATCTTTCGAACATAAATTTGTACCACTTCAGCGCCATCTTTTTTTCCAGTATTTTTAACAGGAATAGTTACAGAAATAGTATCATTTGCCTTTATATTTGTTTTACTAACTAAAGCATTACCAATTTCAAATTTTGTATAGCTTAATCCATAACCAAACGGAAAAAGATGATCTGTAGTATAACGATAAGTACGTCCTGACATTGAATAGTCTTCAAAATCCTTAAGTTGATCAGAGCTTTTGTAAAAAGTTATTGGCAACTTACCTGAAGGATTGTAATCACCGAAAAGTACATCGGCAACTGCAGGTCCACCCATTTCTCCGGCATACCATGCCTGTATAATAGCATCACAAGTTTGGGTTTCAGGAGTAAGAGCAATAGCGGAACCAGAGCAATTAACAAAAATAACTTTTTTCCCTGCATCTTTTAATGCTTTCAGACAATTGCGTTGTACAGAAGGTAGTTCAATATTTGTACGGTCACCTCCTTTAAAACCCGGATATGAAACAGGCATTTCTTCTCCTTCGAGTTTACCCGATAAACCTCCAACGAATATTACCATATCAATACCTTTCAGCTTATCAATAAGTCCTGTAAAATCAATGTTAACCTCCTTGCCAAAATCAAACTCAAGATTTGCCTGCCAATTATAAAGCTGTGCATAGCGTATTTCAATTTTATATTTTTTGCCAGCTTCAACCTTATAATGCACCTTCGAGGGCAAGGTACGCCAGTTATAGGTTTTAACCAGCGACTCACCATTTACAAATAATTCAAAATATCCTGTAGCTCCATAGTTAAATGTAATTTCTTCATCTTTATCAGCAGTATATTCTGTTTCGTATTTTGCTGAAAATTCTTCTAACTTAACGCCCGGAGCAAATTCATGCTGTCCTGCTGTAGTCATTTTAAATGGTGAAGTAATTTGTACTGAAGTTACAATATCACCTTCAAAACTTCTATTATTCCAGTATTTGGCATTAAAACCCTGTTTCCCTTCAAATGAAATATTATTAAAATAATTAATTATAAATTTATCTTCTACTAAATCGCATCCTTTATCATAAAATATCTTGTTTTCTTTAAGTTTTGTTTTTATTCCTTCAAGTATTGATATTGTTTGTATGGGTGTACCATTATAATTTCCCCACAACATCACTTTGTCAGTTGCATTAGGCCCAATTACTGCAATTTTTTTTAAGTTTTTGGACAGAGGAAGTATGTTATTTTTATTTTGAAGTAAAACAATAGATTGTTGAGCCATTTTGTATGCAAGAGCTTTATGTTTCCGACAATTAAGTATGCTATCGGGTATTTGTGCCCATAAGACTATGGAATCAGGGTCAAAATCTCCAACATCAAACCTGTTAATTAAAATGCGCATCAAGCTTTCATCCATATCCTGTTCTTTTATTAAACCCTTATTTACAGCTTCGGGTAACATTTTAAAATAGTAGTTATCCCATACACATTCAACATCGGTACCGGCCAGTAAAGCCTTTGAAGCTGCATGTACTGGAGTAGACGAAACTTTATGTGAATTATAAAAATCGGTTACTGCACCACAGTCCGACACAACAATATTTTTAAAACCCCATTCATCACGTAAAATACGTTGTAATAGTCTTGTATTTCCGCAACATGGTTCATCATCTAATCGTTGATATGCACACATTACTTGTCTAACATCAGCTTGCTGAACAAGAGCTTTAAATGCAGGTAAATAAGTTTCGTACAGATCACGGGGATTGACTTGGTTAACATTTAATTCATGACGACTCCATTCCGGACCGGAATGTACAGCAAAATGTTTTGCGCAAGCGAGTAATTTTCGATATTTAGCATCACTAGGACCTTGCAATCCTTTAACAACTTGCACTCCCATGCGAGAAGTAAGATAAGGGTCTTCTCCATATGTCTCCTGTCCCCTGCCCCAACGCGGGTCTCTAAAAATATTGATATTAGGTGTCCAAACCGAAAGACTTAGAAAACGACGGTTCTCATTTCCTCTTCTTATCCATTGATGATATTTTGCACGTGCCTCGTCAGAAACTGCATTAAAAATATCATATACCAATTCATCATTAAATGATGCAGCCATGGCAATAGGCTCAGGAAAAACGGTTACACTATCGTTGTTTGCATATCCATGTAAAGCTTCACTCCACCAGTTGAACTTTTTGATTCCCAAACGCGGTATAGCTTCGCTCTGGTCGCATAATAATTTTGCTTTTTCCTCAAGTGTTAATCTTGAAATTAAATCTTTAGCTCGTGCCTCCGAAATTAAAGAATAATCCTGATAAGGGAATATCTGACATAATATTCCAGTTGAATAAGAAAAAATAAAAAGAACTAATATTAATAATTTATTCATATTATTGATTTTTTAAATTTTTCATAAAAATAAATAAAAAACTATGTTGCTAAAAAAATGATTATGTATATTTGGATAACTTTTAATGTACATTTTGATAATTTTTTAATAAGAAAATTTAAACTTAGCTAAGCGATCTTATGAACGAATTGAATAAATTAAAATATATTCACATGAAAACAAAGATTTTATTGATCTCGGTATTATGGATTTTAATAGCAAATATTAATGCACAAAATCCTAATTTTTATATTTATCTGTGCTTTGGCCAGTCTAATATGGAAGGACAAGGTGCAATTGAACCTCAGGATAGGATTGTAAATAGCCGTTTTAAAGTTTTTCAGGCAATTAACTGTCCCAATTTGAACAGAACCAAGGCAACATGGTATACAGCAGTTCCCCTACCTGTCAATGCTATTCTAATCTTTCACCTGCCGATTATTTTGGTAGAACAATGGTAGAAAACCTACCCGATAGCATTTCAGTAGGAATTATAAATGTTGCTGTTGGTGGATGCGATATCAGATTGTTTGATAAAGACATTTATATGGATTACGATTCTACTTATAAAGAAAGTTGGTTTACTAACAAAATAAAAGATTATGGAGGAAATCCATATAAACATCTTATTGAACTGGCCAAACTTGCGCAAAAAGATGGTGTGATTAAGGGAATTCTTTTACATCAGGGAGAAACTAATACAGGCGATTCTAAATGGCCTTCATATGTCAAAAAGATTTATAATGATATGCTTACCGATCTTTCTCTCAAAGCAAGTGAAGTACCTATTTTAGCTGGCGAAGTATTGGCAACATCAGGAAGCTGTTGTTCTAGTATGAACACTATTATACAACGATTGCCCGATACAATTCCTACTGCTTATGTTATATCTTCACAAGGCTGTCAAGGACAAGATTATGCACATTTCAATGCCGAAGGTTATCGAATTCTCGGTAAACGCTATGCTTTAAAAATGCTTTCTTTGATGGGTTACAATATTGTTGATTCAGAAAATGACAATAAAAATAAATAATCTTAAATATACCAAATATTTATCAACAACTTTTTAAAAGCCTTGATATTATGAGTTTTAAATAATTTAGTTTATCTATTAATTTATAAATTGTTATACTCATAATATTTCTTAATTGCTTGTTACCAAATACTAATATAATTGCTATCATTTTAATATTAATATTTTATACATTCAGAGGGACCAGAATATGAGTTTTTCAAATTTCCTGTATCAATAACAATTTTTTGTATTACTATTCCTCCATCAATGCCTCCAACATTTAATTTATTTATTCCCGCTTTCTTAACATTTATCATTATTTCGTAAATACGAATGTTATTGCTTACAGCATTATTCCACCACAATGGATATTTCCAGTCTAATCCGATGTCATTTTCGTGCATGCATATTACAGATGGTTTTTCATCATTAATCCAGGCAGAAAAGCATAATCCTTTTGGTGTATTATAATAATTAAGTGTTGGTGATAAATAAAAATATACTTTAAATTTACCAGTATCCTTGAAATAAATATTGTATTCGACTCGGGGTAATTTATTTTCATTATTAATATTTCTTATTGTAACAGGAAATAATGTTATTCCATTACCTGTTCTGCCAATTTCAGGAATAGTAATCCAACTTATATTCTCACTATTAAAAGCATTATTAAAATTTGATGCTTCTATTGAAACATAACCATTACTTTCAACAAATCCTTTAAAATTATCTGGAATAATAAATTTATTTATGGGCAATATTATTTTTAAAACTTTGTCATCAATAGAAATATCTAATTCTGAATTATATTTACCACTTGGTGCATTATCCCAGTCAATTGATACATATATTTTATTTTGTTCCGATATAGTATTTTCTTTTTCTGAGAGTCTTATAAAATCATCATTTGTATATATTTTATATTTAAAAGGAACTTCCCCTTGATTAAAAATTTCAATATAATATGATTGATTATTATAATTATCAAACTCAGGAAGTTGAGGTATTATTTTATTTTCAGGCCAGTAATCCTCCTGATATTCAAGACATATTCCTGGTTTTGGCTCATCATCATTTTTTATATAATAAACCTGAGGCATTATATTTTTCGGTGGATCATTCCAACTTGTGTAACCTATATGAGGTTGTGACATAAAATGATTCCATTTTCCATTATTAATTGATTGATATTCAATAGTAAGTAAACTGTCTTTGATTAACAATTCTTTCACCTTTTCAGCAATTTTATTGGTTACATTTCTTTTTTGCCGGGCATATAAATAGTTTAATGCCATATTATAATACATTTCATTTAAATTGGCACAAGATTTTATTGGATATAATTGGATAATTCGCTCCAAATTGACCCCATTGTTGGGCGAAAACATACCCAAAAATGGGGATAATTTAGTTGTTATTTGACTGCCATTTCGGCAGATATTGACCCCCTGATAAAATAATGGTTGAGGGAATTTGTGGCCTGATGGGAATATTGGCTGCGGCATTAATTTATTGTTTTACAAATAATTATATGGTATTATATTTTTTTGTATGCGCAGTTTTTTCTGGAAAAATGGGGTAGCCGCCCCGCCCCGCCGCCACAAGATGTTTCGGAGCATATTGACCCCCTAAAGTATTTCAGCCTCAATAGCTTTCGCAATAAACTGACCCCCTACCAATAATTTTGGATAGGTTTTATTAAAATTAGCGATTTTAAACCTATAAATCGCTAACAGATATGGCTGGAAAACTTAAATCTATGAGTCAGGTTAAACAATTATTGCTATTACACAAAAATGGTGCAAGCATCAAACGCATAGCACGATGTACGGGTATGAGCAAAAATACGGTGAGAAGCTACCTGCGTAAGCTCAATTTTCTTAAGGCCCACATAGACGAGTTGTTATTGTTGGATGATCCTTTGTTGGAGAAGCAATTTAGCGATGGAAATCCTGCCTATAAGGATGGTCGGTTTGAGCAAATCAAGGTATTACTGCCCGATTATGTTGTTCAACTGGATAAATTCAAGTTGACCAAGAAAGTCTTATGGGAAGAATATCGTCAAGCGTATCCCGATGGGTATGGATATACCCAATTTTGTCATCATTTGAATCAGTACCTAAAGACACGTAAACCTACGATGGTACTGACTCATCATCCAGCGGAGAAGCTTTTTGTTGATTTTGCCGGCCGGAAACTTTCCTATGTTAATCCCCAAACGGGGGAAGTAATACCTTGTAACGTGTTTGTTGCCTGTCTGCCTTTTTCGGACCATAGTTTTGTTATGGCCGTGCACAGTCAATCGGTAGAAGATTTCATCTATGCCTTGGTAAACTGTTTGGAGTATTTAGGGGGGAGTACGCAGATGTTGGTAACCGACAATTTAAAATCGGCGGTAATAAAAGCTGATCGTTATGAACCCGATTTGAATCGGGCACTTGAGGACTGTTGCAATCATTATGGTATAAGCTTGACACCCACCCGTACGTTTTCACCACAGGATAAAGCCATGGTAGAGAATCAGGTTAAGTTAATCTACGCAAGGATTTTTGCGCCCCTACGTAACCGAACTTTTTTTTCTTTATCTGACCTAAATAAGGCCATTATGCAGTACAACCGACGCCATAATCAGACCCGTATGCAACAGAGGCCTTATTGTAGGGAAGAAAATTTTCTGGCCAACGAAAAGCCTTTATTAAAACCCTTGCCCGCTACACGCTTTGAGTTAAAATATTATGCCAAGTATACAGTAGCCAAGAACAACCACATTTTGCTTACCAAAGACAAGCATTACTATAGTGTTCCCTATCGATACATTGGTCAGAAAGTGGAGGTAATATATACCCATGATATGGTTCGGATCTATCCTCCAGATGGAGGGGTGATTGTGCATCTTCGGGACAGAAGAGCGGGCAAGTACTCCACCATTAAGGAGCATTTGTGTTCGCATCATCAGCATTATCTCGACCGAAGTCCGCAATATTACATGGACAAAGCACAAGCCGTTTCTACACCTCTGTATGAGCTGATAAAGCTACTTTTTGCAGGCGGTCGTTGTCCGGAACAAAATTACCGAACCTGCGACGGACTGTTCAGCCTTCAGCGCAAGACCTCGTCCAAAATTTTTGACCAAGCCTGTCAACAAGCGTTATCCTGTCAATGCTATTCTTACCGTTTTGTCCGCAAGCTTATTGACCAATATCAAAAAAATAACCTACAAGCGGAAGAACCCAAGGATTTGCCCCAACATTCCAATATAAGGGGGAAAGATTATTATCAACAATTAAGTATAGATTTTTAAACCAAATGACTATGAGACCAATTGAAATGAGTTTGAAACAGTTGAAATTAAAAGGGATGCAACGAAGTCTGCAAGCCCTTGAGGAAACCAAAAGGATTTATGAACTATCCTTTATCGATGGGTTGGAATTGTTATTACAGTCGGAGTTGGAGGAACGGCAGCAGAGTCGTTTCGAACGGCTTATACGCCAGGCTAGGTTCCGATACCAAGCCAGCATGGCAGAATTGGATTTTGACCCCACGCGTGGCTTAAACAAAGACCTGTTGACCCATCTGGCTACCTGTGATTTTATCGCCAAAGGCGAAGCCATCTTAATTACCGGAAAAACCGGAAGTGGCAAAAGTTTTTTAGCCTCGGCCCTAGGTCATCAGGCATGCTTGCATGGATATAGCGTGGCCTACTATAATATGCATAAATTAATGGCTAAAATAAAAATAGCCCGTCTGGAGGGGAGTTTGTTAAAATTTTTTGATAAAATTGCAAAAACACAGCTTTTGATTGTGGATGATTTTGGACTATCCAGCTTGGACAAACAACAACAGTACGATTTAATGGAAATAATCGAAGACCGACATGCCAAAGCCTCGACTATCATCTCCAGTCAGTTACCCATTGCCTGTTGGTACGATGTTATCAGTGAATCAACCATTGCCGATGCCATCATGGACCGACTGGTACATACCGCTTATAAAATTGAGCTAAAATCAGAAAACTCATTACGAAATAAAAAAAATAGGTAAAATTGTCAGCCTAAAATCTGTTCTTTGAAATAAACCTATCAGGGGGGTCAATATCACCGAAATATCCAATAATACTAACTGAAAATATGCATTATAATATTCACCATTTAATTTTTCCTTGATTGTTTCAGCTTTTAATTCAATCGTTTTGTAATCTTTAACTATAGTTTCAAATTCTCTGTAATTACATATACTATAAGTCTTATAATCTAACATTTCGGGTTTTCTTCGGCTATTAAATTTTGAATATTTTGTAAGTAAATCGGCTATTTCATTTGAAAATTCTTTTTCAAATTGTTGTTCGGCCCATAAAATAGTGTATTTTGAAATATTGTTATAATTCCATTCGTCGGGATTCCATGCATAATCCATAAAAAATTGAATTGGTAATTCCATTGGTTTAATATCACCAACGTTGACAATCCATATTTGCCTAACATTGTGCTGATAGCATAAATTCATTTGTTCCCAGATTCTTGGAATTAAATTAGTATTAATCCATTTATAACTTCTGGGACCACCGACAAAATCAAAATGATAATACATACCATATCCTCCTCTTCTAATAGGAGCATCCGTAGAAGGTAATCTTCGCACATTTCCCCAGTTGTCGTCGGCAAATAAAATGGTGATGTCATCGTCCACTCTCATGCCCTTGTCATAATAGTCCTGCACTTCTTTATAAATTGCCCAAACCTGCGGTGTTTCATAGGCTG
>Ga0078972_1013582_pt1 | contig 13359 bp, 15 predicted proteins | sample YelNatPaOPGAMG01_FD_67568 | JGI IMG/M metagenome (GOLD analysis project Ga0078972, IMG submission 67568) | Hot spring thermophilic microbial communities from Obsidian Pool, Yellowstone National Park, USA - OP-RAMG-01 (SPADES assembly) (version 2) | ecosystem: Environmental > Aquatic > Thermal...
TAGGTGTTTGTCAATTTTTCTCTCTTCTTTCTTCAGGAGAACCAGATGTCGCAGCTTGTTATCTTGATCGTTTGGGCTACGCTTACAATTTTTTATCGAGTAATCCTGTTTTTGTAAGTTTTGGTGAAGCTGTCGCAATAGCTGTCAAAAAAGAGGTTGTAGAAAAAATTGGGGGTCTGGATGAGGATTATTTTATTGAATACGAGGATCAAGATTTTTGTTGGAGAGCTCTGCTAGCTGGCTACAAAATTCTTTTTTGTCCAGAAGCTGTAGTATACCATTATCGTGGTAGTATACAAAAACCAATATATTTTCTTCGAGAAGAAAGAGTTATGTTATATACTAAAAACCATATAGCCACTCTCCTAAAAAATCTAGAAATTAAAAATCTCTTATTTTATCTTCCTCTTGTTCTTACCATCGAAATAGGCAAAGCAATGTATATTTTAGCGTCTAAGAGGAATCTAAAATTGTTCATCAGAATTCTGAAAGGCATCCTTGCGCCTTTCCTAAATTTGCGTTCAGTGGTCTTAAAACGACAAAATGTTCAAAAACATATTCGAAGAATTCCCGATAAAGAAGTATTCAAATATTTTGTACCGTTTATGTTAAAACATCAATTGAATTATCTAAAATATCAGCAAGAAGGCAGAAGATACTTGATTTCGGTAAATCCTTCGTTAAAAAATATGTAAAGCATAAAAGATGGTAAGTGTTTATTATGATTGATGTCATCATAGCTTCACTTGCTTGGAATGATGAAATGACAGGACCAAATATTAGAGTTTTTTCAATTGCGAAGTATCTTACAAGAAAAGGAAAGAAAATTAAAGTAACACTAATTAATTACCAACGATCAAAAATAGTTAATGGATACGAAATTTTAGGTATTTCTTGTCTACCCTTGCTCTCTTCAGAGAAAATAAAAAGAATTAAAGGGCTTACATTTATTGCGACTTTATTTGCAGAAATCTTTTATTCGTTAGGAATCTTTCGTTTAATTAAAAAATTAGAACCAAAAATATTATTAGTGGAAGAAACACATAGCTTAGCAACACCTCTTTTGATTAGTTTGAAATTTTTGTTTAAACTTTATAAAAGTCATACATCAATAGTTTTGGATAAGCATAACATAATCTATGAACTTCTCCATCATTTTCCCATTCCACAAATCTTAAATTTAGTGATATTTCACATCGAAAAACTTGGAGTAATGATTTCTGAAAAAGTGATAGTTGTATCTGAAACTGATAAAAAACTGATTAAAAAGTTATACAAAAGGGAAAAGAATGTTTTTGTGATTCCTAATGGTGTAGATTTAGAAAAATTTAAGCCAAATAAGATGGAAGGATTAAACCTTAAGAAAGAACTTGGACTATTAAATAAAAAAATTATCCTTTCGCTTGGTGGTCTTAACTATTTGCCAAACTTAGATGGTGTGGAAGTATTTATAGATAAAATTTTACCTACAATAAGGGAAAAAACTCCTGATGTTGTTTTTGTGATTGTTGGCGAATGTCCTAATGCGATTCTTAAAAAATATAAAAAAATTCATTCTGTCATCTTTACAGGTTTTGTAAAAAATGAAGTACCATATATTAACGCCGCAGATGTATGTATAGCACCACTAAGAATGGGTGGTGGAACTAGACTGAAAATACTGAGTTGCATGGCTTGTGGCAAAGTTGTTATATCAACTCCCAAAGGAGCGGAAGGTCTAGAAGTCGAAGATCATAAAGATATTATAATAACAGAACTGGAAAATTTTTCTGATACTATAATTTATTTGCTAAACAATCCAAGAATCAGAAATAAAATAAGTTATAATGCGCGAAGAAAGGTGAGTTTAATGTATTCTTGGGAAGATTTAACAAAAAAATTGTGTACTGAGCTTATAGGGATTGATGAAGGAAGTAAAGAGTAGTAAAATGATCGGAAAAATCGCATTTCTAGCTGGTTACGACCCAAAAAGCGCCGTTGCCATGGAGAAAAGTCTTTATTTAGGTGTGTTGAGACCGTTTGTGAACTGGGCAAAGGCTTTAGATAACTCAGTTCTAGTGGTATACAAAAGTCCAGTCAGAAAGGAGCTTTTGAACCACATTACGGTTATTCACACACATCATATGGACGAGTTGGTTAGAGCGTTGAAATATAACAATGTTGAAGTTCTAGTATCTGATGATTATATACCCAGAATGGATCTTTCTATTAGAATTGGGAAAGAGATAAATTTGAGAAAACTCATTTACGTTCAAATATTATATGGTGTGCGTCCCTTAATGGGATGTTTAAGCAAAAATGCCCTTGACCTAAAAGCCCGAATCGGAGTTTCGGTTCTTTCGCTAATCCCCTTCAGATTGATTTCAGGAAAATACTGTGGTTTTCTCAAGAAGTTCGATTATGTGGTAGCGAAGAGCCGCTTTACTGCGTCACTTTTACATTGTTTATATTGCCATGAAGCAGCGGTGTAATTTATCCACCTGTTGATGAAACTATTTTTCGACCATATTTAATGAACAGCGTTGCTAATGAAGTTATATTATATTCAGGGACCAATGCGTTGGATACGAACCCTGCATTTCTGAAACAACTTTTAGAGCTTCTCATCAATTCAGATTCTGTAGATAGGTTAAACATTTTGGGTAAAAGCAATTATATAGCGATGCATATGGGCAAACTGGTGAACCATCCCAAAGTAAACCTCGTTCATGGAATAGGTGATGACGCTCTTGGGGGTAATGTACTCCAAGAGCACCCTTACGATATGTCCGCAGGAATGAGAAACTTTTGGGTATGTTCCAATAGAGTCAATGCTATGCGGTACGCCTGTTTTAGCTTTCGCCTCACAACCCTTTAGTGAACTATGCGACTACAAGGATGGGTGCTATTTGGTCTATAGTAAAAATTCTTTCTTGGACAACTTAAAGGAATTGCTCGCAGATATGAAACGTTTACGATTGATGAAGCAAAAATGTTTACAATATCGTGAAGATCTTTTGGAGAATGTGTCACAAACACGATCTGCAGAAAGACTTCTGTCCATCCTTGGTTGAGGCAATAAAAGACCTCTGCATACGGAGTAGATTTTAATGAACGCAAAATTATTGGAAAAACTGAAGATAACCTTTTTAATTGTAGGTGGCATGGTTCCACTACTTTGGTGGAGACCAGGATACATTATTGCGAAAGGTGATTATTTTCCATTCTGGTTTAATCCTTATAGGACATTGAGTAGCGATGTTTATTTGTGGTCTCCCCATTTTATGGGAAGTATAAACACTTACGGTTCCTACATAATGTATGGAATCCTATGGCTCTTCTTAAGATCATTAGGATTAAGCATAGGATTCATCCAGATATGCATTCAAATCCTTCTCCTTACTGGTGCTGGTCTTTCAATGTACTATTTGTCGAAAACAGTCTATCGTGAACTAAAATTATCCCCCATAATTTCTAGTATTTTCTACATGTTCAACTTCTTCGCCTTAGGTAGTAGATTAAATGAAGGATTCGCTTGGACCTATACATTCTTACCCTTACTCTTGGCTTTACTGATGAGAATTATGGAAACTACGAATCAGCAGAATCAAGCAGTAACAAACAAATATATCATTTACTTCGCCATTACATCAACACTAGCATTGTCTATCGCCAGCCTAAACCTAGCAAACATAGTCCTAATCTTCTTCGTCCTAACTTCCATATTCCTCTACTACCTAATCACACAAAGAAACCAAATCCGCCTCCTGCTCTTGAACCTAACAAAAACAGTCACTCTCTCTATCCTCCTCAACATATGGTGGGTAATCCCTCTCTTAAATTACTACCTTTGGGCACCTTCAGCATTTAATCCAGAAGTTAATGTAACCGCCTGGGCATGGACTCACGCCAGAGCCTCTTTCCTAAACCTTTTTTGGCTCAACGGTGGCTGGAGCTGGCTTCCAGAATATGTTCCCTACATTGACCTCTATTCTAACTCTATCTTAATTGTATTGACCTTCGTTCCTTTCCTTATAGCCGCCATGGCTTTACTCTTTAAAACAAACAAAACTTGCTTCAACACTTACCTCATGCTCATTATCTTAGTATTCCTCTTCCTCGCCAAGGGACTTCACGAACCTCTAAGCCAGCTGAACCTCTTACTTTATACATATATTCCAGGCATGGTAATGTTCAGAGAACCTGTATCCAAATTTACCATGGCCATAATGCCGTTCTTAGCCCTTTTAATAGGATACGCAGTCGATTGCATTACTAACATAAAAATGAGCGGGGTCAAACTTACCAAATTCATTAAACCACTTACCGCAATTTTCATTATCACTACCTTTATCGTAGCCGTATATCCGCTCGTAATCAATCCAATCGAAACAAAGACACAACAGCTTCCCTTCTCCTCGTATGTGAAAATCCCCGACTATTGGTATGAAGCTATAAACTGGCTAAATAGTCAACCCGGAGACTATAAAATCCTGATAACCCCACCTGATGACTTCTATCAAATGCCTTACACCTGGGGATACTACGGAATAGAGTTTTTCATCGGCCTAATCCAAAAGCCCGTCTTATTACCAGATTTCGGCTATAAGATAAATCCTGAAACTTCCGTGACCCTACAATACCTTTATAACACTATAAAATACAACAAAACCGCAGAATTCAAAACTTTCCTAGACGTTCTAAACATCAAATACATACTTCAACGCAACGACATACAATATAACTTCACAGGCAGAAGCATAATCCCACCAAACGAAATGCAAACATTCCTTACCCTACAGCCTTACATCCGCCTAGTCAAAAAATTCGGACAGCTTGACATTTATGAATATACCAATCCTAAATCATACATCTATATCATAGATCCACTAATGCTACAAAAAACAACAATCAAAATCGTAACTCTAGAACAATCATGGAACTTTACCAAATTAACAGATATACAAGAATGGAAAAACATTACTTTACCAAATCAGTTTGGAGCAGACCAAACCTTAACTCTAGACAATGGTGCACTTAAAGTAGAATTATGGAATTCCACGTGTGGGTGGAAAACAATCAACTTCCCAATTCAACCCGCCCAATACGGAAGTACCTACCAAGTACAATTGGACATAAAGGGGCAAAACGCTCATCAAGTCCACATTAAAACAGTTGAATTAAACGAAAACAAAGAATTCCTAGCTGATCAATATTCTGCATTTGTAGGCGACGGCACCTTCAACTGGACTCACGTGGCATTTAATTTCAAACCAACCAGCAAAAACACAAAATATATACAAATACAAATATGGCACGGGCACGAAACCCCAAAACCCCTCCCAAACATCATATGGATAAAAACACTTCAAATAAAAAGCTATACAACGATGCTAAACGCAGAAGGCTTAAACCTAATCTTCTCAAACATAAATCAAAACCAACCAGCAACAATCCTAAACTACAAACGGGAAAATCCAACAAAAATAATAGTCACAATAAACGCCACGCAACCCTTCATATTAGCAATAAGCGAAGCTGTGAACAACCAGTGGACAGCACACGTAAACAAAAAACAAATCAAACCAACTCCCCTATATCTATGCATAAGCGGCTTCTACATAAACGAGACAGGCTTATTAAACATAGTTATCGAATACGAACCTCAACGCTGGTTCAACTATGGATGCGTCATATCACTAACAACATTTGTGGCGAGCACAACTTATCTAACCTACAGCTGGCAAAAAAACAAAGTTATATGGAAAAGAACTAAAAGGGAGCTAAGAAATGTTAGCTCACAAAATAGGGACAGCTGTAGAAGTTTGGAAAACCCACGTGTTAGGTAGAAGCAAAAGTAAACATAGAGAAAAGATGCGTGAAATCTTCAAAAAGTATGGTTTTGAAGAAAACTTTGATGAAATATACGAGTGTCGAAACGACCTATTTCATGAAGGGGAAAAAGAGAATGTAGTAAAATATTTGCATTCGCTTGAATCTCTTGCCAATAGGATAATAGAAGAAATTAGAGACCGTCATCCAATATAGCCACTATTATCTTGAAAAGCTTCGAATGTGCAGAAGGCTTGAATCTTGAAGGAACTTTTATGGATGTGATGTAGTTGGTTAGGAAGGTTGTTGTTACCGCCGTAGGCCTCGGCACTAGATTGTTGCCTATGAGTAAGGAGCCTCTTAAGGAGATGATTCCCATATTCGTTAAAGGCGATAAAGGTGTAATCTTGAAGCCTCTTCTTCAAGCCTTGTTCGAAGCAGCTTTACGTTTTCGGCTTTAGAGACTTTTTTGTAGTAGGCAGAGGTAAGAGGTCTATCAAAGACCATTTTACACCAGACTGGGTTTAATTAGAAGGCTAAACGGTAAGGGTAAACATAACATTACAGGCGAACTTAAATTTTACAGTATGATCGAGTCCTCTAAGATCGCCTTTATAAACCAGCCTGAGCCAAGAGGCTTTGGCCACGCCGTCTTAACAGGAAAACTTTTTGTGGAAGGAGAGTCTTTCTCTAACTGGAGGCCAAGGTGGGTACGGTATTGGTGTACTCTATGTATAGAGCCTTTCTAACTGGTGCAAGGGACTAAAACAGTAAACCCTTTTTAACGTCATATTTCTATAATCTTATGGTTATTGTGCATGTCTTCTGCATGCGTTTGGCCTAAGGTTAGCATTGTAGTTGTCAACTATAATGGTCTCTCGTCCCTCGGCAGCCTACTTTACAAGTGTCTTGAGTCCCTGTTGTCAACTGATTACCCTGATTTCGAAATCATATTTGTAGATAATGCTTCAAACGATAATAGTATAGAGTATGTGAAGAAATCTTTTAGTGATCGTAGGCTGAAGGTTCTTAAGCTCGATAGGAACCTTATGTATCTTGGCGGCTTAGAGGAAGGTGCTAGAGCTACTGATGAAAGCTCAAAATATCTTGTGTTCATGAACAATGATGTTGTTGTAACATCAGGTTGGCTTAAGGAGCTTGTTTGGGTGATGGAGAGGGATGAAGGTGTAGGGGTTGCCTGTCCTTCTGTGTTAAATTTTGACGGTAGCCTGCAATGGACAGGCCTTTTTGTTGACAGATTCCTTTTCTCATATATCATGAAATCTTCTGTGAACAAAATCTTCCTCGCTTCAGCTCCGTGTGGACCCATTTACGTTATACGTAGGTCTCTGGCCGAGGGTAGAAGCTTATTTGATAGAAGGTTGGTGATTTATCGGGAAGAAGAGTATGTTGGGCACGTGGTATGGTTGAAGGGGTTTAAGATAGTATATGTTCCTACAGCTATTGTGTACCATCGTGCAGGCTCAACGATAAGCAAGCATTCTAAGCCAATATTTCGCTTCCACTACTATAAGAATGAACTTTATCTACTGTTCAAGTTCGGTAACTTCTTTTCTATAGTTGGCGGCTTCCTCCTTAGACTAGCACGCCTGCCTATACTTGCAACAGCTTGTATTATGAGAAAGAGGGAAAACGAGTACATAATAGAATATCTTCATGCAATACGTTGGCTGCTTAAAAACGGTAAAAAGATTAGGAGGTACAAGGGTAAGAGTATGCTCTATCTTCCATCCAAATATTCTCCTCTAAGGGCAATATATCCCTCTGTAGGCGAGCGAATAATGCTAAAGTACTTGGAAAAGGAGGTTAGAAATGGAAGGTTTAAGTTTCCTGCCTAAAACTAAGACTATTCCAGTGAAAGATTTTAATACAATTTGATGTAAACGTTTTCCATATGAAGGGTATCATATTGCATGGTGGTGCTGGAACTAGGCTAAGGCCCTTAACCTTTAGTGGCCCTAAACAGTTGATTCCGATTATGAACAAGCCTATATCACAGTATGTTTTGGAGGATTTGAGGGATGCAGGTATAAGGGACGTAGCAATCGTTTTAGGAGAAACCTTTCCAGAGCTTGTCCAGCAGCATTACGGCGACGGCAGCAGGTTCAATGTAAGAATCACGTACATCTTTCAGGGTAAGCCTTTGGGCATAGCTCACGCGTTAAGCCTTTGCAGAGATTTTGTTGGTGGAGAAAGGTTCATACTATACTTGGGTGACAACCTTCTACAGCATGGTGTAAGAGGATATCTTGAAAGGTTTGTTAGAGAAGATTTTGACGTTCAAGTTCTATTGAAGGCTGTAGATGATCCTACAAAGTTTGGTGTTGCAAGGTTTGAGGGTGAAAGGCTTGCAGGTTTTGTTGAAAAGCCTAAGGCTCCACCAAGCAAGTACGCTCTAGTCGGAGTATACTTTTTCAAGCCAACAGTCTTCGACGTCTTAAGAGATTTGAAGCCGAGCTGGAGGGGTGAGCTTGAAATAACTGACACACTACAGCTCATGCTTGAAAGAGGCTACCGTGTAGGCTACTCTTTTGTAGAAGGCTGGTGGCTTGACACTGGGAAAAAGGATGACATACTTTACGCCAACTCCCTCATACTAGACGAGCATGCGAGAAGAAGTGTTCAAGGTGAAATCGTAGAATCTAGGGTTGAGGGGAGGGTTGAAGTTGGAGAGGGCAGTAGGCTTGTGAAAAGTGTTGTAAGAGGGCCTACAGTAATAGGAAAAGGATGTATAATAGAGGGCTCATATATTGGCCCATACACGAGTGTAGGCGACAACTCAAAAATATTGAACAGTTCAATAGAATATTCTATCATAATGTCTGGAGCTGTAGTTGAAGGCGTTGAAAGGCTTGAGGAGAGCCTTGTTGGAAAAAATGCTAAAGTTTTAAAGAACACAGTTAGAAACTCTATAAAACTTCATGTAGGTGACTATTCCGAAATAGAGCTATAGCTTTGTTGCCTGCGACCATTTTAAGCTTTAACCTCTGTTCCTTAGAAGTATAAAGTGATATACTTAAGTTCATAAAATATAAAATAAATTAATATTGTATGTTTACTTTAATTTAATTTTTGACTATTATAAATTTAAAAATTTATAAATAAATTGTAGAGTAGGAATAAAAGGTTGAATCCTATGTTGGATGGAATAAGAGTGTTTGAGCTTAAAAGTTTCCCTGACGAAAGAGGTTTTTTTTGTGAAATTTTACGCCAAGATTGGAAGGATTTTCTTGGAGACGAGTGGGTTGTTCAAGCGAATCTTTCATACAGTTATCCTGGTATGGTTAGGGCGTGGCATAGGCATTTGAAGGGGCAGGTGGACTATTTTGTCGTTGTTGAAGGTGCTATGAAGATATGTGCATACGACGACAAGACGGGTGAACTTGATGAAATAGTGTCGAGTGAGCGTAGGCTGCAGGCTGTCAGGGTTCCTGGACACTATTGGCATGGAACTAAGACTGTGGGAAATAAACCTTCTCTGACAGTATATTTTGTAACAAGACTATACGATTACAAGAATCCTGATGAAGAGCGTAGGCCGTGGAACGATGTGACCGTGGTTCCAAGGTCAATTAATGGTAAAATCGATGACCCGAGAGTTAACAGGTCGTGGGACTGGTTTTATCCGCCACATAAGTAGGTGTGGCTTAACTTGAAGGTTTTAGTTACAGGTGGAGCTGGCTACATAGGCTCAGTTCTTTGCAGGCTCTTACTTGAAAAGGGCTACAAGGTTACATGCTTAGACAGATTTTTCTTCGGAATGGAAACTATTAATGATGTGGTTGACAAGATTAGAGTGGTTAAAGACGATATAAGGTGGTTTGAGCCTGAAGTTCTAGATGGAGTTGACGCCGTATTCGATCTTGCATCCCTTTCAAATGACCCAAGTGGAGAGCTTGATCCGAAAAAGACTTTAGACATAAATTATAGAGGTCGGGTAAGAGTGGCACAGCTTTCAAAAAAACGTAATGTAAAAAGGTACGTTTTGGCCAGCACATGCAGCGTATACGGCTTCCAGGAAAATGTTCTAACGGAGGAGTCTCAGCTAAATCCCTTAACAACATACGCAAAAGCCAATGTTCTTGCGGAAAGAGAAATTCTGCCACTAGCTGACAAATCCTACACAGTAACAGTTTTGAGACAGGCTACAGTCTACGGGCTGTCTCCAAGGATGAGATTTGACCTAGCGGTAAACGGGATGGTTTTAGGCTTCTTCAAAAACGGTAAGATTCCGATAATGAGGGATGGAAGACAGTGGAGGCCGTTCGTGCATGTCAAGGACACATCTAATGCCTTCATCAAAGTCTTGGAGGCTGAACAAGAAACTGTTAACGGCCAAATCTTTAATATAGGAAGTGATGAACAGAATTTTCAAATATTTGATCTTGCAAAGCTTATAGCAGACGCCATAAACTTACCCTTCAATTTTGAATGGTACGGCTCCCCAGACAATAGAAGCTACCGAGTATGCTTTAAAAAGGCTCGTGAAACATTAGACTTTAATCCAAAATACACGCCCAAAGAGGGTGCGAGAGAAGTGTTTGAAGCCTTAAGGGAAGGGAAGGTTAGCGGAGACGACCCAAGGACCATAACCGTGAAATGGTATAAGCATTTGCTTGAAATGCACAAGTTTATTAAAGATGTCGAGATTAGGGGTACAATATTATGAAGGTGGCCATAATAGGTTCAAACGGACAACTGGGCACTGACCTTATGAAAGTTTTAGGCCGAGAACATGAAGCTATAGGTTTAACTCATAAGGATATAGAGGTAACAGACTATAACAGCTGCAAAATCCTAAAAGAATATAATCCGAACATTGTAATCAACACGGCAGCATTCCATAAGACGGACCAATGTGAAGAGGAGCCTCTAAAAGCTTTTCTTGTAAACGCTATAGGAGCTAAAAATGTAGCCACACTCTCCAAGGAAATTGATGCTATAACAATATTCATAAGCACAGACTATGTTTTCGACGGCTCTAAAATGGAACCCTATACAGAGGAAGACTCCCCAAACCCAATAAACACCTACGGAATTTCAAAGCTGGCTGGAGAACTTTACACGAAACAGAATCCTAAACACTACATCATTAGAGTCGCAAGCCTTTTTGGTGTAGCGGGAGCAAGTGGAAAAGGAGGAAACTTTATTGAAACAATGATAGCGAAAGCGAGGAAAAATGAACCCATAGCCGTGGTCGACGACATGTGGATGAGTCCCACATACACTAAGGACGCTGCCAAAGCTATAAAGAAGATGATTGAATTGAACGTCCCCTACGGAACCTACCATGTCACAAACAGTGGCTATTGCACATGGTATCAATTCGCCCAAGAAATATTTAGGCTAGCCCATCTAACCCCAATCTTAACTCCAATAAAAACCGATCAGCTTCAAATGAAAGCCAGAAGGCCAAAGTTTTCTGCACTAAAGAGCATAAACCTTCCAAAATATGGAATAGAGATGGGCGAGTGGAAGAGTGCTCTCTACGATTACTTAATCGAAAAAGGGCACATCAAAGTTTAAATTAAAATGTTCAACAACCGGCGCCCATTATCACTTGATCCCTCTCAAGTTTTAGCAAAAGCTTACTGCATAAGCTTCTAGCTCGAAAGATGGTCTAGTATTTCCAACAACCTCAGACAAAATTTCTTGGACAGCCCAAAGGCCCAAAGACTCCTCCCTAAACGTGGAGAAGGCTTCAAGGTCTCTAAACAATAAGTCTCTAACCATACATGAGTCTCTGAAATGGTTAAGGTCTGAAATAGAAGGATAAATCCTTCCACATACGCTTTTTCTCACCCTAAAGGTATCCTATCCTTCAACCTCTCTATCACAAGCTTCTTGCTTATCCTGTTCGGTAAAATTGTATGTTAAGACTTCAAAGGAGGTTTTAGGGTTGAAAGTGTTTATATAGATGCCCCCTAATTAATGTTATTTGGTGGTTTTTTGGAGGAAGCTGTTTTGGGGAAGATTGAGGAGATTGGGAGGAAGCTTGATGAGTTGAGGGAGTTTCTTGAAGATGTTTTCTTAACTGTTGAAGAGTATAAGTTATTGAAGGAGACTGATGAAATCGTTAGGAACAAACGTTTCAGCGAGTTGAAATCCATTAATGAGGTTTAGAATTCTCCTTCATAAAAGGGCGTATGAATTCTTAAAGGGCCTAAAATCTGATGAGAGGCAACACATAATCGATAAGCTTAAGCAGCTTGAGGATTTTCCAGTGGTTAGACTTGACATCGTTAAGATTGCAGGTGAAACTGATACCTTCAGGTTACGTGTGGGGGACTATAGAGCGCTTTTCAAGGTTTATGAGCAGGAAAGAATAATAGTGGTCATAAAAATAGATGTCAGAAGTAGAATCTACAAATGAGCTTATCTCAAAAAGTTCAAAGCAATAGGGTTAAATTAAAAGTGATAGCCACTCAAAAATAATAATCTCATATGAACATTTTATTAATTTTACTAAAAATGCTTGCTAAACGTCTCTCGTCAGGGGCTACTTTGTCGATGTAGATTGGAATATATCCATATTTTCTGTAAACGTTTTCCGCTAACCTCTCCTTCTCTTCATCGCATCCTACGATGGCACCTTGGAGGATTGCAACATACTTTCCATTGTAGTTTGGATTCTGCACGAGCTTATCCCGAATTTTTAGGAACGCCTCCCTCTCTTCCTCAATCCTAAGCATGTGTTCGAGTTGTCGTCTGTTGAATGGTAAGCCCTTCTGTTCGACATAGTCTCTAATGAGTTCTGCAATGACTTCATTCTTCTTTCTCTTGCCCCTTTCTCGTAGTACGAGTAAGCTGAATCGCCTCCATAGGTCGTCGTCCAATTCTATTGTCGTCTTAACCATTCTCTATCACATATAAGAATGTACGGGGATCCTCATAAACATTTTTTCCCTAAAAGGAGACCATGAAATAAATGTTATTATTCGGCATTATGGATAAGAGCATTTCCATTGACGTTCCAGAAGAGATTTGGATCCTTATCTCAAAAGATGAGTTACTTAAAAGGGTGATGGAACGTATTGCTGTCGAAGAATTCAGAAAACTTTTGTTAAAGTATTTTGTAGCCGAAGAGGCCACCAAGGAGGATATAGAGAGCCTAAGAAAGGCTACTAAGGAAGACATAGAGGGCTTAAGGAAGGATGTGGAGAAGCTTGAGGTTGGGCTGAAGTCTTATGTGGACGTGAGGATTGACGACTTGAACAGAAGAATAGACGACCTATATGGTGTCATGAAAGCATCTTTAGTCGCCATCGTAATCACATTGGCGTCAACGATACTTGTACCACTGATACTGAAAATATTCTTTTAGCATCTTCAATCGAATGTTGTGTAGGACCGGATGAGGGTTTTGCGTTTTCGAGGCCGTGTCCATTTAAACCAATCTATTTTGAATCCTTTGAAAAATGCTTTCTTCCTACAACGGAAGAAACTTTTAAGCTTGCTAAAAAACTAAGGTGTACTTCTGGTTTAAATCTTGCTGTGAAAATTAACGAGGCATTTGAGAAAGGATTG
>Ga0078972_1013583_pt1 | contig 13356 bp, 13 predicted proteins | sample YelNatPaOPGAMG01_FD_67568 | JGI IMG/M metagenome (GOLD analysis project Ga0078972, IMG submission 67568) | Hot spring thermophilic microbial communities from Obsidian Pool, Yellowstone National Park, USA - OP-RAMG-01 (SPADES assembly) (version 2) | ecosystem: Environmental > Aquatic > Thermal...
CTTGGAGTAAATCTCTAATATGAGCAAAATTACAATTCTGATATTTTTCCATAACTAAATTGAATACTTTTTCTTTAAATTCATCAGAAAAAGCATGTTTAAGTTTTCTTCCCCTATTACCGTGTATAAGAGAATATTATTAACTTGTCTAACACTGAGATTCAATAATTTAGCAGTTTCTCTGTTAGAATAGAAACCTTCTACTGCCATCTTAATAATCATTACTCTTTCATACTCTTTTTGAGACAAACAAATACACTCCTTTCTCATAATAATGACATTTTCTCAAATTACTTATACTATGACAATATCACAGACCTATAACACATTCTCCACCAAAATTTGCAAATTTATTTAACTTAAGTTAAAATATCTTATAAGGGGATTATATATTAAAGGATTTTTAAAAAGATACTAATATTGATCCTGAATAGAGAGAAATATTTAAAATTTAAGGTACTTAAATATGAACCCCATAAATAAAAATTATCCTAAGTGGGCAAGGGAAGTATTGAGATTTCTTGGAATAAAATCTCAGTACATACTGTGGGGAAATATTTATGATATTTTTTTGTATCCTATAGACAATTCTAATTATCGAACTATTCCTCTGATAGACTATTTAAGTGAACTACTAACTACAGAAGATTCTTATGAATCTATTATCTATTATGATAATATAGATGGTTTTAAATTAATCAAAGGCAATATTGATTGGGTCAATTCTATTTCAGGTCTTAAGCTTCAGAAAGATATGTACCAATTTGTCCCTCTTGCTAAGTCAGCAGAGTATATAGAAAAACTTATCATGAATAATAGCGGTGGAGCTATAGCTGTTTTTCTAAATTTTGCCTCACGTTATACTCAAAACCCTGAGAGTCTTAGAGAGGATGAAGAGTTTCCCTTTTTCACTAAAATTCTTAAATTATCCTATAATGTTACATCCCATTTTGTTGAAGGTATAGGACCAAAATTAAATACAATTTTTTGGTTTGTAGATAAACTTAATGATCTACCTACATGGCTCACCTTAAATAATCCTCGTCTAAAAATAATTGGCATTTATAAACCTGATAATAAAGAAAGAGAATATTTGGCAATACAACTTATTAAAAGTTTGGAAAATTCATACAATAATCCAAATCCTTCAGAGGATAAGTTTGTAAGAATTTTTGTAGATCAAACAGAAAGAATGTTTAACAGGGATCTTATCGCTATTGTCCAATTTATGAAGAAAGAAGGCTTAGGATTAGAACAAATATCAGATGCTATAAGAGGCTATAAACTTGGAATAGTAGAAAATCCATGGTCAAAGGTTTCTAAGGAGAAAATAAATAATGGAATTGAAATTCTTGAAAATAGGGTTAAAGGCCAAAGACAAGCAGTTGTTAAAGCTTTAGATGTGATAAAAAGAGCTTATATTGGTCTTTCAGGTGCTCAACATTCTAAATCCTTAGGGAAGCCAAAAGGGGTTCTCTTTTTTGCAGGACCTACTGGAGTGGGAAAAACTGAACTTGCGAAAGCTATTACAGAACTAATATTTGGGAGTGAACAAAATTATATTAGATTTGATATGTCAGAATTTAATCATGAGCACTCAGATCAAAGACTCATAGGAGCTCCACCAGGCTATGTGGGTTATGAGGCAGGAGGAGAGTTAACAAATGCAGTCAAACAAAATCCGTTTTCTGTAATACTTTTTGATGAAATTGAAAAAGCTCATCCTAAAATATTGGACAAATTTCTTCAGATTCTTGAAGATGGAAGATTAACAGATGGAAGAGGAGAGACTGTATATTTTTCAGAAACTCTTATTATTTTCACGAGTAATTTAGGAGTTTATGCAACAGATGAATTTGGAAATAAAATTCCTCTTGTGTTACCAAATGAGCCATATGAGATAGTAAGAGAAAGAATTCTTAAATCTATAGAAGATTTCTTTAAATTTCAAATTGGAAGACCTGAAATACTAAATAGGATCGGAGAAAATATAATAGTTTTTGACTTTATAAGGCCTGAATTTGCTAACCAGATTTTTGATAAGATGTTAAATAATATTATCTCTAAATTATGGGAAGACAAAAAAATAACTCTTAAATTTGATGATTCTGCATATGAAAAGCTTAGAGAAGAATGCACTAAGGACCTTTCTATGGGAGGAAGAGGGATTGGTAATAAGCTTGAGGATATATTCGTGAATCCTCTTTCAAGGGAGATTTTTGAACGTAATGTAAAAGAAGGAGATATATTTTTAATTCATGATATTATTCTTGAAAATAATATATGGAAAGTCACAGGAGAACTTAAAAATAACTCTTTTGGGAGGTGAACTTTTGTGGATGAGGAAAATTTTTCCAAAGATACTCAAAAAGAACAATTAGAAACCATAAGAGAATCTCAACTTACTGAAAAAGATTCTTTAACGATTAAACAGCCTATTATTCTTTCAAAGGGAACAATTTTTTTAAATGAATACGAAATAGTTGAATCTATCAAAGCAATAAGTGGAGAGGCTGATATTTTTAAGGTTAGAAAAGATAATAACTTTTATGCACTAAAACTTTATCGCTATGGAATGGAGCCAAAAGAAGAGCTCTTAGAAAAAATAAAAAAACTTAGTGAACTTGAACCTGAACATATTGTTAAAATTTTTAATGCGGGTTATTCAGATGAATATGGACGTTATTATGAGATTCAGGAATGGGTAGATTATGGAACCTTGGAGGATTGGCTACATGAGGTTAAAAATTTTTCCCCTGAATTTTTAAAAGAAATTTTAAAAGAAATTGTTGAAGCTATAAATTTTTTACATAATAATAATATTATTTATAGAGACCTCAAACCATCTAACATTTTAGTAAGGTCAAAAAATCCTGTAGACCTAATATTAACAGATTTTGGTATATCTTCAATTTTACCTAATGAAGCTTCTTTGAAAGTAACCTCAGGAGCGCTAACAATAGCATATTCTGCTCCTGAGGCTATAACAGGAAGTAAAATTGTAATATCTAAAAAAGTTGATTATTGGTCTTTAGGAATAATTATAATTGAATTATTAACAGGTAAACATCCCTTTGAAGAATTTGATAACGAGGCTATAAGATTATTTCTTGCTACCAAACCAGTTCCTATACCAGATGAAATAAATGAGGATTTTAAACTTTGTATTAAAGGGCTTCTCACCCGTGATTTCGATAAAAGATGGGGATATAATGAAATAAAAGAATGGCTCAATGGTAAAAGAGATATTCCTGTTTATTATGAAACAGAGGCATCAATTAAGGAACAGAAGAAAGCTGTAAATCCATTTATTTTATATTCCTCAAAAGAAAAAAAAGAGTTTTATACACCTACCGAAGTAGTAAAATATGCAATAATGGGAGATGAAGAGTGGCAGGAAATAAAGAAAATATTGATGAGAGGACAATTTTCTACTTGGATCACTAATGAGATAAAAGATTATGGGCTTTCTACTTTAATAGATGAGATTAGGGATAATCAAAAAGATTCAGAGCTTGCATTATTTGAGATTATTTATAGAATAGACCATTCTTTGCCTTTTGTGTTTAAGGGAAAATTTTTAGCTACACAAACTCCTAAATGGAACACAGACAATTTAGTAGCTTATCTACAAAAGTTTTATGAAAATGTTGAAAATGCAGAATTAAAAGAAATAGCAAATTATATATGTGAAAAGAAATTATTTTCTCGTTATCTTAAGCTTGTAAATGATGTAGATCATATTAAATTTATTGAACAAATTGAAAATAGAGTAGCATCTATTTCTGGTCTTGATAATAAAGCTCTTACCTATACACTTGCATTAACTGGTGAAGATAAAAAAATGATAGAAAAGATTAAGAAAAATCTTTCTGTTAAAGTCTATCCTGCTGTTGAGGAGTTTGATATTGCTAAAAGAATTGCGGATGGAGAATTGATACCAGATGGGAAGCTGTTATTAAAGATTTTAGATTTTACAGATAAGAGAGGTTATCAAGTTGAAGAATTAACAAAATTATTTAGCTCATCAGAATTTGAAGTATTGATTCATAAAATCTTTAAAGGAGAAAGTATGGCAAATTCTATAGCAAAAGATTTTCTATATTATCAGCTTTATTCCCAATATCTTAGGAAAATAGGCTCTTCAAAAGAAAATATTGACAGAGCAACAGAGATAGAAAGCTTTATAAGTAGATTTAGTGATATTAAAATAAGAGCTTTTTTATATTACATATTGTTGTTAAATAAGAAGGAAGAGATAATTTCAGAGATTTTAGAAAAATATGAAGGTAAAATGATATGTGATTCTTATTTATCAGAAGTGTTGGAATATTTAAAAAATAATAAAGGGAAGAACACTTTGAATAATGCCCTTGAAAAATCCCTTAAACTTTTAAGGGATAAAAATATAGTTCAAGATATTTGGCAAAAAACATATGGTGGAAGTAATGATGATGTTGCAATTTCCATACAGCAGACACAAGATGGAGGGTATATTGTTGGAGGATATACAAAGTCTTTTGGAGCAGGAGGTTGGGATTTTTATGTAATAAAACTTGATGAAAATGGTAATAAAGTATGGGAGAAAACATATGGTGGAAGTAATTATGATTATGCATATTCCATACAGCAGACAAGTGATGGAGGATATATTGTCGCAGGATGGACAGGTTCTTTTGGAGCAGGGAAAAGTGATGTTTATATAATAAAGCTTGATGAAGATGGTAATAAGGTATGGGAGAAAACATATGGTGGAAGTGGTGATGATGTGGCATATTCCATACAGCAGACAAGTGATGGAGGATATATTGTTGCAGGATATACAAAGTCTTTTGGAGTAGGAGAATATGATGTTTACATAATAAAGCTTGATACAAAAGGAAATAAAGTATGGCAAAAAACATATGGTGGAAGTAATTATGATGTTGCAATTTCCATACAGCAGACAAGTGATGGAGGATACATTGTTGCAGGAGAAACAAATTCTTTTGGAGCGGGAGGAAGTGATGTTTACATAATAAAGCTTGATACAAAAGGAAATAAAGTATGGCAAAAAACATATGGTGGAAGTGGTGATGATTGGGCATGTTCTATACAGCAGACAAGTGATGGAGGATATATTGTTGCAGGAGGAACAAGTTCTTTCGGAGCAGGAGAATATGATGTTTACATAATAAAGCTTGATGAAGATGGTAATAAGGTATGGGAGAAAACATATGGTGGAAGTGGTGATGATGTGGCATATTCCATCCAGCAGACAAGTGATGGAGGATATATTGTTGCAGGATATACAAAGTCTTTTGGAGTAGGAGAATATGATGTTTACATAATAAAGCTTGATGAAAATGGTAATACAGGACCATACCCAGAATAAGTAATAATTAATTTGAAAAATATGAAAAAAGATATGATTAATGATTCTCATTTATAGGAACTCTAAAAATATTTAAGGAATAATAAAGAAAAACCTTCTATTTAAAAGGGGGAGAATTAATGAGGGATCTAATAAAGAATATAATAAAATGGATTTATACTATATTACTCATTATTATAATTTTTAATACCATTCCCGGGAAACATATAGTGAATATACTGGAATATATTCTGAAAAAAACTTTCTTTAAAAGATTTATTCTTAAGCTTCCTGTGAGGAACTTTATATTGTATATACCAGAAGAAATAAAAGATATTATATTAATTTTAGGTTTTATACTTGCGATTATAATATTTCCTATATTTCTTCGTATATTAGTTTTTTGCACTGCACTTTATATAATGACTTATTTAGTAAAACAATTAACAGGAAGATTTATCTCATTTGGGGTAGAATTTTTTCTTTTAGCATTAATAATACCTATATTTCTTCGTATATTAGTTTTTTTAACTTCACTTTATATAATGACTTATTTAGTAAAACAATTAACAGGAAGGTTTATCTCATTTTGGGTAGAAGTTTTTCTTTTAGCATTAATAATACCTACTCCACACATTCTTATTGATTACAAGAATATAATGAGAAAGCGTTTAGCTGAATTAAGTAAGGATTTAAGTAGCAAATTAAAGGAAATTGAATTTCCAAAAGAAACTAAATTTACGATAGAGCCTTCAATAATAGATTTGATAAACCTATATTTTTACAATGGAAAGTTGAAAGATATTAGAGAAGTAAAAAGTGAAGCAAAGACATATTTAGATATTGTTTTAGAATATGTAGAGGATTATTCCTTTTTACCTAAGAGAGCTACTATTAAACTTATGGATAAAATTCAGGATTATAACGTAAAAAGGATTCTTGAGAGGACATTTGAGTTTATAAATAGATATAAAGATTTACTTTCAGAGAATAAGAAAACTTATACATATAACGAGTATTTAATTCTCAAGCAATTTGACACTGTAATTTATAATTTAGATGCTCTTTGGAATTTCAAAATAAATTTACGAGTTCTAAAATGAAGATTAATACAATTTTAATAAATCATATAATCTATCCTGTTAAAAATTTAGGATTTGGAAATAGAGTAGGTATATGGTTTCAAGGATGTACTATACATTGTAAGGGATGTATGGCTAAATATACTTGGGATTTTGATGATAAATATAGAATGAGTCATAAGGAGGTTTGTAATGAACTAAAAAAATATAGCAGTCTTAAACCATATGGGGTTACTATATCAGGAGGAGAACCTTTTGATCAACCTGAAGGGCTACTAAAAGTTCTTGATATCTGCCATGAACTGGATTTTAATGAAATACTGGTTTACTCAGGCTATAATTTTGATTACCTCACAAATAAATATCCTAAAATTCTAAGTATGATAGACATTCTCATAAGTGGACCTTTTATTGAAGAGCTTCCAACTAAAAAGATATGGAGAGGTTCAGATAATCAGAAGCTTCATATACTTTCCCATAGATGTAAGGAAAGATATAAAGGAATAGACTTAGATTCTCTATGTTACGAAGGAGAACCTTCTATTCAAGTAGAAATTTTTGATGATTCTGTTTTAATAATAGGTATTCCACGAAGAGGAGATTTAGAGAAGCTTAAAGAATATCTCAAATGTAGAGGAGTATACATATGGGAGAAGTAAAAGTCTGCCCTACATGTGGATGCATAAATTCAGCTTTGTCCATTTTCTGCGAAAATTGTGGAGTGGATATTTCTTCTGAAAAAATACAAGATGATACAAACATAGAAATCAGAGATATTAAGAAATGTCCAAATTGTGGATTTTCTAATGATAAAGATGCAGTAGTTTGTGAGAAATGTGGTAATCCTTTAGATAATGTAAAATCAAAGCAATTTATTGTTGTTCATAAGAAAGAGGAAGAAAAAGTTAATAATAAAAAAGAAGATATTAGTAATACTCTACAAATTACTCTTAGAGAAGTAGAAGAATTAGTACTTATAACAGAAAATGGAGATACAATAAAAATCCCACCTAATCGTAGAGTAACCTTAGGAAGAGAAGGAGACATCAGACCAGAAATATTTATGCCATATCTTACAGTGTCCAGAAGACATTTAATAGTAGAATATAAAGATGGTAATTGGTATATAACTGATATATCAAAGACGAATTCTACATATTTAAATGGAAATCCGATAGAAAAGAATAAAGCATATCCTATTAAAAAAGGTGATATTATCGGCCTTTCTACAAAATTCAAATTAAAGGTGGTGTAGAATATTTTATGAAAATTAAAGTTTCATATATTACTCATAGAGGAAAAGTAAGAGATAATAACGAAGACTCAATACTTATATTAAATAAGGTAATTCAAGTAGAAGAGATGCAAATGCCTGTTGTCAAGGAAATAAATGATAACTGTGCTATTTTTGCTGTAGCTGATGGAATGGGAGGATATAAAGCAGGAGAAATTGCAAGTCGCATGGTATTAGAGACTTTAGCTAATAATTGGAGATTTTTAAAATCTACTGATGAAATAGAAAAATTTTTTCAAGAAGTAAACAACAAACTTATTAAATACGGAGAGGAACACCCTGAAATAAATGGTTTAGGAAGTACCATTGCTGGAATCTTAATATTGGAAGACAGAGGAATAGTTTTTAATATTGGAGATAGCAGAGTTTACAGAGTTAATGCAGGATATCTTGAACAACTTTCAAAAGATCAATCCTTAGTTCAAGAACTTATTGAATTAGGTATTATTACAGAAGAAGAGGCGAGGTTTCATCCTCAACGCCATATAATCTTAGAGTCTATTGGAGGGAAAAATAATAGAAAAAATATATCGGTAATTCTAAAAGAGATTAAGTTAAGAGAAGATGACATGTTTCTTATATGTTCTGATGGATTATATGATGATTTAAATATTGATGAAATGGAAAATTGTTTAAAAGATGATATTAGAGAATCCATAGAAAATTTATTTAAATCTGTAATAGACAGAGGAGCTAATGATAATATAAGTATGATCTTGATAAAAATAGAAAAGGAGAATAATAAGTAGTATGAATTTTTCTAATATTTGCTTTAGTTTTACTTTTTTCCTCGTGAGGAGGAGCTATTATGAGTAGTGTAGATTATGCAATTACAAGAATGAATACATTAGTAAGAATAGAAAGTATTTTGGATAAGCTTAATAAGGAGCGTTTATATATAAAAAAATGCTTAAACTCTCAAGAAATAGATATAATATTTGATAAATTTTATAGATGGCTTCCAAAAATGAAGGATATTGAGGGCATGTCATATTCTTCTTTGAGAGATTTAGAACATGAATTAAATAATTATTTACCCATCATTTACTCTGAGTTATATAAAAGCCTCATTGAAACTTATAAAAACGTATTTAAAAATTTAGAGGTCGAAATTAATAATAGGGAAATAGAATCTGATGACTATAGAAAGCTCATGACATATCTTTATAATTTAAGAGATAAGATTCAACTTCTATTAACTAGAAGGGATATTATTAATGGTATAAATGAGATAAACTCAGAACTTGATAATATCAGAAATAGTCTTAAAATTGCTGTAAATAGAAGGAAAAAACTTTATCAAGATATTCAAAATTTAATTAGAGAAAATGAAAATATTTTAAATAATATTAAAGAGAAGGCTAAATATGAAACTAAGTCTGAAATCATTAAAAAAGCAAAAGATAACCTTTTAAAACAGGCTGAGGAAACCTTAGGACTCAAGTTTGAATCAAAAGATTTAATTGATATCTTAAAATTTGAAGAAAAAAAGTATAACATACTTAAAGATATTAATAAAAAAATAGATGATTTAGTGGAAAGAGGATCAATATATGACCATTTAAAAATTCAAGATAAAATAATCTCTATAGATGAAGTAATTAAAGATATGAAATTAAAAAGTGTTAATGATCAGATAAATCAAGATAGGGAATTATTATATAATGAAATATATAAACTTAAAGATAAAATATTTACTTTAAGGATACCAGAGTATATTACAAGGACAGAAAAACTTTTGGAAAAATTAGAAAATCAACCTATAAATATTTTGAGTATGATAAAGCGCCAATTAGAAATCTTTTTAGCACAAGCAGATAAGAAAAAGGAAGAAATTATGGCACTTAAAGAAAGGCTTTTCCCTTACAAAATATATTTATCTCAATCAATAATGCCTGAAGCAAATAATTTAGAGGAAGAAATAGATGAATTATTTAAAAAAGATATATTCTCTAAAGAAGAAGTTGAGGAAATAGAAGATAGAGTTAAAAAATTAATGGAACAGGAAGAAAAAATTAGGAAGACTATAGAAGAAGCTACCGATCTTAAATTAATAGCAAAAACCTTTGAAGATGTTTTTAAAGAATTAGGTTATGAACCACTTTCCAATATAAACGTAAATGCAGAACCTGTATATATAGACACACGATGGCCAGAATACAAAGTAAAATTTTTATTTAATAAAAGAGGGGAAATTTTGGTTAAATTTGTAAGGATAGTTGGAAGTGAGGATGAAAAGGAAAATATAACGGAAAGACAAAAAGCTAAGGATATAGAAATAGCCAAGGAATGGTGCAAAGATTATAAAAAATGGTTAGAGAGACTAAGAGAATTAAATATATACATAGAAGAAGGGTATAGAAAAGAGCCCGAAGAAGCAGGAGTAGAAATAGAAGTAAATGAAAATCTTATATCCCACAGTAGAAGAAAGGAAAAACTTCGTCAAGAAAATCCTAAAAAGATGTTTAGAGAAGAAAAATAATAAGTATACCTCTATTTTAAAACTTATTTTTTTGATGAAAATATTCCAAAAATTATATAATACAAACCTATTAAAAGATAGAAGAGAGCTAATATATTACTTAATATCAAAAATCCTTCTTTCCAATTCTGTGTATTTAGAGAAATAACAAGACAAACTATTGAAAATATAGGAGCAACTATTTTAAACAATAAATGATAGATAAAAAGGCTTACTATATTTAGTCCTATTTTTCTCAAAAAAACCAATATCAATATAGTTATTAACAAATATATAAGATTTATATATCCATTAAAAAATAATTTAAACAAATTAGCGGTTATTGTCTCTATACCATCACCTAATACTCCTATTAATATCGGGATTATGTCCATCCATCCATGTTTCAACATTATAGAAGAAATAAGAATTACATAAAAAATTGTAATGAATAGATAATAAGTTTTAGTGCTTATCCCTTTTATTGCTCTTTTATAAGCATTAAATATAATAATTAGAACTAAAAGCAACGTCGCTAATATATAAGTTATATATTTTTTTGAAACTAACCCAATTATTAATAATAAAGTAGTGAATATATTTATAAAATCCCAAACCATTGATTTAGAAACAGCACTTTTTTAATTAACTATAAAACTATTGCTAATTCATTTTTTTAAGTACTTTATTTTTAATTCATTATATTTTGAAATAAATATTTTTAATACTTCTTCGTATTGTTCTAACTTTATCAATTTTACAATAGGTTTAATTACATTTTCATAAATATCTTTATATATATCAATAGAATCCACTGAATTGTCTATTTCTTTTACAATTAATGGTGCATTTTTATAATAATCATCTATTATTTCTTTTCCGCCAGGTATATTACTTAAATATGTATCCCTGTATTTTCTTATCAACTGAAGTTCTTCACAATCATCAGGAAGACCAAGAGATAATACACAAGCATTTGTTATGAAACAAACACCATCTTGACTTTTTCTAGGGGTAAAGTCTTTACATGTAGAATATGCATCTACTTCTTTCTTATGTAGGTTACAATAGCTATAACTTGATAAGAAACCACCTGATTCATAAAATGTGCATTCATAACATTTTCCCATTTTAGTCCCCCCTTATAATAATTTTATTATTATCTCTTTAAATATCTGAAATACTAAAATAATTTTTATAACCATAAAATTATTTTTTTGAGATTATATAAAAAAGTTGTTATACTGTCAATAATTCGAATTGATCTGACCTGTAATCACTTTTATACCTCCTCAAACATTATGACCAATCTTCTTTTCTTGCTTATCTTTATTCTTAATCTATAAAAATTTGTTGCTAATAGTAACCCAAAATTTATTAGGCTGATCATTCCCTTCTCTAACTCTTTCAAAAGCCATTTTGCTTTTCTTCTTTTCTCCTCCATCTTCGTTAAAAGATACACTGTAAGAAGAGCTCCCATGTAGACTGTTAACCATCTCCCTAATACCTCTTCCTCTTCTATATAGCTTAATAATTCTAAATTTAACTTATTCTTCTCATCTCTAAACATCTCTTCTATTTTCATCCTTTTTCTGTAAAGCTCCCAGCTTAGCATATTCGCTGGCAGATTTGAAACATAAGCATAGAAATCCTCTCACAAAAACATTAGCTATAACTTTGTGTACTAAAACATTTTCATAAACTCCAGATCCCAATTTCCATAAAGGTTTTCCATTTACATATACATTCCTCTTTAATCTTATGATGAAATACATTCCATTCTTCATAAGAAACTTCATTAACTCTGGATAAGTAAATTCTCTATCAAATACAAAGACTGTTCCCTTAGGCAGAATAGGAAGAAGCAATGTAGGTGAAGTCTGAGAGGAAGAAAACAAAAGGGTGGGAAGATTTTAATCTTTTTATGATGAAACCAGCTAAGTTTAATTGGACATCAATAAAGTTCCATTTATGATTATGAAGGAATCTCCTAATTCTATTAACTAAAGCTTGAGGAGAGGAATAGTTAGGAGAGAGAAGGATGCGAGCTAATTCTCTAATTATGGGTTTTTTGACAGATAAGAGAGCTTGTATAAGAAGAGAAAAAACTTTTTTACTCTTTTTTGATAGAGGTAAATCTGGTAAAATATACATAGAAAATCGCCTCCTTGTGGTTTATATTGTTTTTAGTACTAAGTAAATTCTACCACAAGGAGGCATCATTTTTTCAATACTGATTACAGGTCAGATATATGGTTTATAGAGAAATTAATAAGATAAACCTTACTATATTAGAATTAAGTAGTCCAAAAGTCAAACAGTTATTAAAACCCAAAATTATATCGCAAAATATTGTTGCACATGTTATGAATCCTTTTGATAGAATAATTATAATGGCAACTTATGATAAGAAAGGTATCTTAACACTTGATACTGTTATGAACACATTTTTAACAGACAATTCATTCTCTTACGAATATATTCTCGGAATTTTAAACTCCCGCTTAGCTGAGTGGTTTTACTACTGGTTTGTTTATAATAGAGCAATAAGAACTATGCATTTTGATGAGAATTATATTGGTAAATTACCTATTAAAAAAATAACTCCCCAAAACCAACCCATAGTAAATCAAATAGTTCAACTTGTTGACCAAATCCTTTCTGCCAAACAGAAAAATCCCGATGCAGACACAAGCCTGTTAGAGCAAAAAATTGATGAGTTAGTTTATAAATTATACGATTTGACAGAGGAAGAAATAAAATTAATTGAGGGGGGATATAATGAATAATAATGAGATAAATGATGCTTTTGAAATATTACTTGATGAAATTGAAAGAGTTTTTAATATGATAAGTAAAGAAGGAGAAGAAGCCTTTAAAAATCAGGATTTTGATAAGGCAAAATCTCTTAGCGAATATGGAGAACAACTAAAATCTTTTAGGGAAAAAGTAAGGGCACTCCAAAATGAATGGCAGACAATTTTTGATGAAAACATCTCTATCAGAGAAAAAAAGAAGCACATCAAAAATGAACAGCAGAAAATCTTCAGAAAAACCCCTATTAAATTGAGAAAAAGAAAAATAAGAAATAGTTTAAAAAGAGGCTTAAGAACTCCTATAAAGAAATTTATAATGCCTATTTTGGAATCTCTAATTGAACTGGGTG
>Ga0078972_1013584_pt1 | contig 13356 bp, 11 predicted proteins | sample YelNatPaOPGAMG01_FD_67568 | JGI IMG/M metagenome (GOLD analysis project Ga0078972, IMG submission 67568) | Hot spring thermophilic microbial communities from Obsidian Pool, Yellowstone National Park, USA - OP-RAMG-01 (SPADES assembly) (version 2) | ecosystem: Environmental > Aquatic > Thermal...
GAGCGCACTAAATGGGGTGACCGCTCGGGAGCACCAAGCTGGTCATAGAAGCCGCCCGGGCCCGGGTTCGTCCAGTTGAGGATCTTATCAATTGCTTCCAGGCGCTCCTGCTCGTTCTCCATCCGACGGATATCGTGGAACTGCGCAAGGATCCATCGCCGATTGTTGAGGGGAGCGTCTACAGCATCCAGGTTGGCCCCGCGCTCTTCCTCGATGGCGTGATACCGTGGAACGCTCAACTGCATGCGGATGGATTGAAAGAGAGCCTCGGCCAATTCAAAGATGCGGCTGCGCAGATCTTGGGCAACGGGGCGGGTAAGAGCCTGGGTCAGCACCTCTTCCGCTTGCTGCACGGCCACAAGCGCTCCTACGCGATGGGCTTGACGGAGCAAGTCGTAGGCAGTCTCTTCAAGGTTCGTTTCATAGAGGAGCCTCCGACGAACGTAGGCATCGTAGTAGGCTCGATAGAGTGCCTGTTGAAACCGCCAATTGAGCTTAAGAGCCGGGGTGGCGACCCTCTCCATTTGCTGAAATTGCGCCAAGGTGGTCTCCACGCCCGCGTTGGCGATGAGGGGACCCTTCCAATTGCGTTCGAGGGCAAGGAGCCCTTGGGCGAAGCTATCGGCCATTCCGGGCCCGATGAAGCAGCGGCTGTATTGCCGGAGCACATCCGTTACATCGGCATCGGGGTCCCACGCAAGAGCGCTCCACACTGCCTTGTTTACGTCGTCGTTGCAGCCTTCCGAATAGGAGATGAACCCAATCGTGTAGGGCAGCGTTGCACGAATGATGCGGGCGTAACCGGTGGGACGCGGGTTGATGGGCTCGCGCCCCTCCGTTACTGCAAAGGCGACGTCCCAATCCGGCACCGTGTATTGGCATTGCCGTGTGTGCGTTATATCGGGATAGGCTCGGATGGGATATCGGCGGGGCACACGGTCGCGGAACTCCTTGAGGGGAATGCGCACTTGCGGGCCATATACAACGCCGGTGAGCCAGTCGGGATGGTCGTCGTGGAGGATTTGCAGGAACCGTTCCATCCACTGAGCGTTGAACCCCTGAGGTGACACCCACATTTGTGCCCGCGGGTGATAAGTGCGGAGCGATGCTGCCTCCTGGTTTAAGAGGGCGAGGAGATGATCGGGATCGGTGTGGCCGGGATCTCCGCCGGGGACGAACACGGCGTCTATCCTCGGTAAGGCTTTAAAGACCTGCGCCCACTCCTCAACGGCCTTGGTGATGGCTGAAGGCTGGGAATAGTCCGGATCCATGGCCGGATACCAGATCCACACGTCCAAATCGTATTCATCTGCCAGCCGGGACATTTCTTTCATCATGGGGAGGGGCGGCAGTGGGAAGAGCGGGCTGTCTGGGGCGTCGTCCGATCGGGGAGGGATGAGCTCGATGGCGTTTGCGCCGAAGATGATTAAGTCCCTAAAATACTGCTCCCACATCGGCACGGTCCATCCGTCGTAGGAGTTGGTTTTTGGCCGATATCCCAACTGGTGCCCGCGCAACGGGTAATGGGGCGCCGTGTCCACGTGCAGGGGCTGGGGTAAGGACACGGTGTCTCTGTCCATGTTCATCGTGCGGAGGAGCCGGCCTACTCCGTAGAATACGCCGCGGTCATCGGCTCCTTCTACAATCACTTTTGTGGCGTCGGCGAGAACGCGATATCCTTCCGGTTTGAGCTTCGCGGAGGAGGTTTGTGCGATTAACCCGGCGGCGCGCAACTCGGCAGTGGTTCCCAAGGCGATGAGGGGCGAGTGGGATGGCTTGCCTGTTACCTCCCACCGAATGCGTGTGCGCTTCTCGACCTCTTCTATCAGCATGGAAGCAGCCTTTGTGCGGCGAGGTAACGCCGAGGCGGCGAATACGGAAGCATGGGTAAGGTCAAGCATGTGGGCGTCCTCTCCATGAACATTGCCGATGCCGGGCGCAAGTGCGAGGGGTAGCAATAACAGCATTGCGAGCATAGTCATTCCTTGCCCCAAGGGATAGGCGTGCGGGTCTACTCGTGAACGTAGTTTGGCCAGGGAGCGCCCGATGTCCTGCGCAGGAGCGCTAGGGACATGCACGCAATTCAATCCGCTTGCACGGGTGCGGGAGCCTGCTCGTCTTGTTGATCGCGCGAGTTGGGCAAATGTTGAAGGAAATGGAACAGCTCAACAGTTTCGGCGGGCGTTACGCCGATAAAGTGGAGCCCTGCCATCCCCGTAGAAGCGTCTCGCCAAGCTACCTCGCATGCGAGGATCAGCTTCGCCTCGGGTTGGATGGCCGCCAAAACAGCCTGTTCCGCGGGCTGGACGGGCGGCGCACCTGAGACGCGGGCTCCGGTGGGGCTGAGATCCTCGAGGCGAACGGGATACTCCGCCGTGAATGTGTGGAGTGTGGCGGGGAGCCCGCCGGTCTTCCATCGGTGGAATTGGCGCCGGTTCTCGCCGGTGGCACAGCACTGCTTGCGTGCGCCCACACCCAGAAAATGGGCGCGCACGTGCCTAAGAAGCTCCCATTCGCTCATGGCCAGGCGCTTCACTTTGGCAAGCACACGGGCGCGCTCGGCACGGAGGTTGGCACCATGGAGCGCCCAGGCGTTCCCTTTGAGCCGAAACATCTTCCCCCGTGGTTCCAGCATGCTCCGTAAGGCAGGGACCCGGCAGCCGGGCGTGCGTTCAAGTTTCTCTACTTCTTCGGGGGTGTAGAGGAGTTCGTAATCGGCCAGTTCTCCGTTATTCCAGGCTTTGGGAATGATGAGCACGATCAGCGTCCTCCGCGCCTGCCCGAGCATCACATCCGGGGGCGACAGTGCTGCCGGGCGGGATGCCGGCGATGATGCAGCATTTGATTATCGGCGGCTATGCCTTTCCGCTTGAGCGAACCGGCAGCGAGTAACCCTACGGGTACGCAAGGACTTAAAGAGTACAGCGGCGTACTAAGATTAGTAACCTTGGGCGCTATGGCGAGAAGCTGCATAAGGAACGTAAGAAATGGCTGGAACTAGTGAATATGGAGAGCCTGGGTACTTCTGGTACGTGCACCTGATGGGCGGATTGCGGGTGGAACGGGGCCAAGTTCATATATCGCACTTTCAGTCCCGGCAAACCGCTTCTCTGTTCGGGTTGTTGGCGCACCATCTGGGCCGATCATTCGGTCGCGACGATCTGGTTGAACATTTCTGGCCTAACTCGGACGTTGTGCGCGGCCGCCATTCCCTTTGCCAGGCTATTTCGTGGCTACGGCGCCAATTAGAGCCTCCTACGCTGCCTCGGGGATCGGTGATCGTCGCTACCCACTCGCACGTGTCGCTGAACCCAAACGGTGTGCGCACGGATGTGCAAGATTTCGTGGCGGCCGCGAACGCGGCGCTGCGTTTGCCTGCCACGGATGCAACCCGCGTGGATCGGCTCATAGCGGCTCTGGAGCTTTACGGCGGTGACTTCCTGCCCGGCCTCTACGATGACTGGATTCCTCCTGAGCGGGACCGTCTTTCCACCCTGGCAGCCCGCGTGCTTCATGAAGCTGTGGAGGAACTTCGGCAGGGGGGCCAGCGAGACGCAGCTTTGGAGCTTGCCCTACGCGGCGTGAACCTCGTTCCCCTACACGAGAGCGTGCATCGCGATGTGATCGCCTTGCATCTGGAACTTGGGCACCGCGCCCGCGCCATAACGGCACTCACGAACTTGGAGAATATGCTTCAGGAAGAGCTGGGCGTGGCGCCCTCTCCCGAAACGGAGCGCCTGGCCAGAGCGGTGCGGCACTTGGATGGCACAGGCCCTTCGTCCCGGGCTGATGAAGCCGCGTCCAACTCGGAAGTCCCTAAACCTTCTGGGCGCGCGTCCACCGGCCCCTGTTAGCCCCGAAGAAAGGTGCTACCACCCGGGCGCTTCCGTCTGAGAAAGGTGCGGGCAAACGAGCTGGTTTCCAATCTATCACGCGTCTAGGAGGAGTGGCATGCCCGATCGTACCGGCGGAATGGATAGGCGGGAGTTCCTTGCCCGGGCCGGCGCCTACGCAGTGGCGGCCGGGAGCTTGTCCGCGCAAACACGCGCAATGAGCGAATATCCTGTGGAAGTGTTGGCCCCAGAGCATGTGCGGATGAAGGATGCGGCAACCGGGGCCGATTTGCTCTTTGTTACAAGCGGCCCGGCACGTGATCTCAACCTTTATTTCCATGAACGCTCGTTCCTAGCCGATGAGAGTGTTCTCCTCTTCACATCGGAGCGTGAGCAGGGCGGCCTCATGGGTTACCTGTTCGCTACAGGTGAACTCATGCGGTTTCACTCCCCGGAGGGACCTCTCACAGGTGCTACTGCAGCCAAGCTTCACCCGAGCTTCTACGCCCTTCGCGGGAGACAGGTGCTGGAACTTACGCCACGCGTTGATCTCTCCTCGGACGTGGGCAGTGCGCCTTCGCGTGCCGTTCTGCGTGAGCGGCTCATCTGTACGCTGGATCCGCACGTGTCGCCGGTAACAAGCCTGAACGAGAACTCTAACGGTCGCCTGCTGAGTGTGGGCGTTCGTTTGGCGGAAGGCGATGTAGGGATTGTGGTCATCGCCATCCGCGACGGTGTAGCAAGGCTGGTCCGCAGGATGAAGGAATTCGGCGGCCATGTGCAGTGGAGCCGCTCTTCTCCTCATCATTTGAGCTTCGCCGGGCGCCAAGAGCGCATCATGATGGTAGACGTACGGCACGGGGAGCCACGCCCTGCCTATCATGCCGCGCCCAAGGAATTGGTGACACACGAGCATTGGTGGGTGCGCGATCAAATTGTATTCTGTGGCGGCTATCGGGAAGGCGAATCCCACGTGAAGCTTTTGGATACCCACACGGGCGACGTGCGCATCATAGGTGCCGGCGCATGGTGGCCTGAAGGCACGCCGGCCCAACTCGCCAAGTGGAACTGGTGGCACCCCGCCGGCGATGAGCAGGGCCGCTGGGTGGCGGCGGATAACTGGCATGGTGACATCGTGGTATTTGACGGACACACCACCCGCATGCATTTGGTGACGCAAGGGCACCGTACGTATGGCCACGGCGATCACCCCCACGTGGGATGGGATCGAAAGGGGCGGCGGTTGGTGTTCGCCTCACATCTGCGCGGGAACGTGGACGTATGCGTGGCCTCGCTGGACGGTGTGGTGGAGTGAAACACCGGGTGAATAACAGGTTCGGCGGCGGAAAGCGCGATGGCGGAAGAAGGATATCAGGAACGGAAACCATTAACGGGCAACGCGCAGCGCGGGGAGCCGCAGCCTGATAAGGACGTGGAGGAATGGCGGGAAGCCATGGAGCTGCTGGTATCTCAACTCAGGTTTCTGCGCCAGGACGTCCGGAATTTTCACGCATTCAAACAGATGGTTGAGAACGAGGTTCAGCCGAATGTCCGGGGAGGGTTTTTCGGCAGTTGCTTGTGGGAATGGATGGAGAGCGCGTACATAGAAACAATCGGGATCGGCATTCGGAGGTTGGTGGATCGTGACGACAGGACCGAATCGCTTCTTAGTCTGCTTAAGCAGATCCAGAAACATCCGGAGAAGCTGCGCCTATCGGAAAAGTTGGTGCTGTGGTGTTCACCGCGGCCGCCCGTACAGATCACGCCGGAGATGGAAAAATGCGCTACGCGTGCCGTCCGCAAGTGGCTCAGGCATGGCTGTATCGTGAAGCGGCGGCGCCGGGAAGAACATTCTCCGAGCACCTTTCGTGATATGCTCGAGGAGGTGAGAAGGGATCCCGAGGTGCTGAACAAGACCGAATGGCAGGTCGAAGAGCGGGTCGAGGGTAACCTGGAGCCGGACACGCAACAACTCGCCGAACTTCTGGACCGCCTCAAATCCGAGGTGGCTCTTGAAGATCACACGCGCGTTGAAGAGGAAGTCCGGGAGTTTGAACACAGCGCGACAGACCTTGAATCTTTGACAGATCGACTCGACGAACTTGTCAGAGCGATAATTGCACAGGAGTTGCTTACGACGGCGCTCGCGCGGGAACTGCCAACACGCATTGAGAAGGATATCGGGATCCTCGAATCCAAGGACGGCCCGGTGGCCAAGGTCAAGAAACACGTGGACAAGTGGATCGCCCATCGTGAGCAGGCATACCGCGAAATGCTCCGTAAGAAAGCCGCCAAAGCCAAGGCAGAGAGAGACGGATCGGCAGTTGCCTGGTTCGATAAATTCTTCGATAAATTCGATAACGACTGCATGGCGGCGCTTGACACCCTCACGATACTTGTCCTGCGGTATTCGGGGCCCATCATGGACCAAATCCGGGACGATTTGCTGCCCCTCCTTGAGCACGAAAGGCGAACGGGCTTTTATTTTGACGACCTGTCCGATTTCAAAGCGATTTTCCGGAAGCCGTGGATCGTGCCGAATGGCGGAGCAGGCGGGTAGGGCTTCGGGGGCCTTCTAACGTGCGCGTAGATATTTGCTTTGGGCGGCGGTGGTATGCCCGGGTGGCTGGGCCCGTGCTCCCGCGATGCCGCAGGAAATGTGCGCCTCCATCGCCGGATCCATCAGGGGGAGCCTTAGCGCCCCGAGCGATTATCATTGCAAAACGCTCAACCCCGGGTAGTCGCGCCACACCGTGAGCGCTCTAGGTTTCCAGATCCACAATTTGGCCGTCGTAGGCCAGTTCCACGCCGGGTGGGAGTTGCGCGTTCACCTCATCGTGCTCAAAATGGTGGGATAGGTGCGTAAGCAGGGTGCGCCGCGGCTTTAGTTGCTCTACCACCTCCAGAGCCTGGTAGAGCCCGAAATGGGTAGGGTGGGGTTCGAAGCGCACTGCATCCAGAACAAGCAGCTCCAGCTTCTGGAGGTGTTCCATGGCAGGCCCGGGAATACGGCTTACATCCGTAACATAGGCAGCGTCGTTGAAGCGATATGCCAAGATGGGGAGTTCTCCGTGCAGCACGTAAAACGAGCGCACGCGGATGCCGCAAAGAGTGAACTCCGTCGGCACAAGGTTCAGGCAGATGCGCGGCTTTCCTCCACCCTCTTGCGTGGGTATGAAGATGTACCGATAGATACGACGCAGATCGTCTAGCGTCTGCTCGTCGCCATACACCGGCACTTCCCTGCCCATGAGGTCGTTAAAGCGCCGGATCTCATCCAACCCGAAGACATGATCCGCATGGGTGTGCGTGTAGAGCACCGCGTCCACGCGGGTGAGCCCGTTGGCAATGGCCTGAAGGCGCAGTTCCGGCGTGGTGTCCACCAAGATTGTTTCGGGGCCGTTCTGCACGGCGATAGAGGGACGCGTCCGCTTGTTGCGGGGATTAGAGGATTGGCAAACCGGGCATGTGCACCCGATCATGGGGACGCCATGGGAAGTACCCGAACCGAGGATGATGATGCGCATGACGCCCGCATTGTACCCCAGCGCCCGCGGCTTCTTGACATAGTGGCGAACGCCATGTATAATGGATTCCTGACTAAATAGAGCGATCAACTCAATTATCCTCCCTTCTCAGGAGGATCCGCTCGAGAAGCAGGGATCACACATGGCCAATAAGACCGAAGAGATCAAGAAGGCAAAGGACGGCCTGGACGTTTGGCCCGATTTGCTACGATACAGCAAGACCGGCTACGCCTCGATCCCCCCGGATGACATGGCCCGCCTAAGATGGTACGGCATCTACGAACAGCAGCCCCGGGTGGGACACTTCATGATGCGTGTGAAGATCCCAGGCGGCGATGCCACTGCAGAGCAATTTGAAGTGCTGGCCCGCATCTCCCGGGAGTTTGGCAGGGGTATTGCGGATATCACCACGCGCCAGAACGTGCAGTTCCATTGGCTTACCATCGAGAATATCCCCGAGGCCATCCGCATGCTCAATGAGGTGGGGCTTACAACAGTGGGAGCGTGCGGCGACATCGCCCGAAATGTAGCAGGTTGCCCTGTGGCCGGGCTGGACCCCGAAGAGATCTTTGACTGCCGCCCCATCATACGAGAGGTGACGCGCTTCTTCCTGGGTAATCGCGCCTTTTCGGATCTGCCGCGCAAGTACAAAATCACCATAGGGGGATGCCGCTACCATTGCTACCAGCCGGAGATCAACGACCTCGCATTTACGGCCGTGAGGATTCCCCCATCGTTCGCGGCATCATGCCCGGCTTTGGACGGCGCCGCCATAGGCTTCCACGTGCGCGTTGGAGGCGGGCTCTCCACGCAGCCGAAGTTCTCCCAGCGTTTGGATGTCCTTATTCGGCCGGATCAGGTGGTGGACGTAGCCCGCGCCGTAACCGAAATCTTTCGAGATTACGGATACCGCGAGCGCAGGAACCATGCCCGCCTAAAGTTCCTCGTAGCCGATTGGGGCGCCGATAAGTTTCGGCAGGTGCTGTGCGAGCATCTGGGTTGGGAGCCGGCGCCGGCCATTCCCGGGGCGGATCTTGCGGTGCAGCGCGCGGATCATCTGGGTGTGCACGCTCAGAAGCAACCGGGTCTGTATTGGATCGGTGTGCCCGTGTTGTGCGGCAGGCTAAGCGCCCAACAGCTAGAAGCCGCCGCCGAAATTGCACGGAGCTTTTGCACCGGTGTCCTCCGCACCACGAACCAGCAGAACCTCGTCTTTCCGAACATCGCCGAGGCTCGTTTGACCGACGCCACGGCTGCGCTTCGGGCGGCCGGGTTCGAGTGGAATGTGTCCCGCTTTCGCCGCGAAGGGATCGCCTGCACCGGAACGGAATTCTGCAATCTCGCCATCACCGAGACCAAGAACCGCCTGAGGGAAATCGTGCAGTATCTGGAGGAACGGCTGGATTGGGATGAGCCCATCCGCATCAATCTTAATGGTTGCCCTAATTCGTGCGGCCAGCACCATATCGGGGATATCGGCTTGCAGGGATGCCTCGCACGGATGGACGGCCGGCAGGTGGAAGCATACGATATCAGCCTTGGGGGTCGCCTGGGTGCGGATGCGCGCTTTACCCGGCCCATCAAGCGCAAGGTTCCCGCAGACAAGGTCAAATACGCCTTGGAGAATCTCCTTAGGGCCTATCTGGCCCAACGTTCGGAAGAGGAAACGTTCTCGTTATTTGTGGATCGGCACACGGATGATGAGCTTGGTGCGATGCTCGGCCTGGATCTATTGGCTCAGGACGATCCCGAGTTCGTTCCGCCCCCGCCTCCCCATGCGGCCGTGGTAGATTAGCCTGCTCAGGCGCCACGGCGCTTGGGAGCCTGTGATTGTGCGCATCCCGAATACACCCGGGGTTGGAGTGGGTGCGCTTCTCCGCGCGCCGCGTAGGTCATGGGTGGGGTGGGCTCTGCTTAAGCCGCCACCCTGCAACGTGCCAAGACAGAACGCATCTCCATGGTCCACGTCCTCCGTGTCCTTTTTGGGGAAATATGATTGGCCGGCCACATTACGCGTTGACATCTCCGTATCGGTATGATAGAATGGTGCACCCTCGGCGGAGGGCATAAGCGCTTCAGCCGAGGTATCAGCACAGGGTGCGCGCCGGTGTAGCCGGCAGGGGAACCCTGTAGCATGGTTAGGAAAGGTCGGTAGGATGAAGCAGCATCGGAAGGGAAGCAGTGCTTTTACGCTGATTGAGTTGCTTGTAGTGATTGCGATCATTGCCATTTTGGCAGCGATCCTGTTTCCTGTGTTTGCCCAGGCCCGGGAGAAGGCACGCGCAATTACGTGTCTGTCCAATATGAAACAGCTTGGGCTCTCGGCCCGCATGTACGCTCAGGATTACGACGAGCGCAATATGCTGGGATGGCAATTCGGTATTACAAACAAATTCGGCCAGCAGAACGGCGGTCGCGCATGGTGGCAATTTTGCCTCATGCCCTATGTGAAGAACGTGGGCATATTTGCATGCCCGGATGTGTCCAACCCCGCCTTCTGGGGTGAGACGACGGCGAGCCCCATTCCCAGCGACTCCATCTATCGCTTTGAGGCGGGCATTGCTCTGAACTGGTTCATGCCCGCAGCAGGTACCGGCCCGGGGAATAGCGAGGGTACCTATCCCAGCGACGCAGGATGGTGGGGTCGAGGATATCCGGGGTCCTCTGAGGGGTTGAGTGATGCAGACGTGCAAGCTCCTGCAGAGCGCATCGTCCTTCTGGATACCAACAGTGCCGTGGTGGGAGGTCCTTCACCGGAGCTCGATTCCATCGGCATATGCAGCCCCGCGCTCAAATATCCCGGCTGGGCAACTGCAGCGGACACGAAGACCGGCCCGTGCGGTGACTATTTTGGATCAGCCAGGCATAGCGGCATGCTGAACATTGCGTTTTACGACGGCCATGCCCACGCATTCAAGCCCTCGGCGATTCCGGAAATCTACTTTGATCTGAAAGCACCCTCGGTTACGCTTGCGCCCGGCGCCACCTGGGGGCAGTAAAGGTCCTCGGCAGGGGGGAGGGTTAGGAACGTAGACACGAACCCCCTCCCCTCTGTAAGCCGAAGTCACCGCGGATGATCCAGCAGTTCAGGAGGCTTGCACGATGCGCAAGAATATCAGTCCCGTTACCGCTGTAATTGCAGTGGTCATCGTTGTTCTGTTGATCGTGGCGGTTTGGTGGCGTTTGGAGCCCCACCAAAAGCTAAACGCCGGCGGCATACCCCCCATGAGCGCCGCTCAGAAGCAAGGTTTTGAAGCCATGCAGAAGCTTGCACCCGGCGCAGGTGGGGTGCCAGGCGGAGCCGGGCCCACCGGGCCGGCCGGCATGCGCGCGATGCAGCAGTTGTATCCAGGCGCACACACCGGCGGAGCTGGGCGCTAGGCGATAAGGCTTATGAGTAAGAATGTGTCCCCGGTGGCTGCGGTGCTGGTGATCATCGCTGTGATCGCCATCATTGCTATACTGTATCTTTTCGTGTTCACGGGTAAGCAGCCGGGGCATGTTGGCGGCCCGCCCCATGGAGCCGTACAAGCCCCGGCCCCCAAGCCCAAATAGCACTGCTTCGCATGCTCCATAACCCCTACCGGCGAGCTGCGCAACAAGTAGAGATCACCTATTCGGCTCGGCCACATTGCGCGTTGACATCTCCGTATCGGTATGATAGAATGGTGCACCCTCGGCGAAGCGCGCATAAACGCTTCATCAGAGGAGATGCTAGAGGAGGTGGTTCCATCAATTAGGCCCGTCCGAACGTTCTGTTGGTCGGGAATCGGAGGACACTAGGATGACCAAGGAGATCTCACCTGCTGTTGCTGTAGTAATTGTCGTGATCGTGCTTGCTCTAGCCGCGTTTGCGTGGTTCAAGTTCGAGTCACCCGCCCGAAACGAAGGCCATCCGCCGGCAATGCCGGAACTGGCAGCCAAACAATGGCAACAATTCACGGGTGGGAAGGCCCCTGCGGGTGCAACGCCGGGTTATGTGCCGGCCGCCGGGACGAACACGCAAAGCGGTGGCGGCGCACCGCCCATGCCCACGCCCACCGGGCCGCCCATGGGCCGCTAGAGCCTACCTCACGACGCCAACACTTCATCGGTACGTTCTTCCAATTGCATCAGGAGAACAAACAATGTCTCGCTTAGCGAAAAGGTCTGGCTTTACCCTCATTGAGTTGCTTGTAGTGATTGCGATCATTGCCATTTTGGCAGCGATCCTCTTTCCTGTGTTTGCCCAGGCTCGCGAACAAGCCCGCACCGTGTCATGCCTGAGCAACATGAAGCAGATCGGGCTCAGCCTCAAAATGTACTCCCAGGATTACGACGAGCTCTTCCCCATGGGAACCTATCCCGGTCCCCGTAACTGGGAAGTGAACTTGGACGTAGACGGGAATCAAGGCTGGAACGACTGCGGCGGGTTCTGGAAAGGGTTCAATCCCGGGGATGGTGGTCCCAATTACACGGGATGTGCGTATGGCACCGAGTTCTATCGCACGCTCATGCGCGTGCAACTGGGCCCATACATCAAGAACGTGCAGATCTGGTATTGCCCGTCGGACAAGGTCCGCTCGCCGAGCCAATACAACATCTCCCACGGGCTGCAGTCCTACCACTGGTTCCCCGCGTGGATCTACAGCTTCCGGGCAGGTTGGAATTCCTTCGCAGCGTATGCCACGGGTCCGGATTTGAGTGGTCAGGATCCCAGCGAGAAGGTGGATAACGTAGCTACGCGCTTCGTGTTCGCCGAGCGGGGTGTATTCGGCTGGGACGGCCCGGATGGGTGTGACGGTGCGTGCAAGAACAGCAACGGCAACCACACCCGGGGCTTCAACGCGGTCTACTTCGATGGCCACGCCAAACTCGTTCCGTATGGCCGCAAATGGAAGACCATTCCGGCTACGGGTTGGCCGCCTCAGGATTCTCCGAAGGATCCGGTGACCTACGGCGGGTAGTTGCCGGCGTAGCAAGAGCCGGAGGGGCAACCCCCTCCGGCTCTTTTTCCCCTAATTGGGCCACGGATTATCTTCAATGTCCGTACACCCATCCCGGCGTAGCCGGCAGCGCCCGGCGGCCTTGCCTGGGGCGCGCTCTAAAGTGACCATGGTGGCCGCGGTGGTGGCCGCCGTAGCCGCGATTGCAGTGGCGGGCTTGCGGATCCACAGCGTACTGTATGGTGGGCCCATACGCCTTCGCCTAGGTAACGATGTTCCTCTTGGTTCGGTTCCGCCACTCTCGAGCGACCGAGACGTGCAACGCAACCGCCTCCTCGCTCTACGAAGTGCCTGGCTGACTACGCAAGGTTCGCGCAACGGGGCGTTGTGGACGGCGCTCGGCGGCATGGCCCTTCAGGCCGGCGATCCCATGGGCGCCCGCGCTGCATTGAAGCGCGCTCTGGCTCTGGAGCCGCATAACGCGCGAGCATGGGAGCGCCTTGGAAACGCCCAGGTGCGCCTGGGGCTGTTCAATGACGCAGCAACTACGTGGAACACGCTCATTGCCCTGGACCCGCAAAAGCCCGCCGGATACATCGAGCTGAGTCGCACGCTTACCGTCTTGGGCAGGCGGGCCGAGGCCGCCGATATCCTGCGACGTGCGCAGACGGCAGTCCCCGCGGCCGACGCCGCCGGCCAGGGAGCGCTCATCCAGGAATACGATCGGCGCGGCGAATTGGCTCACGCGTTACAACTATCGCGACATCTGCTGGATGCGGCGCCACGCGATGAGGGTGCGCAGTTCCTTTTGGCTATGCTTCTGTTCAAGACGCAGCAGTTAACCGAATCCCGGCGATTGCTGGAACACCTGCTGGCCGCTCAGCGCCATCAAGTTCAGATACGCCGTTACCTCGCAGCGATCCTCACGAACCCACTCAGCGCACACCAAGATGCCCGCCTGGCAGAGCATCTCCTGCTGGAGGCTGCTAACCTGGACCCCACCGATGGCGGCCCGCTGTTGGATCTGGCTACCCTGTACGCAGACCAAGGGCGAAGCAGGCCGGCGGCGTA
>Ga0078972_1013585_pt1 | contig 13356 bp, 10 predicted proteins | sample YelNatPaOPGAMG01_FD_67568 | JGI IMG/M metagenome (GOLD analysis project Ga0078972, IMG submission 67568) | Hot spring thermophilic microbial communities from Obsidian Pool, Yellowstone National Park, USA - OP-RAMG-01 (SPADES assembly) (version 2) | ecosystem: Environmental > Aquatic > Thermal...
TAAGGCAACCAGAGGTTTCACGCTGGTTGAGATGATAGGCGTATTAGCCGTTATCGCAATTCTTGCGGGCATGCTAATCCCCAAGATATTCGAGGCGATAAGAAACTCGCGTATTAACGCCACACTTGAGGCGTATAATACCTTAAAAGCAGCAGTATTGGAAAACTATGCAAAATGGGGTAAATTTGCTAACACGGACGGTTCGCAATATGCTGATACTGCATTTGATCGAATTCTACTTGCGGAGGGTAGAATCGAAGACTTGGCACATAATAAAATCCAACTTTGGACTGGTAATCATACCCTCAATAGCCCTGGCGCTTATGTCCAAGTTGTAACGGGTAATGGTGGACCTCCATCTAGTAATGGATATAACTTAGATGGTGATACCGGCAACTCACCAACAATAGAAACCGCAAATGCAGCCTATACAGTTGAACTGGTTATCAAAGATGTTGCTGCAAGGGATGCACAGGAACTAAGTATGCGTTTGGATGGTCCAAATTTATCAGAGACAGATCCTACTGTTGCGGATGCCAAAGGCAGAGTGGAATATGATAAACCTGATAACTCTACTAAAAAAACTGATGTATATGTTTATATCACTCATCAATAGTCCAGTATAAATAATTTTAATTTAGATTAAATAGCGGGTGAGATTTCACCCGCTATTTTATTTTTTGATGTTTTTCTGATTTTTTGAATAGGATATTGAGCGTAGTTGAATAAATAATAATTTTTTATTCTAAATAACCAACAGGGTGGGAATTAGATGAGTATGTTATTTTTATGAAATTATCAGGATTAAAAGTTAAAAAGATTTTTAATAAGAAATGGAGGATAAATATGGTTTTTCTTTTGTTTTTAAAATCATACAAATCCTAACAATGCAGTTTAATTTTTCTCAACCCCTGTTTCTCTCTTGCATTCTCTGCGGTTTTATTTTAAATCTGTTCTTAATTCTCTGTGGCTTCCTCTGTGTTCTCTGTGATCTCTGTGGTTAAATTTTTTTGTTTTTTAATTTCTGAGTTCTTTCTCTCTGTGTTCTCTGTGGTTAAATTTTTTCTATTTTTGAATCTTTTTGTTTTTCTCCGTGCCCTCTGTGTTCTCTGTGGTTTAAACTTTTTTATAAATTAATTCCTTCATATCCCTCCGTGCTCTCTGTGGTTAATTTTTTTGTTTTTTAATTTCTAAGTTTTTTCTCTCTGGTTCTCTGTGTCCTCTGTGGTTAAAATTTTCCCTTAAAAATTAATTCCTCCGTGTCCTCTGTGGTCTCTGTGGTTTTTTAATTTAGTTTTTCATTCCTTGATAAATTTATTAAATTTATTTCTCTGTGGTCTCTGTGTCCTCTGTGGTTAATATATTTTTTAAATAAATTATTCCTCTATGCCCTTTGTGGTTAATTTTTTTCTTTTTTTTTGAATCTTTTTGTTTTTCTCCGTGCTCTCTGTGTTCTCTGTGGTTTAAACTTTTTTATAAATTAATTCCTTCATGTCCCTCCGTGCTCTCTGTGGTTTATTTTTTGTTTTTTAATTTCTAAGTTTTTTCTCTCTGTGTTCTCTGTGTCCTCTGTGGTTAAAATTTTCCCTTAAAAATTAATTCCTCCGTGTCCTCTGTGGTCTCTGTGGTTTTTTAATTTAGTTTTTCATTCCATGATAAATTTATTAAATTTATTTCTCTGTGGTCTCTGTGTCCTCTGTGGTTAATATATTTTTTAAATAAATTATTCCTCTATGCCCTCTGTGGTTTATTTTTTTCTTTTTTGAATTTTTTTCTCTATTTTCTCTATGTTCTCTGTGGTTAAAATTTCTAAAAAATCTCTAAATCTTTTAATTCCTATCAATCTTGTCAGAAATAATTTTTAATCTATCTTTGTGTCCTCTGTGTGTTATTACATCCTCCAAATTCTGGTTATTACTTAATCCTGTAAATCCTGTCCCTTTTTGTATAAAGAAAGGAAATTAGAAGAAAGGTTAATATAGAGATAAACGCTGAGAGTTTAAAGTAAATATCGTCATAGATTAAGACAATCCTATGTTTACCTTTTGGAGATTCAAGGGCTGTAAATGCTGAATTTGCTTCCCAGATTTTAGTTCTGACGCCGTCAATAAATGGTTTCCAGTGATGATAAAAGGTCTGGTTAATGACAACCCAGCAATTGTCTTTTGCATCAACATCGAATTCAATCCGATGGGCAGAAAATTCCTTAATGTTAATTGATGCTACAGTTTGATTAGTTGCAATTGCATTGGTAAAGGCTCCTTGTATGGTGGGTACAATCGAATCCTTTGAAGTTTTATTATTGCTAAGAGCGTTAGTAGATGCTTCCTTAGGTAAGAAAACCAGTTCTTTATATTTCAAGTCATGCAACAGCATTGCCTCCATTTTTGAGCGTGAAGTATCAATGAAAATAGGCTTTTGACCGGCTGTTATAAATGGAAGTACATTTGAACGTGAATTCCAAACAATGTTTGAAGATATTGTGTATGACACTGACAGAAAGTCCAGAGATTCATCTGGTATAACATATTTTTGTCCTGCCCAGTACATACGGATAACCATGTTGCCGATGGCTTTTGGATAAAGCGAAAACATTCCGTCGATTTTGGGAATTTTATCAATCAGGTTACAATTTGCGTAAGCAATTTTAAGCCTAACGTTAGGCTCAATGAAAGTATTTGTGTGAACAGAAAAATGAGCGATAAAGTTTTCCAAATAGGGGTCAATCATTGCTCGTCTGAAACCAAGTTGTGGCGGATTTTTTTCGGTCAATAACGGATGATTACTGGGATTATAAACGGAGCGGTGAACGACAGGATTCATTTTCGGGCTATGGAATGCAAGGTCAGCCCAGAACAAAGTCAAAATTAACCAGAATATCCAGCGGATTTGTTTGTTTGTTGTTATAACGTTGGCAATAAAAAACAGACAGAGCGCCAGCAAGCCAATTCTGGTTATGCCATTTGAAAGAACTTTAGTCGGTTCATCATATTCGCGGGGGTATTTAAATTCTATAAACAGCAGAAAACCGATGAAGAGGATTACTACTAAAGTAACGCCGATTATTGTTTTTATGAGGTCTTTATATTTTCCTTCGAAAATATGTTTAATTGTAAAGGCGGATAGCAACGGGAAGATGATTGTGGAAAGGACAACGAACTTTACTGGGAAGCGCATAAAGCCGAGGATTGGGACGGTGGAACGAATCCATTTGTAAAGTCCGCCGTCATCACCGAGCGCCATTACAAGCGCAAATGCAAGTGTGATGGATAGAGTGGCGACTAATCTTGAGCGAATCTTTATGATTGCGGTCAGGGCAAGTATAAAAACGATAATCCCCGAATAATATGAACCTGTCCATTGCTGGTCGTATTGATGAAAAACGGCGTCAGAGGCAGGGAAACAGTAAAAGAGGGGAAGGATAAAATTAGCCCAGCCATACCATGGCATTGCCCAGTAGGATTTGCCGTAATCGGCGTGGCGGTCACTGTGAATTAAGAGGTCATAAAACGGGGCAAGTTGAATCAGACATAACGCAGTAACTCCGGCGATTATTATAAACAGGCGAAATGCGAATTGTTTAACAGCGTTAAATTTGCTGGTATGCGAAACGGTGTGATGGTCATCATCTGGTGTTAGCAGGGAGTGCTGGCTGGTGACGCTTTCGGTTTCCCATTGCTGTGGTAGCCAGACAAAGATTGCAAGGACAACGATAAGGAACCAGGTCTGGATGATGCCTTCTGGGAATCCGCTCAACATTTGCAGGGAACCGATAGCGATGGCGACGATTAAACCTGAGCCGCCTTCTTTTAACGCCTTTTCCACTGAAAGAATGAGCCATGGCGACCAAGCGAGTGCGGGGACGACGCTGAGCCACATCAGGCTATATTGGACAAGTCCGCTGAATGCGTAGGAAAGCCCGGCGATTGCGGCGGCGAAATTGTTTGAAGTCCATTTTTTTGCGAGCAGATACATCCCCAGTCCCGCCAGATATAGATGGAATAGGCAGAAGATGCCCACTGCCCATTGGGGTGGAAAGATCATGTAGAAGAGGGCGGGTGGGTATAAGAACTGGGTGTTCCACTGGGCGAGGTAGGGGATTCCGCAGACGTTGTAAGGGTTCCAGAGGGGGATTTCTCCGCGCCAGAAGCAATCGTGATTATACGCCGCAAGTGGATAGCCGAACGCGCTGAAATCGCGGTGCATGAATGTGGCTTGAAGCGTCAAAACAGTGGGGAAACAGAGGAATATTAACACTGCCAGAAAGATAGCAAAGTTCCTGAAACTAAAACTTTCATTAAGAATTTGTTTTAAATCTTTGCCGCTGTTTTCGACATCCATATATGGAATTGAATATACGGGAAATTTCCATAAGGGCAACATGATTTTCAGAAAAGAAGAAACAAAAAACCACAGAGAACACAGAGAGAAAAACATAGAGATTTATAGAAGAAATAAATTAACCACAGAGGACACGGAGAGAAAGAACAAAAAGAGTCAAAAAGAACAGAAAAAATAAACCACAGAGGGCAAGGAGGAATAGAGAGAGATAAAACACAGAGATCCAAAAAAACAGAAAGAAGTAAACCACAGAGAGCAAAGAGGGATAATTTATTTAAAAATATATTAACCACAGAGGACACAGAGGGCACAGAGAGAAAGAACTTAGAAATTAAAAAAGAATAAAATAAACCACAGAGAACACAGAGAAATAAATTTAATAAATTTATTAAGGAATGACCACAGAGAACACGGAGGAAACTATAAAAATTAAAAAAGGAAATAAAACCACGGAGATCACAGAGATATCAGAGATGAAAAAAAAGAAATTTTTTATAAAAGAAAAATATTTAACCGCAGAGATCACAGAGGACACAGAGGAAACCACAGAGAATTTAAAAAAGAATTAAGAATAAAACCACAGAGAACACGGAGAAATAATTTATTTAAAAGTATATTAACCACAGAGGGCACAGAGAGCACAGAGAGGGGAAAGAAGATTTTTAAAAAAAAGGGATAAAAGATTAACCACAGAGGACACGGAGGGACACAGAGTAAACCACAGAGAATAAAAAACAGAATTAAAAATAAAACTACAGAGGGCACAGAGAGAAAAAAATTAGAAATTCAAAAAGAAAAAAATTAACCACAGAGAACACAGAGAACACGGAGGGGGAAAGAAGATTTTTTAAAAAAAAGAAGGAATAAAAAATAAACCACAGAGGGCACAGAGAGCACAGAGAGGGGAAAGAAGATTTTTAAAAAAAGGGATAAAAGATTAACCACAGAGGACACGGAGGGACACAAAGGAAACCACAGAGAATAAAAAACAGAATTAAAAATAAAACTACAGAGGGTACAGAGAGAAAAAAAATTAGAAATTCAAAAAGAAAAAAATTAACCACAGAGAACACAGAGAAAAAACTCGATAGGATTATTAGAAAAGGAAGGACTAAATTAAAAATAAACCACAAAGAATACAGAGAGAAAATTTGATAGAAATGTTAAGGAATGAAAAACTAAATTAAAAAACCACAGAGGACACAGAGAACACAGAGAGAGAGGACACAGAGGACACGGAGGGGAATTAATTTTTAAAAATGACAGGAGAATTAATAAATTTAACCACAGAGTCCACAGAGGACACAGAGAAAGAACAGAAAATTTAAGATTGATTACACCTTTATTTTTTCTACGTATCTATCCATGTTTCTTTCGCGTCCTCTATGGTTAATATTTTAAAACTATAAAAAATCCTATTCCTCCTGTTAAATTTAAAAATTTTAATCATCTTTTGAATCCTGTTACAAATTGTTTTCATCTCTGTGCTCTATGTGTCCCATGTGGTTAATTATCTATTTCCATTTTAAAATTCTGTCTTTCTAACTCTGTATCCCTCTGCCTCCTCTGTGGTAAATTTTAATTCACTTTTCCTCTTAAAAAATTAAATCCTCTTTATCCCTCCGTTATCTCTATGGTTTTAATTTCTTTACCACACAGTAGATTGAAAAAATTAACAACACTTCGAAATTAAATGGTTCCCCATAAATATGTAATTATTCTATAATCCATCTCACTATTCCATCTTTTAATCGCAAAACGTTAAAATTAATTAATAAACCAACCTTTATATTTGCTAATTTCATGTAAGTTGCTAATTGGGCTTTATGCAAATCTGCAATTGAATTTACCGCTTTGATTTCAACGATGACTTTATCCTCCACCAATAAATCCACACGATAACATGTTTCTAATTTCATATCTTTATATACCACCGGAAATTCTACCTGTCTCTTTGTATTGAGTTTCGAATTTACAAGTTCATAATACATGCATTCCTCATAAGCATTCTCAAGCAAACCAGGTCCAAGCTGTTTATGCACTTCTATGGCACAACCAATTATTTTCTTCGTTAAATGATTTATCCCTGTTCTTAGCATTTTTAATTTAAGATAAAACAGTATTATTATGAAAGAAAGAACTAAATTAAAAATAAACCACAGAGAACACAAAGAAACAAAGAGAAAACTACAGAGAGTTAAAAACAGAATTAAAAATAAAACCACAGAGGGCACGGAGGACACAGAGAAAGGAAACAAAGAAATTCAAAAAACAGAAAGAAGTAAACCACAGAGAACAAAGAGGGATAATTTATTTAAAAATATATTAACCACAGAGGACACAGAGGGCACAGAGAGAAAGAACTTAGAAATTAAAAAAGAATAAAATAAACCACAGAGAACACAGAGAACACAGAGAAATAAATTTAATAAATTTATTAAGGAATGAAAAACTAAATTAAAAAACCACAGAGAACACGGAGAGGGGAAAGAAGATTTTTAAAAAAGAAGGGATAAAAAATTAACCACAGAGGACACGGAGGGACACAGAGTAAACCACAGAGAATTTAAAAAAGAATTAAGAATAAAACCACAGAGAACACGGAGAAATAATTTATTTAAAAGTATATTAACCACAGAGGGCACAGAGAGCACAGAGAGGGGAAAATTAATTAAAAGAGGAAAAAAAGCAAAATTTTAAGAAATTGTTTCAACAGGGTCGTTAGGATTTGCAGGATTTAATAAACGACAAAAATCATGCCTATCTTATCAATTTTAAATTTCTTTTTCTCTATGTGTCCTCTGTGTTCTCTGTGGTTATTTTTTTCCTCTTTTTTAAATCTCCACGTTTTTTTTGTGTTCTCTGTGGTTTATACCCTTTTTAAAAATCTAGTTTTTTAAACTCTGTGTTTTTATCTCTGTGCTCTCCGTGTTCTCTGTGGTTAATATATTTTTAAATAAGTTATTCCTCAGTGTCCTTTGTGAACTCTGTGGTTTTATCTTTTTGTTTTTTGTGCCCTAAATATCCTGTGTATTTTGTTAGTTTTTTTAAATCTCTGTATTCTCTGTGGTTTATTTTATTTTAGTTTTTCATTTTCTAAAAGTCCTATTAAGTTTTTTCTCTGTGTCCTCTGTGTTCTCTGTGGTTAATTATTTTTAAAAATCCTCTCTTTCCCCTCTGTGTTCTCTGTGGTTTATTTTTTTATTTCTTAATCTCTGCATTCTTTCTCTCTGTGGTCTCTGTGGTTAATATTTTTTCCTCTTTTTTAAATCTCTATGTTTTTTCTTTGTGTTCTCTGTGGTTTTTTAATTTAGTTCTTTCTTTCCTAACAATCCTATTATTTTTATCTACATTTTTCTCCGTGTCCTCTGTGGTTAAATTTAATTTTACCTAATATCCTCTATGAACTCTGTGGTTAAAAATAAAGTCTTGCAGGGCTGGGTAGTTGTGTTTTTCGGTGTCAGAATTTGGTTGCGGATTTTTAGCGTAAGCGGGTAGTATGGTTTGCATTAATTTTGGTTTGGCTTTTGATTCGTGGTTTCAGGTGATAATGGAAGTTCATAAATAAAATCGGCTGTTTTTAACATAATGAATGTTTGCGTAATAGACGAGAAAAGACGGCTAAAACCGCCTGTCAGATGGCGGAAGGATGTGGATTTTGTATTAATCCGCCAGCAGGAGATTGCAAAGCGGGTAAAAGAAATTGCCGCCACGCTCGAAAAGGATTATCAGGATAAAGAACTCGTGATTGTAGCGCTTTTGAGCGGGACGGTTGTTTTTCTTGCCGATCTGGTGCGTCATTTGGAACTGCCGCTGCGTCTGGATTTTATGGCAGCTTCGAGTTACGGTTGCGGCACAGTTTCAAAGGGCGTAAAGATTACAAAGGAGCTTAAACTCGAAATTCAGGGAAAGGATGTTTTGTTGCTGGACGACATCCTCGACACAGGCAGAACACTGAAGGCAACGATCGAGAGGCTTGAGGGGTTGAATCCTAAATCGCTGAAAACCTGTGTGTTGCTGGATAAACCGGCGCGCAGGGTTGTGGATATTTCTGCGGATTATATTGGTTTCATGATTCCGGATTATTTTGTTGTAGGCTACGGGCTGGACTACGCCGAAAAATACAGAAACCTACCATTTATCGGCGTCTTGAAAAAAGAAATTTATGAAAAATAATTTGGTTATTTATAGATAATCTTTGAATATTGGTGGATAACGGAAGGTTTTTACAGGGATATGAACTTTAATAAGATAAATAAGTTAACAACTATTATATTGATTGCGGGGCTTATTATCTGTGGGTGGATATTTCGCCATTCGATGAACCCGGACGCTGTGGCGTATCTTCGGATTGCGCAGTATTACGCAAATGGTCAGTTTAATCTTGCTGTTAACAGTTACTGGGGACCGCTTTTCAGCTGGCTTGTGGCGCCGCTTTTGCTGATTGGGTTGGAGCCGCTTATTGCGGCAAGGATTGTCATGGCAATTTCGGGTGTGATTTTTTATTTTGCCTGCGACCACTTTTTTAAACGCTGCGGTGTAAAGGAAGAATGGGGGGCTGCCGGACGACTCGTAGCTGGCGTGGCAAGTTTAATCTGGTCTGTCCAGCAGATAACACCAGACCTCCTGATGAGCGGATTTTTGACGCTTGGCGCAGCTAAAATAATCCCCGATAACCGCGAGGCAAATTACAACTGGCTGTTAACGGGGATATTTTTCGGGCTTGCGTTTCTGACAAAACCGGTGGCGTTCCCGATTTCAATCATGTTTATCGGGCTGTTCCTTGCCATTGTGTTTGTGTGCGAACGTCATAAATTTTTCTCCGCTCTCAAAGCGGCAATCAAAATCACAGTTGTATTCCTTGCAATAGCAATTCCGTGGATAACTGTGGTTTCGATGAAATACGGCAAGCTTACGATCACATCCAGCGCAGCAATAGCGCATGCAGTTGTCGGACCGGAGTTAAAGGAACATGTTCATCCGTTTGCCACGCAGTTTCATAAGCCTGAAGACGGACGCGTTACATCGTGGGAAGACCCAACCACGCTGCCTTATAAATACTGGTCGCCGATATCCGGTTTCTCGAATTTTCTTTATCAGTTAAAACTGATTGGCAGGAATTTAATCATCGTGGTTGGATTACTTCTTTTTCTTCATCCGGTGGTGGCGTTTCTGGTATTTGCGTCAATCCGGTGGTTTTTCAAATTCGGAGAGACCAGTTATCTGAGTTCGATGAGTTGGTTCAGGCTGTTGTTGCCGGTGTTCGCAATCTGTATTGTGTATCTGCCCACATGGATTTCGATAAAAGACGTCCGCTATTTTTATCCTGTGCTGCCATTTGTGTTTGGGAGTGTGGCGCTGTTTTTCAGCATGCGGGTCGAACCATGGAAGTTGAAGAGACCCGGGCTTGTGAGGTATCTGCCGCTGTTGCTTGCGGTTGGGACTGTGCTAACTGCCACGGTGCCGGGGGTTGTGCAGGCTTTGCACTCTTACAAAGCCGGCGTTTGCGCTCATAGAATTGCAGAAGGGATAAACTCTGCAAAAATTGATGGCAACATTGCCGGTAGCGGATTAATCAGTGGCGGAAGGGTTGGCATGTTTGTGGCGTATTTGCTGAACCGCCAATGGCTTGGCGATTCCGATAATCCAAAGCCAGATGATATTTTAAAGTGTGGCGCAAAGATTTTTATTGCGTCGGATTCCTCGGCGCTTGGCAAATTATTGGCGTCGTCGGAACATGTTGAAGATGTAACCGGAAAAATTTTAGGCGAGGCTTCCGGCGATTGTAAAATCCGCATTTTCAAACTTAAAGAAAAGACAGTCTGAACAGGCGTATGACCGAACCCGATTTGCTGTTAAAAGCGGAAAACCCGACACTTTTTATAAAGTTGACTTCGATTGTTGATGTCCTTGATGTTCATTCGTATTTTCCGAAAAAACAGCCTCTGGAGATTGAGCTTGGAGCCGGGGATGGTTCGTTTATTGCCCAGTATGCGCGCGCTCATCCCGAACATAACTTTATTGCTGTGGAACGTTTGCTTGGACGCGCACGGAAAGTGGAAAAGAAGGGATTACGGTATGGATTGGAAAATCTGCGGGTAATCCGTATCGAAGCCGGTTATTTTGCACGGTATCTTTTGCCTGAACATTGCGTACACAAAATGCATATCTACTTTCCTGACCCTTGGCCAAAGCCTCGCCATGCAAAAAACCGACTTATCCAGCCACCGTTCATCGAAACACTTAAAAAAATCCTCCAGCCCGGTGCAGAGGTTTTCTTAAGAACAGATTCTCCTGCTTATTACGAACAGATGAGGCAGGTATTTTCGCAGTTTAAAGAATTCACATCAATCGAAACCCCTGACGACTTAAAGGCAATAAAAACCGACTTTGAACAGGATTTCCTTGCGCAGGGGATTCAGACCCTCTATTTAGCCTATAAATATAATCCTTAACCTATTTTATAACGCGAACGGAAGATACGGTTAGGATAAACAGGGGGTTGTCGGTAAATTTGTCTGACTGCGACGAATTATTTAATATTTAAATTGCCCGTTTTGGGATAATCGGGTAAATTATTATTATGAGATTCGTGGCAGCCATTTTAACTACCTTGATAATGTTTCTTTCGGGACTTCTCCATGGTGGCGAAAGGGTTGGGATTATTGAGATTAAAGGCGCTATTGGTCCTGCCACGGCGAGTTACATTGACCGCGCCATCCGGGTTGCGGGAAGCGAGAAGTTCCAGTGTCTGATTATACAGTTGGACACACCCGGCGGGTTGCTGGATTCTACCAAGGAGATTGTTCAGGCGTTTTATCGTTCAGAAGTTCCTGTGGTTGTTTATGTTGCACCTTCTGGGGCGAACGCGGGAAGCGCCGGTTGTTTTATCACACTTGCTGCAGACATTGCAGCAATGGCGCCGAACACAAGCATTGGCGCTGCTCACCCGGTTGCTGTCGGTGGCGGACTCGGCGACCAGAAACCCGATGAGGTTATGAAACAGAAGCTCGAAAATTTTGCCACAAGTTACATCGAAGCCATCGCGGCAAAACGAAACAGAAATGTTGAATGGGCAAAATCCGCGGTTAAGGAAAGCGCAAGTATTACAGCAGAAAAGGCGCTCGAAATTAAAGTCATAGAAATAATCGCAAAGGATGTGCAGGATTTACTCGCTAAAATAGATGGTCGGGTTGTTAACGAAAAGAAATTAAAAACCTCAGGGGCGGAAGTTGTCCCGATCCCGATGAATGCGCGCGAAAAGTTGTTTCAGGTATTGTGGAGACCGGAGGTGATGTTTATTCTTATGCTGATTGCAATTTATGGCATCATAGGCGAGTTGAGCAATCCGGGGGCGATTTTTCCGGGCGTGGCAGGGGCAATTGCCCTGATATTGGCGCTTTACATGGCGGCGATTTTGCCTGTAAACTTGGCTGGACTTGCATTACTGATACTCGGCATCGGATTATTTATTATGGATATTTTTGCCACAACACATGGTGTTCTAACAGTTGGCGGTGTAATCTCGTTTGTGCTTGGTTCAATCATGTTGTTTGATCAGACGGAAACCGCAATGCGGCTTTCGCTCTCTTTGATAATACCGTCTGCAATTATAACCGCACTGTTTTTTGCCTTTGTAATTGGCAAGGGAATAAAGGCGCAGTTCATGCCGGCAAGAACCGGCAAAGAAGCCATGAAAGGCAAAACAGCGGTGGCGGTTAACCGCATTGACGCTCATTCCGGAAAGGTTTTCGTTGAGGGCGAATACTGGAACGCCATCAGCGATGAAGTAATCGAGCCCGGCGCTGAGGTCGAAATTCTCGAGGCGCAGGGCTTGACGTTAAAGGTGAAACCCAAAAAATAGGTTGAAAGAGATATGGAAAGATTAATACAACTGGCGGGTTGGTTAATACCAATCATTGTGTTCGCATCGCTCATTCTGCCGAGCGTAGTCAGAGTCCTAAGGGAATACGAACGCGGGGTTGTGTTCAGGCTTGGCAAACTTTTACGGGCAAAGGGACCGGGACTTGTCTTTCTGATACCCATTGTTGACCGGATGGTAAAGATTGATCTGCGTGTCATTACAATTGATGTCACAAAACAGGAGGTTATGACACGAGATAACGTACCGGTTACTGTGGATGCAGTGGTTTATTTCCGCGTCGTTGACCCCGAATCCGCAGTGATTAAGGTAGAAGATTACCTGCGCGCAACCTCGCTGATTGCGCAGACAACATTGCGGAGCGTGCTTGGACAGGTGGAACTGGATGAACTGCTTGCGCATCGCGAAAAAATTAATCAGAAATTGCAGGAGATTATTGACCGCCAGACCGACCCGTGGGGGGTAAAGGTCGTAACCGTAGAGGTCAAAGATGTTGTTTTGCCCGATGGCATGAAACGCGCCATGGCTAAACAAGCAGAAACCGAACGCGAAAGACGCGCCAAAATCATCAATGCCGAGGGCGAATTCCAAGCAGCAGAAAAACTCGTTCAGGCTGCCGAAATGATAAGCAAACAGCCAATCGCACTCCAGTTGCGGTTCCTTCAGACCATGCGCGAAATCTCAAGCGAACATAACACAACCACATTCTTCCCAATCCCGATTGATATCCTGTCGCACTTTGTAAAAAAGCCCGAAAACCCTGACGGTAAATAACGCAGTTCGCTGTTAATTTCGCAACTGCATGAATTATATCTATAACCGTAAAGATAGGTTGCAAGCAGCATTTTTGCGCAATATTACGGATTAAAATTATGCGTGAAAATATAACCGTACGCGCAAAGTTAAGCGGAGGCACATTTGTTATAGACCCGTTCATGATTTTGCATTTTGGGATTTTTGACATACGGGACTTCACGTCTTCAACTCTGGCAGGTTTGCGTAGTCATAGACCTTGTTAAGGCGGGCGATGGCAGCTTGTCGTTTTTTGCGGCATTCGTAGTATGCCTTACGGTCTTCTTCGCTTGCAAAGCCATAATCTCGCTTAAGATTATCCATCTCAATATCGTATTCCC
>Ga0078972_1005968_pt1 | contig 13355 bp, 13 predicted proteins | sample YelNatPaOPGAMG01_FD_67568 | JGI IMG/M metagenome (GOLD analysis project Ga0078972, IMG submission 67568) | Hot spring thermophilic microbial communities from Obsidian Pool, Yellowstone National Park, USA - OP-RAMG-01 (SPADES assembly) (version 2) | ecosystem: Environmental > Aquatic > Thermal...
ATCCTACATCAGAAAAATGTTGTTCTTTCTGCACATGGTGATCATTTCCTCAGGCCAGATGCTTGCCTGCACTTCCCCTATATGGGCTTTTCTGAGGAAATACATACAGATACGCGACTGTCCGATACCGCCGCCGATGGACTGCGGCAATTCGCCGTTCAGAAGCCGTTTATGCCAGTATAACTCCTTCCTTTCTTCGCAATTATTCATTTTCAGCTGGTATAGCATGGCTTCGGGATTGACGCGGATACCCATGGAGGAAATTTCAAAGGCATCGTTCAGAACCGGATTCCATATAATAATGTCGCCGTTCAGGCCCCTGAAGCCGTTGGCAGTTTCTGTGCTCCAGTCATCATAGTCAGGCGCGCGACCGTCATGTCGCTCGCCGTTTTTCAGGGGATGGCCGATGCCGATAATGAACACGGCGCCATATTCCCTGGCGGCCTTGTATTCTCTTTCCTTCGGTGTGAGGGAAGGATACTTGTCGAGCAACTCCTCGGAATGAACGAAAGTGATTTCCTCCGGCAGAATGGGCCGTATATGGGGGTAGTTTTCGAACACTACGAACTCGGTACGTTTGAGTACGGCATAGATTTTTCTTACAATGTACTTGAGAAAATCAAGGTTGCGCTGGTTATGGTTCATAACACGTTCCCAGTCCCATTGATCAACATAGATGGAATGCAGGTTATCCAGGTCTTCATCAGGCCTGAGGGCATTCATGTCGGTGTAAATTCCGAAGTTCTCTTCAATCTGATAGTCCGCCAGGGCCATACGCTTCCATTTAGCCAGGGAATGAACCACTTCGGCTACCCTGTCGTTCATGGAGCGAATGGGAAAACTTACCGGCCTTTCTACTCCGTTCAGATCATCATTAATCCCTGTGCCTTTCATTACGATAATCGGAGCCGTTACCCGGCGCAACTGCAGTTCTGACGAAAGAGCCGTTTCAAAAAAATCCTTTACCAGCTTGATGGCTTTTTCGGTTTGTTTGAGGTTCAGAAGTGGCTGGTATCCTTCCGGGATGGTCAGTTTCATGGTTTCTCCTGTAATATTCCGCCTCTAAAATAGATATCCCTTTGCACTTCTGAAAATTTTGTACCAAAAATTTTCTTATTGTTTTCAAGGTTGGTTATTTCCCCTGTAGCAAAGTTGACGCGTATTCTGTCGCCTGTTTTCAGGTCGGTTTCCTGTATACCGGGGCAGCTGACGATCGGGAACCCGGCATTAATGGCATTCCGCTCATAGATGGGAGCAAAGGATTCGGCAACAATGCACTGAATGCCCAGTGCAATAAAACAGTCAACAGCCTGTTGCCGTGAGCTTCCGGCTCCGAAATTCTTCCCGGTAACAATGATGTCTCCGGGCCGGGCATTTTTTGCGAAGTCTTCGAATCCCGCCAGGTTGCCAAAGGCATATTTGCCCATTTCCTCGCGGTTTGTAATGGTCAGGTGCCGGTTGTGAAAAATCATGTCGGTATCAATATTGTCCTTGTCGATACGCCATATTTTTCCTTCAGCAACCATGGATTTTTCTTTTTCCTGTTTCTTGTCCGGTTCCGGTCTTTTTTCCTTTTTTTCCGGGGGAAGGGTTTTAAATACAGCCGGCTGGCTTGGGATCTGGTGGGGGAAAGTTATGTAGCCGGCCACTGCCGAAGCAGCTACAATAGCGGGAGAGGCGAGGTAAACTTCTCCTTTGCCCTGTTTTCCGGGGAAGTTTCTGTTACCCGTGCTGAGGGTTACTTCGCCCGGTCCGTTTTGCCCCACCTGTCCTGCCGCACATCCGGCACAGCCCGGATTGGAAACCAGTGCCCCCGCTTCCTGAAAAATGCGGAGAATCCCTTCATCCAAACATTGCCTCCAGATGGCTGAGGTGGCAGGTACTACCTTCAGTACAACACCGGGGGCAACTTTTCTGCCTTTCAGGATGGCTGCCGCTGTGCGCATGTCTTCCATCCGTCCGTTGGTACAGCTTCCGATAAAACCTGAATCAATCTTTTTGCCGGCAACTTCGGCCACCGGCACCGTATTCTCCGGATTGCCGGGCAGAGAGATTCTCTTTGTAAAGGATGAGGCCTCAACAGTATATACCTCATCATAATGTGCATCTTCGTCGGCAAGCACCGGAATGCATTTTTTCCCTGAGCGGGCTGAGCAGTAGGAGAGAACTTCTTCGCCGGGAGGAAGGAGGAAAATGAGAGCGCTCATCTCGGTTGCCATCGAAGCAATGGTAATCCGGGCATCGAGGGAAAGCTTTTCGATGGCCTCCCCGGTCAGCTCTACCGATGCGCCGAGAAGGGTATTGGCGCCAAACCGGTCAAGGAGATTCAGAACAATGTCTTTAGCCGTTATTTCCTTTTTCCATTCTCCCCTGATGTCAATTTTTACCGAGCGGGGAACCCTGAACCACGTTTTGCCATGTGCCCATATGGCAGCTATGTCCATATCGCCCATTCCCTGTCCGAATGCTCCAATGGCACCAAGAATGTTGGCATGAGAATCGGTCGAAACAGCCGTAAAGCCCGGAAGCACAAGCCCCTCATCAATGAGTATGTGGGTGCCTATCCCGGCATTGATGTCATAAAGCTGAATACCATTTTCCCTGGCAAATAGCCTGCACAGATGCTGGTTGGCGGCGTATTTCTGGTCAGAACCGGTGGGATTGCAGTCAAAGGTAAAGATGGTTCGGGCAGGATCGGCAATTGCGAGATGGTTTTCGCGGAGATGCTGAACCACATTGGCACCCCCGAAATCGCGGGCCACGCGTGTGTCAATGGCGATTTCAACTATATCTCCCGGTTGTACTTTTTCTTTTCCGGCATGTGAGGCAAGGATTTTTTCTACTACTGTAAGTCCCATAAGCTGAAAGTTTACCTTCAAATCTACTACATTCCTGCGGTGCGGCCAATATGTTGTACAGCGTAAAACAGCAGGAGCAAACAATCTTTTCCGGTTACAGCCGGTTCATCCCCTCACCACCAGGAATCCTTTCAGAATTCAATTTTCAGTCCGTCGTATGCCAGCATTACATTGGGCGGTAATTCCCTGCTAACCTCCTCATGCAGGCCCATCTGGTGGCTGATGTGGGTGATGTACCCGCGTTTGGGGCTGAATTCGCTGATGAGTTCAATGGCCTCGCCCAGACTGAAATGGGAAATATGTTTCTGTTTACGAAGACCGGAAATAACCATATACCGGGTGCCGGCTATTTTTTCTTTCTCTTCTTCGGGAATGTAATTGGCATCGGTGATGTAGGTAAAGTCTCCGATCCGGAAACCCAGAACCGGAAGCTGATAATGGATAGCCCGTATGGGAATGATCGAAAGATTCCGAATCATAAAGGGTTCTGTGCCAATGGCATGAACTTCAATCTGCGGAACGCCGGGATACTTTTTCTCGGCAAACACATAGGCAAACTCCATTTTCAGAGAGCGAATGACCGCTTCTTCGGCATATACATCCATAGGCCGTTGCTTCAGGTAATTGAACGACCGGATATCGTCCAGTCCGGCCGTATGATCCTTATGTTCATGGGTAAACAGGATGGCATCGACATTGGTTACGTGCTCCCTGAGCATCTGGGTTCTGAAGTCCGGCCCCGTGTCGATGACAATGTTCAGCCCGTTTTCTTCAATCATAACCGACGACCGCAGGCGTTTATCCCTCGGGTCAAATGACCTGCATACCTGGCAGGGGCATGCAATGACCGGCACTCCCTGTGATGTCCCTGTTCCCAGAAATGTAACCTTCACCTGAAATTTCTTTTGTTTAACTGCACAAAGCCGTTGCTTCCGCTTTTTTCTCTTTGTAAAGTTGCAAAAATAATTGCAGGAACAATTTAATCAAAATAACTTATCGGTAAAAGGATATTTTGGAACGAAGCGATTCAGCATCCCCGGCAGGAAGTATCTCAGCCGTCTGGCGCCGGGCGGCATTGGCTGAGGGTGAAAAAGCCCCGGCTCACCGGCATAATATTTTCTGTAAGCTACGCCGGTATATCAGGTTTTGAGGCATTCCTGCGGAATGTGCCGGAAATTTTTTTTCATTCAACGATCCGGAAAAAGGATTTGCGTAATTTAGTGCGGTCGTATTGTTGCCATGCCGGAAGAAGTGATAACAAACAGCCCTGTGCTTTACCTGGTTCCTGCCCCTTTGGTTTCCGACCAGCCGTCGCGTTTTTTCGGGGAGTTTTTTTTCGAATTACTGGATAAAATCCGGTTGTTTATTGTTGAAGATGAACGCTCCGCCAGGAAAAACCTCAGGAACATGGGATTCAAAGGAAATTTTGATACCCTTCCCATGATGGTATTGAATGAACATTCTCCCCGCACCGTAATTCCTGATCTGATCCAGGCCGTTACAGAGCACCGGACAGTTGCGCTGATGTCTGATGCGGGCCTGCCTGCCATGGCTGATCCGGGAGAGGAACTTGTACGGGCCGCCCATAAGGCCGGTATCCGCGTGATTCCTTTGCCCGGGCCTTCTTCCGTTTTTCTTGCCCTGATCGCATCGGGGCTGAATGCGGAACAATTTTCCTTTCACGGATACCTGCCTGTTAAGGAAAACGAGCGGATTCGCCGACTGAAGCAGTTGGAACAGACAGCGGGAAATACCGGCTACACGCAAATATTCATGGAAACGCCTTACCGCAATCAACAGATGGTGGAAAGCCTGCTGAAAGTTTTGCAGGCCGATACCCTGCTCTGCATCGCGGCTGATATCACATCTCCTTCAGAGGAAATACGAACCATGTCGGTGGCAGAATGGAAAAAAAAGCCCCCTGAAGTAAACAGGAGGCTTTGTGTTTTTCTGATCGGAAGGTAATCAGTCAACCCGTTCCAGAACATACAATAAGGTACTGTATGGGGGTATAACCTGAAAACCTGATTTTCCGTAAGCTTTGTACCAGGGGATAATAATCCGGCATTTTTCGCCTTTCCGGGTCAGACGGATTCCTTTGTCCCATCCTTCAATATAGCCAGCTGAACCAACCGAATAGGAAAAGGGTGCATCAGAGCTATTCTCAGCAAGCTTACGGCCATCTATCAGATACAATTTATAGTTTACTTTCACAATGGTTCCGGTAGTTGGAGGATCGCCTGTACCGGCCTTGTCAATAATATGATACAATCCATCGGCTGTTGAATCGGCCACTGTTATTGATGTGGTATCGAGGTATGCAGCAATCTGCTCCCTTTCAAATGCATCCGGGTTTTTAATCACACGCAGAAGTTCTATATTGTAGATCAGGGTAGAGTAAGGCGAAACTCCCAGCCAGGGCATGCCGAGACCTCCGTATGATAGACTGCTGGGAATAATCATCGTAGCCTTGCTTCCTTCCTTCATCATCAGTATGCCTTCCTGAAGGCCTTTCTCATACCGGTTTTCCTGAAGAATGTATTTCTGTGGGCCATACAGATAATATTCCTGGACTATGCCGTTATCGATGGCTGTTTGCTTATCACTGGTAGCAACAATTTTGTCAGAGATGATTTTCAGGGTGTAGTTCATCAGAACCATATCCCCCATAACGGGCTGAATCCCCGTACCGGTGTCGGTTTCAATATAGTACAACCCGCTGGCCGTAGGCTGGACCGTTATGTTATGATCGGAAAGATATTTAACCAGCAGGCGCTGTTCATTGGCTTTCAGCTCATCGGTATTATCGCTCTTATTGCAGGCCGTAAAAAGCACAGAAAAAACTGTCAGCGAGGCCACGAAGAAAAAAAGACTCTTTTTCATAATCCTTTGGTTTGTTGTTCAAATTTTTTGAATCAGTGTTTGCAAATATACACTAATCAGACGCAAATTCCTTTGTTCGGGTTGCGTCAGCTTCAGGATTTCGGTAAACAGGTCATTGAGCCGGAATGATCCGAAGCACCCTGAGTTCATAAACCAGTGATGCTCTGCCGGGTATTTTGTTCTGATCGCCTGTGAGGCCATGAGCCAGGTAAGGCGGTAACACCAGCCGGGCACTGTCGCCCTGATGAAGCAGAAGAATGGCTTCCTCCAGGCCTGATTCCACACCGCCCTGACCGATAAGAAATTCTTTCAGCCCGTCCTTGCCCGAACTGTAACAAAGGGTTCCGTCGAGAAGACTGACTTTATAGGAAAGAACAGCCATGCACCCTTTGCATCCCGCAGGTCCGTGCCCGTGTTCGATAATTTCGTACCATAATCCCGTTGCGGTTTGCTGCATTTTCCAGCCCTGGCGTTCGATAAACCTGCGGATCGCCTTGTGATCTTTTTCTACAAGATACCTGTTTACCCGCACCAGATCGTCTTCTGTGAACGGCTTCCTGGTATTTTCCTCAGGAGCGGGGTTTTTACAGCCGGCAACGATCAGAAGGAAAATGGTCAGTACTAAGGTGCACGTCTTAATCCCTGATTTCATCCTTATGTTGTTGAATCATCTCGGTAAATTTCTGAACGGCAGCATCCAGCGGCAGAGGATATTCCCCTCCGGCAGCGTGAAAATGTCCACCACCTGAAAAATAGCGGCTGGCAAAGGTGTTGACGGCAAAACTGCCCCTTGAGCGAAACGAAATTTTTACATGGTCATCCTTTTCCGTAAAAAGTGCTGTTACCAGCGTCCCCCGGATGGAAAAAGGAAGGTTCACAAATCCTTCCGTATCGCCGGGTTCATGATGGAAGTCTTCCAGTTCTTTACGGGTAAGAGCAATATAGGCTGTTCGGCACCCGGGAATCACTTTCATTTTTTGATGCAGGCAGTATCCCATGAGCCGCATCCTCTGCTCGGAATAGAAATCGTACACATTCCGGTACACCGTATCCTTGTTAAAGGGATACTGCAGAAGTTGTGCCGTAATTTCAAAGGTACGGGGGCGCGATGCATTGTAACTGAAACAGCCCGTATCGGTCATAATTCCTGTAAACAGATTAACGGCAATGTCGGTATCAATCAATTCCGCATCTCCGCATCTCATGATCAGATCGTAGATCAGCTCGGCGGTCGAACTTCGTTCCGTATCCGATATCACGAGTATGGCCGGAAGGTCGGGATCGGGATGATGGTCGATGAGAACGGAAGGAATACGGGATGCAAAAACGCAGGGTTCCATTTTCTTCAGACGGTTCCTGACATTGAAGTCCACCAGAATCAGTAAATCAGAAGCCTGAATTACCCTGGCACAGGCTTCGGGGTCGCGGTCGTAAAAAACCACCTGGTCATGGCCCGGCAACCATTGCAGGAAAGCCGGGTCTGTATTGGGAATAAGAACAGGTACTTTGTTCTTCGTTTTTTTCTGAAGATACAGGGCCATCCCCAGAGCAGAACCAACGGCATCCCCGTCAGGGTCAAAATGGGTAATCACTGCCGGACGGCGTGCTGATTCGGTTAGCTCCCTGAATTTCTGAACAAATTCCTCCTTCATTATCTGTCAATAACGTTTGGTACAAAAATACCAAACGTACAGGTTTTTTACGAATTGAGCAACAGGAAGAAGAATTCTCCCTTCAACTGGCCCGACTGAAACAAAAATGTTTATTTTTGGGAAAAACGCTGTGAACAATGAACGGACGTTATACCCTTACAATCATTAAGCCCGGTGCGGTACGGAGCAATCACACGGGAGCCATTCTCGGCAAGATTTCGGAAGCAGGATTTCGGTTGGCTGCCCTGAAGATGCTGCAGATGACAGAGGCACAGGCCCGTGCCTTTTATGCTGTGCACGAAGGGAAACCATTCTACGAAGGCCTTGTACAATATATGATTTCCGGCCCGGTGGTGGTGGCCATCCTCGAAAAGGAAGATGCTGTGGAAGCCTACCGTAATTTCATCGGTTCTACCGACCCTTCAAAGGCTGCTGCCGGAACCATCAGGCAGCTTTACGGAAATGATGTTCGCGACAATGCAGTGCATGGATCCGACAGCGATGAACATGCCCAGTTTGAATGCAATTTCTTTTTCCCGCTGTACGAACGTTTCCCTGAAGTAAAATAAAATCAGGCAAACCATCCGAAGATCGTTTGCCTGATCCAATAAACCGAGATTCTCAATTGAGTTTTTCAATTGAAGAATTTGGAATAAATACTTCCTGAAGCACCCTGTGAGAAATTACCTGGAGAGTTCGATCACTGTCTTGAGCGTGTAAGTTACATTCTCTTCAGTAATTGTCTGAGTAGCTTCCCCGACCAGCTTCTTTTTTTCCTTGGTGGTGAGTTTCAGGTCAAGGGTTTCATTTTCCGTAACTACGGTTAAATTGCTCCCGCTTAATGTCCAGGTAAACGTTCCGTTTTCATTATCAACGCCTGTTCCTCCGTCTTTGAACTCTATCCAGCCCAGATCATTATCCGGAGAATCTACCTGCGAATAGGTCTGAACCAGGGTCGACCCCTGATAATAACTCACGGTGATCTTGTCAATGTTCCATTTGCCAATAATGGAAAATTCGTCGTCTTTACTGCAGCCCAGAAGCAGTAAAGCCAACATTCCGAAAAGCATTGCGAAACGGATTTTTTTCATGATACAAGGGTTTTGGTTAATAATGCATTTTAAAGATACTTCATTTCCACTTAACGAAAGAATGTTTTTTAAGGTTTCTGTTTGGTAATATTTTTTGACGAAAGGGAAAATTCTGCATATTTACAAAAGCAAATTTTTGTTCAATGGCAGATACGGTTCGATATGAATTCAAACGGCGGCTGAATGTTTTCGATTCCACCATGCTGGTGATGGGATCGATGATTGGGTCGGGTATCTTTATTGTAAGTGCCGATATGGCCCGCGAGCTTGCTTCACCCGGCTGGCTGCTGGTGGCCTGGGCTCTGACGGGCATTATGACGGTGATTGCAGCAATAAGCTATGGTGAGCTTGCCGCCATGATGCCTCAGGCCGGCGGTATCTATGTGTACCTCAGGGAAGCCTATTCCCCTTTGTTCGGATTTCTCTACGGATGGACCTTGTTTCTGGTTATACAGACCGGCACAATTGCCGCAGTGGGTATGGCTTTTGCCAAATACCTCGGTGTGCTGATTCCTTCTATTTCCGAAGCCAACATTCTGCTGGATCTCGGTGTGGTGAAAGTAACAGCCGTTCACTTTGTGGCCATTGCATCCATTGTTTTTCTTACCTGGGTCAATATGAGGGGGGTAGAGGAAGGAAAATGGGTGCAGAATATCTTTACCTTCACCAAAGCTGCCATTTTGATTCTTTTTGTTCTTATTGGTTTCTGGGTGTTACGGGGCACAGGCATTGCAGACCAGAATCCGCAGGGAATATGGAATACCCGGGGAAGCAACCCTTCCGATCCTCTTTCATCCCTCACCGGATTTGCCCTGATGGCAACCCTTGCCACGGCCATGGTCGGAAGCCTTTTTTCGGCTGATGCATGGTACAATGTAACCTTTGCTTCGGCCGAAGTGATCAATCCGAAAAAGACCATCCCTGTCAGCCTGTTTCTCGGTACAGTAATCGTTACACTTCTCTATTTTCTTGTAAATGTGGTGTACCTGAAATCCCTTCCGTTGCGGGGCGATCCGGAAGGCCTTACGGCGGCAGCCCGGGGTATCCAGTACGCTGCCGAAGACAGGGTGGGTACTGCTTCCATGTACCAGATTCTCGGAAAACCGGCTGAAATCATTATGGCCCTGGCAGTGGTTATTTCAACTTTCGGTTGCAACAATGGTATTATTCTTACCGGGGCCAGGGTTTACTATGCCATGGCACAGGACGGACTTTTCTTCCGGAGGACGGGTATATTGAGCCGCCGTAATGTTCCTGCCATCGGGCTGGCTGTTCAGGGTGTGTGGGGTATCCTTCTTTGTCTTTCCGGCACGTACAGCGATTTGCTCGACTATGTCATCTTTGCCGTTATGATCTTTAATGTCCTGATTATTTCAGCCATATACATTCTCCGCAAAAAACGCCCCGAAGCAGAACGTCCGTACAGGGCTTTTGGTTATCCTGTATTGCCTGCGGTGTATGTGGTTTTCTCCCTTTTTGTCATGCTGATGCTCCTTTTCTATAAGCCGAAATTTACCTGGCCGGGATTGATCATTGTTCTTATCGGCATTCCGGTGTATTTCCTGTGGAAAAGATCGGCAGAAAAATCTCCGGCCAGATAAACGGCAGTGTGTTCAAAGATCCGGGCAATGAAAAAATATTGCATGTTCCGCTTTTATGCAGAACTGAATGATTTTCTGAGGCCGAAGTACCGGCAAAAGGCTTTCCCCTACCTTTTCAACGGCAATCCGTCGGTGAAGGATGCCATCCAGGCTATCGGTGTACCGCATACCGAAGTGGATCTCATTCTGGTTAACGGGAATTCAGTTTCCTTCGGTCATCATCTTCAGCCCGGGGATCAGATATCGGTTTATCCTGTTTTTGAAACACTGGATATTTCGGATGTTACTCATCTCAGGCCCCGGCCTCTGCGTAAACCGAAATTTGTGCTGGATGTCCACCTGGGAAGGCTGGCCAGGTACCTGCGTCTGGCCGGATTCGATACAGTCTATGAAAATTCCCTCGGCGACAGGGAGATTATTGATATTGCCCGTTCCCAGAAACGCATCATCCTGACCCGCGACCTCGGAATACTGAAAAATGACCGTGTTACCCACGGCTACTTCATCAGGTCCGATAATCCCCGCACCCAGATTCAGGAGGTGGTAAACTATTTTTCATTGCACAAACTGGCCCAACCGTTTTCCCGCTGTACCCGCTGCAACGGAAAGGTTAAACGGATTTCGCGGAAAGAAGCCGAACCCAGGGTCAGTAAACGTACGTTCCGGTTTTATCGCCGCTTTTATTGCTGTACCTCCTGCGGAAAAATCTACTGGGAAGGTTCCCATGTAGGCCGCATGCAGAAATTTCTCAGTGAATTGCTAACTCCCGCAGGTTTGCTACATCAGGATGGCATTGAAAAGTAATTTGTAGTTTCCCTGCATGGAAGCCCTGAATACCGGTGAAAAGGAGAAAAGCACCAACTGTCCTTTTCCTTTGGTAATCAATACTGCCGTGGGAAGTTCTGATAAAAGCTCTTCCTTGTTGCAGTATCCGCTCATAAGGATATCCTTTTCGGGGAAACTGCCGATCACCCGGCGGTCCATATCGAACCCGGGTACAAACGTCCGGAAAGCCGGCCGGCCACGGTAAAAAACTCCGGCTGATGCAGGCATTCCATACGTCAGGGGATGATCGGGAAGAAAATTGACTTTCATCAGAGAACCGGGGCAGACCAGTCCCGACCTGGATAAATTCTCCGAAATATCGCGGAAGGGGAGGACAAACTCTTCTTTTTCTTCCTTCACCGTTTTATCACTGACGGTATCATTCTCATTAATTTCGAGCATTCCTTCAAACAAACTGACAGATCTTCCCCAGGCGACAATCCTTCCTCCTTTGTTCATAAACCTGAGCACTTTTTCCAATCCGTTCTTGCCCATTCCTTTTGCATACTCAGGAGGATAATCGGCTGTCATATAGCTGTCGCTTCCTCCTCTGTATTTTCCTTCCATCAGAATCGATTTATTCTGGTCGGGAAATATCAGTATATCGGCTTTGATTTCCTTTTTGGGGTCGGCAAGGTCCGACGGACGTATAACTTCATAGGGTATATGGTACTGGTCCAGTAGGAAGCGGGTCCATCCGGCATCCATATCATGAAACCAGCTTTCGACCAGTGCTACGGAAGGAAGCCTGACCGGTTGAAGAGAAGGAAGATTTTTACGATCGGTAAAAACCGGTTCGAACGTCAGCGATTGAACCAGTTTGTTCAGGGCATCGTAGGTTTCTTTTCCGGCTGAAATGACAAAACTGCCAGACGGATAAACATTTTCTCCCATGGTAACCGCTGTACCGGTTCTCTCTACTTTCAGCCCGCCGGTCAGAGCGCTGAAAGCTGCAGAAAAACTGCCGTTGTTGGCTGCACTGAGCAATACGGTATTTTTTCCGGAGGGCACTGATTTCGATATCCTCAGCGTATAGGGTATGGAAACCTTCCTGAGGGAAGCATCGAGCAGGGCATCTGTTTTCGGAATTTCCGTGCATTTCAATGATCTGTGCAGGGGCAATGACCAGGAGGTTATGTCGTAGGGCTGAATCATTTCCCCTCCGGGGGTGTAGTGTCGTTCGGGAAAGGCTTGTTTTTCCATCACCTCTTTGATGAAAGGCCGGAACGGCTGGGCGAGAGGTATGGCAATGTCGCCTTTGTGAAACAACAGGTTGTTGATCTTCACGTCCGAAGCAAGTTCGTAAACATCAATTCCATGCTCGTCCAGAAGGTTTACCAGGTTGACCAGTTCGCTCTGATCGGGCTGGCCGGCAGGAAGAATGTAATAGGCAGGCGACATGCTGCGGCCATTGGCCACTTCTTTTCTGCACAAGTCATTGCGCAGTCTGAGGATATCAGCGTGGTACACGGCGGCTGTTCTGAGCAGTGACCAGGTAGATTCTATTTCGTACTGAACGATATCGCCCAGTCTCCACCATCCGCCGGGCCAGGGCAGGGGCATGTTGATGCTCTTTTTGTAATCGCCCAGCCCTTTGCCGTCAACCTGCAGTTCGTTCTTCTCAATCCACACAGGAGAGGCTACATTGGCACTGGCACATTCGGTCAGCATGCCGATCATGTTTTTCCAGATGGCCGTTTCCGTAGAACCCGGCCAGTAATCGTCGAACAGGTATTCCTGGGTCACGCCCGCCAGACCGGCGGCGGTCATGTCTTTGGCCATGGCTGAGCCAAATACCCGCATCCAGTTCCATATTGCTTCGTTCACATTTTCGGCAATCGGATCATGCGGAGGAGGCGCAAAATAACGCACATCCGTAGCCCCCATCTGGTGCTTCTCAATCATTACCTGGGGAAACCATTTTTTGCTGTACAACTGGTTAATGGCCCTGGTATCTTCCTGCGAAAGGGAAATGAAATCCCGGTTGTTGTCGTGCCCCACATATTTGTGATAAACTCCCGGAAGGGAGCATCCTTCATATTTGGTTCCTTTGTATTTGCGGTAATTTTCAACAACCATCTGCATTCCGTCAGGATTATGGCAGGGAACCATCATAAACACCACCTGGTCAAGCCACTCTTTCATACCGGGCTTCTTCAGGTTGACCAGATCCCAGGCTATAATCGGTGCGGCCTGCGACGGGCCAACCTCTTCGGAATGCATGGAGAGGGTTGCCAGAACAAATACCTTTCCTTCGCTGATCAACTGATTCCTTTCCTGTTCGCTCAGGTTTGCCTCCAGTGCAAGCTTCCGGTTTATCTTTCCCAGCTGGTCAAGATGCTGGATGTTCTTCTCGGAAGAAATAAACACCACATACATTTTCTTTCCCAGCGGGCTTACACCGATTTCTTCCATCTTCATGAGCGGAGATTGTTCATCCAGCTT